>Ga0307372_10001045_pt1 | contig 48459 bp, 43 predicted proteins | sample OX1MG_FD_202533 | JGI IMG/M metagenome (GOLD analysis project Ga0307372, IMG submission 202533) | Soil microbial communities from Risofladan, Vaasa, Finland - OX-1 | ecosystem: Environmental > Terrestrial > Soil > Coastal area > Acid sulfate soil | place: Finland: Risofladan, Vaasa | collected...
AGCGGCGGGACGAGGCCTTGCGGCGAGCGGTCTACCAAACCGCGCGCGAGAAGACGAACGCAAGACAAGCATGAGTCTACCCTGAATTGGCGAGTCGCCGGATGTATAAGATCGCGTTGATGCCGGCTGACGTCTTTCGCACGCGCTCACACGCGTGACGACGCCTCCCGACATCCGGACCGCGAGCGCGCGTCCGGCCTTCGTACCTCGAGCGCTGCTGATCGACCTCGACGGAACCACGATCGATTACCGCCAGGAGCTACTGCCTCGGGTCCGCGATGCGGTCAGAGCCGCCGCGCGGAGTATCCCGGTGATCGTGGCGACGGGCCGCATGTACCGCTCGGCCCTGCCGTGGGCACTGGAGCTCGGCGTCGATCAGCCGCTCGTCTGCTACCAGGGAGCGATGGTCCGCGGCATGCCGGGCAACGACGGAGCGGCCGGTGAGCACATCTACGAACGCGAGCTTCGCCCCGAGCCGGCGCGTCGAGCGCTTCGCCTCGCGCGCCGGGAGGGATGGCACTTCCAGGCGTACCAGGACGACGAATTGCTCTGCGACCAGGACCGGCCTGAGGCGCACCTCTACTCGTCGATCAGCGGGGTGCCGTTCCGACTGGTCGATGACCTCGAACCGTTGCTGGCGCTCGGGACCACGAAAGCCGCGTGCGTCATCGAAGACCCCATCGAGGTGGATCGTGCCAGCGTGCTCATGACGAGCGAGCTCGCGGGTGTCGCGCGCGTGACCCGCTCGAACCCGGAATTCGTCGAGATCCTCGACCTCGCGGTGAGCAAGGCCGCCGCGTGCGAGATCGTCTGCGCGCGGTTCGGCTCCACGCTTGCGGACGCGGTCGCGATCGGTGACGCGCCAAACGATGTCGAGCTGCTCGACGCCGCGGGCTTCGCCGTCGCGGTCGCCTCCTCGCGACCCGAGGTCCTTGCAGCCGCAGACGCCACGTGCGCTCGCCCCGAGGATGGCGGCGTCGCCGACGTCCTCCGCGCGCTCGGGCTCGGCTGACCGCTCGCACCGCGCGCGCCCGACGCCGGGAAGCGCGTCAGCCGCCCGCAGCCCCGGAGTCTCGGCCCGGCTTGGTCATCGCTGCGGCGTCGAGGATGCGGGTCAACTCGTCCTCGGTGAGGCGGGTGCGCTCGCGTGCAACCTCTCGAACGGTGCGCCCGGTGGCGTACGCCTCCTTCGCGATCGCTCCGGCGGCGTCGTACCCGATGCTCGGCACGAGGGCGGTGCACAGCATGAGACCGCGCTCCACCAGCGCCGGACCGTTGTCGGTCGCGGCAATGCCGTCGACGCACTGGGTGGCGAGATTTCGCGCCGACGTCGCGAGGAGCGCTGCCGACTGCAGGAGGTCATACGCCACGACCGGCATCATCACGTTCAGCTCGAGCAGCGACCCGGCGGCGGCGCAGAACGCGATGGTGGCGTCGTTGCCGATGACCTGGGCCGCGACCATGGTCACCGACTCGCAGATGACCGGATTGACCTTGCCCGGCATGATCGACGAGCCCGGCTGGACCGCCGGTATCGAGATCTCCGCGATTCCCGCACGAGGCCCGCAGCCGAGGAGCCGGATGTCGCTGGCGACCTTGTAGAGCGCGACAGCGACCGCACGGAGCGCGCCGCTGGCGGACACCACCGCGTCCAGCGTCGACTGCCCGCTGAAATGGTTGTCGGTCTCGCGAAAGGGGATGCCGAGGTCGGCCGCGACGAGCCCGATGACCTTCGGCGGGAACTCCGGGTCGGTGCCCACACCGGTCCCGACCGCTGTGCCGCCGAGCGGAAGCTCGGCGAGCGTCGCGATCGCCTCGTCGCAACGGCGCCGGGCCCGCTCCACCTGGCCCGCGTATCCCAGGAACTCCTGTCCGAGGCGGATGGGCGTCGCATCCTGGAGGTGCGTGCGGCCGGTCTTCACCACCGGCCAGAACTCTTCGGACTTGCGTCGCAATGAGGCCTCCAGGACGCGGAGCGCCGGGATCACGTCCTCGTGGATCGACACGGCGGCCGAGACCTGGATGGCGCTCGGGAACACGTCGTTGCTCGACTGTCCGAGGTTCACGTGGTCGTTGGGATGCACCGGCGTGCGCGATCCGCGCTCGCCGCCGAGGAGCTCGATCGCCCGATTGGCGATCACCTCGTTGGCATTCATGTTCGTGGAGGTGCCACTTCCAGTCTGGAAGACGTCGACGATGAACTCATCGTCGAGCGCGCCGTCGATCACATCCTGTGCAGCGCGGATGATCGCCCCGGACAGGTTCTCGTCGAGGAGGCCCAGCTCGCGGTTGACCATCGCCGACTGCTGCTTGATCAAGCCGATCGCGCGGATGAACCCGCGCGGCAAGCGGAGGTCGCTGATCGGAAAATTGACCTTCGCGCGCATCGTGTTGGCGCCGTAGTAGGCGCCGGCGGGCACTTCGAACTCACCCATCGAGTCGCGCTCCCTCCTGGTCCCGGTGGCGGTCACGATGCAGCGTCCTCCTGGTGCAGCGGAATCGTCATGTCGAACTCTGCGCCACTCCCCGGCCGGCTCCGCGCGGCAACCGTGCCGCCGTGGCGCTCGGCGACAGTGCGCACGATGTAGAGGCCGAGGCCGCTGCCCGGCACCTTGCGCTGCCGTTCGGCCACCGAGCGGAAGTACTTGTCGAAAAGGTGGGCGGTATCGGCGACAGGGAACCCGGCTCCGTGGTCGCGGACCGTGAAGCGGACCGAGCCGTTCTCGCGCGCGGCCATCACCTCGATGGCGGAGCCGGTCGGGCCATGCTTGACCGCGTTGCCGAGCAGGTTGGTGAGCGCGAGGATGAGCCGGCGCCGGTCACCCATGAGCCTGAGGCCGTGCTCGCACTCACGCGTGATCGTGGCCTCACGCAGCTTTGCCTCCATCGCAACATGCTCGATAGCCTCGTCGACCACCTCATCGGCGTCCATGATCTCAAGCGCGAGTCGATCGTCCGGGTCCTCGAGGCGCGCAAGCTCCGCAAGGGCGTTGACCATCCGGACCATCATCTCGGTGCTGGCCGTGATTCCTTCGATCGCGACCATCGCGGTCTCGGGAAGCTCGCCGAGCATGCCCGCGCTCAGCAGCTGGCCATAGCTGTTGAGGATCGTCAGCGGCCGGCGCAACTCGTGCATCGTGATCGAGAGGGAGGTGCCTCGCGCCGACGACTCGGAGGTCGCGCTCGACAACCGGTGCTCGAGGCTCGCCACGCTCGTCGTGGCGAGACGGTGTCCCACGGCGTCGAGTTCGTCGGCAGTGGCGGCGCTCAGCTCCACCGCCTCGTCCGGATCGAGGCGCTCTTCGCGAATGGCCTCGGCCGTCGCCTGCCGGAGCGCGCTGAGGTTGCGGAGGGCACCCTCGAGGCGTCGCTCCACGCTGCTCTCCGAGTCGAGGTGGTGGTACGCGATCAGCGGGCGGAAGTCGTCGGCGCTGAGCGCGACGAGCACCGCGTTGACGAACTGACGCGGGCCGCGCGACCGATCGACCGGCTGCTCGGAATGGCTCGAACCTTTCTGGCGTGCCCACAAATCCGCGATCCGGGCCGCATGGGCCGCGAGGAAGTCGCTGAAGTGCCTGGTCACGCCGCTGAAGTCTAGTGCTGGAGCGCGGGAACTACGCGGCGGCGGTGTCCTGCACGGGTATCAGCACCTCGTTCATCGGCGCCAGCGCCTTCGCGCTCCGCCGGTGGCGCGACCAGAGCACGGCACCGAGAATGGCGAACGGCACCATCTGCAGGTCGATGAGCAAGGAGATCTCACCCGCATGCGCAACGGACATGCCGCTTCGGGAGAGCAACGCCACCAGCACTCCTTCGCGAAGGCCGAGCCCGTTGATGCTGAACGGCGCCAGCGCGACGAGCAGGGTGATCGGGATGCACACGGCGAGAACCATCCAGCTGAGGTCGACGCCGATCGCGCGAGCCGCCACGCTCAGTGCCAGCAGGTTGAAGCCCCAGCCGGCAGCACCGACAAGGAGCGACTGCGCCACCGCGTGGGGATGCTGGCGGTAGCTGGAGAACGCGTCGCCAAATGAGCGAATCCCCCGGCTCATCGCGCTGGAGACGCGGGTCAGCAGGCGGTACGGGATGAGCCGGTCGGCGCTCAGCGCCATCATCCAGATGAGCACGACACCCACCGCGAGCGTGGCGATGACAACCACAACTCCAGTCCCGAGCAGCGCCCGGAGGATCACGGCGGCCGCGACGCCCCAGCAGGTCATGCCGAGCATCCCGGCCAGGCGGCTTCCAGCGAGCGAGGCGAGCACGCGTCCGTGACCGACCTGACGTCCCATGTCGACCGTCCGCATGGCGTCGCCACCGACCCCGGCCGGCAGCATCTGCGTGAAGAACATGCTCTGGAGATACGACGAGCTTAGGCGGCGCCAGCTCAGGAGTGAGTGGGTGCCACCACCGGACTGGGGACCCGCGGTGCGGAGCAGGACTCCCCACTCCACCACGCTGGCGGCGACCGCGAGCATCGTGAGCCCGAGCGCGGCGGCGATCCAGAGCGGGTCGGCGCGGCTGAGGCTGATGACGGCCTGGGGGATGTTGACCGTGTGCGCCAGGATTGCCAAGCCGACGAAGGTCCCGGTCACGCGGGTCCACGGTGAACCCGTGACGGCGCGGAACGTTCGAATGGCGCTTGGCACAGGCCTCATTGAAGCAGGGTTGTCCCTCTGCGGTCGCCTCGATGTCCGGAACGTGACACATCGACAGACGCTCGCGACGGCACCCGCGCACCAGGTTTACTCGCCGGCCAGGTACGGCTCCCGGAACGCCGTCTCCTCTGCGATGAACACGAGGTCGAGGTCGTCGACCGGACCATTGCGGTTCTTGGCCACGATGAGCTCGGTCTTGGCCCGGTCGATCTCGCGGTTGTGCATGCCTTCGCGATACAGGAACAGCACCACGTCGGCGTCCTGCTCGATCGAACCACTGTCGCGGAGGTCGCTCAGCTGCGGCCGTTTGTTCTCGCGCCGTTCGGATTCGCGGGAGAGTTGCGAGAGCGCCAGCACGGGGACATCGAGCTCCTTCGCGATCGCCTTGAGCCCTGACGAGATGTCCGACACCTCCTGCACCCGCGAATCCCGCCGGCCGCCCTGCATGAGCTGCAGGTAGTCGATGACGATCAATTCGATCTTGTGCTGCGCCTTCATGCGACGCGCCCGTGCCCGCAGGCTGTTGATCGGGAGCCCCGGTGAGTCGTCGATCCAGAGGTCGGCGTGGGTGAGCGTATCCATCGCCTTGGCGATCTTCTGGAAGGCCATCGGGTCCGCCTGACCGGTCCGCAGCATGTAGGCATCGACGTGCGCCTCGCTGCAGATCAGGCGCTGCACCAGCGCCTGGCGCGACATCTCCAGTGAGAAGACGACCACGGGCTTGCCTGCGAGCACGGCGGCGTTGCGGGCGATGTTGAGCGCGAACGACGTCTTGCCGACGGCGGGGCGGGCGGCGAGGATGATGAGCTCGCCGGGCTGCAACCCCTGGGTCAGTGCGTCGAGCTTCGAGAAGTTGGTGGGCACGCCGGTGACGAGCTGCTTGTGCTCGATGCGCTTCTCGAGCGTGTCCCACCACTCGCGGACGACGGGAGCGATGTTGCGGACGTCTGATCCACGCCGCTCCTCGCCGATCTTGAAGACGGTCTGCTCCGCCTGGTCGATCGCTTCCTGAACCGCGGTCGTGTTGTCGAAACCGAGCCGGCTCACCTCGCTGCCGGCGGCGATGAGCCGGCGGCGCAGCGCGTGCGAGATGACGATGTCCGCGTAGTGACGCACGCTTGCCGAGCTCGGCACCACCAGCGACAGCTCGGCGATGTAGTCCATGCCGCCGGCGCGCCCGATCCCGGGACCGCGGTCGAGCTGGTCGCGCAGGGTGACGGTGTCGATGGCCTCGCCTCGATCGTCGAGCGCGAGCGCGGCGCGATAGAGGACTGCGTGTCGCTCCGCGTAGAAATCCTCCGGCTCGAGCACGTCGCGGACGGCCGCCATCGCGTCGCGATCGATGAGGATGCCGCCCAGCACCGCCTGCTCAGCGTCGTTGTCGTGCGGCGGCACCCGCATCGCCACTCCCGCGCCTGTTGCGCGCCCGAGGATCTCGGCCGACGGGATGGATGTCATTGGGCCGCGACGACGACCTTGAGAGTCTCCTTGACCTCCGGATGGAGCTCGATGCTCGCCTCGTGCGGGCCGAGGGAACGAATCGGCGGATCGATCTCGATCTTGCGTTTGTCGATGTCGATGCCTGCCTCGCGCTTGAGCTGCTTTGCGACGTCCGCCGTGGTCACGGTGCCGAAAAGGCGCCCGGCCTCGCCGGCCTTGGCATAGACGGTGACGGTGAGCTTGCGGAGCCGCTGGGCGGTCTCCTTGGCGTCGGTGAGCGCCTTCTCGACGCGACGCCGGGTCGCCTCTTCGCGACGGCGGATCTGATCGATCCGGTTCTGATCGGCCACCACCGCCAGATGCTGAGGAAAGAGGAAGTTGCGGGCGTACCCCGGCGTGACCTCACGGACATCGCCGGCTTTCGCCGTTCCTGCCACTTCCTTCAAAAACAGCACCTTCACGAGACTGCCTCCTGCTCTTCGGGGCGGAGCCGCCGGTAGATCAACATCGCGATCCGCTCGCTATTGCGCACGTCATCGTCGAACCGGCTGCGTCGCAGCGTGATCAACTGCTCCTGCTCAGCGACGACTGCGCGCGGGCACGCGGCGATGAACGCGCGAGTCGCGAGCAGACTCAACGCGAGCACATCGAGCTCGCCGACAACGGGCAGCGAGTCAGGAAGCTCAACCACGGGGAGCGCGATCAGCACCAAGCCGCCGCCGAATGCGAGTTTCATGTAGCGCGGCACGCGATCGTCGAACATGAGGCAGTACGCCAGTCGCAGCATGCGCGGCAGGTCGACGAAGAGGCGTTTGGCGCCGCGGAGTTTGCTCAACATCTCGGACCCGGCATTGTACGTCGCCTGCCGCTGCCGCCGAACTGCGCAGGGATCGGCGCACTCGTGTTCAATCGCCGCTCAGCAACTGGCGGTGCGCGTCGAGCCAGGCGCGCGCACCCTCGGAGTCGCCCGGCGCGATCGTTCCATCGACGACGGCATCCCGGATGGCGCTCTTGACCCGTCCGACCCAGGGCCCCGGCCCGCGCCCTGCCATCACCATCAGCTGATCGCCGGTGAGCGGATCGCGCATCGCCGAAACGGCGCCACCCTCGTCCAGCCGGTTCATGCGGTCCTCCAGCTCGTCGAGCTCCGCGAGCGTCGGGTAGGCGGACGCCGTCGTATCGGCGCGAGCGAGGTCAAGCAGTGCTGCCCGCAATTCGCCCGAGTCGACGATCAACCGCCGCACCGCCTTGTCGCTGAACGTTTCACGCTCGTACTGGATCGGTCGAAGGTGGAGGCGCACCAGCCGGCTCACGGCGCTGATCTCGTCGTTGCTGAAGCGCCAGCGGGTGAGGATGTCGCGTGCCATGTCGGCTCCCACCTGCGCGTGGTCGTAAAACGTGTGCTTGCCTTCGGCCGCGAGCACGTGAGTCGGCGGCTTCCCGATGTCGTGCAGGAGCGCCGCAGTCCGGGTGATGAGGTCGCTCGGTGCCGCGTCCACCGCCGCGACGGTGTGGTCGAAGACGTCAAAGGTGTGAAACCCACCCTGCTCGACGCCGATCGCCGGGAGCAGCTCCGGGAGCACGTACTCGAGCAGCCCGGCATTGCGAAGGACGTTGATGCCGGCCCCGGGGTGGCGCGAGATGAGCAGCCGGCGGAGCTCGTCAGAGATCCGCTCCACCGAGAGGATCGTGGTCCGCTCCGCGTGCGTCCGCATCGCCTCGACCGTTCCGGGAGCGAGCGCGAAGCCGAGCTGTGCGACGAAGCGCGCAGCCCGGTACATGCGCAGGGGGTCTTCGGCAAACGTGATCGCCGGGTCGAGCGGCGTCCGCAGGGTGCCGGCATGCAGATCGGCGAGGCCTTGTCCCGTGATATCGATCACGCGGCCCTCAAGCGTCTGGCAGAGCGCGTTCACCGTGAAGTCGCGCCGCATGACGTCGTCTTCGAGCGTCCCCGGTCGAACGTCGGGATTGCGCGACCCGGGGTCATATCGCTCCGCTCGCGCGCGTACTCCCTCGACGACGAACCCGGGCCCGCGGATCTGCGCGGTGCCGAATCGCTCGAAACGCTCCGGCGGGTGCCAGCCGAAGCTGCTCGCGACCGCGGCCAGCAATGGCATCGGATCGACGTCCACCGTCACGAGGTCGATGTCCTTGCTCGGCGGTCCGCCGAGCAGCCGGTCCCGCACGAAGCCGCCGACGAGATACGTCTCGATGCCCAGTGCGGTCGCCGAGGCGCTGATGGCTTCCAGGATGTCCTCAAGGGCGAGCGTCGCCGGCCGCACCTCGCGAACCATCCCGCTCATGGCAGTGCCGGGCGGAGCTGCGCCGGCCGGCTCCGCAGGAAGAGTGCGGCGAAGATGGCTGCGATCGCGGCGCAGATCCCCGCTCCGAGGAAGACAGAGTGCAGCTCGGTGACGATCGCGCCGGTCACACCCTGCTCGTATGCCGCGCAATTGAGTGGCGACGACGGGCAGAGCGTCTGCGGTGCGGGCAATGCCGCCGCGGTCGTGTAGAAGACGTGCAGGCTCACGGCGGTGAGGATGGAGATGCCCACGAGCATCCCGATCATGCGCGCAACGACGACGAGCGCCGATGCCAGACCGTGCATCTGGTCGCGGACCGATACCAGCATCGAGCCGTTCACGGGAGCGATCGACAGTCCGAAGCCGATCCCGCAGACGAAGAGCACGGGGTCGCTCGGGTGCAGCCATCCGGGTCCCAGAGGATCGGCCAGGGTGGTCGCCGTCCAGGAGGTCATCGCCGCGAACGACGCAGCCGTGAGCACCATCCCGGCGGCGGCGATCGATCGGTTTCCCACTCGCTGCGAGAGCCAGCCACCGGCCACCGCTCCGATCGGGACGCCGACCAGGAGGCGGAGGAGCACGAGCGCGGCCCCGAGCTGCGAGCTCGGAAACACCGTCGCGCGGGCAAGGACGGGCACATCGAGCAGCGCGGCCATCAGCGCGGCGCCGATGGCGAGGTTGGTGAGCAGCGCCCCGTATGCGCCGCGCGACCGCAACTCGCCGGCAGCGAGCAGCGGTCTCGTCGCGGCCCGCTCGCGGATGACGAACAGGACCACGGCGACGGCGCCCACGGGGAGCAACCAGATCGCCGCCGGCGAGACGGCGCCGCTCGTCGGATCCTCGGCGGAGAAGCTGACGATCACCGTGGCGAGCGCGACGCCGAGCAGCGCGGCACCCGGCCAGTCGACGGCCGTCGCGAGCGCCGGCAGGTGCCGGACGTCGATGAGCGGCCGTTCCGTCCCGGTACCGCGGAATTCCCAGAGCAGCAGCGCAAGCGCCGCCGCGATGGCGACCAGCGCAAGCGGCGTCAGCCAGACGACACCACCGATGGCGCTGTACGCCACACCGAGCGTGTCGCTGGTTTGCAGCGGTTCGGGCGCGACGATCGCCAGGCATCCCGCAGCAAGCGCGACGGCGGCGATCGCGATGGAGACCCGATCGATGCTCGCGCCTGATCGACGGGGGGTCGGGGCGGCGCCAGCCTCCCGGCCGGCCGCGACAAGCCCGAGACCGAGGACGGCGGCGATCGGAAGGTTCAGCCAGAAGATCGTCTGCCAGGTCGCGACCGTGAGGATCACCCCGCCGTACAGCGGTCCGAGCACGCTCCCCAGCTCCTGTACCGCCCCGATGACGCCCAGTGGCACCCCGCGGCGCTCCGCCGGCCAGACGTCAGCCACAAGCCCGAGCGTCACGGGGACCAGCCCGCCACCACCCAGCCCCTGAAGAGCGCGTCCGGCAACCACGGACCCGAGGTCGTGCGCCGAGGCTGTCACGAGTGAGCCCGCCGCGAAGATCGCGAGGCAGAGCAGCAACAGCGGGCGCCGTCCGTACACGTCGGAGAGACGGCCGAGCAGCGGCATGACCACGACGTAGCCGAGCAGGAAGCCGCTGATGATCGGTGTCGCTGCCTGAAGCTGGTCGATGCCGAGACCAACGTCGGACATGATCGCCGGGAGCGCCAGCACGATCACGTAGGTGTCCACCGCCGCGATGAGGACCGCGGCCGCGGCGATCGCGAGAAGCCGGTTGCGCCGCCCGTTCACCCTGAGGCGGGAGGCGGCGTGACCGTCACGTTCTCGCCATAGTTGGCGAGAATCAGTGTGTACGTGCTGTTCGTGCTGGCGCTGACGAACGGTCCGGTGAGGACGACCCTGCGCAGCTGACTCGTCGAGGTGTCGATCCCGAAACTTGCCGCGACCGTCTTCGACTTGTCGGCGCTGGTGAGCAGTGCCGCGACGTCCGCACCCGGGAGCGTGCAGCCGATCTCGTGCAGCGCTTCGCCGTTGTAGCGGTCGTCGTTCTCCGTCTGCGGGGACTGGCAGTCGAGCAGCAGCGACGACAAGCCGCTGGTCGGGTCGATCAGTCGTGCCGGATCCGCGAACCCGTAGTCGGCGGGGTTCGCTGTGGTGAAGCCGGGGCTCGTCGGCAGCATCACCGAGAACACACCGCCGACTGACACCACGGGGACGCCGATGGAGAATCCGGATAGCGAGACCTGCAGCGTGCCGTGCATGGTCGCGGGCCGCTTCATGTCGCCACTGCCGCCGACGAGCAGCGGCCCCGACCCGGTCACGTTGCTGCTGCTCAACGTGAAATGGAACGACACCGTGGCGTCGAGCACGCCCTTGGCCTTCTTGAGGATGCCGGCCGCGTCGGCCGAGGGCGTGCCACAACCGCTGAGCATCACCAGGGATGCCGTCGCGACGACCGCGATGCGGCGCCAAGCGGCGATGACGTGCCCTCCGAATGGAGTCGGTGTCGCGGGCGAGTATAGGTCGGCCGATAGACTGCGACGTGTGACCGACGAAGACACTGCCGCGCGGCCACAGGTCGAGGCGGCGCAATTCTTCGGCGTCGACATCAGGGTTGGCACGGTGCTCAGCTGCGAGACGTTCCCCGAGGCGCGCTTCCCCGCATACCGGATGGTCATCGACTTCGGGCCGCTCGGGACGAGGCGGTCCTCCGGGCGGCTGACCGATCACTACAGGGCGGAAGAGCTCACGGGGAGTACGGTGGTGGCCGTCGTCAACCTGCCGCCTCGGCAGATCGGCCCCGTTCGCAGCGAGGTGCTCGTGCTCGGCGTCTACCAGGAAAACTCCAACCGGGTGGTGCTGCTCCGGCCAGACCGTGCGTGCGCACCCGGCGATCGCGTTGGCTGAGACCCCCCAGACGGCGGTCGGGTGAACCGGCACTCGGTGCTCGGGGAGCCCGGCGCACGCCGCATCAGCCCGTTCCTCTTTCTGCTCGTGGTCGTGTGCTTCTTCCTCGCGTTCGCGGGCGTGTCCTGCAACACCGACGCGGCCAAGTCCGGATTGCAGGCGTTGGGGGGTGCGGAGGGTGTCAGCGGCGCGAACGCTGTCGCCATCGACAGCTGTCTCGACTCGTTGAAGGGCGTGAATGTCGTGAGCTACACCGGGTGGGCACTCGTCTTCGGCAAGGATCCGACGATCACGTCGCTGCCGCCCGCGTGTGACACCGGCACGGCGGTCACCGCGAACGATGCCGCGCAGGTGAACATCGGTCCGCAGCTGCTCGGGATTCTCGGTCTGGTCGCGATCGGTCTGGCCCTGCTCTGCGCGATCGCCGGCGCCTTCGGCGTCGCTCGAGGGCGGAGCCGTGCACTCGCCGCGGTGATCTTCGGCACGGGATCGATCGCCCTGCTCGTCCTCGACCAGTTGCATGTGCACGACGTGCTCATCTCGAAGATCGCGGCGAGCGCGGGCTCCAGCGTTCCCGGGTTCAACGTGACCGCGTATTTCAACGTCAACCCCGGAGTCGGCCTCGTCATCGCGGTGATCCTGCTGGCGGTCGCCGTCCTCTACAACGTCGGCGCGCTCGTCATCGGCGAGGCCCCGGCCACGGTTGCCATCGCGCCGCCGGCGCCGGACACCGGTGCGACCCCGCCGGTCCTGGAACCGCCGCCGCCCCCGCCCTAGGAGCGAAGCGCACTGTGGCGCACCTGTCAGGTGGTGCCGCCGAGGAACGGGATGCCGTACGTCTCGAGCTGCGCGCCGACAGAGCTCGACCACACTTCGGCGATCGCATCCGCGGTCCAGCCGCCGTCGCGATACGCAACCGAGATCTCTTTCGGATGCGACCAGAGTGAGAGCTTGTCGCCGCCAAGGCCGATGCACTGACCTGTCACGCCGGCAGCCTCGTCGGAGCTCAGAAACACGAGCAGCGGCGCGACATCCTCGGCCGTGCCCATGCCCATCTGCTTGCGCACGGTTGCCGGCAGCGGCTCACCTTTCTCCGCAGCCTCGACGAGTGACGCCATCCCCGGAATCGTCGAGATCATGCGTGTGATCGCGTTGGGCACGATCGCGTTGACGGTGATGCTGTGCTTCGCGCACTCCATCGCCCACGTGCGGGCATACGCGGCGATCCCCGCTTTGGCGGCCGCGTAGTTCGTCTGGCCGAAGTTGCCGCGCTGTCCGGCGATCGACGACACGACGACGATGCGACCCCCCGATCCCTGCGCACGCATCTGTTTCACGGCGGCACGAGCGCAGGTGAATGTGCCACGGAGGTGGGTCGCGATCACCGCATCGAAATCCTCGTCGGTCATGTTCCAGAGCACGCGGTCGCGCAGGATCCCCGCGTTGGTGCACATCACGTCGAGGCGTCCGAACGCACGCACCGCCCCGTTGACGAGCTGATCCGCGGCCTCGGCGGAGCCGACCGCGCCGACCTCGGCGATCACACGGCCGCCGGCCTTGCTGATGGCGTCTGCGGTGGCCTCGGCAACGTCGGCGTCGACATCGTTGACGACCACCGCGCAGCCGGCCGCGGCGAGCGCGAGCGCGTACGCCCGCCCGATGCCCCGCCCGCTTCCCGTGACAACCGCCGCCTTTCCTTCAAGATTCATGGCTGCGACTCTAGGCCAACGCGATCTCGACGTGCCGGTCGCGCGCCACGTACCCCGCCTGGCGATAGATGGAGTTCGAGACAGGATTGGCGGCATCGGTGAAGAGCATGCATCGCTGCACATCCGGTCTCGTCAGCGCCCTCGCGGTCACCTCATATGTCAGGCGCCTCCCATAGCCTCGATTGCGGTGCTCGGGTGGCGTGTAGACAGGTCCGACGCGGAGAACGCCGCCTGCTACGCGGTGACCGACCACGCACACCGGCGTTGCATCCGCGATCCAGAGATCGAATATGCCGGAGCGAACAGCGCGCTCGGCCGTGGCGTGTGGGTCGAGGCCGACGATCAGGTCCACCTCGGCTCCGAAGGCCGTGAGCCACTCGGCGAGCAGGGAAACATCCGGCAGCGTCGCGACACGCGAAGTGCCGGGCGGGACGGGAACGTCGACAAGGTGATCGAGCTCGTTGAGCAGGATGGTTCGCGCTCGCTCGATCCTGTCGCCTGTCGCCGCGATCCACGCCGAGGCGACCGCGTGTGCCGAACGTTCCGGTCCGTTGACTCCGGGCGGTTTGATGCCGAGCCAGGCGGCCCTCGCGATCATCGATGCGGCCAGCTCGGTCGTCGCAGTGTCAGGCATCGCGGATACCAGCAGGGGATACGGCGGCGTCCAGCTTGCGGCGCCGCAGACCTGCCCGGTATCGGCAGTGACCCACCAGAAGCTCGGGGTTGCGCTGTAGGAGCCGGGCGCGGCGCGCACGGAGTCGATGACCGTGAGAAGCACGTTGCGGGCGCACGGATCCTCCTCGAGGAACGCCAGCACGGCCGTCGCGTATGTGTCGGCTGACTCCGTGGTGTGAATCCCCATCGCCGCGAGATTGTGCGCCGCTCAGAGCGCGAGATGGCCGCCTGTGACGATCTGTGCGGCGACATACGCCAGCCACGGCAGCAGCGTCAGCACGAGAAGGCCGCCGCGCGCCTGCCCGCGCCACAGCAGCACCAGCAGATAGGCCGCAGTGGCGATCGTGAGCACGGCGCTGATGACACCGCCCGAGTTGAGGCTCCAGGTCGTGAACACCACGCCGATGGTTGCCAGGACGCACGACTGGAATGTCGCCGAGCCGGCGACGTTGCCGAAGGCGAGCATGTCGTCATTGGTGCGCACCCAGAGCACGCTGTTGAGCGTCTCCGGCAGCTCCGTCGCAATCGGGACGATCACGAGCGCGAGCACGAGCTCACCGACGTGCAATGCCGAGGCTGTTTGGTCGAGCGCGGTGACGAAGAGTTGTGATCCGAGGATGAGGATCGCGACCGCGATCGCCAGCTGCAGGGCCACGAGCACGGGATGGGGCTCGCCCGGACGCCAGCGCACCATGTGCAGCGGTTCGGGCATGGCGCCTCCGGCTCCGCTGCCGCGCAGCGTCGCGACGACATACCCCGCGTAGCCGAGCAACAGCCCGATCCCGACGACGATCCGCGCACCCGGCGGGAGCGCGCTGGAGAGCGCGGCCACCGTGAAGGCCACGAGGAACACGCCGAGGTCACGGCGCGCCTGTCGTGGGTCGATGACCAGCCTGCGCGCGCCGCCGCGAATGAGCACCGCGATTCCCGTTGCGCCCGCGCCGAGGGTCAGCAGGAGAAACGGCGAGCCGAGGATCGCTCCCGTCGCGATGGAATCGGCGTGCGGGGTATGCGTGGTCAGCGCGACGATCGGCACCACCGTCTCCGGCAGTGAGGTGCCGAGCGCCGCGAGCAGGCTTCCCGTTGCGCCCGTGCCCAGCTTGAGCTGGTATCCGGTCCACTCGATGGCGTTCGTGAATAGCTCCGACGCCACGACGACGAGGACGAGGCTCGCGATGAAGAGGAGCGCCGTGGTCATCGGCGCCCGCGCAGCCTGTCGAGCGGCGTGTGCAGCCAAGCGGTCGCAAAGCCGAGCACGTGGCGGATCGTCACCGGCTGCACGCGATGCACGGCCGGACCACCTCCGGCGACGTCCACCGCGTCACGGACGCGCGCACGGATCCAGGGAAACACGGTGCGCGGCAGCTGGTCCGGGGAGCGCATCCGAAGCGCCCACGACTCGAGGCTTCGTCGCGGCGCGCCGCCGATGACCTCGCCGAGGAATACCACGTCACCGGCAGACCGCAACCCCTTCCACGAATAGACTCCCACCACGCCGGCGATGCGCACGACGTACCCGGTCTCCTCGGTGACCTCGCGCGCCGCTGTCTCGGCGGGATCCTCGCCGGGGTCGCAGTGGCCGCCTGGAAGCTCCCAGCCTGGCGGCCAGGGCCGGAACTGGAGCAGCACCCGTCCACGCTCGACGATCGCGACCTGGGCGCCTTCGACATACCACTCGACGCCGTCGATCACCACCGCGCTCATGAGAAGAGCATGAACACGTTCGGCAGGCCCACGAAGATCGGGGCGACCCCGGGCACGATCAGATGTTCAAAGATGAGGGACGCCGCACCGATCGTCACCACGCCGACGGTGTTGACGCCTCCGTTCGTGAATTGCGGTGGGACCAGGACCGCGAGCGCGACCGCAGCGTACACCGCGTATCGGTACTGCTCGACACGCAGGAAGAACCCCGGAAGACGACCGAACAGCAGGCTGCGCACCACCGCGTAGCCGTCGAGACCGGGAAGGGGCAGCGCGTTGAAGACAAACAGCGCGATGTTCACCAGAAATCCCTGCAAGAGCACGCCGAAGAGCACGCCCTCCAGAGTGAATTGCGCCAGCGTGTCGAATCCTCGTGCGTCGATGGCCGCGCCGGTCAACTCCACGCGCAGCGCGAGTACGAAGATTGCCGCGACGACGAGATGCGCGATCGGCCCGGCCGCTGCGACCGCTGCTCGGCGACGCGTATCACGCAGGTACACCGGGTCGAGCTGCACCGGCCTTCCCCAGCCGAACCCCGCAACGAGCATTGCCGCGGCACCGAACGGGTCGATGTTGCGACGCGGGTCGAGCGTCATCCGCCTGTCGCGTCGCGGCGTCGGGTCGCCGCAGCGCAGGGCGATTGCGGCGTGACCGAGCTCGTGGATCACGGAGCCGATGACGAAACCCGGCAGCGTGTAGAGGACGACCGCCAGGTAGGTACCCGGGCCCGTCACCGGGCGCTGCTACTCGAGCTCGACGCGCGCCGGGCGGCGCGAGCGCCCCGTGCCCGCTCGCGTTTTCTTTCCACTCCGGCCCTTGGCGCCTTCGTCGGGTGCCTCGGGCTCCTCGGATGACTGCATGTGGTGCTCGATCAGCGCGGCGACGGCGAGCAGCAACTCGCGTTGAGCATTGAACAGATGCCGCTGCGCCGCCGGCGGGACGAGGTCGCCGAGCGACGAGCCGACGAGCCGAGCCGCATCGTCGACGAGCTTGGCGGGGTCGAGCCGGTTGGTCATGGCTTCGAATCCGAGAACGTCACGGACAGGACGCCCTCCTCGAGGCGGCCGCGGCTGACGCGCTTCCCGTTGAGCACGCGTGGCAGCGAGATCTCACGTTTGTACGGCCCGACGGTGATGAAGAGGTCGCCCTCCCGATGCTTGATATCAACCTCCTCCTTGCCGACGAACGGGAGGTGAATCTGCAACTCGTAGTTGTTGCCCACCTTGCGGATGCGCTGCGGGATCGAGTGGTAGAAGATCTGCGACGGGTCCTTGTCGCCATAGATGGAGTCGGCCATCTCGGCAAGCGACTCGAGCCCGACGATCTCGTGATCGAACAGCTTGGTGCGCAAGGTCGGGATCGGTGAGAACGCCGTGTCGACCATCGTCGAATAGCGCTGCTGCGCCTCTCGCCACGAGTCGAAGTACACGTCCTTGACCTCCGGCGGGAGCACGCGGTTCACGACGATGAGGTCGGTGAGGTAGTCATACAGGCTCAGGTAGGTGAAGGCGCGTTGCGCCTCCTTGACGACCATCTTCTCGAGGTTGAGCACGATCCGGGTCGTGCACACCTTGGGATCGCCGAGGATCTTCTTCATCCCCTCGAGGTCGAGAAGCAGGTCGCGGACGTTGCTGAAGATCTCGTCGCTCGGCAGCGGAATGCTGACGAACGGTTGCATCATCGGCCGCGCAACTTTGTTCATCATCCGGTGGATCGGGAAGATGCGGTTGAGGTACCACTTGGCGACATCGGGGAATGCCAGCAGTTGCAGCGTTTCGCCGGTTGGCGCGCAGTCGATGATGAGGACGTCGAACTTGCCCTCGCGCTTGTGCTTCTTGATCCACATGAGGCTCGCGACCTCCTCCATCCCCGGAGGCGACGCCATTTCCTCGGCGACGATATCGTCGACTCCCTGCGACGCGAAGAGCGACGTGAGGTACACGTGGATGCGGTCCCAGTGCTCCTCGAGCTCATGGAGCGCGTTGACCTCCTGACCCCAGAGATTGGGCGCGAGCTCGGTGGGGTGGTCGTCAACCCGCGCGTCGACACTGTCGGCAAGACTGTGCGCGGCGTCGGTGCTGATGACGAGTGTCTTGTATCCAAGGCTTGCGCACTTGACCGCAGTCGCGGCGGCGACCGTCGTCTTGCCCACGCCTCCCTTGCCTGTATACAGGATCACACGCACTGGTGCGTCTCGCTGCTCACGGGTTGATACGCGTGACCACGAACGCGGCGATGAGGATCAGCACGATCATCAACGACGCCATGATCGCGACCCGGCGCAGGTCCTGCGGAACGTACGGCACGCGGTCGAACGGGATGGCGGCATCGTCACTCTCCAGCGGTAGGAACATCGCGGCGGTGCTCACTTGACGGCTTGGGGATCGAGGTTGCGCAGCGGGGTTGAGGCGCTGTACGCGTCGCCGCGACGAGCCGTCCGCAGCCGCGTAGCCGTCGTCTGCGGCCGCGACACCGGTCGCGACGACGTCGTCGTCGGGCTCCGATTCGACCGCACCGCCGCTGCCGGGGAGTGGCATGACGCTCGCCGGGAGCGGCTGTGCCATCCGGGTGGGCGCCGCGGCCGCCGGGGTGGCCGGCCGCGGTGCAGGTCCGGGTGCCTGGACGCGCCGTGCGGGGGCTCGTTGCTTCTGCTTGCGGGTCTTTTTGGCCATGAACTCAGCGAAGCGTATCAGGGGCCCACGGCGGCAACTCGACGAAGTCCGCCGTTGACGGGACAGGCAGCGGGCCGCCGGATGAGAACGGCCACGAATTTGGAGCCGTGACCAGAGCGGTGGGGAAGCCCGGCGCCCGCTGCCCGACAAACCTGGGATGTACGGGGTGCAGCCCTACATCTTGTGGTCTGGCTGGGACACTAGCACACCATGCGGGGGTATTCAATGGGCGGTCGCGACGGTGGCGAGCGCGCGAGTGAAACCTGCTGCGAGCGCTTCGACCAATGCATCGCGGCTGACGTGGCGGCCGAGGATCTCGCGGACGCCGACACCACCGACGCTCGCAATGGCCTCACCGTGGAGATACCCCGCGGCACGCGGGGGCTCGAGAAGCACCGAACCGTGCTGGAGCAGCGCTCCGGCTCGCCGTGCCTGCGCACTCCCGACGAGCTTGCGGCCCTGAGCATCAAGCAGCTCGTGCGCCGCGGGCCGGGCGAAGCAGTCGGCGACGGCCGCGCCCTCGCGCGCGTCCCGGCGCAGGTCCGCGGGCATCGAGCGCGGCGTCGTCCTGACACCGAGCATCTCAAGACCACTCGCGATTGCGTCATGAATCCGAGCGCACGACTCGAGGACGCGGCCGCCGAAGATCGGGTCCGACGATCGGCAGACAACGCAGTACGTCACCTCCTGGTCGTGCAGCACCGCGCGCCCGCCGCTGGGACGGCGCACCACGTCGACACCGTCGCGCTCGCACGCTTCGAGGTCCACGTCGCTCATCGGCTGCATCCGCCCGAGGCTGAGACACGCGGGTGCGAAACCGTAGAGGCGGACCGCTCCGGGGATCTCTCCACGGGCGCAGGCGTCGAGCAATGCGAGGTCGCGGCGCATGTTCTCCTCGCCCGGCAGCGGGGTGTCGATGAGCAACGCCACCCGGCGCTCGCCGGTGATGACGGCGGTCTCAGACATTGAACCGAACATGGATGACGTCACCGTCGCGCATGACATAGTCGCGTCCCTCGAGGCGCTGCTTGCCGCGCTCACGAAGGACGCTGTACGAACCCGCCGCGAGCAGCTCTTCGGCGTCGGCAACCTCCGCGCGGATGAAACCCCGTGCGATGTCGGTGTGGACGCTTGCGGCCGCGTCCAGCGCTGTCTCACCTTCGCGCAGGTTCCACGCGCGCACCTCGGTATCGCCGGCGGTGAAGAAGGTGATCAGGCGAAGGAGCCGGTATGCGCTTCGCGCCACGCGGTGCAGTCCGGGCTCCGCGAGACCGAGATCGTGGAGGAATCCCTCGCGGTCCGCAGGGTCGAGCTCCGCGATGTCGTTCTCGATCTTGGCGGAGACGACGATCGCATCGCCTCCCGCGAGCCGTGCTCGGTGCGCGATCTCCTCCGGCACGAATTCCCCGGCCGCGTCTTCGGCGACGTTGACCACGACCATGAGCGGCTTACCGGTGAGCAGCCAGAACTCGCGAAGCATCGACTGCTCGTCCGCGGTGAGCTTCATGGTGCGTACCGAGCTGCCGTGATCAAGATGCTCCTGGACGCGATGCAGGAGCGCGATCAGCTCCGGTTCCTTGTCCTTCTGCAGGCGTGCGCTCTTCTCCGTGCGGTCGAGACGCTTGGTCACGGTCTCGAGATCGGCGAGTTGCAGCTCGAGCTCGAGCACGTCGATGTCCCGGACTGGATCGACGCGGCCTTCCACATGCGTGACGTCGGGATCCTCGAAAGCGCGCACCACGATCGCCGTTGCGTCGGCCTCGCGGATGTTGCCGAGGAAGCGGTTGCCGAGGCCCTCGCCCCGACTCGCGCCCCGCACCAGCCCTGCGATATCGGTGAACGTCACCGTCGCGGCGATCACCTTGGGTGGGTGGAAGAGCGCGGCGAGCCGGTCGAGGCGCGAATCCGGCACGGGCACGATGCCGGTGTTCGGCTCGATGGTGGTGAACGGGTAGTTCCCCACTGTCGCACCCGCCTGTGTCATCGCGTTGAACAGCGTCGACTTTCCGGCGTTGGGCAGGCCGACGATCCCGACGGTGAGGCTCAAATCCTTTCCAGCTCGAACGCGGTGTGCAACGCGCGCACCGCGTCACGCACCCGCGGCCTGTCGATGATGCAGGTCACGTGGATCTCGCTCGTCGCGATCATCTGAATGTTGATGTCCTTCGCGGCGAGCGCCTGAAAGATCTTCGCGTAGATCCCGGGGGTGCCTCGCAAACCGCTGCCGATGACCGTGACCTTGGCGACGCCCGCGGTGGCGTGATACCCCTGCGCCTGCACGCTTTTGGCAACCGACGCGAGCATGCGTCGAGCCTTGGGCAGGTTGGACTCGGCGATGGTGAAGCTCAGGTCGGTGGCGCCGTCGTGACCCACGTTCTGCAACACGATGTCGACATCGATCCCGGCATCCCCGAACGGGCCGAAGATCGATGCCGCGACTCCGGGCCGATCCGGGACGCGCAGCAAGGTCACCTTGGCGACGTCGGTCTCGTGCGCTATTGCGCGCACCTTCTGGCGTATCTCCATCTCACGCTGCCTGGCGATGATTGTCCCCGGTTCGTTGTCGAACGTGGATCGGACGTGGATCTCCATCGAGTACGCCTCGCCGATCTCAACGGCGCGCGGATGCATCACCCGGGCTCCCGCGGATGCCAGCTCGAGCATCTCGTCGTAGTCGATGGCCGGGATCACTCGCGCACTGGGCACCAGCCGCGGGTCGGCCGTGTGCACGCCGGGCACGTCGGTGAAGATCTCGCAGCGATCGGCACCGACAGCGACTGCGAGCGCGACCGCCGAGGTGTCGGATCCGCCGCGACCGAGCGTGGTGACATCCATCTCCTCGGTCGCGCCCTGGAAGCCCGCGACCACCACGACGTTGCCCAGCGCCAGTTCGTCGAGGACGCGCTGGGGGACGATGTCGACGATGCGCGCCGTCCGGTGCGCGTGGCTGGTTCGGATCCCGGCCTGAGCACCGGTGAGCGAGATCGCCGGAGTTCCTGCGGCATGCAACGCCATCGCCAGCAGCGGAGCGGTGATGGTCTCGCCGCTGCTGAGCAGCATGTCCATCTCGCGCGACGGTGGATCGGACGTGATGCGATGCGCAAGCGCGATCAACTCATCGGTGGTGTCGCCCATCGCGCTGACGACGACAACCACGTCTGTCCCCGATTGCATCGACTCGCGGATCCGGCGGGCGACCCGCCGCAGCTTGATCGGCGTCGCGACGCTCGATCCGCCGTACTTCTGGACGACGCGAGTCACGCTGAGACGTCCACGCGAGTGCCGTAGTTCTGGGGCGACAGATGGCGAATCTCGCCGGGAACCTGCGCGTGCAAGGCGGCGAGCGCCATCGCGTGGCCGATGGGCACGGGATCGAGCGGCGTGAGCGCGATAACGGACGGTCCGGCACCAGCAAGGGACGCGCCGGATGCGCCCGCCTCGAGCGCGGCATCGACGATCGCTTTTGTTCCTGGCATCAGTGCGAAACGCGCGTCCTGGTGCCAGCGGTCCTGCATCGCAACGCGGAGCCCGTCGTGATCGCCGAGCGCCAGCGCACGCACCAGCAGCGCGCATCGGCTGGCGTTGAAGATGGCGTCGTCGCGACTGAATGCCGCCGGCACGACCTTGCGAGCTTCGGATGTCGCAAAGGGACGCTCAGGAACCATCAGGACAGCACGAAGCTCGTCGGCGACCGGCAGCTGGACTGCGGACACGCCGGGAGAGCAGATCGCGAGGCCGCCGAGCAACGCCGCGGCGACATTGTCGCGATGGCCCTCGAGCTCCGCGGCGCGGTCGAGGATGTCGTTCTCGTCCCATGGCGCGTGGTGCAACGCGGACGCCACGAGGACGCCGGACAGGACAGCTGCGGCGCTGGACCCCATGCCCCGACCGATCGGGATGCTGTTCACGCACGTGAAGTGAACGCCCGTGGCCGGCACGCCAAGCTCGGCGCACGTCACCGTGTACGCGCGTGTCACGAGGTTCTCCTCGGGATGCCGCAACGCCAACGGTGCGCCGTCTCCGGGGTCGATGCTGAGCTCTCCCTCTCCCTGCTCGGCGCGGACGGTGTTCTGCAGGTGCAGCGCGAGCGCAAGGATGTCAAAGCCTGGGCCGAGGTTGGCCACGCTCGCCGGGACCGCGACGCGGACGCGCACGGTGCTCAGACCTCGATCGCGCGCGCCAGCGCATCGACGCTTGCTTCGATCTCGAGGATCGGCGTCAGCGCACCCTCGACGGCGCCAGGGTCCTTGAGGCCGTTGCCGGTGAGGACGCACACGACGCTCGACCCGCGCGCCACGACACCGTCGCGCACCGCGCCCTCGAGCACCGCGAGCGCCGCCGCGGACGCGGGCTCGCAGAAGATTCCCTCGAGGCGGGCGAGGCGTCGCTGCGCATCGAGAATTGCCTCGTCGTCCACGGCAGCGATCATTCCCTCCGATTGATCGCGCGCCTCGATTGCGGTCTTCCAGGAAGCGGGGTTGCCGATGCGGATCGCTGTTGCAACGGTCTGCGGGTCGTCGACCGGCCGACCGAGGACGAGCGGCGCAGCACCCGCGGCTTGGCCGCCGAGCATGCGCGGCAACCGGGACGCGCGCCTCGCCGCGAAGTCCTCGCGGAAGCCGCGCCAGTACGCGGTGATGTTGCCGGCGTTGCCGACCGGGAGCGCGAGCACATCGGGGGCGTCCCCGAGTGTTTCGACGATCTCGAACGCCGCGGTCTTCTGTCCGTCGATGCGATTGGGGTTGACGCTGTTCACGAGCGTCACCGGATGGTGGTCGCAGAGCTCGCGGACGATGCGCAGCGCGATGTCGAAACCGGCGTTGACGCTCACGACGGTCGCGCCGTGCACCCTCGCCTGGAGCAGCTTTCCCGAGGCGATGCGCCCACCGGGCACGACGACGACCGCGCGCAGGCCGAAACGGCCGGCGTACGCCGCGGCGGACGCGCTGGTGTTGCCGGTGGACGCGCAGATGATCGCGCGGCTGTTTGCGTGCAGCGCTGCCGCGACCGCGACCACCATGCCGCGGTCCTTGAACGAGCCAGTCGGGTTCAGTCCCTCGAGCTTGAAATGCAGAGGCCCCAGTCCGAGCGCCGGGCCGATCGTCAGCGACTCCACGCAGGGCGTGTCACCCTCGCCGAGGCTGATCCGCGGCGCCGCCGGCGGAAGGGTCAGGCGATCGCCCCAGCGGGCGATGACGCCCTGTGCCTGCACGGTCATTCGCTGGTCAGGCCTCGACCCTGTCGAGCGTGCACTCGATCTCCTCGACCGCGGTGAGTGTGTCGAGCGTCTCCATCGCACGCTCGTGCACGGCTCGCGGCGCCGTCCCGGTGAGCACGATCAGCCCAGCATTCGGCAACTCGACTGCGGCATCGACCGCGAGCCCTCGGTCCTCAAGCGCCTGCAATACGAGGTCGCGACCCTCGCTTGCGGGCGTCAAGCGGAGTCGCACATAGCCGGCGACATCGACATCCTCGTCGTCGAGCAGCGCAGCGGTCTGCGCGGCGCGTGGCGCGTGGCCGCGTGGGGAGCTGCGGTCCCGGACCGCGTTGACCACATCGCTCACCACGGCACTGGCAGTCGATGCGCCACCCGCGCCCAACCCGCGGAGCATCACGCGTGAGGCGAGGTCGCTCGAGATGATGACAGCATTGTCAGCATCGTCGACGTCACCGAGCAGGTGTCGCGCGCCCACTGCAGTTGGGCGAACGCTGAGACGGACGCGCCCGCTCCTGGCGCGCTCCGCGTGGGCGACCAGCCGGACCCGGTATCCCAACTGATCCAGTGCCCTGACGTCTTCGGCGCCGACGCCGCGGATGCCGGCCCGGTCGACGCTGCCGGTCTCGATGTGCATGCCCATGGCCAGCCAGGAAAGGATGACCAGCTTGTGCGCGGCGTCCCAGCCGTCAACATCGAGTGTCGGATCGGCCTCGGCGAAGCCTCTGGCCTGCGCATCGCTCAGCGCAGCGTCAAACGTCAGCTTGCCGGCTCGCATCTTCGTCAGGATCACGTTGGTGGTGCCGTTGATGACGCAGTCGAGCCCCGTGATGCGGTCACCGAGGAGGCTCGTGCTCAGGAGCGAGACGATTGGCAGCCCCGCGCCCACGGCCGCTTCGAAATACAGACCGGCATGGTTGGCGGCGGCGACGTCCGCAAGACGAGGACCGGAGACGGCGATGACCGCCTTGTTAGCGGTCACCACGGACTTCCCCGCACGCAATGCGGACTCGATGAGCGCGGTTGCGGGATCGGAGCCGCCGATCGCTTCGATGACAATCGAGACCCCGGGATCGTCGACCACGGCCTGGGCATCGTCGAGCACTCGGACGTTCTTGAGGTCGACCTCGCGCGTCCGCGACGTGTCGCGCACCGCCGCACACCGAAGGACGGGTGTTGCGCCGGCGCGTTCGCCGAGCAGGTCCCACTCCTCGATGAGACGCGCGGCGACCGCGCTGCCCACCGTACCGAGACCGAGAAGCCCCACTCCCACCGATTCCATTGATGGGACAGTGTATTGGGGCTCAGATGATGTGCCGCCTCCAGGCCAGGAGGACTGCGGCAGCGCGGTCCTTGCATCCCAGTTTCTCGAGGATGTTGCTGACGTGCGTCTTGACCGTGTTCTCGCTCAGGAAGAGCAACACGGCGATCTCGGCATTGTTCTTGCCGTCCGCCATCAGACGAAGGACATCACGCTCGCGTCGCGTGATGGACGGCATCTGCTCGGCGGCGGCGCTGACGAGCTGCGGGTCGAGCAGTGACTCCCCGGCAGCGACGGCCCGGATGGCTCCCGCGAGCTCCTCTCGGGTGGCGTCCTTGAGCAGGTACCCGACGGCTCCGGCCTTGAGCGACGGAAAGATGTAGTCCTCGTTGCGGTACGTCGTGAGGACGATCACGCGCGCCTCAGGGTCGCGGGCACGGATCTTACGCAACGCCTCGATGCCGTCCATGACCGGCATCTGGACGTCCATGAGGATCACGTCGGGATGCGTGCGGCGCGCTTGTTCCACCGCCTCGGCGCCGTCGGCAGCCCGGCCGACGACCTTGATGTCGGCCTCGAGCTCGAGCATGGTGCAGAGCCCGTCGCGCACCACCGGGTGATCGTCGGCCACGAGCACCGAGATCATCCGGTCTCGGCGATCGCGACCGGCTCGGCCAGCGGCAGCCGGGTGGTCACTGTCGTCCCACGGCCTGGGCTGCTCACGACCGTCAGCGTACCGCCGGCACTGCGCGCGCGTTCGGCCATGCCGTCGAGCCCGAAGCAGTCCTCCCGTGGCGCGCTCGCCGCCGGGTCGAAGCCGACGCCGTCATCGCTGACCGAGAGCACCAGCTCCTGACGGTGGGCGCGCAGCTCGACGTCCACATGCTCGGGATGACCGTGACGCGCGGCATTGGACAGCGCCTCCTGGCCGATGCGCAGCAGCGCGACCTCCGCTGTTGGCGACAGAGACGGATGCTGGGGCACGGCACGCGCCTTGAAGCGGGCTGGAATCCCGGTGCGCTCCTCCCAGGCCTCGACCTCGTGGCCGATGGCTGCGACGAGCCCGGTTGCCGAGAGCGGCGCCGGGCGCAGGTTCCAGACCGATCGACGTGCTTCCTGGAGCGCGCCGCGCGCCAGCTCTCGAGCCCGCTCCACCGAGCTCCGGGCGCGCCCCTCCGAGCCCCGGTTGAGCAGTGTGTCCGCTGCCTCCAGCTCCAGCACGATGCCGGTCAACTGTTGGGCCAGGGTGTCGTGGATCTCTCGCGCGAGACGGGTGCGCTCTTCGAGCACGGCGTGGTCGGTGAGGGCCTGGACCGGCAGGTACATGCGCCGGGACAGGAACGTCGTCGCGATGAACGCGAGCACAACCAGCAGGACGAGGACCGGCAGCACGGTGACCGGGAACAGCCGGTGGATGCCGTCCGTGATCCCGAGCGTGAGTGAGTTCAGGTTGGGCTCGAGGGTGCTGATCGCCACGGGGCTCGCGACGATCCAGTGCGCGCTGTAGACGGGGGCCGCGAAGACATCGTGGTTGACCTTGCCCAGCCGTGCCGTCACCGGTGCGAGCGGCACGGTGCCGGTCGACTCCATGCGATGGAGCTCGTCCGCGAGCGCCGTCTGGCCTGGGGGGGCGGTGAGCGTGGACCCTGGGACGCTGTTGGGAAAGTCTGTGAGGAGTTGCCCTATTCCATACACGAGCTTTCCTGACGCGCTGACGATCAGGGATGACGCGTCCGCTGCCGGTGCGCCACCGAGCGCGGGGGAGATCAAATTGGTCACCGCGTCAGCGGAGAGGTCGAAGCCCGCCACGGTCTGACTGTCAACGGAGTACCACACGGTCACCCCGGGTCCGCCTGTCTCGAGCAGGTCGTACATGTCGGTCCAGAACGGGCCGCTGGCACTCCGCCCTGGCTCGCCAGGGACGATCCACGCGGCCGGCGCGATGGTCGAGACACCACCTTCCGAGGTTCCGAAGACGTCGACCCCGTTCCGCAGGGTTGGATGCGTGATGTCGTAGCGCTGCCCGGAGAGCGCGCTCAATACCGGGAACTCCGGAAAGGCGCGGATGGCGCCCGTCTTCTCGTTCTCGAACCAGATCGCGGCGAGCGACGAATCGGCTTTGAGTGCGCTCGCGACCTCTGCGAGGACCGTGCTCGACGATGTGGCGGCCGCGAACCTGCCGTCCGGTTCGGCAGCGGCACCGGTGCCGACGATGAGGGTATCGCTGGCACCGGCATTCAGGTAGCTCACGTCGCCGGCATTCGTGAGGCCTTTGGGCAACTGTGCTGTGGCGGGCGTGGTAGCCAGCGCCTTGGTCAGCGCAGACGCCAGGGACGTGAGCTGGAAGTTGATCGTGCTGAGAGCGCGGTCGATCGCCGCGGCAGCGCGATTGACGGAGGATTGCTGCTGGCCCTGCTGGCGCTGCAGGATCGCGGTCTCGGTTGCATTCGCGGTGCTCTTCGCGACCGTGTCCAGCTCGAAGACCGCCAGGACTGCGAACGCCACCAGGGGCAGCAGCGCGACACCGACCATACCGAGGAGCAGGCGGTTGCGGAAACGCCGGCGCGGATCCCTCCGGCGGGGCAGGCGGCGCACGCCGATCCTCATGGCGTGCCTCCAGACCTCGCCGCGGTTTCGAAACTCCCCATCGTCCGATCGACCACTCCGTCCTCACTATACGGTCGGGGCACAATGCACGCTCGTGGATACGGCGGGATCTCGACCCAAGTTCCGTACGCGGCCGGCGTCGCGGCGAGCGATGCCGTTGGCGGTGGGCCTGGCGGCGGTGGTCGCCGGCTGCACCTCGACGCCCGCCACCACACCGACTCCCGGGGGGAGCGGCCCTGTTGCCGACGGCGGAACGCTGACCGTCGGCGTCTGGCAGGCGCCGACGACGCTGCTCGACGCCGGGATCGTCGGCAACCTGCCCTTCGCCGACGTCATCGCGGCACCTGTCGAGGAGGGGCTGCTCTGGTATCGCGCCACGAGCGCGACGATGACGGCGTCGACCGAGGCCGACTACTGGAGCCCTGACCTTGCGACCGAGGTGCCGACCGTCGCCAACGGCGGCGTCGAGACCGCCGGGTGTGCGGACACAGCGGCAAAGATGTGCGTCACCTGGCACCTGCGCCAGGGGGTCCAGTGGGATGACGGCAGCATGTTCACGTCACGCGATGTGTGCGATACCTTCGACGTCCACTGGCTCTCGTACGGCGCCGCGGGCAAGCCGAACCCGACCCCGGTGGCGTCAACCGCGGGCTGGAACCAGGTCATCAAGTGCACCGAGGTCGATCAGCACACGGCGGTCGTCGACTTCAAAAGCCAGTACGGACCGTATCTGGCGCTCGGGAGCGGGGTTGACGGCATCCTTCCCGCGACAGTCCTCGACCCGGCGCTGGCCGCGGGCAGCAATCTCGAGACCGCGACCACGACATTCAATCTGGCGGAAGGCTCGGGGAATGCGGCGGCCTTCAAGGGCAGCGCGTCCCTCGGCACTGCACTCGACGGCACCGGGCCCTTCGTGCTCGCCGGCTACAAGCCCGGCTCCCAGGTGGTGCTCGTTCGCAACCCCGACTACTGGAACACGAGCGGTCTCGCCCATCTCAGCAAACTTGTCTTCCGGATCGAGCCCGACCTGGCTACCGAGGAGAAGGACGTACGCTCCGGCGCGGTCGAGGTGGGCCTCAACCTCGGCCTCTCGGCGCTCCCGGGTCTCAACGCCGCTGCCAAGGCCGGTAACGCACCGCTCAAGGTCGACCCCGTGCCCGGTTCAGGCGCCGAGGTGCTCATGTTCAACCTGTGCGCCGGCAACGGAGGGCAATGCGCCAACCCGTCCCAGCATGAGAACGAGGACACCGCAGACCTGACAGTCCGCCGGGCCATCCTCCTCGGCATCGACCGGCAGGCGATCGTGTCGGCGATCGCTCCGGGAGCGACCGTTCCGCCGGACTCATGGATGAGCCTCGGCGCGAGCTACCTCGGTAGCGACGGCGTGCCGACCACCGGCTTCAACCTCGATCAGGCGAACGCGACCCTCGACTCGGCGGGCGACGATCGAAACGCCAAGTGCGGCGCGGCACCTGACGGCCAGGACTACCGGGCGTTCAAGGACGGCACCTGCCTCGTGATCAATGTCGGCACCACAAGCGACGACGCGGCGCGGATGACCATCGAGGGCCTGGTCAAGGCCGATCTTGCCAAGATCGGCATCAACGTGCCGATGCCGTTCACGCCGAACGTGCGCGCCGGCACATTCTTCGATTCGCTCGCGGACGGTGGACCGCTCGCGGCGCACGCGTTCGACATCGCGCTGTACACGGTTGGCCTGGGGATCCCCGGCGAGCCCGACACGTACACGTCGACCTGGCACGGCGATTGCGGAGGCACGTGCCCGAGTGAAGACGAGATCCCGTCAAGCGCCGACCTCGGTGCCGGGACGAACTTCAGTGGTCTCAGCGACGCCAAGCTCGATGCCGCGCTCGATGTCGCGAGCGGGACGGCGGATCTCGGCGCGCGAGCGCACGACTACGGCTTGGTCGACCAGCGGCTGGCCGCCCTCTTGCCGGCCATCCCGCTCTTCGCGGAGCTCATCGTCAACACGTACTCGACGAGCCTGTTCGGTGTGACGCAGAACGACCTCGTTCCCGACTTCGACACCGCGGCGTGGTACTGCGCGTCCGGGAACTGCGCCGGCTGACGCATCGCGCGGCGCCGCCGTCAAGCGCCGCCCCTATACTCCGCCCTCGTGCGTCAGGTCAGCGAGCGAGCGCTCGATGCCGCGTCGGCCGCCGGCGCCTCCTATGCCGATTGCCGGGTCGTCAACCGGACGGTACAGAAGATCACCGTCAAGAACGGCGTCGTTGCCGCACTTGAACGCTTCGAGGATGAGGGCGTCGGCATCCGCGTCATCGTCGACGGAGCCTGGGGATTCGCTTCGGTGGACAGGCTGGACGGTGTCAGCGTTGAGACCGCGACTCGGCACGCGGTGCAGATCGCGAGGGCATCGTCCCGGGTGAATCGCGTCGCGGTGCAACTCGCGCCGGCGCCTCCGCTCACGGGCGTCTACCGAACGCCCGTCACGCGTGACCCGTTCAGTGTGTCGCTCGATGACAAGGTGAACCTGCTGCTGCGTACCGATGAGGCGATGGCGCACCTCCCGCAGGTGCGCATTCGCGAGTGCTCGCTCGAGTTCGTGCGCGAGGAGCGTCATTTCGCGAGCAGCGAGGGCGCGCGTCTCGACCAGACGATCATCGAGTCAGGCGGTGGGCTGGACGCGACGGCGACGAGCGATGACGAGGTGCAGACTCGCAGCTTCCCGAACAGCTTCGGCCGGCATCAGGTCTGCGCCGGGTGGGAGGCGATCGAGGCGTTCGACCTCCCGGGCAACGCGGGTCGCATCGCAGAGGAGGCGGTCGCGCTGCTGAGCGCGCCGATCTGTCCCGCCGGGACGATGACCGTGATCCTCGACGCGACGCAGGCCGCCCTGCAGGTGCACGAGTCCTGCGGCCACCCGACGGAGCTTGACCGAGCCCTTGGTCACGAAGCCGCCTACGCCGGGACGTCCTTTCTGACACCGGACCTGCTCGGGACATTCCGATACGGGAGCGAGCACGTGACGATGACCGCGGACTCGACGCGAGCGCCCGGGCTCGGGACGTTCGGCTGGGACGATGAGGGAGTTGCGGCGCAGCGATCCGTGCTCGTGAATCAGGGAATCTTCACCGGCTATCTCTCATCTCGCGAGACTGCGGCGGCGATCGGCCAGCTGAGCAACGGGACCATGCGTGCCGACGGCTGGTCGCGCCTCCCGATCATCCGCATGACCAACGTCAACCTTGAACCGGGAACGTCGTCACTCGAGGAGATGATCGCGACCACCGAACGCGGGGTCTATCTCGAGACCAATCGCTCATGGAGCATCGACGACCGCCGCCTCAACTTCCAGTTCGGGACACAGAACGGATGGGAGATCGTCGACGGCAAGCGGACGCGCCTGGTGCGTAATCCCATCTACAGCGGCCAGACGCCGGACTTCTGGCGGTCCTGCGACGCGGTTGCCGGGCCCGGCGAGTGGCAGATGCTCGGTGTCGTCAACTGTGGCAAGGGCCAGCCGTCGCAGTCGATGCACGTCGGCCACGGTGCCGCTCCCTGCCGCTTTCGCAACGTCAAGGTGGAGCCTGCCCGATGAGCCGCGACGACGAGCTGCTCGAGGCGGGCGACAAGGCGCTTGCGCGCCTGGAGGCTGGCGACGCCGAGGTCGTGATCGTCGACGAGACGAGCGAGCTGACGCGGTTTGCCGGCAATGAGATGCACCAGAGCGTCGCCCAGACGAGTCGCTCTGTCCGCGTGCGTCTGATCGACGACGGTCGCATCGGCGTCGGCGAGGTGCGCGGTTTCGGTGAAGGTGCGGTCGGCCGTGCGCTGCAGGCCGCCGACGAGAGCCGGCGCGTCACCACAAGTCCCGACGTGCCGCCGCTGCCGGCACCCGATCACCGCGCGGACGGACCCGTCGCCTTCGCGGCGGCAACGGCGGCGGCAACGCCGGAGCTGCGCGCGGGGCTGGTATCGATCGTGACGGGCACCGCGCGTTCGCATGACATCAATGCGTATGGAGCGCTCAGCACCAGCACGCGCACGACCGCGATCGTGACGACTGCCGGGGTGCGCCGCGCCGCGACCGCGACACAGGCAAGTTTTGTCAGCGTTGCTCGCGGCGACGACGGCGGCGGCTACGCGTCGCGGCATGCGGCGGACATCGACGCGCTCGACGTCGACGGTCTCGCCGCCGAGGTCGTCGACACGTGCGAACGCAACCAGCGGGCCACGGCGATCGACCCCGGCGAGTACGAGGTCGTGCTCTCCCCGTACGCGGTCACCGACCTGCTCGAACATCTGGGGTGGGTGGGTTTCAGCGCGCTTGCGACCCAGGAGCACCGCAGTTTCATGCGCATGGATGAGCGGTTGATGAGCGATCTCGTGACCATCCGCGACGATCCGACGGCGAGCGATATCTTTCCGTTTCCCTTCGACGCCGAGGGAGTCTCGACGCAAGCGGTGCACCTCATCGACCGCGGGGTGTGTGCCGGAGTCGTGTACGACACGCCCACGGCGCTGCGAGACGGCGTGACATCGACCGGCCATTCCCTTCCGCAACCGAACACGTGGGGACCACTCCCGCGTCACCTTGCGATGGATGCGGGCGCCACACCGTGGAAGGACATGGTGTCCTCGGTGTCGCGCGGCCTCTACGTCACGCGCTTCTGGTACGTGCGCGACGTGCATCCGCTGCGAACGGTGATCACCGGTATGACCCGCGAAGGGACCTTCCTCATCGAGCACGGCCGGATCACGCGGCCGGTGAAGGACCTGCGCTTCACGCAGAGCATCGTCGAGGCGCTCGCGGCCGTGGCGGAGGTGAGCCGCGAGCGCCGGCTCGAGCTTGGGGAAGGCGAGTCCGGCGTGCTCGCCCCGTGGTTGCACATCAATCGGTTCACGTTCTCCTCCTGACCCGCGAAGATAGCTTCATGACGCGGTCACCGCTCATCGGACTCACGCTGCGCGCCCCTGCCGAACTGAACCTTCCCCCGGTGCTCGCGCGCAATCGCGCGTACTTCGAAGCGCTCGAGGCTGTGGGAGCCACTCCGGTGGGGATCAGTGCCTCGCTCTCGGAGGCCAACCTCCGCCAGCTGTTCGACCTCTGCGACGGGCTCTGTCTTCCGGGCGGCCCGGACGTGCAGCCGGCGCTCTACGGAGAGGAGATCCGCGCCGACTGCTCGGTCGAGGTGGACCCGGAGCTCGATCGGGCGGAGATGCTCCTCGTGCGGTGGGCGCTGGAGGTCGACAAGCCGCTGCTGGCGATCTGCAGAGGCGCCCAGGTGCTCAACGTCGCGCTCGGCGGGACGCTCTGGCAGGACGTGGGCGCGATGCTCGCCACTGAGCACAACCACTATCCGCCGAGCTCGCGCGGCGAGGTGACTCACCACATCGAGGTGAAGCCGGCATCGCGCCTGCACAGCATCGCCGGCGACGACCAGGTCGACGTGAACAGCATGCATCACCAGGCGGTCCGCGGCCTGGGGCGCGATCTCGTCGTGAGCGCGCGAGCGCACGACGGCCTTGTCGAAGCGGTGGAGCACCCCGGACGGCGCTTCGTGGTCGGCGTCCAGTGCCATCCCGAGGAGCTGTATCTCGACCGCCCCTGGGCACGCAGGCTGTTCCAGGACTTCGTCGTCGCAGCTCGTGGGTGACCCGGGGCCGGATACCGGGCGGGAATACCGCCGTCTCTGGGTCGGCGCAATGGCTCTCTGCGCCGTCCTCGTCGTCGTACGCAACCTCGTCGACCTGTCCGGGTCTCCTCCGGGTCTGTACGTCGACGAGGCGTCGATCGGCTACAACGCCTGGACCATCGCCCACTTCGGCGTCGACGAGCACGGCATCCATTTCCCGCTCTTCTTCGAGGCGTTTGGCGAGTACAAGAACCCCATCTACGTGTACAGCGTCTCGGCGCTGGTGCGGTTTCTGCCGCTGACCGTCGCGGTCGAGCGCTTCCCGGCGGCGCTCTTCGGTCTGGCGGTGGTCGGGTTTCTCACAGCGACCGCATGGCGGGTCACCGGGTCCCGAGCGATCACCCTCGGCACTCTGGCGCTCACCGCACTCACTCCCTGGCTCGTCATCGAGAGCCGCGTGGGTTTCGAGGTGGTCTCGATGGTCGCACTGCTCGCGGCGGCGGTCTGGTGTCTTTCGGCGCGGACGCCAACCCCGCGACAGTTCGGTCTGGCGGGGGCCTTCCTCGCATTCGCCATCTATGGCTACACCACAGCGCGGCTTGAGGTCCTGATGCTCGCGATAGCGCTCGCGGTGGCCTGGGGGTTGGCACGCACCTCGGGCTGGTGGCGGCCACTGGTGCCGGTCTTCGTGGGATACGTCGTGCTCGGCATCTACGCGCTCATCAATCCCGGAGCGCTGACGGGGCGATTCGCGCTCATCAGCATCTGGTCTGACGGGGCGCCGCTCAACGTCGTGATCGACCGCTTCCTCGCCAACTACCTCAGCTATTTCTCGCCCAACTTCCTGTTCCTGCAAGGTGACGCCAACCCTCGCCAGAACACCGAGGTGGGCGGGATGCTGCTTTGGGTCACCGCACCGCTGCTCGTCGCGGGGCTGTTGGTCTGCTGGCAGCGGCGGCGTCAACCGCTCATCCAATTCCTGGCGGCCGCCATCGTGCTGGCACCGATCGCCGCCGCGCTCACCAGCAACGGGACGCCGCATGCCTTGCGGTCATCGGGGATGCTCCCCTTCCTCGTCGTGCTCGCGATCCTCGGCGCCGACGGCATCCGCGCCGCGCTCCAAGCCAGGCCGCAGGCGCTGCTCGCGGTGACCGGGCTGTTCGCCGCTGGGCTGCTGGTCCAGGGCGGGCTCTATACGCTCGATCTCTATGCAAGCTATCCGCAGCGGGCCGCGGCGTATTTCGACACCGGCGAGCTCGACAACATCCTCACGGCCGCCCAGCATGCGGACGGGCATCACGTCTACCTATCGAACACCCTCGATCAGCCCTATATCGAAGCGTTCTTCGGGCTGCTACCGCCCCCGCCGGCCCATCCCGTGACCGACGACGCCACACCGGGGCTGAAAGCGCTGGGCATGCAGGTTGTCTCGCCCGAATCCATTGAAGCAGCCCCTTCACCTGGCGATATCCTCGTGCTCAGCGTATCGGACCCACCACCGCCGACTGGCTGGGTCGTCGTTCCGAGGCTGCTCGTGCCTGACGAACGCTCCGGGCCGGCAGCCCGTACCGTCATCTACGATCCCTGAAGTGGGGCCCGCTGCTATGGTTGGCGACCCACCGGCGTTTGCGAGCGGCGCACCATCCCGAAGTGAGAACCCATGACTGACGTCGTGATCGTTGAAGCCGTGCGCACCCCGCTGGGTCGTGGTAACCCGCGCAACGGGGACCTTCGCGACATCCATCCGGTCCTGCTCGCCGCCCATGTCCTGCGTGAGGTCACCGGTCGCGCGGGGATCGACCCGGCGATGGTCGGTGACGTCATCTTCGGGTGCGTCAGTCAGACCGGCGAGCAGTCGCTGAACATCGCCCGCCAGGCAACGCTCGCCGCCGGGTTCCCGATCGAGGTTCCCGCGACCACCGTTGACCGGCAGTGCGGCTCCTCACAGCAGGCGATCCACTTCGCCGCAAACCTCATCCAGTCCGGCGTCTGTGACATCACGATCGCCGCGGGCGTCGAGAGCATGAGCCGCGTGCCGATGGGGAGCACCGTCTTCCAGGGCCCGGGCGCGCCCTTTCCGCCCGAGTTGCTCGAGGTCTACAACCTTGTTCCCCAGGGCCTGTCCGCCGAGATGATCGCCGAGCACTGGCACATCACCCGTGAGCATGCCGACGAGTTCTCGGCACGATCGCAGCGTCGCGCCGGAGAGGCGCAGGCAGCCGGGCGGTTCGACCGCGAGATCGCTCCCGTCGTGGTCGGGGCAAACGGCGACGGCCGCGTGATCAGCCAGGACCAGGGCATCCGCGCCGACACGACGATGGAGACCCTCGCGGCGCTGCAGCCGTCGTTCAAGTCCGACGGGATCATGCACGCGGGCAACAGTTCGCAGATCACCGACGGGGCGGCCGCCGTGATGCTCATGTCGGTGGAGCGCGCGATCGCGCTCGGTGTGACGCCGCGTGCGCGCATCGCCGGCCAGACGGTGGTCGGGGTCGACCCGGTCACGATGCTCACCGGTCCCATCCCCGCGACCACGCGGTTGCTGCAGCGCTCCGGCCTCGACATCGACGATGTCGATCTCTTCGAGATCAACGAGGCGTTCGCGCCGGTCGTCCTCGCATGGGAGCGGGAGCACCACCCCGACATGGATCGGGTGAACGTCAACGGCGGCGCCATCGCCCTGGGCCACCCGCTCGGCGCCAGCGGCGCTCGCCTCATGACGACGCTCCTCCACGAGCTGGAGCGGCGTAACGCGCGCTACGGGCTCCAGGCGATGTGCTGCGGTGGCGGCCTCGGCACCGGCACCTTGATCGACCGTTCGATCTGACTGAATCGCGCCGCCCGCCGTGGCGGGCTGCGTACACGGGTCACGGATTGGTCACGCCGTCGACATGCCTGGAACGGCAGAAAACCCCGTGCTATATTCGGCCAGCCCCAACATGAGTCCAGCGACGAGTACCGCCATGAAGAAGGTCCTGATCATCGAGGACTACTACGCGCTCGCCGACATCGAGTCTCTGCTCTGCACGATGGAGGGCTACGAGGTGAAGGTGGCAAAGAGCGGCGATGAAGGCCTTGCGGCCTTTGGAGAGTTTCAGCCCGACCTCGTCCTGCTCGACCTGATGCTGCCGGGTGACCTCTCGGGGACCCAGGTGCTCGAACGCATCCGCTCCGACCACGGCAGTGACCCAAAGGTCCTCGTGGTGAGTGCGCTGGTGAACGCGTCGACGGCTCCGAAGCTGGAGGCATACGGCAACGTCCAGACGCTTGCCAAGCCCTTCAAGATCAAGGAACTGGCCTCGCGCATTCAGTCGATGCTCTCCCTGTAGAGAGCACTACACTCGGGGGGCGATGCGAGCAGAACCACCGCCGCCGCAACGAGGCCGGCCGGAGCCGCAGCGCCAGTCCGCGCAGTCGCGGCCGCCCGGCCGCCGCTGCCCGTATCTCGAGCAGATCCTCCGTGAAAACGCCGGTCCGTTCGGCCTGCTGACCCGCTACAAGGCCGACTGCCACGTCGACCGGCACACCCACAGGTTCACCGGCCGACACCCCGTGCCGCCGTGCATCTCCTCTCCGGATTCGTGCTCGCTGTACCAGCAGGAACACGGCGCGGAGGACGAGCGCATCCGTCGCTACGCGGAGTAGCGCCAGCGGCGTCACATTCGGGCATCGACACGGGACCATTGACGTGGTCGCGCATAGGCTGTGCCGAGTGGCGGACGTACGGACGATCTCATTGATGCCCCGTGCCGGGTCGAGGCGCCTGCAGGCTTCTGGCATGCTCGGCGCCGTCGCCGGCGTCGCTGCACTCGTGTCCTTCACCGTCACGTTGCTCCGGCTGCCGGCGCTGCTCGCCGCGGTCTACCGCTTCAGTGACGCGCCTGAGCTCAACTACATCGCGCAGGGCCTTGCGACCGGCCACGGCCCGCAGCTGCTGCCGACGCAGACATCGATCGGCGTCATCTGGTTCGATGAACTGCTCCAGTGGGTGCCGTTGCGCGCGGGTATCGAGTACTGGACCGGACCCGTGCTCACGGTTGCGATGGGACTGCTGCTCGTGCGCACCGCGCACGTGGTGCTCGGTCGCACGGGGACCCTCCTGACCACGGTGCTGCTGCTCGTGCTGCCGACCGTGGTGCTGTGGCCGCTGCTCTTTCCCGACAACCACATCACGACGTACGTGGCGGCCGTTCTGCTCGCGTGGCACCTGGTCCGTGATTTGCGGAATCGCCGCAACGTGGTTCGATCCGCGCTGGTCGGCATCGTCGTCGGCGTCGGCGTCGTCACCGACCCGCAACTGCTCGCTTTCGGACTCGTTCCCTACATCGTGACGGTTGCGCTGCTGCGCCGCCGAGTGGCCGCGCAACAGGTGCACTCCGTGCTCATCACACTGTGTGGCGCGCTGGTGGCGGTCGGCGTCTCGTTCCTCGTGATGAGCGTGCAGGGCATCCACACCGTCTCGATCCTGCCGGGAAGTGTCGGGGTGAGCGGCGTCATCCGTGGCATGGGGCTCGCTCTTCAGACGCTCGCCTGGACCATTGGCGGAGGATGGTACGGCGACGCGATGTCGGTGCTTGCCGTGGGACTCTGCTTTGCGGCAGGGCTCAGTCTGCTGGCACTGATCGCCGTCCGCCTGCATCAGCGGCCGAGTGGCGAGCAGGGCCCGGCGCAACTGGAGACATCGGTTGCGGGCTACGCGCTCTTCTGGGGTGTCGCGTTTGTCTGTCTCCTCGGGGCCTTCGTGTTCCTCGGGTACGGGGCTGGTGGGGCGTTGAGCCAAGGTCGCTACCTCGTCGGGTGCTATTTCGCGGCCACAGCGCTGCTCCCGGCGATCGTTGTCCGGTACGGTCCCGCCTCACTCGTGCGATGGCGTTCACGTGCCGGCGTCGCGACGCTCGTCGCGGTCGGCGTGTTCAGCCTCTTCGCCGTCAACAACGCCGTGAGTACCGCGACGTTCAACGCGTCGCTCTTCGACGACCGACTCCAGGTGCCCGCCGCGGATGACCCACTCCCAGTGCTGCTCGAGCACGGGCTCACTCGCGGGTACGCGGGCTACTGGGAGTCATACGACCTCGACTGGCGGTCCAACGGTGTGCTGTCGGTGTGGCCGCTGCTCGGAGGCTCGACGGCGTGCGCCGGCGGCCCGGAGAGTCTGTGCCCCTACGACTTCGCGCCCAAAGGTGAGTACACACCGACTGCGGGAAGCACGTTCATCATCACGCCGTGGACAGGAGAGACGTGCGGGCGCTCGCTGCCGTCGGTTGCGATCTTCGGACCACCCGCGGTCGTGTACACGCGCGGTCCGTACACCATCTCCGTATACAGCTACGACGTGGCCGCACGACTGTCGGAGGACGCGCACCTCTTCTGCTGACCGGGCGTCACGCTGACCGAGGGATATCCGTTCGTTCCGGCGCTCCCGGCGCGTCCTCCTCGACCGTCGAGCCGCCATACACGGCGAAGTAACGAGCTTCCGGGTGGTGGAGCACGATCGCCCCAGTTGATTGCTCGGGAACGAACTGGTATCCCTCGGTCAGCGTGACGCCGATATCGCCCGCGGGAACGATGCGCATGAGGGTTTCATGGTCCTCGAGGTCGGGGCAGGACGGATAGCCCCACGAGTACCGGCGTCCCTGGTCGTCGGGGAGGCGCAGCTCGCGACGGATGCGGTGATGCACGTACTCCGCCGTCGCCTCGGCCATCTGCGTGGCGAAGCCGTGGACACGGAGCATGTCGTCGTATGCACCGTCGACCTGCAGGCGGTTGGAGAGCTCGGATGCACCCGGGCCGGTGGTGACGACCTGCAGCGCGATGACGTCGCGCTCACCGTCGGCGGCGTCCTCGATGGGACGGACGTAATCGGCGAGGCAGAGACGGTGCTGCTCGTTCTGACGAGGAAAGATGAATCGCCCGAGCTCGGCGTCGATGTCGCCGGGGTCGTACACGATCACCGTGTCGCCGTCGGCGAGCGCCGGCCAGTACCCGTACACAGCCTCGAGCTGGAGCCATCCGTCGCGCATCGCTTCGTCCATCGAACGCTGGAGGCGTGGCTCGAGCTCGGTCCGCAGCAGCTCCTCCCATTTCGCCGGGTCACGCACCCCGCGAAACTGCCAGCTCATCTTGTAGAGGGAGTTGCGATCGATGTGCGGATAGACGTCCCAGATGGGGATGTCGCGCAGGACGCGGGCGCCCCAGAATGGCACCGCGGGGATGGGCGCGTCGCGACGCGCAGCGCTGCGTGCCGGAAGGGGGCCCGCTCCGGCGGCCGCGGCATTGCGGCGCTCGAGCTTCTCGTGCTCGCGCTCGCGGTGCACTCGCGCCTCATCGAGCACCTTGGTGAGCAGCGCGTCGTGCCGGTCCGGATCGAGGAGCTGATCGATCGTCTCCAGTCCCTCGAACGCATCCTTGCAGTAGAAGACGCCCGGAGCGTATGCGCGCTCCTGATCGAGGTAGAGGATCCGCCGCCCGAAACCGCGGTTGATCGCGGCGCCACCGATGATCAGCGGGTACGTCAGACCGCGCTCGTCGAGCTCCTTGACGCACGCGGGCATCTGCTTGCTGGTGCTCACGAGCAGCGCCGACAGACCGATGGCGTCGGCATCGACCTCCTGCGCCTTGTCGAGGATGGTGTTGAGCGGCACCTGCTTGCCGAGGTCGAACACCGTGTATCCGTTGTTGCTGAGGATGGTGTTCACCAGGTTCTTGCCGATGTCGTGGACGTCGCCGTAGACCGTTGCGAGCACGACCTTGCCCTTCGTGTATCCCTCGCGCTTCTCGAGATACTGCTCGAGGTGCGCCACCGCGCGTTTCATCACCTCAGCGCTCTGCAGGACGAAGGGCAGGATCAATTCGCCCGAACCGAAGCGATCGCCGACGTCCTTCATCGCCGGTAGCAACACGGTGTTCAGAACACTGACCGCGTCGAGGTCGCGCAGCGCGAGGTCGATCTGCTCCTCGATGCCGTCCTTGCGCCGGTGCAGGATCTGCGCGTGGATGCGCTCCACCGTCGTCATACCCTCGTAGGGATCGGCGGTCTCGGGGAGTCCCGCGCCACTCGTCGATGAATCGCCGTCGAAATGGGCGATGAAACGGGTCAGCGCGTCGGGGACGCTGTTGAACACCAGCTCCTCGGCAAGCCGCCGCGTCTGCGGATCAATTTCTCCGTACGGCACGACGTGTGTCGGGTTGATGATCGCCGCGTCGAGGCCCGCCTCCACGCAGTGATGCAGGAACACGCTGTTGAGGACGGGTCGCATGTTCGGTGCGAGCCCGAACGACACGTTGGACACCCCCAGCACGGTGAGCACACCGGGCAGCTCACGCTTGATCGTGCGGATGCCGTCGATCGTCTGGTGCGCGGAGTCGATCCACTCGGCCTCACCGGTGGCCAGCGTGAATGTCAGCGCGTCGAACATGAGCTGGTCGGGCGTCAGGCCGAACTCATCACGTGCGAGGTCGCGGATCCGGCGCGCGATCTCGAGCTTGCGGTCGGCGGTGCGCGCCATCCCCTGCTCGTCGATCGTGAGCGCGATGACGCACGCCCCATGGTCGCGTACCAGCGGCAGGACCGCGTCGCAGCGGGTACGCCCGTTTTCGAGGTTGACGCTGTTGACGATCCCGCGTCCCGGGTAGACCTCGAGCGCCGCGTGGATCACATCGGCGTCGGTGCTGTCGATGACCAGTGGGGCGTCGACGCTCATCTGCAGCGTCTTCACCACCGTGCGCATCTGGTCGGCCTCATCGCTGCGCTCGGTCACAGCAACGCAGAGGTCGAGCGCGTGCGCGCCGCCTTCGACCTGCGTGCGCGCGACGCCGAGGATCCCGTCGTAGTCGTCGGCGAGCAGCAGGCGCTTGACCGCCCGCGACCCCTGGGCGTTCACGCGCTCACCGATGAGCAGCGGGGCGGGCTGCTGGTGCAGCTCGATGGCGTGCATGGCGCTCGCCAGGCGCGGAGCCGTGTCGAGGGATGTGCGCGGCGCGCGTTGCACGGCGGCGACGTGCTCGACGAGCTCGCGGATGTGATCGTTCGTCGAGCCGCAGCACCCGCCGACGATGTCGACGCCGTACTCGCGGACGAAGCTTGCAAGCTCGGACGCCATCGGCACCGGCTCGAGCGGATAGTGCGCACGTCCTTCCACGTTGAGCGGCAGCCCGGCATTGGGGATGCACGCCACGGGGAGCGTGGTGTGACTCGTGAGGTAGCGAATCGGCTCACGCATGTGCTCGGGACCGGTCGAGCAGTTGAGGCTGATCACGTCGATGTGGAGTGACTCGAGGATGGCGAGCACCGCGGCGACGTCCGTCCCGAGCAGCATCCGGCCCGTCACGTCGAGCGACACCGACGCGATGATCGGCACCGGACGTCCCGACTCCGCCACCGCGGCGCGCGCGCCGAACACGCCGGCCTTGGTCTCGAGGATGTCCTGCTGAGTCTCGATGATCAGGACGTCGACGCCGCCCTCGATGAGCGCCGCCGCCTGCTCCTGGAACACCGGCACGAGGTCCGCGAACCCGAGCCGGCTCATCGACGGGTCGCTCGATGCAGGCAGGAACCCGGTCGGCCCCATGCTTCCGGCGACGAAACGGCGCCGACCGTCCAGGGAGTACTCGTCCGCGACGCGTCGCGCCAGCCGGGCAGCGGCGATGTTGAGGTCCCGCGTCAGCTCGCCCTGGCCCCATTCCTCGAGGCGCGGCCGGGTTGCCTGGAACGTGCAGGTCTCGATGACGTCGCATCCAGCGTCGAGGAAACCGCGGTGCACGCGCTCGACGATCTGCGGCGCGTGTACCGCGAGGCCGTCCATCCAGCCCTCGAGCGCGACGCCGCCGTAGTCGTCAACGGTCGGGCTCTCCGACTGCAGGCTCGTCCCCATCGCGCCGTCGAAGACGAGCACCCGATCGCGCAACGCAGCAATGAACGGAGATCGATCCTCGCCCGGCATCGACACGACGTTACCAGGGAACGGCTCCGTGATACGCTCGGCCACCGTTCGATCTGCTTCGAGGAGACCCTGTTTGGCACGACGTCCACCCCGTCCCGGCAGCACCAGAAGGCGCGGGCCCGTCCGTCGACGAGAGCCGGCCGACGGTACTGCGCAGGTTGAGGTCAAGGAAGAGACCATCGAGATGGACGCGACCGTCGTCGAGCCGTTGCCGAACGCGATGTTCAAGGTGCGCCTGCAGACAGGACAGGATGTCCTGGCCTACACCTCGGGGAAGATGCGCAAGTTCTACATCCGCATCCTCATCGGCGACCGGGTGCGGGTCGAGCTGAGCCCGTACGACCTCTCGCGCGGGCGCATCACGTTCCGCTACAAGTAGCGGGGACCTCCTGTGCCGGCGATCTACATCGTCGCCGTGCTGTTGGTGCTGCTCTTCCTGGTCGGCGCTTATCGAATGATGGGGGCCGGAGCCTCGACGGACGAGGATCCCCGCGCAGTCCTCACGGCTGTGGTCGACAGCACCACTGCCGCCGCTGAGGCGCTCCGCGCCGCCGTCGATGCTGGGAACCAGGACGAGGTCCACGCCCTGCGGAGAAAGTTCGACGGCTGCGCCCAGGCGCTGGAGCGCATCGCGGCGACGCCGGTCGACGCAACCCTCGACCAGGCACGCGCCGCGCTCGAGCAGGCCGTCGATGAGCTCATTTGGTCCGCGCGACTCGCGGAAGCGCCCGCACACGGCCGGGACCCCGCTCTCCGGGATGCCGCGCTCAGGCTGCGCGCGACCGGCGCTGACAAGCTTGGGAGTGCCCGCGCAGCGCTCGGAAGTTAGGACGCGTTCCGGAAGAAGTCGACCGTGGTGCGCATGCCCTCGGCGAAGTTGATGGACGCCGACCACCCGAGTTGCTCGCGCGTCAATGACGGGTCGAGGCATGAGCGGTGTTGCTCCCCGGGCTTGGCGGGACCGTGCACCGCGTCACCGCCGGCGCCGCACTCGGCCGCGAGCATCCGATACAGCGTGTTGACGTCCGTCTCGACACCGGTGCCGATGTTGTAGATGCCCGGCGTGCCGTCGATGGCCGCGAGGTTGGCGCGGACGAGGTCGTGCACGTGCACGTAGTCGCGGGTCTGCGTGCCGTCGCCGTTGATCACCGGCGGGTCGCCCCCCAGGAGGCGCAGTGCAAAGATGGCGACGACGCCCGCTTCACCATGCGGGTCCTGGCGCGGCCCGTACACGTTCGCGTACCGCAGCGCGACGAACTCCAGACCCGCCTGGCGGCTGAATGTTCCGCCGTACGCCTCAGCGCACAGCTTCGCCGTGCCGTACGGAGATTCGGGAAGGCAGGCATGCCCTTCCGGCGTCGGGATCTGCTCCGTGTTGCCGTATATCGCGCCGCCGCTTGACGCGAAGACGACGCGTCGCGCTCCGGCGTCGACAGCCGCGCGGAGTACGTTGACGGTTCCGACGACGTTGACGTCCGCGTCGTGCAGCGGGTCGCGTACCGACTCACGGACATCGATCTGCGCGGCATGATGAAAGACCACTTCGGGTTTCGCGTCGGCCACAGCGGCCGCCAGTCCATCGGATGTGATGTCGAGCTCGACAAATCGCGCGGCCGGGTGCACCTGCGCGCGGCGCCCGCGCGAGAGATCATCGATCACGGTGACCGAATGTCCCGCGTCAAGCAGCGCGTCGGTGATGTGCGAGCCGATGAACCCGGCACCGCCGGTGACGAGCGCCTTCACCCCTGAGCCGCGATCCGACGCGCCTTCGGGACGTGGATGTGGGTGAGCACGAAGATCACGAACCCGATCACGACGAGGCTTGCATAGCTGATGCTCCGGTCCAGCAGTGTGATCGACACGGCCGACGAGTTGGTGACTCCGCCGACCGTGATGAGCACGCCGATCATCCCTGCCTCGACGAGGCCGAGCCCGCCCGGCAGGAACGGGACGGTCGTGAGGAGCGCGGCGACGAGCGCGATGAGCAGGAACTGCGACGGGCCGAGGTGGACGCCCGCGAGATGCAGCGACAGCACGACGAGGCCGAGTCGCGTCCCTTCAGCGAGCCAGACGAGGACGGTGAGTCCGAGCAGGGTGGGCAGACGCGCGAAGGAGTCCACCGTGCCGAGCCGGAGGCTTTCGTAGCGATGGAAGACCGCCTCGGGAAGGAGGCGCAGGATGCGCTGCCCTCGTCCCGCGCGCATGACGAGAATCACGCTGACGCCGGCGAGGCAGACGGCAACGCCGATCACGACATACGGAATGAGGATGCCCGGCGCTTTGGTGCGGAACACGATCGCACCGGCTGCAAGCAGCAGTGACATGAGCACGATGAGGTCGATGAGCCGCTCGGCGATGATCGTCCCGAGCGCCTTGCTCACCGGTACGTCGAGCTTCTGCTTGCCGAGGTAGGCGCGGTAGATATCGCCCATCTTCGCCGGCACCACGCAGTTGACAAAGAAGGAGGTGATGACGATCCCGACCAGCGATCGTGATGGGCGGTCCTCGCCCGCATTGCCGAGCAGCACGTGCCAGCGGATGGACCGGACCACGAAGGAGGCGTAGTACACCGCCAGTGCCGCAACATAGATGAAGAGATTGGCGTGGCGGATGTTGTCCCAGGCGGCACCCCAATTGATCTGCGCGCGCCAGATGGCGACGCCGACGATCACCACGGCGAGGCCGAGCGAGGCAAGGGTGCGGAGGGTGAGGAGGCGGCTCGTCAGCGAGGGGGTTGCTTCGCCCGTTTCCGGCTCGCCACGCGCGAGCGTGGAGGTCACAGCCGGGACGGTAGCACGCGATTCGCGAGCGTTCTGATGTCTGGACAGGCGCGCGACAGGTCCGACATCAGGCTGAACCCGGCGGGCGGCGCATCCGCGACAGCAGCGGACGCCGCGATGGGGTATTGCCGTCCCCGGCGATGTTGCCCTCGCGCTCCGCGAGCACCCTGGCAAGCTGGTCGAGCTCCGCGTGCTCATCGCGCTCGTTCGCCGGACGGCTGTCCCACTGATGGATCTGATAGACGCCCTTCAGCGCCGCGTAGGGCACCGCGATGGTGCGGAGCTCGGTGGACCCCGGCTCGACGATGTGCCAGACACCGCCATAGCGGCCCAGGTGGGCGTCCGATCGTATCGACGCGCGAAGGACCAGTCCGTCGAGAAAGTGAAAGGCGGCACGGTCCCACGTGGCAACCTCGGCCTCAGGTGGCGCCGGCATCGGATCTCCCACCAGGATTTGCCGTATCGCGCTCACCGGAAAGAGGGCGCGCTCGCTGTTCTGGTTGATCGAGCGCAACTCGGCGTCGAGGATCGCAAGGTCGAAGGTGATCTCCGGCGCCTCGGCGAGAACGACCTCGCCGTCGAGGAAATTGATCACGACGATTGGCACCTGAAAAGTGTCACATTTCGGTCACAAGTCGCACCGATACCGGCCGTACGATCCTCGCCGGAGGTGACTTGAGAAACGGGGTACTGGGGGCGTTCGCCGGCTCGAGTCGAACGCGCCGTCGTGGGTTTCGCGCCGCCGTGACGCTGCTCGCGGCGGCGTCGATGCTCTGGGCCGTTGCCGGACCCGCCGTCCTGTCGGTTGATGCCGCCGGCACTGGCTTCGCCACCCCCGCAGAAAGGTGCGGCCACAGCTTCGACGGCTCCCGCCACGACGACGATCCCTGCTCCCGCCACGACGACGATCACTGCTCCCATCACGACGACGATCACTGCTCCCGTTGCTGCCGGCATCCCGTGCCGCCACCGACATCGACTCCCTCCCCGCCACCTCGCAAGACACGGACGCCGACACCCGTCCGCACGCCGCCCGCTCGGCGCGTGACGGTCGGGAAGGCGCGCCCCTCGACAGCATCGCCACCCTCGGCGACGAGCGCGCCGGCGGCGCAGCAGCATCCCGCCGGTGCACGCCCACCGGTGCTCGCTCCCCCCGCACTGTCGGTGCCAACGCCCGCCGCGCCGAGCGTGATCGTCACGAGTCCCGCCTCCATCTACGTGGTGACCGTGGCGGGACTGCTCATTGCCGGCGCCATCGCGGCGGCGACAATCGTCTTCGTCCGGCGCTCCGACTGAGTCGCCGGGATGAGAGGGATCCGTCGCGCCGCCGGCGCATGGCGAGGTGCCTCGTTCTCGCTCAAGTTCGCCGCCGTCATCTTCGTTGCCGGAGGGACGGTCGCGGTCGTCCCGTACTTCCTCGCGCAGGCAAACAGCCGCACGCAGGCGGAGAACAGCGCGGCTGACAAGATCGGTGTCGCGTCCAACCTCATCGCGGGCCAGCGCTCGGCGCTCGACGCGTTCATCGCCGGCGTTGCGCGCCAGATCACGTCGGAGCATGACGTCGTCACACCCGGCGGCATCCAGGGGACGCTCATTGCAGACGCGGAGGGACTGGGCACGACCGACGTCCTCGGTGTCGTGACGCCCGATGGCGTGCTCGTCGCCGTGCAGGGATCGGCGCTGCTGTCGAACGGCAGCCCCATGGCATCGACGCTCGTCGGTGCAGTCGACTCCCGCGCTGACACGGCAGCGACGCCGAGCGGTGCCGCGTGGCTCGTTGCCACGTCACGCCTTCCCGAGGTCGGGGCAACGGCATTCGTTGCACGCCCGGTGACGGCATCCTTCATCGCCGCCATCGACCACAATGTCGCGACCGCAGCGGATCCGGTGGACCTGCTGCTCATCCGCGCTGACGGCCGCTACGCGCTCAACGGCGGCGTGCGTGGCGCGTCGGTGACGGCCGGCGAGATGCCGGACAGCACGGTGCACAACGCGATCGTCGCAGGGGCGCCGACGGTCGAGTCGATCGACTCCCACCCGGTTGCCATCGCGTCGGCGCCGGTCGGTGCGGGTCTTACGCTTGCGCTGATCGCCCCGGTCACGGGAGCACCGCTGGCGTGGCAGTCGATCTTCTTGCTGCTTGCCGTGATCCTCGTCGCGATGCTGTTCATCGTCGTCGTCGTGCAGATCGACCTGCGGCGACCGCTGCGCCGTCTCGACGCGGCTGTCGCCGCGCTCGCTGCGGGAGATTTCGACGCGCCGGTGAGCACGGGTTCGGACGACGAGATTGGTCGCCTCGGGGCACGCTTCGAAGCGATGCGACTCGAGGTGCGCTCGACGATGCGCGCCACCGCTGCGCGAGCGTCGGTCGCGACCGAGCTCAGCCTCGCTCAGCCACTCGAGACCGCGCTCGCAAACGTGTGCGACCAGCTGCAGGCTTCCATCGAGGTCGAGATGGCGATGATCGTCGTCATCGGGTCGGAGATGAGCGATGGATTCGCTGTCGCAGGTGGCGGACGGCGTATCGACGACGCGGGGTTGCTCGACGGGAATGGGCCGCTCGGCGAGGGGTACCGGCACCACGGACGGGGGGCGATCGTGCTCGGGGCCACCGCAACGAGTCGCGAAGCTCGGCTCGGTGTCCGCGCGTTCTGCGTGGCGCCGCTCCGCCTCGGTACCTATGTGCACGGCGTGATCGCCGTCGCGTCTGCGAGCAGAACGTTCGCGAGCGGCGACATGGACCTCGTCGCGTCGACCGCGGAGCAGATCTCGCTCGCGCTCGAGCGCTACCGCTTCCTCGCAGTCGTGCAGCGTCAGGCGACGGTCGACGACCTCACCGGCCTCTACAACCATCGATTCCTCGTCGATTCGCTGGGTCAGCAGCTGGCGCTCGCCGAGCGACTCGGAGCGCCGCTGGCCGTCCTCATGCTCGACCTCGACCACTTCAAGCTGCTCAACGACACGCACGGGCACCATGCCGGCGACCTCGCGCTCTCGGCCTTCTCGCGCACGCTGGTCAGCAACGTGCGCCGCGCCGATCTGGCGGCGCGCTACGGCGGCGAGGAGTTCGTCGTCGTGATGCCGAACACGTCCGCTGCGGAGGCGTTCGTTGTCGCGGAGAAGATCCGTCTGGCCGTCGAGGAGACGGACGTGCGTCTGCCCGGAGCGCAGACCATGCGGCTTTCCGTGAGCATCGGCGTGGCCGCGTACCCCGAGCATACGAACGCTGCAGGTGAGCTGTTCAGCCTCGCCGACGAAGCGCTGTATCGAGCGAAGCGAACCGGCAGGCGGCGCACCTGCGTCGCCAGTGCGGTGGACGAGACCTCACCGCACGCAGCACCGCCCATGGTTCACGATGCGGAGGTGATCCAGGGTGAGGTCAACCTGAGTGCCGGACGTCGTCGATCTCCGAAGTGACACGCTGACCGTCCCCGACGCGGGGATGCGCGCTGCGATGGCGAGCGCGGAGGTCGGCGACGACGTGTGGGGCGAGGATCCGACGGTGCGCCGTCTCGAACAGGAGGTTTCGCGCCGCCTCGGCAAGCATGCCGCGGTGTACGTGCCGAGCGGCACCATGGGCAACCTGGCGTGCGTCGCAGCGCAGACGCGGCCCGGCGATGAGGTCATCGCGGATTCGCAGGCGCACGTCGTGATCTACGAGGCCGGCGGCACCGCCATCGTCGCCGGCGTCCAGCTGCGGCTGCTCGACAGCGTTGACGGGGTCCCCGACGCGGACGCCGTCATGGCAGCCGTTCGCGAGACCGACGTCCACCAACCCGTCTCGAGCCTCCTCTGCATCGAGAATACGCACAACCGTCGCGGCGGCGGCGCCGTCGATGCCGATCGGGTGCACCTCGCTGCACGAGCGGCACACAGCCTCGGGCTACGCGTCCACTGCGACGGCGCACGACTGTTCAACGCGGCAGTGGCGCTCGGCGTGAGCCCGGCAGACCTTGTCGACGAGTGCGACACGGTCACGGTATGCGTGAGCAAGGGTCT
>Ga0307372_10001046_pt1 | contig 48408 bp, 34 predicted proteins | sample OX1MG_FD_202533 | JGI IMG/M metagenome (GOLD analysis project Ga0307372, IMG submission 202533) | Soil microbial communities from Risofladan, Vaasa, Finland - OX-1 | ecosystem: Environmental > Terrestrial > Soil > Coastal area > Acid sulfate soil | place: Finland: Risofladan, Vaasa | collected...
ACACCGTGAAACATCCGCCATGAAGCACCCGCCGCAAGGCGAAACAATCACCCTTGACTGGTCCAACCATATCAGGGAACGCCCTCCGTGGCGTTCCGTGAACCCGGTGTTCACCGTCTATCCCGCCTCACGGAACGCCACGGAGGGCGTTCCCTACAGAGAATCTCCTTTACATTCGGTCAAATGGTATCACTACCTGCGCTCGCCGCGGTTCGCATTTTCGACGGCGTTCAGCTACAATGGCAACCGCGTTGCAAGCCTGCCGAGCGTTTGCCGAGCATCGGCATCCCGCCGTAACGTTTGACGGATCCGTCCCCGCGCTGGAGTCGGGGGCAAATCTCCTGCCTTCCGCTTCGACGAACATGCCCGCCCGCATCCATCTCCGTCGCACGCCGCTTGCCTGGCTCGCAGCCCTGCCGTTGCTGGCCGCCTTCGGGCCAAACCCCATTGCCGCGGCCGAACCGGACGAACTGTGGGCCGAACGGGTCGAGCCGATCTTCCAGCGGCACTGCACCAAGTGCCATGGCGGAGTGCGGCAGCAGGCCGGGCTCGACGTGCGGTCGTTGGAAAACCTGCTCCGCGGCGGCGAACAGAACGCGGCCATCGAGCCGGGCGATCCGGAAAACAGCCTCGTCTATCTTTACATCCAGCCCGATTTCGACCCGCACATGCCGCCGGGCGACTCCTCGGGCAGCGGCAAACAGCTCGCCCCGGACGAGATCGCCGCGATCGCCGAGTGGATTGCCGCGCTGCCGAAAGCGTCGGACCTGTTGCCCGGCGCCGAATCGGCCGATCCGAACTGGCCCCGGCAATACGCGGCGGCGCTGCGCGGCAAGCACCAGCCGCGGTGGACTCCGCCGGCCGAGGCTTCGCTGAGCGAGGCGATCGACGGCTTCATCCGGCACGAGTGGCAGCGCCGCGGCATCCAGCCGGCGCCGCGCTCGGGCGATCGCACGTTCGTGCGCCGCGCGTTTCTCGATCTGGCCGGCCGCATCCCCACGCTCGCCGAGGCCGAGGCTTTCGTGCAAAACGCGTCGCCCGACAAGCGGGCGGAACTGGTCGATCGACTATTGAACGGCGCCGAGTACGCGCGGCATTTCAGCGAGGCGTTCGACGTCGTGCTGCTCGAACGCAAGGGGCCGGGCGCCGAAGACCGCCGCCGCCAGCAAGGCTGGTACGCTTATTTGGAACACGCCTTTGGCACGAATCGCCCTTGGAACCAGGTGGTCCGCGAGTTGATCGTAGCACGGCCCGAAACGCCGGACGACCGCGGAGCGATCTCGTTCCTCTTCGAGCGCAAGAACGACCATCAGGCGATGGCCGAAGCGATCGGGCCGCTGGCCTTCGGCATGCGCATCAACTGCGCTCAGTGCCACAATCACCCGTTGGCCTGGGAAGTCGAGCAGAGGCATTACTGGGGGCTGGTGGCGGCATTCAACCGCAGCCAGAATGTCGACACGACCGCTGGTCCGGGCGTGGCTGAATCGGCGATCGGCGGCTTCGTGAACTTCGCCAATCTCAAGAAAGAGTCGCAGCCGGCCGTGATGACCTTTCCGAGCGGCCAGACGATCGACGAACGCCGGCCGGCCGCCGATGCGAAAGAGCAAGATTCGCCCGACTTGTACCTTGTCGCTCCGCCGCCGGAAAAGCAAAAGCCCGAGCGGCCGACCGTGCCCAAGTTTTCGCGCCGCGAGGAACTGGCCAAGGCCGTGACGCAAGACAACCCGCGCTTGGCCCGCGCGATGGTCAACCGCTTCTGGGCCTTGCTGATGGGCCGCGGGCTGGTGCATCCGGTCGATCAAATGGACGCCAAGCATCGCCCCAGCCATCCCGACCTGCTCGATTGGCTGGCCGCCGACGCCGAACGTTCGGGCTACGACGTGAAGCGGCTCGTGCGCGGCATTGTGCTGAGCGAAACCTACATGCTCGATTCTCGCTGGCCGTCTGGCGACGCTCCGCCTGCAGAACGCTTTGCCCGGGCGATCGAAAAGCCGCTCTCGGCCGAGCAACTCTGCCGCTCGCTGTTGGTCGCCGCCGGTCACGAGCCCGACGCGGCCGGAAACTTCCCAGGCCAGAACGATCGCCCGCTACGCCGCGAGCTGGCCGCCAAGCTGCCCGACCCGTTCGCCGAAGAGTACAATGCGACCGTCGGCCAGGGGATGTTTCTATCGAACTCGCCGCTGCTCGACGAACTGCTGCGGCCGGCGGCCGACAACACGGCCGGAAAACTGGCCGGCATCGCTGCGAGCGACTTGCGAATCGAGCAGGCGTTTATGATCGTGCTCGGCCGCTCGCCCGACGAAGAAGAAAAGGCGCAATTGGGCGCTTACTTGGCGCCCCGCTCGCCGGAAGCGGGCGTGAAGGAAATGCTGTGGGCGCTCGTCGCATCGGCCGAATTTCTGGTGAACCATTGATCGCAATCGAGCGCTGATGAGCCACCGCCTGAACGAACGACTGTTGCGAGCCGGCTGCCCTCGCGATGAACACACGCTGCACCGGCGCCGGTTTCTGGAAGGCGCGGCCGGAGCGGGCGCCTTGTCGTTGATGAGCTTCAGCGGGCTGTTCTCCTTGCCCGCCTTCGCCGAGGAAGCCAAGCGCAGCCAGAAGCATTGCATCTTGCTCTGGCTCTGCGGCGCGCCGAGCCAATTCGAAACCTGGGATCCCAAGCCCGAAAGCGCCTACGGCGGTCCGTTCGGCGCCATCGAAACCAGCCTGCCGGGCGTGCGGTTTAGTTCGCTGTTGCCGCAGTGCGCCACGATCGCCGACAGGCTGGCCATCGTGCGGTCGATGAAGACCAAGCCCAACGAACATTTTCAAGGGATCGACCTGTTGAATCGCGGCGCCGAGCCGCGCCCGCCGTTCGTGCGGCCGACGCTGGGCTCGGTGCTCGGCCAGCAGTTAGGCCAGCTCGACAGCCCGATCCCCAGCTTCGTGCTGCTCGATCCGTGCCCCGAAGGGAACGAGTTCAAAGCCTTCAAGGCGGGCAACTGGGCCGGCTGGCTCGGCGCCGAATACGCTCCGGTGCGGGCGGGCGGCGAGTTCAAGATTCCCGACGTCGCGCGTTTGCCCGATCTCACGGCCGAGGACCACGAAGATCGCGAAGCGCTGCGTCGCTTTATGACCAAGAAGTTCGCCAACGAGCGGCAAAGCGCGGCCGCCGCTTCGCAGAATGCAGCTTTCGCTCGCGTCAAAGGGCTGATGAGCTGCGCGCACCTGTTCGATCTGGAGCGGCTGCCCGCCGCAGATCGCCAGCGTTACGGACCGGGCGCCTTTGCCCAACACGCTTTGCTGGCTCGCCACCTGGTGGAAAACGGCGCCCCGTTCGTGATGGTCGCCAACGGCATGAACTGGGACTGCCACGTGTTCCAGCACGAGATTTACCAGATGCTCGTGCCGGAAGTCGACAAGATCATTTTCCAGTTGCTCTCCGATCTCGAAGAGCGCGGGCTGCTCGATTCGACGCTGGTGGTCATGATGGGCGAATTCGGCCGCACGCCGTGGCTCAATCCGGCGCGGGGCCGCGATCATTATCCGGATGCTTGGAGCCTGGCGCTGGCCGGCTGCGGCATTCGCCGCGGCGTGGTGGTCGGCGCCACCGACCCCGACGGCGTCGACGTGACCGAAAAGCCGTGCAACGAAAAGAACCTGTTCGCCACGATCTTCACCGCCCTGGGGCTCGATCCCTACGCCGAATACGATCTGCCCGGCTTGCCGACGTTTCACCGCGTGGAAGATCGCGCCGAACCGATCCGGGAGGCGCTCGCGTAACCATGACCGATACGCCCATGCCCTCGACGCCGCCTGCGGCGCTGAAGCTCGAACAAGAAAAGATCATCTCGCTGCCGGCCGCGGTGCTGGGCGTCGATATCAGTCGCGACGGCAAGACGGCGCTGGCCGCCTGCATGGACGGCGGCGTGTACTCGGTCGACATCGACTCGGGCCGTTACGAACAATTCGGCAAGCACGCCAGCTACGCCTCGGGCGTCAAGTTCGTGCCGAACGCGAGCCTGGCGATCTCGGCCGGCTACGATGGCGCGCTTTTGTGGCACGATCTAGCGGCGAAGCAACTCGTTCGCAAGGTCGATGCCCACAAGTTCTGGTCGTGGAAGCTGGCCGTTTCGTGCGACGGCAAGTTCGCCGCTTCCGTATCGGGACAGTATTTGGCCGGCGGTTACAAATACGAACCGGCCGCCGCCAACGAGCCGACGGTCAAAGTCTTTGACATTGCATCGGGCGAGCTGCGACACGGCTTCGAGCTGACTCCGCCGGTGTTGTCCGTGGCCTTCAGCCCCGACGCAAAGTTCGCCGCCGCCGGCAACCTGATGGGCGATTTGCGGGTCTGGGATTTGGAAAGCGGCCAGCAAGCGGCGGCCTGGAACACACCCGACTTCACCAGTTGGGGCATCATCAAGAGCCATCATTACGTGGGCGGAATCTTCGGCGTGTGCTTCGCTCCCGACGGCGCCGAGCTGTTGGCTTGCGGCATGGGGCCGATGAAAGACCCGATGGCCGGCAACGGCAAGCAAACCTGGCAGCGTTTCGCCTGGCGCGAAAACCCGCCGCAAAAGCGCAGCCAGATCGCCGACGCCGATCAGGGCAACGGCCTGATGGAAACGCTGGCCTTTCATCCTTCCGGGCGATACTTCGTGATGGCGGGCCGGCTGGCCCAGGGCCAATGGAACGCGGCCGTCTTCGACGCCGCCAGCGGCGCGCTGGCCGTCTCGCTCGACACGAAGATGCGGATCGCCGAAGCCGCGTTTTCCGCCGATGGCAATCGGCTCTTGCTCGGCGCGGCCGTCGGTCAAGGCAAGCCCAAGGACGGCAAACGGCCGGATTTCGGCCGCATCGCCGTCTACGCCTGGCGATCGGGCGAGTAGACGAGTCCGGCTCGAACGCCAGCGCCGACTCGAAGCCCCGAAGAATTCGCTTTGAAACTCCGCAAGGGGCAGCAGGTCTCGGTTTCTGGGATCATCGAGTCGGCGACCAACGTGCTGGGTTCGTTGGACATCCGATTGAAAGAGGGCGCCGCCGTAGAGCCGTGAGCTTCGCGATCCGGACCGCGACGCCGAGCGACCATCGGCGCGCTGCGAGGTCGTCGGATTTCGCTTGGCGCCGGCGGGCGGAATGGTTGCCCGCGTTCACTTAGTTCGTTAAAATATGAATAGGCCGTAGGCAGTTTGGGGCGCTAGCCGGACCTACCTGATGAAGTGGTCTTGTGGTGGAAGGGCGCGAAGCGTATGTCAGACGCGTTGGAAGATTATGCGGCGAAGCTGCCGCCGATTTACCAGGACGTATTGGCGGTTTTCCCAAAGGTCGACCCTGCTCGCAAGATGGGTTACGGGCTGGCATTCCAGACGATCGCCGTCGCGCTCGATAACAAGTATTCTCTCGGCGACATCCAGATTGTTTCGGCGCAGCTTGCGAACCGCGGAATTGCGGAAATTCGCAATGGCATCTTTGTTCACCCGACGCCGCTGGGAGAACAACTCATTGCACTGCTCTCGGGTCATGCGATTCCCGAGAGCCGCATTCCGCTCATTCCGCCGCCGCCGGTCCCTGGCTGAGGCCCGCTGATGCAGTGGACCATCGCCTCATTTCCCAAATGCGGCTTTCACGTTTTCTTGTCGCATTCCGCTGAAGACCGCGATTGGTTAATCGAGCCGCTTTACGATCGCTTGGCCCAAAGCGGCATCATCCCGTGGTTCGATCGTCACCATTATCCCGTGGCCGTCGATCCCTACGAGGCCTTGCGCCGTGAGATCCTTCATTGCCGCGTTACCGCCTACCTCATTACGGAAGCAGCTTTGAGCCACGCTCGCGGCTGGCAAGTCATTGAAAAAGCCTACGGCGGCATCCTCCAGGATTGTTTTGCCTTCTTTGGAATAGAATTATCTCACGTCGAACTGCCGCTGTTCTTCGTTCGCCGCGATCATCCGACATTAGCTCGCTCCGTTTGGCAGCCGCTGACCTCGAAAGGCCGATTTCATTCGCGGGCGGATGGCGATCCTCTGAAATGGGCATTCGAGTTGATTAGCAAGTTCGTTATTGAAGAAGAGAAATACGCCAGTCAAATTCAGCAGCACGTCTCCAATGAACCGCAACTGCGAGATTGGATCGCAAGTCGCCCCGGCATGGTTGACCGAGTTGCAGCCGCATACCCGTAGCTCATGCAGCGAAGCGGAGCGCAATCTTCAAAAATCCGCGTTGCCCGGCGTACGCGGGAAGGGGATCACGTCGCGGATGTTGGCCATGCCGGTGATGAACTGCACGACGCGCTCCAGTCCCAGGCCGAAGCCCGAGTGCGGCACGGTCCCGTAGCGGCGCAGGTCGAGATACCACCAATAGTTCTCGGCCTCCAGCCCCTGTTCGCGCATCCGGCTTTCGAGCACGTCGAGCCGCTCTTCGCGCTGACTGCCGCCGATGATCTCGCCGACCTTCGGCGCTAGCACATCCATCGCTCGCACCGTGCGGCCATCGTCGTTGACGCGCATGTAAAACGGCTTGATCGTGCGCGGATAGTCGAACAAGATCACCGGCCGCTTGAAGACCTGCTCGGTCAGATAGCGCTCGTGCTCGGCCTGCAGGTCGCGGCCCCAGGCGACCGGGAATTCGAACGTCTGGCCCGACTTTTCCAGCCGCTCGACCGCCTCGGTGTAGGTCAATCGCACGAACTCGTGTTCGGCGATGCCTTCGAGCGTGGCCAGCACGGTGTCGTCGATGCGCTGGTTGAAGAACTGCACGTCCTCGGTTTCGCGCTCGAGTACGTCGCCGACGATGCGCTTCAAGAATGCTTCGGCCAGGTCCATGTTGTCGGTCAACTCGAAGAAGGCCATCTCGGGCTCGACCATCCAGAACTCGGCCAGGTGCCGCGAAGTGTTCGAGTTCTCGGCGCGGAACGTCGGGCCGAAGGTATAGATCTTGCCCAGCGAGCAAGCGAAGATTTCGCCCTGCAACTGGCCGCTCACCGTCAGGTACGCCGGGCGGTTGAAAAAGTCTTTCGTGAAGTCGACCTTGCCCTCCGCCTTGGGAACCTGGGCCAAGTCGAGCGTGGTGACTTTGAACATCTCGCCGGCGCCTTCGCAATCGCTGGCGGTGATGATCGGCGTCTGGACGTACAGGAAGCCCTGCTCCTGGAAGAACTCGTGGATCGAGCGGCAGACGCAATTCCGTACGCGCGTCACGGCGCCGAAGGTGTTCGTCCGCGGCCGCAGATGGGCCAGCGTGCGCAGAAACTCGAACGAGTGCTGCTTCTTTTGCAGCGGGTAGGTCTCAGGGTCGGCCAAGCCGTGAACGATCACGCGCGCGGCTTGCACCTCGGTTTCCTGCCCTTTGGCGGGCGAGGCCTTCACCTGCCCCTCGATAGTGACGCTCGCGCCGGCGCCGAGCTTTTTGATTTCGCTCTCGTAGTTGGCCAGCGAAGCGTCGGCGATCACCTGCACGTTGCCGAAGCACGAGCCGTCGTTGATTTCCAGGAAGCTGAAGCCCCCTTTCGAATCGCGCCGCGTGCGAACCCAGCCCTGTAGCCGCACCTCGCGGCCCGCCGCCGCGGCTTTTCTCGCTAGAGCGACCGAAAGCTTTTCCATGGAGTCCTCCGTGATCGACGCAACCAAAAATCGTTGCAAGCCGTGAGGCAATGTCAGTGTTTTTCGAAAGGGGATCGGGGGATGCGGAGGAGATCAGGGAGATGGGAAGCAAGGCGATTCATTGAGAGTCGAGGAGACTACGAAAACGCGACAAGACGAAAACACGAAAAGGGAAGAGAATTCAGTTTTCTTGCTGAGAGCGAATCCACCTCGTTTCTCTGCTCCGCGTCTCCGCGCCTCCGCGTGAGCCCTACTTTCTTATCTCCTTCATCTCCTCCTCATCTCCACATCCCCTTTCCGAAACGTCTCAATCAGTGCGAGCCTTGCTCCGCCAGCCAGCGTTCGGCGTCGAGCGCGGCCATGCAGCCGCTGCCGGCGGCGGTGATGGCCTGACGATAATTGTCGTCGGCCACGTCGCCGGCGGCGAACACCCCTGCGACGCTGGTGTTCGTGCGGAAAGGCACGGTCCACTTGATGTACTTCTTGTCCGTCAGTTCCAGCTTGCCTTCCAGGAATTTCGTGTTCGGCGTGTGGCCGATCGCCAGGAATACGCCCGTGGCGGCCAGCTCCTGCGTCTCGCCGCTCTTCGTACTCGCGAGCCGCACTGCGGTCACGCCATCGCCTTCAGTTCCGAGCACTTCGTCGAGCGCGCTGTTCCAGACCGGCTCGATCTTCGGGTTATTGAGCGTCCGCTCGGCCATGATCTTCGAAGCCCGCAGTTGGTCGCGGCGGTGGACCAGATAAACCTTGCTGGCGAACTTGGTCAGATAGCTCGCTTCTTCGCAGGCCGAATCGCCGCCGCCGACCACCGCCAGCGGCTTATTGCGGAATCGCGGCAAGGCGCCGTCGCACACCGCGCAGGCACTGACGCCGCGGTTCTTGTAGGCTTCTTCCGAAGGCAGCCCCAGGTAATTCGCCCGGGCGCCTGTGGCCACGATCACTGCTTCGGCCTCGGTCGTCGAGCCGTCGGAAGCCGTCAGCTTGAACGGCCGTCGCGAAAAATCGACGTCGACGATATCGTCGGTGACAATCCGCGTACCAAAATTGGCCGCCTGCTGACGCATCAACTCCATCAACTCGGGACCGCTGACGCCGGCTTTCTGGTGTGGCGCCATGATGGCCCGCTTGTCCTTGGCGATCGAATCGTCGAGATACGCCTCCAGATTGCCGTGCGGAAAGCCGGGATAGTTCTCGACTTCAGTCGTCAGCGACAGTTGTCCAAGCGGCAGCGTCCCGGCGATCCGATTCTCTTCGGTCAAGGCGCCTTCGAACACCAGCGGATTCAGCTCGGCCCGGGCGGTATAGATGGCGGCGGCCCAGGCGGCCGGCCCGCTTCCGATGATGACGACCTTCTCAGCCAATTGCGCAACTCCTTTGGCAGCTCAAGTTTTGCCCGCAGTGACTCTGCTCGTTCAGGCCGCTTATTATAGGCGGCTCAGGCGGAGCGTCCATGCCGCAGCTTCCGGCCGGCATGGCGGTCCGCTTTGTAGTTGCGGGTCACGACCAAGCCGGGGCTCCGGATTCATTGTAGAATGGATCGCCCAGGGCGGCCTAGCGCGGCCTTCGACCGCAACCAAAGTAGCAGGCACATTCCATGTGCCGTCCGCGGCAGCGCGGTGAAGCTCCGTCGCAGGGTTGGCGGCGGCACACAGGAGTGTGCCTGCTACTTTGACGTGGAGGGCCGGGCGCCCCCGCCCGGAAAGCCATGGAGGGCCGGGCGCCCTCGCCCGGAAAGCGGCGGCAATCGGGCGAGGGCGCCCGTTGTAACTCGCCGGGCGAGGGCGCCCGTTGTGACTCGCCGGGCGAGGGCGCCCGGCCCTCCATGCCAGCGCGCCCGAGCAGTTCGATCGATCCACCATCCAACCATCAAGCCTAGTTCAGGCCGCAACCTATGCTGACGCCCGCCGAAGAATTGGGTTTAAGCGGGCTGAACCTCGACAGCCGGCTCCGCAAGGTGTTTTACAGCCTTGCGGACGCCGAAATCGTCGCCCTGACCAACCGCATGACCGCCGAGGCGCTGCGCCGGAACTTGATCTACACGCGGCACGGGCAGATCGAGGCAATTCGCGTGATGCTGCGGCCGATCGCCGTGCTGCCCGACCAACTGGCCTATCTGCACTACGTTTCGCAGACGATCATGGGCGCGTTGAAGCGCGTCGCCGAGTTGTACCTGAACGATCCGGCGGTGCGCGAGGTTGTGCCGTTGGCGGCCGCCGAAGAGGCCTGGCTGCGAGAAAGCTGGGGCGAGAGCCAGCATCAGGCGAACCCGGTGTTCGGCCGGCTCGACGCGATGGCCGAGTTCACCAGCCCGACCTGGAAAGAGTCGCTGAAATTCTTCGAGCCGAACCTGTGCGGCGTGGGCGGCATCCACCTGGGGCCGACCTGCGCACGGATGCTGGCCGAGGTCGTGCTGCCGGTGCTGGAAAGCCGCGATCCGGAATTGCAGTTCCAACTGGGCCAGGATTTGCGCGAGTTGTTCATTCAGGAGGTCGTCGATCATCTCGAAGCCATCGGCCGGCCGGGCCGCAATCTTTGTTTCATCGAGCCGAAGTACGCCGACGAAGGCACGAGCGAGCAGGCGCCGCTGGCCGAGTATTTTCACGAGCGGCACGGCATGACCGTCGTCCACGCCGACCCCAAGGAGCTCGCGATCCGCGGCGGCGAAGTCTGGTACGAAGACACGCCGATCGACATCGCCTATCGCGATTACGAGATTCGCGACTTGCTGGAGCTGGAAGCAGGCGGCGTCGACATCGGGCCCGTGCGGCGGCTGTTTCGCGAAAACCGCATGATCTCGTCGATGGCCGGCGACTTCGATCATAAGAGCTGCTGGGAGCTGCTGACCGAGCGGCGGTTCGCCGAACGATACTTCAGCAGCGACGAGCGGCAAGTCTTTCGCCGGCACGTGCTCTGGACGCGATTGCTGGCCGACCGCCAAACGACCTTGCCGCATGGCGAGCTCGGCTCGCTCGTCGATTATGCGCGTCGCGAGCACGAACGGTTGGTGCTCAAGCCGAATCGCTCCTACGGCGGCGACCGGGTCTACGTCGGCCTGGGCATGGACGCGGCAGAGTGGAACGCGCTGGTCGACGCCGCGCTGGCCGGTCCCGACGCTTGGGTCGTGCAGCGTCTGGCGAGCATTCCGGCCAGCGAGTTTCCGGTGGTCAGCGCCGACGGCGCCGTGCGCGTCGAGCCGTTTCACACGGTGATGGGCTTCGCCCCCACGCGTTACGGGCTGGGCATCGTCGGGCGAGCCTCGCAGAAGCAGGTCGTCAACGTCGCCCAGCGCGGCGGCATGTGCGGCGTTCTCATCGGCCGCTCGCCGCGGCGGCTCGTCGGCCCCGCCGAACCGGCGAAAGGCGGCTGAAGCCTAGCGCCGCCCGTGAACGCCGAGGCGTCGGGGTTCCAGTTTCCGTTTTTCTGCCCGCGCTTTGTCGATACGGCAAATGCGCTTGACAAAGCGCCGATTCCCGCGTCGGTCGTGAACTCCGAGGCGAGCGAGGGGTATCAGCGGGGGCCTCGGACGATGTGACAGATGCGACTTTTGACAGTGGACTTGCCAAAGCGCGGCGGTCTTGCTTGTGGCCAGCGGCCACCGGCGCGATAATACCCCTAACACCGAGTTAGACCACGTCGCACGCTATGAATCGAGATCAGATTGCCTAGTGGTTATGGGCCGTCGGCTTGGTCATGATTTTGTTGAGCTGGGTCGATGTCGTTAGCACGACGATCGGTTGATGCGGATTCGGCATTGGGATGGCGGGGAATAACATTGGTGGGGGACTTTGTCCGCCGCCGAGCGAGTCGCCGCGGCCAGAGCGGAAGCTGCGAGCTGGAGACATTGCGGTCTAACCAGGGTGCTGCGGGGAACGGCCGCCGATCTGGAGTCGGGCCGCTCGGAAAACCGCGGTTTGTTCCACCAACTCGTTGTCCAGGAGGATTCGCATGCTGATCCACCCTCAAACCAATTGCCTGAATGCCCGGACGGCTCTGCTCGTGGCGACTCTCGTCGCGTTGCCGCTCCTCTTCAGCCTCGCCGCCGAGCAGGAGCCGAAGCGAAAAGTCGGCGCAGCGGCATTGCAAGGTCGAGTGCGAGACGAAGGAGGCGAGCCACTGGCCGGAGTTCGCGTGCGAGTTGCGATTCCGGCCGCGGATATGCGATTCGCGATTCACGGCAGCGATCACAAGCAGTTCGAAGCAATCAGCGATGACAATGGAGCGTATCGGCTGGAGATTCCGGGAATCACAGAGCCTACGACCATCTCCATTGATGCAATGAAGTCCGGCTATCGCAGGCTTTCCGGGACTTTGATGCGCGGCGGCGACGCGCCGCGTCCCGAAGTTGCACCCGGCGTTGTTTCCGAAACCAATTTGAGCCTCCACCCGGCGCTTTATTTCAAGGGCATTGTCGTTGATGAAAACGGGACACCGATTCCGTCTGTTGAGATTGGAGCCAACGCCTACACGAGCGGTGCGTCGGGCGGAGTGGAACGTACAATGAGCAAGCAGGATGGCGAGTTTGAACTTTTCAACTATCCCGATAAGCCTTTTACAATCGCCAACGAAGTTGCCAAAGGCGGCATCCAGTTCTTCCACCCAGATTTCGTGAGTCGCAGCATTGATGACGTTTATTCGCTCGCTGAGAACGAGCGGTCGGCGATGCAAGTTGAGCTTCAGAGGGGCTGCAAGATCGCTGGGACTGTTCGTGACGCGAAAGGCGATCCGGCGCCTCAAGTGATGGTCAAGGCCTCGCGGGCGATGGGTTCTCGGCTTAAAGCGACAATAACCGACAGCAATGGCAGGTTCGCGCTAAGGGGCATAGCCGAAGGGCCGACGGTATTGAGTGTCCGCGCTCTGGACCTCAAACAAAAAACTCAAATGTCGCTCGCTGTCGATGGCGACAAAAATGATCTCGACGTCCGCTTGCAGGAGATTTCACTGCCGCCAAATCTGAAGAGCGTTGCTGTGGTGGGGATGAAGCTGACGGATTTGACTCCAGAACTGAGAACGGCTTACGATCTTTGGGATGACCGGGGGGCGTTGATCCTCGATCCGGGTCCGGAGTCGGAACGCCTAGACATCGGCACGCTTGCCCACGGCTACTACTTCTGGATGGTGGGCAATGAACACATCGCCAGCGTTCGCGAGTTTGTCGAACAGATCCTGGCCGAAGCCGAGGCTCAAACGTCGGAGCCCTATTCGATCCGGGTTGTTTACAGCTTAAGTAGTCTCGAATTCGACGGCACCAACACGCAATACCTCAAGCTTTCGAAAGATGATATTGCGCAGTTGAAAGCCGCTATGCCCAGATTGATCGGTTCTCCGGCGCCCGACCTTTCGGGCGACGTTTGGCTGAATGCTGACGAGCCGCCGACGTGGAAATCTCTGCGCGGCAAGCCAGTGCTGCTGGTTCTCTTCGATCTGCGGCAGCGGTCGTTCTTGGCGCTCGTGCCGCCCCTTTTGGGCTTTCGGGAGACGTATGATAAGCAAGGGCTGGAGGTAATCGGAGTTTACGCGAAGGCGCCACGCGACGAGATCGCAAAGCACCTGGCAGAGGTAGGCATAACGTTCCCTGTGCTCATTGATGACGGCAAGACCGTCGAGCGCTATGTGTTCGGGTATTCCACCTCCGTGTTGATCGACCGCGAAGGCAAAGTGGTATCGGTCTACAGGAATTCGCTCGCCGCGCCGGCTGATATTGAAAAGTTGATAGAGGCCAAGAACGACGTGGGCGACTGACGGCGACGGAAACAAATCCACCGTGATCAAGCGCGTTGCGTCGGCAACCCGTCTTCCACTACTAGCGACTCAGATGGCGCGCCACTGGACCGTAGCCGTCAATCTCTTCTAGGGCATTGCGCGCAACCCTCATCGGTCCGACACCTCGACGCGGGTTGCCATCTTGGGTTTCCCCGCTTCGGTGAAATCGACCGATGCAACTTAAGGTGCGGCAGAGCCAGATTTTGAGCCGACGCCCCGACGCGATTTTGTGACCTTGAACAATCGAGAACACGCAGCTCTTCCAGACTGGAGGGACGCAAAGCTAACGACCCGTCCTTGTGCGAAGCCGCTCGGGCAAAAATCGCTTGTCCCAAATCTAAAAGTCTACGCCGCCGATGTCGACGTTCATTCCCACCACACGCGAGACCGCAATTCGCCGATCCGCTCTTCGACCAACAAGCGCACGCGCTGGCCTTCCGCGACGAGCGGTTGAAGGGCTTCGCGAGGAAAGCAGCCGCGCTGGGCGAGTTCCTCGAGGGCTTCGATCCCCTGCTCGGCAAAAGCCGCCGCCCGTTTGCAACAGACGATATTTCCGCACAGCGATTGGTCCTCCTCGCCCATGGCGCTGCCCGCGGCGATCTTCGCCGCCACGCTCAGGCAACCCTCGATCGCGCGAGAGACGGTCTCGTCCAGGTCGGTCTCCAGGTCTCCGACGTTCTTGAGCAGCTTGAGCACGCTGCGGCCCCAGGCGAAGCTGGCTGCGTAGGCGGGCAAGTCGCTCGGATCGGACTTTTCCCGCTCGAGTTCCTCCTCGTCTTCCTCCTCGGATTCCAGTTCCTCGTCCGGCGGCGATTCGAACTCCGGCTCTTCGTCATCGCGATCCCAGCCCATCTCGCGGTCGATCAGTTCATCGCGGTCTGGATGGTCGCGCAGCGTTTCGAACAGTTCCCCAAACCGCGCCGAACGGAGCTCGCTCTCGCGGAAAAACGCTTCCCATTGCCGCTCGGTCCAGGGCGTTTCGTTGTATTCGTCGGACATGATCCCTGAGTCGCTCCTTCGGTCCCGCTGGGGAAACCGCCACGGATCGGAAATGCGAAGGACCGGCGTCTGCGCTAGCCCGGTGTGGCGATGGGCTGCTTCGTTGATTGCCGTTGATTATAGCCGGGCCATTGGTACGCGGAGCCCCAGGCGGAGGCTCCCGTGCAAATCGCCTCTTTCTCTCACCCCCGGCTTGACTTCAGGGCCGCGGCTTGCGATTCTGCCTCGCTCCACGAGCGCGCGTGATCGCGCTCGATACCTGACGTTTTTCCGCCCAGGCGATCCATGAGCGACGGCGAGTTCGAAATCGGCATCATCGGCGGGGGCGTGGTGGGCATGGCGACGGCTTATGCCTTGGCGCCCGAACATGGGAAAAAGCTGGCGGTGTTCGAGGCCGAAGGGCGCCTGGCCGCCCATCAAACGGGCAACAACAGCGGCGTGATCCATTCGGGGCTGTACTACAAGCCCGGCTCGCTCAAGGCCCGCAACTGCGTCGAAGGCCGCGAGGCGTTGTACCGCTTCTGCGCCGAGCACGGCGTGGCCCACGACCGCTGCGGCAAGATCGTCGTGGCGACCGAAACGAGCGAAGTCGAAATGCTCGGCGAGCTCCATCGCCGCGGCGAAACCAACGGCCTCACGGGGCTCAGGCGGCTCAAGGCCGAGGAACTCAAGGAGTTCGAGCCGCACGTCGCCGGCATCGCCGGATTGCACGTGCCCGAGACCGGCATCGCCGATTACGTCGGGCTCACCGAGACCTACGGCAAGCTGGCCGCCCAGCACGGCGCCGCCGTGCGGCTCGATGCCTGCGTGCGGGCGGTCGAGCGGCGCCCCGACGGGCTGACGCTCGTCACCACCCAAGGCGAATTCCACTGCCAGAACCTGATCGCCTGCGCGGGGCTCGAAGCCGATCGCGTGGCGCGGATGTGCGGCGTCGAGCCGGGCGTACAGGTCGTGCCGTTTCGCGGCGAGTATTACCAGCTCACGCCCGACCGCGAGTTTCTGGTGCGGAACCTGATCTACCCGGTTCCCGATCCCCGCTTTCCGTTTCTCGGCGTCCACTTCACGCGGATGATCCGCGGCGGCATCGAAGCCGGGCCCAACGCCGTGCTGGCCCTGAAGCGCTACGGCTACACCCGCAGCAGCTTTTCGCTGAAAGACGCGCTGGAGATGGCGAGCTTCCCCGGCGTCTGGCGGCTGGCCGGCAAATATTGGAAGACGGGCCTCGGCGAGCTGCACCGTTCGTGGAGCAAGCGGGCCTTCGTCAAAGCCCTCCAGCGGCTGATTCCCGAACTGCGAATGGAAGACGTGCAGCCGGCCGGCGCCGGCGTGCGAGCCCAGGCCATGACGAGCGAAGGCAAGCTGGTCGACGATTTCCACATCGTGCCCGCTGCTCGGATGATTCACGTTCTCAACGCCCCCTCGCCCGCCGCCACCGCCTCGATCAGCATCGGCCGCACGATCGCCCAGATGGCGGTGGAGAATTTTGGGTTGGGGTGAGCGGGCGGGCGGTAGGCGGTGAGCCGCGTGGGGTTTTCTGCCAACAGGGCATTGACATGCGCCTACAGGTGTCGGTACATTGCGCCTACAACCGTCGGTAGCGAGCCGATCGGCCGGCTTCGCAGACGATTAGACTAACGCAGTTTAAAAACGATGGCGCGCGACGTGGAATTACCGGCGCTTTCCGAAGCGCAGCTCGAAATCATGAACGTGATCTGGGACCGCGAGGCGTGCGCTGTCGCCGACGTGTGGAAGGTCTTGGCCGAGCGGCGCGGCGTTTCGCGCAACACAGTGCATACGCTGATAGCCCGGCTCGAAGAAAAGGGCTGGCTTGCTCGTCGCGAGACGAGCGGCGGCTTGCTCTACGCCGCCACCGTCTCGCGCGCCGACGCCCAACAGCGTTTGGTGCAAAAGGTCGTGGAAACGGTCTTCGGGGGCTCGGCGGAAGGATTGGTGCTGGCGCTGTTGGGCAGCGACGCCCTGTCGAAAGCGGAAGCGGATCGAATCCGGCAAATCATCGCCCAAGCGAAGAGGAGCAAGTCGTGAACGTTTTTCATGCCTTCGAGCTGGCGACGATCGTTCAAGCGACCGCGGTCACTCTGGCAGCGATCGGTTTGATAGGCGCCTTCCAGTTACAGGCGGCAATGCGGCATGCCATCGGCGTCACCGGACTGTTTCTGGTGCTTGCCAGCCCGCTGCTCGCGCTGGCTTTGCCCCGGCCCTTTTGGCTGCTCGCTGACGACTCGTCGCCAGCAATCCTGGCGACCGCGAGCGACCAGCTTTCCGCGCCGCCGGATGGCGCCTTCGTCGGTGAGACGCCGTCGGACAAGGCCCTCGTCGTCGCGACTTCGCCAGCGGAAAACGCTGAACCTGCGGTTTCGCGACTCGCTGACGCGAGCGAATTGCGGCACGAGGCCGAAGGGGCGATCGCTGACGTGCAAGATAGAAAAGCCGACGCTCGAACCTGGCGGGCATCGGTGGCGCCGTGGGTGCTGTGGATCGGAAGCACTGTATGGGGCGCGGGAATCCTTTGGTTCGCCTGGCGGCGCGCGCGGTCGCTTTCCGACTTGAGCTATCTTTATCGCTCGCTCGAAGCCTGGCCGACGAGACTGGCCCTTCGCGACGAAGACGAAATCTGTCGCGAATTCGGCTTCCAGCGGTTGCCGCCCGTCATGCTCTCCGATCTGGCGCCGATGCCTCTGGTGCTCGGAATCCGCAAGCTTGTTGCGGTGCTGCCTCGCTCGCTGGCCGAGTCGGCGACGGCGGAAAAGCTGCGCACGATCATCATTCACGAGACGGCGCACATTGCGCGCCGCGACCCCTGGATTCTCGTGGCCCAACTTGCCGCACAAACGATTTTCTGGTGGCATCCGGGCGTCTCCTGGCTCAACCGGCACATCAACCGCTCACGAGAGGAGCTTTGCGACAACTTCGTGCTCCGACGCAGCGACGCCGCGGGCTACGCCGAGATGCTGTTGGAGCTCGTCGAACGGCGACCGACGCCGCTCTTGCTCGGGCTATTCTCGACTCGCTGGAGCCTGGAACAACGCATCGTCGGCCTGCTCCATCCGCGGCGAAAAACGGCCACCCGCACGCGGCCCGGCAGCGCTGCGGCGTTCGTGCTGCTGTTGCTTGGGCTCTCGACGTTTGTCGGCGGAATGGGGGTCTTCGACGGGTTTTCCTCCGCAGCGGCGCCACCTCAAGCGGCTCAGGAATCGAATCGCGAGCCCGCCGACGCCGCCGTACCTCTGGCGCCGGTCGCCCTGAAACAGATCGCGATTCGCGGCGTCTGCGTTGACGAAGATGCCAAGCCGATCGCCGGCGCCCGCGTGCGCATCTTTCGCTATCCCTCGCAGCTCGATCCGCCGCTTCTGGTCGCCGACTTGCAGACGGAAGCAGACGGAAAATTCGTTGCCAAAGAGGTCGACACGGCAATTGACCGAACGGCGTTTTCCGGCATGGGCGACTTGTGCGTGGCAACGACCGCCGAGAATCACGTCTCTCTCATTCAACGGATCGAAAACGTCGCGGACGAGGTCGAGCTGTCGCTCTCGCTCAAAGATAACCCCGGCACGCTCTCGGGCGCCGTCACTGATGAAGCCGGCCGGCCCGTTGCCGACGTGCGGGTGTTTCTCCCGTCGGCCTTTCAGGAGCCGCTTCCGGGGATTCTTAGCGCGGTCACGGATCGTGCCGGACGATACGCCATCGCCGGACTCAATCGGTGGCAGGCGGGCGACGTCACCGAGGTCGTCGTCGGCGGAAAGCGAGAGGATCGGGTCGTCACGAGCTGCAATCTGCTGTTCGATCACCCCGACTTCGCACGGACGCAGGCGCAATACACCGCCGTTCCCCAAACGTTCAACGTCACGCTGCACCCGCCGGCCATCGTTAAGGGCGTGGTGGTCGACGCCGTGACCGATCGGCCGGCCGCGAACGTCGTCGTCAGCGCCCAGGGCGTTGCACGGTACGCCTGGTTCCAAACCCGCACCGACCGCCAGGGCCGCTACCGGCTGCGAATGACTAAGGATCATTACAATATCTGGACCGAGGCCGAGGACCGCATTGCGATCGCGGCCAAAGCGATCAAAGCCCAGCCAGGCAAAACGGTTTCGATTGCCGATATTCCCCTGGTGCGAGGCGGCTTTGTCACGGGGCGTGTAATCGATGCCGCGACAAACAAGCCGCCGACGCCATCCGAGAAGCACCCGCTTTACGTCGCCCACTACGGCCCGGCCAGGCCGCGCACGGGCGCCGCGGTGACGTCGACCGAAGTTAAGGCGGACGGCACGTATCGCTTGCGAGTCGCGCCGGGCAGGAACTACATTTATCTGATGAACGGCCAGGGATCGCACGTGGTGAGCGTCGAAGATGGTCAGGTCGTGCGACTCGACTTCCGTACCGGCGAGCACGATTTGGCGGATTCGGCCGACCTCGCCGACTCGCAACTCGCGGCGAAACTACGCCAGCAGGCCGAAGAAGAAGACGCGATGCAGGAAGGTCGCGCCGTGGCGGTCAACGGGAAGCTTATCAAGCCTTCGACCCGCAAACGCGGCGACACGCCCGCGGGCCGCTTGCTCGACAAGCTGGAATCGCAGAACTCTGGCAATGAGCGATTCAAGGACTCATGGCTCCGCGCGCTGAAGGCGATCGTCGATCTGGGGCCCGATGCCGTGCCCGAACTAATCGAAGAACTCGACGCGACGCAAAACGACATGATGTTGCGTTGCCTGGGCTTCACGTTGCGGGCGATCGGCGACAAACGCGCGGTCCCCGCGCTGATCCGGGCAATCCCGAAAACGCTGCGGCCGCCCGGCTCCGATATGGCGCTCCAGGCCGCAGACTCGGAACTCTTGAAATTCGCTCAACTCTATGATCTCGACCCAGGGATTCGGGGAAACCTCTACGGCTTGGGGCGTCATGTGCGAGAGATTTGCGGGACGCTGGAGCAACTAACCGGCCAAAACTTCGGAGAAGAGCAGATCTACAACATCTTTCTCGACGGGCTGCCCTCGCAGCAGCGCATGAAGCGCGAACTATACCAGCGCACCGCGCAAGCCTGGACCGACTGGTGGGAAAAGAACGGGGCAATTCGGATCGCCGACCCGGCGTACGCGCGAGTCAATCTGCCGAAGCTCACCGCAGAAAAGTCCGCGCGGCCGCTTCCGCCAGGCGCGCACCTCAAGACCGACGACGGCAGCAGCGGCTGGGTCCTGGAATCCGTGTTGAATCCCAAATCGAAGACCGTGCTTTACGACTTCGATACCGGCCGCGTATCCGATCTGCCTGCTCGTTGGCGCGGGGCGAAGAACATCGAGCCGCAACTCGACGAAATCGGCGCCTGGGCGCTGCGAGAAGGCTTCGATCTGATGGGGACCGAATATGCGCCGCCGGGCGGCGGCGAACGCGTGTTTGCACTGCGTTCGATTGGCCTACGCGCGTGGGAACTGGGCGCCGACCGTTGGAAAATGCATTCCAACGATATCACCGTGGAGGTGTTGCAAGAGGAAGGAACGCCGGCCGACGGTTTGCTCTTGCATTACGATAAGCGGACCGACGCCTTCGATCCGAAAGCCACTGCGACGTTCCTCTATATCACGCGCGAGGGAACGCCAGGATTACTGTTCGTCGGCGTCGAAGTGCAGGACGACAGCCTGCAGCCGGGCGGCTTTCTGGCGGCCGACCCGGAACTGGATGGCGTCGCATTTCGCAAAGGCCGTCGGTTCGGCTTCACGAACTTCGAGTTTGCACAGCCGGTTGACGTACGCGCCAAATAATGCCTTGAAAAACGCAACCCCAACCCCGTTACGCGTTCTTCACCGCCCCCACCAACTGCGTCAGCGAGCTCTTGGCGTCGCCGAACAGCAGCGAGGTCTTGGGGTTGTAGAACAACTCGTTCTCGATCCCGGAGAAGCCGGGGTTCATGCTGCGCTTGAGCACGATGATCCGCTGGGCCTGGTCGGCGTTGAGGATGGGCATGCCGTAGATCGGGCTGGAGCGGTCGTTGCGGGCGGCGGGGTTCACGACGTCGTTGGCCCCGATGATCAGCGCGACGTCGGCCCGGGCGAACTCGCCGTTGATGTCTTCCATGTCGTAGAGCCGGTCGTAAGGCACGTTGGCCTCGGCCAACAGCACGTTCATGTGGCCGGGCATGCGGCCGGCGACCGGATGGATGGCGTACTTCACTTCGCCGCCGCGCTTTTCGATCAGCTCGGCCAGCTCGCGCACCTGGTGCTGCGCCTGGGCCACCGCCATGCCGTAGCCCGGCACGACGATCACCAGCCGGGCGTAGGCCAGTTGCAGCGCGGCGTCGTCGACCGAGATCGAATGCACCGTCAGCCCTTCGGTCGAAGCGGCCGCGGCCGCCGGGGCTTCGCCGCCGCCGAAGGCGCCGAACAGCACGTTGGTGAACGAGCGGTTCATGGCCTTGCTCATCAAGATCGAGAGCAGAAAGCCGCTAGCGCCGTCGAGGGCGCCGGCGATGATCAGCACGTTGTTCTGCAAGGCGAAGCCGGTGGCCGACGAGGCCAGCCCGGCGTAGGAGTTCAACAGCGAAATCACCACCGGCATATCGGCGCCGCCGATCGGCAGCACGATCAACACGCCCACGGTCAGGCCGAGCACGACCATCAGGTAGAAGACCACCGAGGTCCACGGAGTTTGCGCCGGATCGGGATTGAAGATCAGAAAGATGAACAGCACGAACGCCAGGGCGAACATTGAAATGTTCGAAGCGTTCTGGCCCTTGTAGGTGATCGGCTGGCTGGGAATGAAGCCTTGCAGCTTGCCGAAGGCCATGAAGCTGCCGGTGATCGTCAGCGAGCCGAACAGCACTTCGAAGCCCAGCGCCGTCATCTCGACGCTGCCCGGCGCATGATCGGGGTCGTGAAAATGTGCGATGCCGACCATCGTCGCGGCCAAGGCCCCGAAGGCGTGCGAAATGGCCGTTCGCTGCGGCACGGCGGTCATCGGCATCCAGATCGAAATCGCCGCGCCGACGCCCGCACCGAGAACCATGCCGGTGATGATCCAGGTATAGCTGATGATCTCGTGGTGCAGCAGCGTGCCCAGCACGGCCACCAGCATGCCGATCGCGGCCAGTTGCATGCCTTGCCGGGCCTTGGCCGGGTTGGTCAGCCCCTTGAGGCCCAGGATGAACAGCACCGAGGCCGCCAGGTAGCTGGCCTGGATCAGGAATTCCTTGAACGAAACGCTGCCCGCGGTCGTCTCGGGCGAATTCGCGGCGGCGACGGCGGCGGCGGCAACGAGATAGGCGAAGTTCACTTTTTAGGCTCGTGGCGTTTGAACATCTTGAGCATGCGGTCGGTGATCATGAAGCCGCCGACGACGTTGATCATGGCCGCCGTGACCGCCACGAAGCCCAGGATGGTGCTGACCATGTGGTCGCCCCCTTTGCCGGCGATCACGATCGAGCCGACCAGCGAGATGCCCGAGATGGCGTTGGTGGCCGACATCAAGGGCGTGTGCAACAGCGGCGGCACGCGCGTGATCACCTGATAGCCGACGAAGCCGGCCAGCACGAACACGTACATTTGCAGGAACGCAGTCACTTGAGAAAACGCCTCCCTTCGTCGTAGTGCGGACGCGTGCAGTTTTCGGAATGCTAGCCTTCCCGTTGCCCGTTCGCAAGGGCGGGCGCCAACGTATAAGCGGCATGGCGTCGCTTTAATCGCAAACGCGGCAGGCTGCCGCGTCTACACGCAAGCGTAGGGTGGGGCGCAGCCCCACGCGCAATCGAGCGGCAAAGCGCCACGAAATTCATTTCGCCCGGGCTTGGCGATTACCGTCGCCGATGGCGTACAAGTGCTGTTGCGCACGCAGAAAGATCCGCCCCTGGCTGATGGCGGGCGAAGCGTAGCAGGCTTCGCCGAGCGGATTGATGGCGACGGCTTCGTATTTTTCGCCCGGCTTGACGACCGTCATCACGCCTTCGTCGGAAAGAAAATAGGCCAGGCCGCCGGCCGAAACGAGACTGGCGCTGTAGTGCGGGCCGATCCGCTCGCGCCACGTGCGGCGGCCGGTTGCGGCCTCGTAGCAACTGGCGATGCCTTCGTCGGAGACGATCAGAAAATAATCGCCCAGCGCGATCGGCGAAGGCACGTACGAGGTGTTGTCCTTCGTTCGCCATTCGATGTGCGTCTCGGTCACGTTGCCGCGGCCGTCGGGCCGGATGGCCAGGATGTGGTGCTCCGGAAAGCCGGCGGTCATGAACAGCAGCTTGCCGTTGTAGACCATCGAGGCCACGAACTGCTCGGTCGGCCCGTCGATGATCCAGTGCCGCAAGCCGGTGCGCGGGTCGTAACTGGCTACCGACATCGAACCGGAAAGGATCATCTGCGTGCGGCCGTCGATATCGCGGATGATCGGCGTCGAGTAGCTGCGGGTTTTGTTCTCGCGCGCCGTCTTCCAAACGGTCTCGCCCGTGGCGCGGTCGAGGGCCACGAGATAGGCGTCGCCGTCGTGATCGCCGTTGACGAGCAGCTTGTCTTCGAACCGCACCGGGCAACTGCAATAGCCGTGAACGCTTGAAAACGGCCCCGGGTGTACGAGCCACTTTTGATGGCCCGCGAAGTCGTAAGCCGCGACGGCCATCCGGGCGCCCTTGGCCTCGCCCTGTTTCGTGCCTTCGAGAAACGTGACGTAGACCAGTTCGCCGTCGGTCGTCGGCGTGCTCGAAGCGTAGCTATTCAAGGCGTGCTTCTTTTCCAGCGGCGACTGGAGCACCGAACGTTGCCAGAGCTTGCGGCCCGTCTTGCGGTCGAGGCAGAGCAAGATGCGGTCATGTTCCTCTTCCAGGCAACTGACCAGGAAGATGCGGTCCTGCCAGATCACTGGCGAGGCGTGGCCCGTGCCCGGGATTTCAATCTTCCAGGCAACGTTCTCGTTCTTTTCGCCGTTCCAACGCCTCGGCACGGAGGATTCTTCGCTTGACCCGTCGCCTCGCGGGCCGCGCCAGCCGGGCCAGTTTTCGGCCGCGGCTCGAGACGCGGGGCCAAGGCATGCGGCAACGCCGATCAGAATCAGGACGCGGCGGCAGACTGAAGGAAGGCGAGTCATGGGCGGGCTCGTGCAGGGGCTACGGGGCGGGATTGTGGATGGCGGACAGGCTATAGCTAACACTACCGGCACGGGGTCGGTCAAGCTTTGCAATGAGATAATCGGACAGGTCGCAGCTTGCTCAGCCCAACGAGCCTTTCTCGCGTCGCCCGCCGCGCGAAGCCAGTCGGGCGGCAAAACGGGTCAGGAGCGAACCGGCAACATAGATCGCACAGCCCAGACCGCTCGCCACGCAAAGTCGAACACCCAGATGCAGGCGCAGAATCGGCAGCCACATCATAAATGCGGTCAAGTCCAAATAAGCGGAAGTTCCCACCACGCCTTCTTCGCCTCGGATGTCAAATGGGATAACAACGTCGCCGAAATTGTCGTCGCTCCATCGCCAAACCGCCGCGACCACGGCAAAAGCTGTGGTCACGCCCAGCAGTGTCGATAGCCGGAACTGGAGCCCTTTCGTAACGGCGATCCAGGCGCGCATCGCCAAAAACCAAGTTGCAGCGAGCGATACGATTGCACTCGCGAAGTCGACGCCCCAGACCCAAGCGCTCGGCTGATTCCAACCTACCATCCGAACGACATGCAAAGGCCATCCGTACACATTGGGAATCCCGCCCAGTTCCGTCCAAAGAATCGACACCGTGACCCACAGGGCGAGGGCCACTATCGTTCCCCGGGCTGCATCAACGCGGAAGCGGTTCATGACCGGCAGTTTACCGCGCGTCAGAAGCGCCGGCAAAACATGCTCTGGCCCAAAGAACGCGCTGGCGAGAGCGCGTGATAACGCCACGGCCGAGTTAGACGGCCTGGAAGGCCGCCCCACGAGTTGGCGAGAGCTAACTTGAGGCAATCGCAAGAAAAAACCGCGGCGAACCCTTGCGAGTTCGCCGCGGCCTTAGGTCAAACCTTCCGCCGATTGCGACGGTGGAGTCGCTGCGAGAAGAGCGCGGATCGGACTGCGCTAGGCGCTAGTCGTTGGGTGATCCGGGCCCACGCTAAAAAAGTTTGGCACCTCCGACGGAATACGAGGCAGAAGGCTTGTTTTTCGAGACGTTGCTCGCGATAGCATTTACCATCGGCACTTTCCGGCCGGCGGGTTCGGCGGAAATCGAATGCCAAGGCATCATTTTTCCGCCGGACCGCCGTCTGGGCTGCAACCCGATATCTGTATTTTACTCTACGAAGCTCGGCCGAGCGCGGATCGCTCGGAATATTATTTCGATGGCGTGGCGGTCGGCGCAGTTCGAACGAAAACCGAGAGCCCTCGCCAGACGCTTCGCACAATGGAGGTCCGGGCGCCCTCGCCCGGCAATGTATGGCAGACCCGTTGCGACGTGCAAAGCTTGCTCGGGCGCCGCAGTCCCTGCTTGCGTGCTTGCCGGGCGAGGGCGCCCGGCCCTCCATGTGGAAGAAGACGCGGCAATAATGGTCAACCAGCGAAACCTGGAGGGCTTTTTACTTCGGTCTCGGCTTGGGTTGTGGCGCCGGAATCTCACCGGCCGCGAAGCGATCGAGCAGAATCTCGACCGCCAACTCCAGCTTCTTCGGAGTTTCATACGTGCCCGCAGCGATTTGCCGCCGGATCTCGGCGATTCGCGTCTGGCGGTCGGAAGCGTCGGGTTCGATGAAGCCGGTCATGGTTCGCCTTGGTCGCAGCGCCGGGCGCCGTTGCTCGATGATTGAAGCCTACTTCTTTTCCACCAGCCAGATATTGCGGTAATTGACCGGGTTGCCGTGGTTTTGCAGCGCGATGGAGCCGGGCCCCCCTTCCTTGCCACGGCCGCCGGGCGTCTGTTTCGGCAATTCGAAATCGTCGTAAATCAGCACGCCGTTGTGCTTCAGCGTGACGCGGGCGTTGGCGATCTTTTTGCCGTCGGCGTCGAATTTAGGGGCGGTGAAATCGAAATCGTAGGTCTGCCAGGAAAGCGGCGGATAGCACATATTCACCTGCGGCGCCTGGATCGAATACAACCCGCCGCACTCGTTATCCTTGCCTTCCAGCCCGAACGAATCGAGCACCTGAAACTCGTAAGTGTCTTCCATATAAACGCCGCTATTGCCGCGGGCCTGGCCACGGGCGGTCGGCATGAACGGCGTGCGGAATTCGAGGTGCAACTGGCAACTGCCGAATGACTGTTTGGTTTGCGTGCCGACTTCGAGCAAGCCGGCCCCGATCATCGAGCTGCCGGTCAGCTTGCCGTCTTTCCAAGCCTCGGGGTTCGTGCCGTCGAACAGCACGACGGCGCCGGCCGGCGGCTTCTGGCCGAGCGTCGGGCTTTTGCGTTCGACTTTCTTCAATTCGCCCAGCTTGTCTCCTGAGTTGCTCGTGACGGCCAGCGCGCCGTCTTTGATTTCGCCGCGAGCGTGTTCGCCCTTGAACACGGCGACGCCATCGTTCAGCGAGCCGTCGACGGAGACCAGGTCGTGGTCTTTCTCCCAGCCGTCGCCGGGCAAACCGCCTCGATAGGCCACTGCGCGGAATTTGCCTTCGCCCAAGGCGATCACCTGCACTCCGTGCTTGACCTTGCCGTCGCGCGTTTCGATTTCGCCGGAATACTCGCCCTGCACGGCAAAGTCCGGTCCGGCCGAAGTCGCATCGGTGAAGGTCGGCAGGCCCTTGTCGGCGGCATGCAGCGAAGCTGCGACGGAAAATGCGGCCAGCAGCGTCAGGGCGCGGAAAATCAGTGAACGGTGCATAGGGGGAACTCCTTCCAGCGGCGGATAGTCGTGGTCAAAAGGTGCGAGATCAGCAGCGCGTATTTTGGCCTGCCGCTTGAGGCGTGGCAAGCGGGCGAATGGGGAAGGGCTCACGCGGAGGCGCGGAGCCGCGGAAACGAGTTGCTTCGCCCTCACTTTCCTCCTCTCCGCGCCTCCGCGTGAGCCCCGAGCGACTGCCCTTGCTTCGAGCTATCTGGAAACGTCCTGGGATCGCAATCCCAATGTCTCATTAAGTGGAAAGCCGCCATAGTCTTGCGCTCGATTCACAAGCCGCGCGCCTTCGCGCCTCGCTTGTCGCCGCCGCCGATCGCGGTTAGGCTTGAAAGTTTGCTTCCTCTCGAAAATAGCTGCTCTAGGCGTCCATGAGTTCGACCGCCCCCCAGCCGCTCAATGGCGATGTACGCAACGGAGAACTCATCCGTGTACGCGGGGCGCGGGTGCACAACCTGCAAAACATCAACCTCGACATCCCCCGCGATCAGTTGGTCGTCATCACCGGGCCGAGCGGGTCGGGCAAAAGCTCGCTGGCCTTCGATACGCTGTTCGCTGAAGGACAGCGGCAATATATCGAGAGCCTGTCGGTCTACGCCCGGCAGTTCCTGCACCAGTTGGAGCGGCCCGACGTCGACCTGATCGAGGGCTTACAGCCGACGATTTCGATCGACCAGCGGGCGGGCAGCCGCAATCCGCGGAGCACGGTCGCTACGGTCACCGAGATCTATGATCATTTGCGGCTGATGCTGGCCCGCGTCGGCCAGGTGTTTTGCTACCAATGCGGCTCGCCGATCCGCCAGCAAACGCCCGAGCAAATCGTCGACGTGCTCGTCGCCTTGCCCGAAGGGACGAAGGCCATCCTGCTCGCGCCGTTGGTCCGCGGCCGCAAGGGGCAGCACGTCGAGATTTTCGAGGCGATTCGCAAGGCGGGCTTCGTGCGGGCCCGCGTGGATGGAGAAGTCTACGATCTGGACGCCGCGCCGACCTTGGCGCCTCGCAAGAATCACACGATCGAAGCGGTCGTCGACCGGCTCGTCTTGCGCGACAGCGTCCGCCCGCGGCTGGCGGAGTCGATTCAACTGGCGCTGCGGCACGGCGAGGGGCTGGTCGCCGTCACCTACTTGCCGCCCGGCGCCAGCCCTGCCGACGGCTGGCAAGAGACGTTGTACAGCACCGAACACTCGTGTCCCAAGTGCCTGCTGAGCTACGAGGAACTCGAACCGCGGACGTTCAGCTTCAACAGCCCTTACGGGGCTTGCCCGGTTTGCGAAGGACTCGGTTTGCAGACGGCTTTCGATCCCGAGTTGGTGGCGCCCGACGCGACGTTGTCGCTGGCCGCGGGCGCGATCGCGCCTTGGCGCAACGGCGCGCCGGCCGCCGCCGAACGGCATTGCCGGCAGCTTGGAACATTCAGTTCGAACGAGATGAAGTGGAACGCTCCGCTGGAAAAGCTCAGGCCCAAAGACCGCAGCGCGCTGTTCGGCGGCGACGGCCGCGATTTTCCTGGCGTGATCGCACTGTTGGAGCACGAATACGAGTCGGCCAAGAGCGACGCGGCGCGGCAGCGGCTGGAAGCGTTTCGCGGCGAACTGGTTTGCCCGGCTTGCGGTGGCGCTCGGCTGCGGCCCGAAGCGCGCAGCGTCCGCGTGTGCGGAAAGGCGATTCACGAGATCACGGCTTTGCCGGTCGACGCCGCACGGCAGTTCTTCGCGGGGCTCGAATTCGGCGAACAACAACAGCCCGTGGCGACGCCGATCGTCGCCGAGATCATGTCGCGGCTCGATTTTTTGGTGCAAGTCGGGCTCGACTATCTCTCGCTCGACCGGCCGGCCGATACGCTCAGCGGCGGCGAGTTGCAGCGGATTCGCCTGGCGACGGGCATCGGTTCGGGGCTGGTGGGCGTGTGCTACATTCTCGACGAGCCGTCGATCGGCCTGCACCCGCGCGACAACGGCCGCTTGATCGAAGCCCTGCGGAACCTGCAGCATCAGGGCAATAGCGTGCTGGTCGTCGAGCACGACGAAGCGATCATGCACGAGGCCGACCACCTGATCGACGTCGGCCCCGGCGCCGGGTTGCACGGCGGCCAGATCGTCGCCCAGGGCGCCCCTGCGGAAATCGAACAGGCCGAACAGTCGATCACCGGGCAGTATCTTTCGGGCCGGCTGGCAATCGGCGTGCCCGAGCGACGGCGGCGCGTCAGCCAGCGCAAGGCGCTCGTCTTGGAAGGCGCCACGGCGAACAATCTCAAGCATGTGAGCGTGTCGTTTCCGCTGGGGGCTTTGGTCTGCGTGACCGGCGTGAGCGGGTCGGGCAAGAGCTCGCTCGTGCAGGAAACCTTGGCCCGAGCTGTCGGGCGAAGGCTGGGAATCGCCGGCCCCAAGCCCGCTCCGCACGCCAGCCTGCGCGGCGTGAGCCAGATCGATAAGCTGGTGGAGATCGACCAATCGCCCATCGGCCGCACGCCCCGCAGCAACCCGGCGACCTACACCGGGCTGTTCGACGAAATCCGCCAGGTCTACGCCACCACGCGCGAGGCTCGCCTGCGCGGTTACAAGTCGGGCCGCTTCAGCTTCAACGTCAAAGGCGGGCGCTGCGAAGAGTGCCAAGGCCAAGGCGTGCGGAAAATCGAGATGAACTTCCTGCCCGACTTGTACGTGGCCTGCTCCGAGTGTCACGGCGCCCGCTTCAACCGGGCCACGCTGGAAATTCATTACAAGGGCAAGTCGATCGCCGAGGTGCTCGACCTGCGCGTCGACCAGGCGGCCGAATTCTTCGAGAACTTCCCGGCCATTCGCCGCTTGCTGGCCAGCTTGCAGGAGGTCGGGCTGGGTTACCTGTCGCTCGGCCAATCGTCGACCACGCTCTCGGGCGGCGAGGCGCAGCGAATCAAGCTGGCCACCGAACTCGGCCGCACCGACACCGGCAAGACGCTCTACATTCTCGACGAACCGACCACCGGGCTGCACTTCGACGACGTGCGGCAATTGCTCGTCGTGCTCGACCGGCTGGTCGATCTCGGCAACACGGTGATCGTGATCGAGCACCACCTCGACGTCATCAAATCGGCCGATTGGCTGATCGACCTCGGCCCCGAAGGCGGCGCCGCCGGCGGCCAAATCCTCGCCGCCGGCACGCCCGAGGACATCGCCGCCCTGGAAGGCAACGCGACCGGGCGATATTTGAAACCGCTGTTGGCAAGCGGGCGCCGGCAGCCAGCGCCGGGTATTGAATAACCTCCCTTTTTCCAGCCCGCTGGAAATTCAGCAGCCAGGCTTTCTTGCCGTCTGCCACCAGCTTTAGCGATCGTCCTGCTTTGTGGAAAGTGGATAAGCCCGAAGGCCGCCGTAGCACCGAAGGTGCGTCGTTCAATAGCCCAGGGCTTCGCCCTCGTTGTTCTACACAACTTTTCCGGTGGATTTCCCGGATAGCCTTCGGCCACGACTTTTGCGTAGCCCAGGCATTTATGCCTGGGAATTCATTCAACGTGCGCCCGTTTTTCCCGATTGGCGCCGCGGGGGCCCCCCCCGCCGCCCCGGGGGGCCCCACCGGGGGGGGGGGGGCCGCCGGCCGCCAATCGGGGGCGGGGGGCAAACGGCTCGCGGATCCCAGGCATAAATGCCTGGGCTATGTAAAAAGCACAGCATTCACGCCCTCTCACAACCTCCGAACGCTAACATGCGACTTGTGTAGAACAACGAGGGCGAAGCCCTGGGAACTCGTCCCGCCAACGGTGCGTCAGCCCTGAAAGGGCGTAACTCGCTGGCTCTCATCTCAATTTACAATGGCTCGTCGATGTCGCGGCCGGTTTCACCCCGTTGGGGTGAACAATGTTGCGTCGTTCGGATTCTTGCTGCCCCAAAGGATAGAGTCGCAACGAACGCGGCGGCTCAGCGCTGCCTCACATATTCCGTGATGGGTGGCAAGCGTGCCCACCAACGCTTCTGACTAACGATGTCGCCACGCATGGCTCGACTTTTCGACTCGCGGTGGTACTCGTCGTCGCGCCGAGCCAGATCGACGAATCGATCGTAAGTTGCAATTTCTGGGCCGCCCCAGAGATGCGCCGCTTTCGCCCGACGTTCTTGTTCATCGGCAGACAGCGTTGCTCGACGCCCGATGACGATGTGAAAACCAAAATCGATACAAACGCGTTGATCCAAGATTTCCGTTTCCGCCCGGCGGTGGATGCCAACGTTGGAGCAGTATGATGGCGCCTTGAGTTGCCGAAGATACCGAGAGAGTTTTTTCCGGAGGATGGTCTCGTTCTCATGGCACCAATTTTTCCAATCCTCGATTTGCCGTTGCGCGGTACGCAAGGTCCGCGATGGAGTTCCGTCTTTGAGATAAAGCTTGGCTCGGTGGGACTCAAGCTCAATAAACGATGCGTACCAGCATCCGGAATCTGCTGCGAGAACGAGAAAGTCGGCACGATACTCGTCACCCAGCTCGAACTCGGCAAAGCAATGGCAGAAATTGTTGCCCCGATTGAACGACCGAGCGACCAGAAAATAATGCCTCTTGAGAAAATCAGCGATTGCGCGCTCTCCTTTGGCTGAGTCGAGCGCTTTCAATGTTGCCTTTTCGAGGCTCTTCATAGGGTCGACAAGGGGGCTGAAACGGCCCGCACGCGGACACCATAATATAATGGTTTCGGTCGCGCAGACAAGAGAAGTCGCGACCCTGCATTTCCTGGCTTAACAGCTGTGGGGTGGCGCTGCCCGCCAGCGCTTTCTGCACGCGCAGCCAAGCCCTTGAATCATAACTAGCCAACACGCGTTCCGCCGCGCCTCTGCGCCGTCACGAGACGCAAATCAGCCTGGCACCTATTCGGGCACCAAGCCGAAATCGCACGTTGCGGCAGTTCTGGTGGGCAGTGCCCACCCTACGCCGGCTTCAGACCATCCCGGCGATCGTGAAGGGGTGTTTCTCGCTGAGCCGGATCTCGGGCGGCAATGCCTCCAATTGTTCGCGGCTAATCGGCGGTTGCGGCAGCGACATGCCAGATATGTCGCCGATTTTGAATCTGGCGCGAAGGTCAGTTTTTCACGTCCCGGCTACGCCGGGGCGTGAACGGTTACAGCCGCGCCTACGGCCCGATCTGGCTCTCGTCGATCGGTGCGGTGCGAAGGATTCCATAGTTGTTCTGACCGCTGGGATAGTAATACTGCACAAGGTTGGGAACGCTGCCCGTGCCGGCAGTGTCCATTGCGTTGCCCGGCATGCCCGGTGTGTTACACATCCGTCCGTTGGGGGACATCAGCTGGCAGAAGACCGTGTAGTCGATTTCCTGGCTGAGAAAGCGGATGTGGCTGTCGCAAAAGGCCACGTTGACTCCCGATGGATGATTGCTGGCAGGCGCCATGGTGTAGTTGATGTCGTAGCCGGTGGCTGCCACTCGGTTGGCGGAATTGATCTTCATGAGCGGGCTCGGCTGAGCGTCGGGCCACCAGACGAAGCCGTTCTGCGGCTCGGTGCCGGCGCCGTAAGGTTTTGCCAGGCCTGTTCCCGTGCTCCAGAAGGCTGTGCCGCCATACGGCGATTGGATGGCAGAAACGCAGGGCCCGATCGCGGCCTCGGCCCCGCTGCTGGTGGTAACCCTGAGGATTGCCCAGGGAGCGTAGTTGTTCTCCGAGAGCATCAGCGTCAGCGAGCTGCCATCGTTGACCGTTATGTAGTCCTGGCTCTGTTTGATAATCGGTCCCGGGTTGTAAATGATGCCCGCGGTGGTTACCGCTCCGCCCAGCACAGTTACCCCGGAAGGTTGCTGCGGGTTCCAGTGGTTGAAGAACACGCCGTTGGCCGGATAGTCGGCGGGAGTGGCGCCCGGAGTGACGCCGTTCGCCGAGCCGTTATAAGTGGCCGACTGGACGTCGATCATGCCGCTGTTGGCCACGTAGACACAGGGCGTGTCGCCGTAGGCCGACGTGGGTGGCGTGCTAGGGCAAATGAGAAGTTGGATATAGACGGGAGGCGGATCGGTCGCGTAGGTGGGAGGCACGGTCACGGTTGTCGAGACGCCCCAGGCGCCACTGTGGTAAATTCTGTAGGTATCGGTGCGCTCGATGTAGGGGAGGATCGGGACAATCCAGCTCACGGGATAAATCGCCGAGGTGTTGCCCAGCGCGAGCGGCTGGACGTAGCCGGGGTACGAATTCTGGGCAGTGAAGAAATTGGTCACTGCAAGCGCCAGTTGCCGCATGTTATTGGCACACGTGTTCCGCCGCCCCGCCTCACGCGCTTGCTGCACAGCGGGCAGGAGGAGGGCCATCAGCATGCCGATGATGCTGATCACCACCAACAATTCCACGAGCGTGAACGCTCGACGTCGACGCGCAAACGATTTTTCCCACTCCATAGCTCGACGACTCCCCGGTTCGGGCCCGCCCCGACGGCCACGTTGATGAAGACTTACCCAATAACTTGCCTCATCCCTGCCCCCCGGAAGTGTAACCAATAGATTTTTAAAGCCAAGCTTCTGGAGCCCAAATAAGAAGAATTGTTTTCACTAGCCTGCCGGAGTATCCGGCCCTCGCGTTGCTCGACCTCGGCCGGCTTCCACGGCAATTCTGTTCGGCTCAAGAATTGCTAGGAGGTCCGGTGTTTCTAGGTGGGCATTGCCCACCAGCGCTGTCTAGATGCGCTGCTGAGGGATGCTGTCTAGATGCGCTGCTGAGGGATAGGGATAATGTCATGAACAGCCAACACGTGGGCCAGCGCACCTCTGCGACTTCGAAGAAAAGAAACCAAGCCCGGCTTCCATTTGGGCGCCAACCCTAGAATCGCAGACTGCAGCAGTTCCGGTGGGCATGGCCCACCCTACGACGGCGCGCCCGCCGGCCTTTAGACCATGCCGGCGATCGTGAAGGGGTTTTTCTCGTTGAGCCGGATCTTGGCGCGGCGCTCGCCTTCAATGGCGAGGCCGAGCAAGGCCCGCGAGGCGGCGAGGCATTTTTGCAACTGCTCCAAGAAGCGCGGGTCGCCCGTTTGGCGCTTGATCGTCTGCCGGGTTTTCGAGGGCTCGCCGGCGCCGGCGCCAGCGATCACGGCCGTGTGGCCGGGCCCCTTCGAACGCTCCCAGGCCTCCCACGCCTCGCGCTGGATCAAACTCAGCATTTCGAGTTGCTCGGAAAACGACGCGTCGAAATCGCGCAAGCTCGCCTGGCGCCACGCCGCGCGGATCGCCTTCAGATCGTTCGATACCGTCGGCTGCGTCACGCCCAGCCGCCCGGCGATCTCGCTCTGCGTATGGCCCTTGAGCGTCAACTCGGCGACTTGTCGCTGACGCTGTTCGATCTCGATTTTGCGCTTGCGGCGGATGGACATGGCGTGCGGCCTTTCTGCGTTCGTCGGCCGGCAACGTTAACCGCCAAGCGGCTTGCCGCGTGAGACGAGCCGCAAAGCCGCAACCGCCCGAAGCGCTTGAGATTGCGAGCAAGCCGCCGGGGCGATAAGGTCGGTTCGCCCGGCGGTCTCTAGCGAATGAAAAGTCATTCGACGACTGGCGCGGCCGCACCGAGCGCAGCCGGGGGGAAAACACGCGTTCAGCGGCCCAAGAACCGCGGGGTGCAAGCGAAAAATCTTGATTTATATGCCACACCAATTGATAAACCGCCGCGCTGCAAGAAAACGGCGAAAACCTCGGCCCGCAGGCGAAAACGCCGATCGCGGCAATTTATCGATATGCGTCAAAACGAGCGCCAAATGGGCGCCGGTCGGGCATAAAACGCCCTGTTTGGCGCCGCCGCTTTGGCCCCGCACGGCGCGAACCCCTTGTTTTCTCGGAGAATCTTGCGATCCGGCGCCGAGAGCGCACGCACGGCGCGCGGCGATATAAATGAATCGGCCGAAATATAAATCACCGGGGTTACTTCGCGTCGTGCTCGCGGCACCAGGCGATCTTTTCGGCCGTGCTGGTTAGCTTGACGCCCGAAGATTTCAGAGCGGCGGGCTTTTCGACGGTGGCGACCGGCGCCGATTCGGGTTCGGAGGCCGCGGCTTCCTCGGCGATAGGCTCTTCGGCGGGCGCCTGCGCCGCAGGGGCCGGCGCGGGTGCGCTGGGAGCGGCTGCCTTGTTCGCCCGAGCGGCGGCGAGAATGTCGGCGGTGGAGAACTTGCCCTTGGGGGCGGCGGGGGCCGCGGCAGCCGGTTTCGGCGCGGCCGGTTTGGCCGCCGGAGCTTCGGCCTTGGCTTCGGCAGGCGCCCCTTTGTTGGCTCGAGCGGCGGCTAAAATGTCGGCCGTGCTGGGCTTTTTCTTGTCGGCGGCCGGCGTCGGCTTGGCGGCCGGCGCGGCGCCTGTGGCCTTGGCGCCTCGGGCGGCGGCCAGAACGTCGGCAGTCGATTTCTTCGGCGCCGCGCCGGCTGGCTTGGCGGCGCCTTGGGCCCGGGCCATTTCCAACGGCGAGAGCTTCTTTTCGCCGGCGGGCGCCGCGGCGGGCTTGGCCTTGGCGGCGGGGGCTTCTTTCTTGGCCGGCTTTTCGTGGCTTTCCGCCGGCTTGGGCTGCGGCTGGTCGACGACTTTCAGGAAATCGAGGGCGATGTCGTACCAACCGATGTTGTTGTTGACGTCGAACTCGACCAGGGCCCGGCCGCTCATGTTGACCGTCTTGATGCGGCCCGTCGCCCCGCGAAAGCGGGCCAAATCGGGCCGGCCGGCATCGACCACGACGTATTTATCGGTGTATTCTCGCTTCAACTTCTCGATCTGGTCGAACACCATTGCGCTCGCTGGCTCCCGTCGTTCCGGCCGCTGCTTGGCTGCGACCGGCTGTTCACCCTAGGCTGTAAACCGCTTGAGAATTTTGGATTCTGGCCGATATCGGCGACGAAATCAAGGTCCGCCCTCGGCTCGCGAATCGCCCGCCCATCAGCATGCCAACGGCAAACGGCAGTTTGACCCCGGCGGATCGTCGGCCCATATTGGGGACGAGCGAACGCCTGTGACGCGCCGCCGCCCTGCGAGACATTCCCTTTGCGATCTTCCCTTCCGAGACCTTCCGCCATGCTTGTCCGATACGAATCCGCGCCTTTCGCCCGCTCGTCGGCCGTGCGCCGCTGGCCATCGCTGCTCGTTGTCTGCCTGACACTGCTGGGCGGAGCCGCGCCATTCGCGCGCCCGATCGGCGCTCTCGCCACTGACGCCCAGCGGCCGAACATCGTGTTTATCTTCGCCGACGATCAAGGCTACGGCGACATGGGCTGCTTCGGCGCCAGCGATCTGAAAACGCCGAACATGGATCGGCTGGCCCGCGAAGGCACGCGGTTTACCAATTTCTACGTGGCGCAGCCGGTTTGCACGGCGTCGCGCGCGGCGCTGTTGAGCGGCTGTTATTCGAACCGCGTGGGCATGGCCGGGGCGCTGAATCACACCAGCACGGTCGGCCTCAACCCGCGGGAAACGCTGCTCAGCGAAATGTGCCGTGACCAAGGCTACGCCACGGCGATTTACGGCAAGTGGCACCTCGGCCATCAACCGGCGTTTCTGCCTACGCGGCAAGGTTTCGACGAGTTCTTCGGCATTCCCTATTCCAACGACAACGGCCCGCTGCACCCGGTGATCCGCGATATTCCGGCGCTGCCGCTGTACGAAAACGAAACCATCGTCGAGCGCGACCCCGATCAGTCGCAATTCACCCGGCGGTTGACAGAGCGGGCGGTCAAGTTCATTGAAAAGAACCGCGAGCGGCCCTTCTTCTTGTATTTGCCGCACATCATGCCCCACGTGCCGATCTTCGCCTCGGAGGGTTTTCGCGGCACGAGCGGTCGCGGGCTGTACGGCGACGTGATCCAGGAACTCGATTGGTCGGTCGGGCAGATCCTGGCCGCCCTGGAAAAGCACGGCCTCAGCGACCGGACGCTGCTGATCTACACATCGGATAACGGCCCGTTCCTGTCGTACGGCGAACATGCCGGCTCGGCCGGCCGATTGCGCGAGGGCAAACTGACAACGTTCGAAGGCGGCATGCGCGAGCCGTGCCTGGTGCGCTGGCCCGGCAAAGTGCCCGCGGGGCGCGTCTGCGACGAGATCGCCTCGACGATGGACTTTTGCGTGACGATCGCCGGGCTGGCCGGCGCCAAGCTGCCTGACGCGAAGCTCGACGGCATCGACCTGGCGCCGCTGTTGTTCGGCCAGCCGGGCGCCAAGGGGCGCGACGTGTTTTGGTACTACTCGGGCGACGAACTGCACGCCGTGCGGCAAGGCGACTGGAAGCTGCACCTGCCGCACGAGTATCTGACCGTCGCCGGCGAGCCCGGCAAAGGCGGCAAGCCGTCGAACTACGGCCAGCTCAAGCCGCAGTCGATCGAACTCTCAGGCATTCGCGGCATCGCCAGCCGGCACGGCTACCGCGTCGAAAAGATCGGCCTGTCGCTCCACGACCTCAAGGACGATCCCGGCGAGACGAAGAACGTCGCCGCCGCGCATCCCGACGTTGTCGAGCGTTTGCAACAAGTCGCCTCCGCCGCCCGCGCCGACCTGGGCGATTCGCTGACTGGCGTCGCGAGCAAGAACATTCGCCCGCGAGGGGAGGTACACGAAAGCAGAACAAAGTAGGAATCCGCGTAGGCGTCACGAGACAGGCGAGCGGGGGGCGTCAGCCCCCCGGTGACGCTGAATCGTGTTTCGGCGAGGCAAACCCAAACGCCCAAACTGTTCGCCGGGTCCGCCCAGTGTGAATGCGCGTTCACTTAACGGACGATGCGGATCGGGCCTTGGCCGCGCCGCTCACTCAAAGGCTGGGTGTCTGATTTTCCGCGTTGCGATGGACGGGCATGACTTGAAGCGAGCGTCTACCGATGAAACCACCGAACGTAAACATGAGAATCCTTGCGTCCGTTTGCTCGAAGCTCCGCCGGCCGCAATTCCGTCTGGCGACGCTATTTTGCGTCATAACTATCGCCTCGATCCCGCTGGCCGTGTGGGCCTCGCGCGAACACGCCTATCGGCAGCGTCTTGCCGCGGCGAATGTGCTTCGCAGTAGCACCGATGACCTCTGCGAGATCGCCGCGGGGACGCCTGACGATTACCGCGAGGCGTGGCAACTCGGCTCCGACAAGGACGTTCTGGAACGAGATGACGTCGTCACGTCCATTGATCTACTGGGCTACGATCGCGCTCCGCTCTCCGATGACCAGTTCAGAGCGATTCTTTGCTTTCCCACGCTGAGGCGCTTGGAGCTTAGGAAGGTTCAAATCGCTGACACGCAGCTTGCCGGGCTTGCGAAGCTGCCGCAACTCGAGCAGCTTGGACTCGACAAGACGCCGATCAGCGACGAGGGAGTTCGCCACGTTGCCGCTCTGCGCGCGTTGCGCGAGTTGGACCTCTCCGAGACGAATATCTCCGACGCGTCCTCCCTGGGGCGCCTCTCCTCCCTGCGCGACTTAGACCTCTCCGAGACGAACGTCTCCAACGCGGCGTTCCTGGAGCACCTCCCTTCCCTGCGCTCCTTGGGCCTCGATCGCACGAAGATCTCCGACGCAGCCTTGGAGTACGCCTCCTCCCTGCGCGAACTGGAAACCCTTGATCTGAGCGAAACCGGCGTCACGGAAAAAGGCATTCGTTGCCTTGCCCAGCTCAGCTCGCTCCACGTATTGTGCTTGGGCGGCACGAAGATCACCGACGCCGCGCTCGCGCATCTCTCGAATCTCTCGCGGATGACGCACCTCTACCTGGGCAAAACCGACATCGGCGACGAATCGATGCGTTACTTGGCGAAACTCCCGAAGTTATTCTACGTAGATCTCGAAGGGACGCGCGTGACCGACGAGGGCCTTCGAACGCTGCGGCGATCTGAGTCGTTGGAGGTTCTCCGTCTGGGCGGCTGTCGGATTTCCGATGCGGGCCTGGCGCACTTGGGTCGGATGAAGTCCCTGACGCTCGTCGACTTGGGGCGCATGAAGTCCGTGACCTCGGCAGGCGTGGAGCGGCTGAAGAAGCTCAAGCCGGATCTCCGCGTGGATTGGGATTAGCTATCGCGCAGGAACGGCCCAACGCGTCAGCCGCCGGTGAGCATCCCGAACGAACATATCGAGGAAAGCCAGGTAGGTTATGCTTCAGCATAACAATCGACGCCGTTCGACGGCTCGCTCGTAGGCTGTGGCGAAGAGAGCCGCGAGAGGCAAGACGTATGGCCGCGCGTCAAAGGATATGCTGAAGCATAACCTACGCAACTGAGCAACGAAGGCAAACAGTAGCAGCGCCCGACGACTCTGCGTTACTTCACCAAACTGAAGACGCCCGCGCCGAGCGAAGCGGCAAGGAGCAGCAGAAACAGCAACGGCACGAAGGGGTGTACGTTGTTCATCAAGCGGAACAAGTTGCACAGGGCGCCGACCGCGAACTGCAAGGGGTTGGCCGGGCTCTTTGAATATTCCATCGCGGCCTTGACGACGTAGAACACGCCGGTGTTCGCCGCTTCCACGGCCCGGACGAGCGTGCCGGCGCCAGCGGGCGCAATCAGGTAGTTGCACTTCAAGAGCATGCGCTCCTGGTCGGCCGGGTTGTACTCGCCTTCGACCCAGTGCAGTTCGCGGTAGAAATCCAAGAGGCCGAATTCATACGTCACGAACGCCTGCTCCACCTTGCTGTCGCCGAAGACGACCTTGTACGTCGCGTCGGACTGCAAGTAAATCAACGCGCGAATCACGGCGCCGAAGCGGTAAGCCAGCCAATACAGATAGTAGTGCCAGAAGCTCAGCGAGTAGACGGCCAGCGTCCAATCGCCGCCGGCCCACGACAGTCCCGCGATCGTGGAAACAAACAGCAGGCAACTCAGATTCGACGCGTTGTATCGCACCGGCATGAAGGTCCGATCGACGATTGTCGTGGCGAGCCTCGCGCGGAGAAGGCAAAAACCAGGGATGCGAACCCGATGCGATCAACAGTTTCACGCGGCGCGGAAGAATGTCAAGACAAGAACGTCGCAATTCGCAAGTCTTAACACGACCGAAACGCGATGTTTACAAACCGAGTGCGCCTATTGCGGCGAAGCTGCAGCGTTAGTAGCAGGCACGCGCCGCATGCCGTAAGCGGGGCTGTCGATCGGCGCCCTGCGTTCGTTGGCGACGGCACATGGCGGAGTTCATCGGAAACTAACGCACCGTTCATCCGCGGCACACAGCCGTTTGCGATACTTTGGCCGTGGTCGATTCGCTCGAGAGGGTGCAAGGATGCTGCGATTCGAGACGGTGGTGGTGAGCGACATTCATCTGGGGGCTCGTAATTCGCGGACCGACGAAGACAGCGTCGAGTCGGTCTTCGCCCGGCTGCCGCTGGCCGACAATTACTTCTGGAGAGTCTACCTGACCGGCAGCTACAGTCCGGGCTGTTGTCCGGAGTACTTGAAGCCGGAAAACTTCCAGCGGCTTCGCGCCGGTGTGCTCGATCGGCTTGGCATTCATACGACGTCGGCGTGCGCATTTCTCGAAGCGCAATCCGAGCCTTTCACGCGGTTCGTGCTGTTGGATCACATGGATTGGCTCGGGCATCACGATCAGTCGCTGTTGGCGCGGCAGTGGGAAGCGCTGTTGCGATGTGCGGCGCCCGGCGCCAGGGTACTGTGGCGCAGCGGCGGCACGCGGTGCGATTATGTGGATCGCCTGCCCGTCGAGTGGCGCGGCCGGCGCCGCGAGTTGGGCGACTTGCTCCATTATCACGCCGCCTGGGCCGGATGCCTGCACTCGCTGGACCGCGTCCACACCTACGGCAGCTTTTATATTGCCGATGTACAGAACAACTAGGTTCTCGTTCCTGAAAGCATGGCGCCATGTCGTTAGCCGCCGACTTGCGGACGCTGTATCACCTGACTTTGGCGCCCATTCGGGGCGCATCGCACGCCGAACGGCTCGAGAGCTTCTACGGCCCTCAAGCCGCCGCTTACGATCGCTTTCGCGACCGGCTGTTGCACGGCCGCCGGGAACTGTTCGGCTCGACCCCCTTTGCGGCCGGCGCCCGATGGGTCGATCTCGGCGGCGGGACCGCCGCTAATCTGGAATATCTCGGCGAGCGATTGGGCGAGCTCCAGCGAGTGTTCGTCGTCGATCTTTCGGCGTCGCTGCTCGAGGTGGCTCGGCGGCGGTCCGCCGAACGAGGCTGGCAAAACGTCGATCTGATCCGCGCCGATGCCAGCCGCTTCGAACCGTCCGCGGGCCCGGTCGACGTCGTGAGTTGTTCTTACTCGCTGACGATGATGCCCGACTGGTTCGCCGCGATCGACCGCGCCTGGGAAATGCTGCGGCCGGGCGGCATGATCGGCGTCGTCGATTTCTTCGTCTCGCGCAAGCACGCCCAGCGCGGCCTCGCGCAACACGGCTGGTGGTCGCGACATTTCTGGCCCGCCTGGTTCGGGCGCGACAACGTGCACCTCAGCCCAGATCATCCGTCCTATCTCCAGCGGAAGTTCGAAACCGTCTCGCTTCACGAGCGGCGCGCCCCGGTTCCCTACCTGCCGGGCTTGCGGGTTCCGTACTATCGCTTCGTCGGCCGGAAGACGGCAATGTAGCAGGCACATTCGATGTGCCGCCTGCTCGAGTAGCAGGCACATTCCATGTGCCGTCTGCGGCAGCGGGGTAGAGCTCCGTCCTAGGGTTGGCGACGGCACGCAGGCCGACGATCGACAAGCGGGCGGCAAGTTTGCCGCCCGCCGCACGCCAGGGACTCGCGCCGCATTTCCGGCAGCGCCGATCGCCAGCCAGATTTGCGATTTCGGCGTCTTGCCTTTCCGCTGTTGCAAGGGAATTGCATTGCATTTACGATCCACAATGATAAATTTCCTCATTGAAACAAATTTTTTCCGCGTACAACCTCGTCTATGGACGATGACCAGGTAGAAAAAGATCCCTCGAAACCGCCAAGTCGCATTCTGGGCATCTCCAAAGACACCTGGGTGCTGCTCGCGCAGTTGGCGGCGCTGCTCGCGTTGGCGGTGGCGCTGGTCGGCTTGCAGTCGCTGCAGTGAAGCCCTCGCCGTTGTCAGTCGAATTCGCCTATACTGGCCAATGAAGTTGCCGGCTTCGTCCCCGCAATTCCATGCCAGCAAAGCGCCCCTTGACCAATCCTCCTCAGCCTATGGCCGAATTGCTCGCTCCGGCGGGCGATTGGGAGGCGCTACGCGCGGCGGCGGCCAATGGGGCCGACGCCGTATATTTCGGACTGGCGAACTTCAACGCGCGGCATCGGGCCGCGAACTTCACGCTCGCTGAATTGCCCGAGGTCGTCGATTATTTGCACGGTCGCAACGTGCGGGGCTATGTCACGCTCAACACGCTGATCTTTTCCGACGAGTTGCCGGAAATTACGCGTACCGTCACGGCGATCGCCCGCTCGGGCGCCGATGCGGTGATCGTGCAGGATCTCGGCCTGGCCAGGCTGATCGCCCGGTTGGCGCCCGGCTTGCCGGTTCACGGCTCGACGCAAATGACGCTGACCGAGCCGCGCGGCATCGAGTTCGTCCGCCGCCTGGGCGTCGAGCGGGTGATTTTGGCTCGCGAACTGTCGCTGGCCGAGATCGCCAAGGTTCGCCAGGCGACCGATCTGCCGGTCGAGGTTTTCGTGCACGGCGCGCTGTGCGTGGCCTATAGCGGCCAGTGCTTGACGAGCGAGGCGCTCGGCGGCCGCAGCGCCAATCGCGGCCAATGCGCGCAAGCCTGCCGGCTGCCTTACGATCTGATCGTTGACGGGGCGCATCGCGAGCTGGGCGACAACGCCTACTTGCTCAGCCCGCAAGATCTGGCCGGGCACGAGCAGGTCGGCGAGTTGGTGCGGCTGGGGGTGTGCAGCCTGAAGATCGAGGGCCGGCTGAAAAGCGCTCAGTACGTCGCGGCGACGACCGGCGCCTACCGCGCCGCGCTCGACGCGGCCCGCGAGTCGCGCGCCTTTTCGCTCTCGCGGCAGGAGCAACTCGATTTGGCGCAGAGCTTTTCGCGCGGTTTCACGCCCGGCTTTTTGGAGGGCGTCAACCACCAGCGGCTCGTTCACGGCCGCTTTCCTAAAAGCCGCGGCGTGCGCGTCGGGACTGTCATCGAGCGGACCGGCCGCGGCGTGCTCGTGGAACTGGACGCAGAGCACCAGTCGGCCGACTCGCTGGCCTCGGTCGTCAAGCCGGGCGACGGCATCGTATTCGACGAAGGGCATCCGGAACAAGACGAGCAAGGCGGGCGCGTGTTCGAGGTCCATCCTCGCTTGACGGGCGGCGCCGGCCGCGCGGAATTGGTTTTCGGCCATGGCGCCTTGAACCTGGCGGCACTGGCGCCGGGCAGCCTGGTCTGGAAGACCGACGATCCCGAGTTCCGCAAGCGGATGGAACAGACCTACTCGCGCGATGCGAAGCCGCGGCGCGTCGGCGTCACGTTCGAAGTCAGCGGGCGGATCGGCGGTTCGCTGGAAGTCGCGGTGCGCGACGACGCGGGGCGCGAGGTGCGGGCCTCCTGGGCCGGGCCGTTGGAAGCGGCCCGCAAGCACCCGCTGTCGCTCGAACTTTTGCGAGAGCAATTCAGTCGCCTTGGCGACACGCCATTCGAGCTGGCAGGGATCGAACTCAACATCGCCGATTCCGTCATGGCGCCCAAGAGCGTGCTCAACGATTTGCGGCGGCAGGCGGTGGCGGCCTTGCTCGCAGTCCGCGCCGCCGACGTTTGCAATCGCACGATCAATCCCCTGGCTTTGCAAGAACTACGCGAGCAAGCCTCCGCGAACGAGCCGCCTGCGGTCGAACAGCCGCCGCACCTTTGCGTGCTGGCCCGCACGCTGGACCAACTTGCCGCCGTGCTCGATTGGTCTCGGCACGCGGCGTCGCCGCCGGCCATCGTCTACTGCGACTTCGAAGACGTCCGCCGTTATCGCGAGGCCGTGCCGTTGGCCCGCGACGCCGCCGTGCCGATCGGCCTGGCGACGCTGCGCATTCTCAAGCCGGGCGAAGAGGGCCTGCTCCACAAGATCGCCGCCGCCGAGCCCGATGCCGTGCTGGTCCGCAATCTGGCGGCCTTGACCTTCTTCCGCGAGCAACTGCCGCTGGCGCAGCGGATCGGCGATTTCTCGCTGAACGCGGCCAACGAATTGACGGCCGATCTGTTGCTCGCCGAGGGGCTGTCGCGGATCACGCCCAGTTACGATTTGAACTGGGACCAACTGACGGCCATGCTCGGCCGCATCTCGCCGCAATGGTTCGAAGCGGTGATCCACCAGCACATGCCGATGTTCCACATGGAGCATTGCGTGTTCGCCGCGACCCTGTCCAGCGGCAAGGACCACCGCGATTGCGGCCGGCCCTGCGACCGCCATCGCGTCGAGTTGCGCGACCGCGTCGGCGCCGCGTTTCCCTTGCTGGCCGACACCGGCTGCCGCAACACGGTGTTCAATTCCATTCCCCAGTCGGCCGCCGAGTACCTGCCGCGGCTCTTGTCGCTCGGCGTGCGGCATTTCCGCATCGAACTGCTCCGCGAAACCTCCGCCGAAACCTCCGCCTTGCTCGATCGCTACGCTCGCGTACTCGCCGGCCAGGAAGTCGGCCGCGCCGCCTGGCGCGGCTTGCAGGTCTTGAATCAGCTCGGCGTCACCCGCGGCACGCTGGCTTGAGCCGGGATAAAGCAGGCCGCCAAGCATAGGTAACCACGGATGACACGAAGCGGCGAAGCCGCAACCAAAGTCGCTTTTCGCTCCGCGAAAAAGGCGTCTTTTCGCGGAGCGAAAAGCGACTCTCTGCAGCTTGAGCCGCAGGACGAAATCTCCGCGGCGCGGGATGAAGGATCACGTTTGTAATACGGATGACACGGATTCGAATTCCCCTATCCGTGCCATCAGTGCAATCCGTGGTCGATTTTGGCGGCAAGACTCCGAATTGCGAAATTTTTAGACAATCGGTTCGCAAATAAAGCAGACGCCTTTTCGTTTGGTCGCAACTCGCCTGCCGCTCGTCATAAGTCACGGAATCACCAGGTATTGGGCAGGCAGTGCTAGCACGGGATAGACCGGTGTGCTTGGCAGGGCGGGGATGATCGGCGATAGACGAAGCTCGTTTGCCACCAGCTTTAGCTGGTGGCAGACAGGATAAGAAAACTGCCTAACGGCGGAGCGCGAGTTGCAACCGCTCCGTTTGCCAACGTCCGATCGCCGGCATTATGATGGACGCTTGAGTTGGCGGCGCCGGGCTTCGCCCGCACTCGCTGCTGCATTTCGACTCGCCCTCTTTTCCGAGGTTCGTCATGATCTCGACGCTTGGCGGTGTGTTGCTCTCGTTGGCTTTGCCTCTGGCGGATGCGGCCCCAAAGCAGCCGGACATCTCGCCGGTCGGCAAGCAGATCGACGACTTCAAATTGCAAGATTATCTCGGCGCCCAACACCGTCTGGCCGATTGGGCCGATAAGCGGGCGGTGGTCGTGGCGTTCCTCGGCGTCGAATGCCCGCTGGCCAAGCTCTACGGTCCGCGGTTGCAGGAATTGGCCGATGCATACGCGGCGAAAGGCGTGGCGGTCGTCGGCGTGAATGCGAACCAGCAAGATTCGCTGGCCGAAATCGCGCATTACGCCCGCACCCACAAGCTCGAGTTCACGCTGCTCAAAGACCCGGGCAACGTCGTGGCCGACCAGTTCGGCGCCGAGCGGACGCCGGAAGTGTTTCTGTTGGACGAACAGCGCACTGTGCGCTATTGGGGGCGCATCGACGACCAGTACGGCGTCGGCTATGCCCGCGGCAAGCCCGAACGCGAAGACCTCAAGGCGGCGATCGACGAATTGCTGGCCGGCAAACCGATCAGCCAGCCCGTGGCTCGGGCCGTCGGCTGCCACATCGGCCGGCTCAACCGCAAGCCGCCGACGGGCGACATTACCTATTCCAAACACATCGCGGGCATTTTGCAGCAGCACTGCGTGCGCTGCCATCGGCCGGGCGAAATCGCCCCGTTCACGCTGCTCACGTATGAAGACGTCGTCGGCTGGACCGAAACGATCCGCGAGGTCATCGAGCAGGGCCGCATGCCGCCCTGGCACGCCAAGGCCGAGTTCGGCCATTTCGCCAACGATATCCGCTTGTCGGACGAAGAAAAGAAGTTGATTTACGAGTGGCTCGACAACGGCGCCCCCGAAGGCGACCCGGCCGATTTGCCTAAGCCGATCGAATTCGTCGAAGGCTGGCGAATCGCCAAGCCCGATGTCACCTTCGCCATGCCCAAGCCGTTTGCCGTGCCGGCCAAGGGCGTGGTGCAATATCAGTATTTCGAGGTCGATCCGGGCTTCGACGAAGACCAATGGATTCAGCAGGCCGAAGTGCGGCCGGGCAATCGGGCCGTGGTCCACCATCTGATCCTCTACTACGTGCCGCCGGGCGAAGAGCAGCAAGATCCGCTGGCGCCGTTGAATAAATCGCTGGCCGCTTACGCGCCGGGCATGCCGGCTTCGGCGTTCAGAACGGGCATGGCCAAGCGCGTGCCGGCCGGCTCGAAGCTCGTCATCCAGGCCCACTACACGCCCAACGGCAACGAGCAGACCGACCTGAGCACGGCCGGCTTCGTGTTTGCCGATCCGAAGACGGTCAAGCAAGAGTTGCTGACCTCGCTGGCGATGAATTACGAATTCAACATCCCGGCGGGCGCGGCTAACCACCGGGTCGAGGCCCAGCATCGCTTCGACCAGGACATGCGCCTTTACGCCCTGTTGCCGCACATGCACTTGCGCGGCAAGTCGTTCCGCTTCGACGCGATCTATCCCGACGGCCGGCAGGAAACGCTGCTCGACGTGCCGCAATACGACTTCAACTGGCAGAATTCTTACGTCTTCGCCGAGCCCAAGCCGCTGCCCGAGGGAACGGTGATCCACTGCACGGCGGCGTTCGACAACTCGGCCGGCAACCTGGCGAACCCCGATCCGACCAAGGCGATTCGCTTTGGCGAACAGACCTGGGAAGAGATGATGGTCGGCACGTTCGAGGCGGTGCGCGCCGAGCAGGATCTTTCGCTCGGCGCCCCGAAAGCCGTCAAGGCGGATGCCGGCGAATTCGAAGTGGAGTTCGTCTATCGGCCGAATATCGAGGCCGAAGCGGTGTACCTGGCCGGCACGTTCAACGAGTGGCAGCCGACGGGCCGCAAGATGGACGGGCCCGACGCCCAAGGCCGCTATACGACCAAGCTCACGCTGGCGCCCGGCGACCACGAGTACAAGTTCGTCATCGACGGCAAGCACTGGCGGGCCGATCCCGGCAACCCGCGGCAGACAGGCTTTTACCACAACAGCGTGCTCAAGCTCGAATGAAGCGGTTTTTCTCGCTTTTGACGCGCAGGGACTCGCGCGATAGAGTGAATTTGATGCCGGCGCCAGAGCTTTGGCGCGGAAACGGCGAACCAGGTGTGGCTCGGACTCTGCTATGGAACTCTCGAATTTCTCGCTGCCGCCCGATTTGGAAGACTTCGTCTCAGGCCAGATTGCAAGCGGCGCCTTCGCGACTCAGGGGGAAATCGTCCGCGAAACCTTGATGCTGCTGCGCGACCGCCAGCGGCTGCGCGACCGCCAGCGGCTGCGCGACCGCCAGCGGCTGCGCGAGCTACGGCTGCAAGATCTGCGCAAAGAAGTGCAAATCGGCTTGGAGCAATCGGAGCGCGGAGAAACCGGACCGTTAGATATCGAGGAGATCAGGGCGGAAGTCCGCAAGCGAATACAAACCGAAGCGTAAGCCAGTGACGCTGAGGTACACCTAATGGTGCTCTGCTGACAGCCTGATGCCGTCAGCTCCTAAATCCGGTCCGACTTTTCGGCATTGCAACGTCGGCAAAGCACTTGGACGTTGTTGACGGAGCTCGCTCCGCCGCGCGAATACGGGATGATGTGGTCGAACTCAAGGTAAACTCCCGAATTGCATTGAACACAACGGCCTCCGTCACGAGCCCACACCTCCTGCTTCACATGTTCCGGGATGTGTCGAGATCGGGTTGCGTCAGATGTTGAAGCCAGCAGGTATTTTTGCTTCCGAGTGACTCCCTCAAGGATTGCCGCGAACATTTCTTGCTCGCCGGCAGCGTACCTGCCCGTCCCGCTAGTTTGCACGAAGACCCCGTCGGGCTCCCCCCTCAAGCCGCACGATTTTTGCCGCTGAGTATTCAAAGCCGCCGGTTTCGGCGGTGAAGATGATTCGTTTATTTGTGATCGTGATTTGGCCCGATACGGTTTTGTGGGTCCCCTTCGCCGTTACGCGCGAGAAATGACATGCGGCGTCGAAATAGCACAGCTCGCTGCTTTCGAGGAGCTTGTTTGTCGGAATCGTCGGCATGAGCCCTGCGCGCGCTTCGGACTGACGCCTTGCAGCATAAAAAGGATCAAGGATCCGCCTGGAATCGGTTGGAGCAATGCCAAGGAATTGTTGCAACTCGGCTAAATCATTAGCGTCGAACGGCTGTGTAAGCGGCTGACGTTCCAGAATTGCCAAATGGGATTTAAAAAAGGCTAACGTGTCACGCTTGACGATTGCATGGACGTTGAGTTCAACCAATCCCAGGGCGTTGGAAGCTTGCTGCAGGTCTCTCCATTGAGGAGGTGTTTGGACTCCAGACCTTGCAGCTGTAGCGAACCAGTTTTCGAACAATGAGCGCGCGTGTCGTTTGATGATTGGTTCTAGGTCAGCACGGGTCAAACCAACGGCTTCCGCGGCGCGCTGAGACATTTGTTGATCCAGAACTCGCTGCGGACCGAGATTTGCAGACGCGAGGAACCAGTCTTCAAGCAATGAGCACGCGTGTCGTTTATCGACGGTTTTACGAATTCTTAGTGCAACCTCCCTTCTCGCATCCAAGCACTGGGCTGGCGCCGCACTCGAAAAGGCCCGTTTTTCTCGGAAAACGGCGCAGTTTTTATGGCTGAAAATGTGGGTAATACTGAGGCGTTTACGCCTGGGAACCCGCGCGGCAAGCGCAACCGTTTTCCCCCGGCAAGGCGCCTTTCGGGCCGCGACGCGGCCCGAAAGGCGCCTTGCCGGGGCGGTTTAGACGGGGGGTTCCGCCGGTCCCAGGCGTAAACGCCTGGGCTAGGTAAAAAGTCCCGCCGTTTGAGTCTTCGAGTGAAACATGTGTAGTACAACGAGGGCTTGGCTCCACGGAGGCAAGCCCTAATGTCGCGAGATTAATCGGAAAGCGTTGTTTCATAGTGACATAGACGAAAAAAGCCTCCTTTGGCATCTTTCGGGCGTCGTAAGCGTTCACGGGTTTTGAACTGATCTTGGTAGTTTTGCGGCGATTGATTAGGGTTTTGCCGTCATGGTGGAGCCCGAGAAGAAACACGAATGCGCGAACTGCGAACGGCTGGACCGCCGCAC
>Ga0307372_10001048_pt1 | contig 48350 bp, 41 predicted proteins | sample OX1MG_FD_202533 | JGI IMG/M metagenome (GOLD analysis project Ga0307372, IMG submission 202533) | Soil microbial communities from Risofladan, Vaasa, Finland - OX-1 | ecosystem: Environmental > Terrestrial > Soil > Coastal area > Acid sulfate soil | place: Finland: Risofladan, Vaasa | collected...
ATGTCTCCCTTTGGCAAAGTGGCTTTTACACGAGCCCACTTCACCCTAGCAGAGGCATCCGCCCCTCAACCCGCCCGGCCAGGCCGCCACCGCTGGTTTTCAAAAACGCTAATTTGGACGGAAGTGTGGAAATGCAAAACATCCGTGCAATGGCAATCCATTGGGACCTCTCGTATAACTCGACCGTGCGCCGCGGCTACGTGATTGAACTGTTCCGGCAGCACGGCCTCATGGAGGAGTTCCTGGAGGCACGGTGGCCCGCGGGGAAGGCGCCGACGGGGCAAAGCGAGATCGCCCGCTGTTTGGATGTGAAGAACGAGTACGACAGAAAACGTGGTCTAGCACGAGGTAGTGCCGGCGGCACAGGGCAATAGGGTGGCTCGCCGGCTTGGGGGCTGCTCAGCGTACGGCGCCGCGAGCGTCCGCCCTCAGTTCAACCGCACCAAGTAGGCGGGAAAGTTTCGCTGCCGCAACTCCCGCACCACCTGCGTCGCCGTTGCCATGTCGAGATGCACCGGCTTGTCGTAGCGCAGCCAGCGCCCCTCGTCCGAGTGCAGCGTGACCACGCGGTCGGGCAGGCGCTTTTGCATCAGGCTGCGGCACTGGTCGAGCTGGCTGGCATTGGTGAACCACCCCACCATGACGGTATAGATGCCCACCGGCAGCGGCTGGGGCAGGCTGACGATGCGGATGCGCACCGGGTCCAGGCCTTGGTCGCCGATGCGCCGCGCCGCGCCCAGCGAAAGATCGAGCAACCGGTTGGGCCAGAACGGCCCGCGGTCGTTGATGAGCACCCGCACCGACTTGCCGGTGCGCAGATCGGTGACCTTGACCTTGGTGCCCAGCGGCAGCAGGCGGTGGGCCGCCGTCATCTTGTGGTAGTCGAACTTCTGCCCGCTGGCGGTGTCGTTGCCCTGCTCGCGCGGGCCGTAGAAGCTGGCGATGCCGGTCTCCCACAACTCCCCCACCCGCGGATCGGGCGAGTAGTTGTCCACCGGCATGGCGGGGTGCGCGCTGGGCGGGTTGGGATAGTGGGTGGGGGCGGCCTCCGCCGGCGCGGAGGCGGCCGCGGGCGCGGGCGCGCTCTTCGGCGCCGTGCTGGGCGCTCCCCAGGTCACGCCCGCAGGCATCGCCGGCGTCGGCGGGGCGACCACCGGCTGCGCCTTGTGCCCGCAGCCCGAGGCCAGCAGCGCCAGTCCCAGCACCAGCAGCGCTAGGGCTTGGGGGAACGATCGAGCGCCTCGGCCATCTTGTGCAGCTTCTCTGCCGCCGCGCGCAGGGCTTTGCCGCCATCCTGGCGCAACGCCGGCACCACCTCGTCGTTGAAGGTGGCGACGAAGCGCTTCACCTCGGCTTCCACACGTCGGACGGCTTCCTCGAAGGAGGAGGAAGCGGAGGGTTCGTTCGGCGTCATGCTTCACCTCGATTGTGCGGTCCAGAGCATAGTTATTATCGCCTGCCCCGGTCCGGCCGCCAAGGCGGGGCACCTGGTCGGTTAACCACCGCCCGCCGCCCAGCGGTGGCGCGCGCTGCCAGCCCGATCAAGTGCGGCGGCGGCGGCGGTGTCGGCAATGATGCTGAGTTGGCCGCAGCGGCGCAGATAGCTGGCGGGGACCGCCGGGCCGATGGGGCCCAGCAGGGCGGCGCGCAAGACCTCCGCCTTGGCCCGGCCGCGCACCAGCAGGCAACAGTGGCGTGCTTCCAGGATGGTGGCGATGCCCATGGTGACGGCCTGTCGAGGCAACCGGCCGCGGCCCTCGCCGGCGTTGGCGCGCAGCGTCGCCGGTGTCAGTGTGACCAGGCGGGTGCGCGAGCGCGCGCTGGCGCCCGGCTCGTTGAAGGCGATGTGGCCGTTGCCTCCCAGCCCCAAAAACAGCAGATCGCAGCCGCCCCACCGCGCCAAGCGGCGCTCGAAGGCGCGGCAGGCGGCCGCCAGGCCGCTGGCGGCGCTGGGCATGCGCAGCACCCGCTCCTCGCCCAGGCCCAGCGGGCCGAAGATCTCGCGCTCCAGCTCCCGCTGAAAGGAGAATGGCTTGCCTGCACCCCCGAGATACTCGTCCAGCATCACCGCGCGCAGGCCCGCGCCCGGCAGCGCGCCCGCCGCCGCGGCCCGCCGCAGCTTCCCATAGAAGGGGCGCGGCGTCCGCCCCGTGGGAAAGCCCACCACCGCAGTGGGCTTGCGCTCCAGCAGCTCGCGCAGCACCTCCAAGGCGGCGGCGCCGAACCCCTGCGGGGTGGTGACCTGCAGGCTCGGGGCCGCGCCTTGCCGCGCTGCGGTCATGGCGTCAGCGCCCGGCGCCCGGTCCCGGCCCGGCCGGCTCCACGCCGGGATAGTGCAGCACCACGGCGTTGTCTCCCACGCTGGCGCGGGTGGCGTGGCGCGGCAGCGGCACGGAAAAATGCCGCCCCAGCGCTGGATACTTGGGCTGCAGGAAGGCGCGCGCGGCGGCGTCGAGCAGCCAGTCGGGAATCAAGGCGCCGTCCAGGCGCACCGCGGTGACGGTGAGCTGGGCGCGCGGCGCCACCGCGGAATCCACCCGCGCCCGCACCGCCAGGGTGTGCTCGCCGGCAAACATTTGCAGCAGCGGGTTGCCGGTCTTGGCAAGCTGGTCGAAATCCACCTGGGCGCTTCCCGATACCTCGCCCGGCCGCGCCGCCAGCGCCACCTGCGAGACTCCGGCCGGCAGCCGGGCGGCGCCTGGCCCGGCGAAGTAGCGGTTGGCCTCGGCGGCGGTGAGGGTGACGTCGCGGTAGGGCCCGGCGGAGCGCGCATAGCGCCCCACCCGCGCCCAGGAGGGCGGCACTCCGGCCGGAGCCTGCGCCCCCAGCCATGCGGCCGCCGCCAACACCGCGCCCAGCCGCCTCAGGGCCGCCTCCCCGGGGCCGCCGCCGGCGGGCCCGCCAGGCGCCGGCGCCGCCCGCCGGCCTGCAGCTCGAGCGCGTACTGCACCTGCCCGGCGGCGCCGAAGCGCGCCGTGCCGCTGCCGGTCCAGCGCACCCCGTCGGCGATCCAGACCAACTGGCTCAGCGTGGCGGCGCCGCCCTGCAAGCGGTAGCGGCCGGCAAAGCGCTCAAAGCGGGCCGGGCCGGCGCCGGTGGCGAGCGCGCCGCCGCGCAGCAGGAATACCCCGCTGGCGTCCAACTGGCGCAGGCTGGTCCCGGCAACGGGACGCTCGAGCCGCAGCGAGCCCGAGAGCCGGCCGCTCAGCCAGCCGCGGTAGGGGGTGGGTTGCAGCAGTTGCGCCAGCCGCAGGGCGCGGCCGGCGGGTACGGCGCCGGCGATGTCGTAGTCGCCGCCCCGCAGCCCGCCGTGGCCCTCAAAGCGGCCCTGGGCCAGTCCCAGCCGCAGCCTGGGCGCGGCCCACTGGCCGCCGGCGGACTGCAACTGCATGGCCAGCGCGGTGTGGATGCCGTGCCAGTCCAGATCGGCCACCGCCACTGAGCCCTGGGCTTGCAGGCGGGCCAGCCAGTCGCCGCCGGCGGCGGCGCCCAGCACCCGCTGCATCAGGTCGCGCGGCGGCGGCCGCAGCAGCGTCCACACCGCCCCGCTCTCCACCCGGCGGGCGCGCAGCGCGAAGCTCACCGGCGCCTCCGCGCCCGGCGTCCATTGCAGGCTCCCCGCCACCGGCTCGGCGCCGCCGGGGGCCAAGTCCAGGCGGAAGGCGGCGCGCCAAGGCTTGCCGCCCGCCAAGCTGACGGCGACCTGCTGCAAAGGCAGCGCCGGCGCTCCCTCCGGGGCAAAGCGCGCCCGCGCCAGCCAGACGCTGCCCGACCACCCCACATGGCGAAACTCCGCCCACGGCGCCGCCAGCCGCACCTGCAGGCGCGCGGTGCCCGCCAGCCGCGGCGGCCAGGGCGAGGCCATCCCCAGCAGGCGCGCCAAGGTTGCGGCCGCGGCCGGCGTGCAGGCGTTGCTCGCCAACTCGAACTGGAAGCCGCGCCGGTCGGCGCTGGCGCCCAGCCGCACCGGGGTGGCCGCCGCACCCAGCCGCTCCACTTGCGCCGGGCTGGGCAGCAACTGCAACTGCTGCCCATTCCACACCAGCGCCGCCGCCGGCCAGGTCAACTGGCCCTGGGCGTCGCTCAACCGCAGGTGGCTGATCTCCACCCTGCCCTGCCCGCGCAGGCTGCCCGCTTGCCACTGCAGGTGCGCGCCGCCGTTGGCCTCGCCCGCCGCGCGCAGGCTGGCCGGCAGCCGCGCCTTCAGCGCCATCGCCACCGGCAGCAGGTCGGCGGCCGCCACCTGCTGCAGCCGCAGTTGCAGATCGGCGCTGGGCTGGGTGAACAGATTGCTCACCTCCCCCTGCAGCCGCACGTGGGCAAAGCCGGGGTCGCCCAGCCCCTCCAGTTGAAAACGGTCTTGCGACGGAATGTAGGTCCCCGCCACGCTGGCGTTGATCGTCGCCGGCGGCGGCAACAGGTCCCAGCGCCGCAGCGCCTGGGCCCGCACCGTGCCCTGGATGCGAAAGCCCTCGCCGTTGCCCTGCACCTGCAAGCGGGCGGAGACGATGCCGTGCACGCCGGCGTCGTGCCCCACCAGCAGCGCCGACGAGCCCGCCAAATAGGAATCCTGCAGCCGCACCGCCAGGTCGAAGGGGGCTTGGCGGAAGCCGCCGGCACCCGGCGTCTGCCAGCGCCCATCCAGCGTCACCTCGCCGGTGTTGGAGAGGTTGAGGTCGGTGCGTTGCGGCTGGAAGCTCGCCTGCAGCCGCCAGTCCGAGGCTTCCCGCGCCAGCGAGCCCTCCACCTGGTTCAGGTAGAAGCGCGTCTTGGTCTGCCCCAGCTTGAAGTTGATGCGGGCGTTGCTCCAGTCCACGTAGGGGAAGCGCTGCGCCGCCGCGGCGGGACGGCCCCCGCGCCCCGGCGGGGGATGGCCCGGCGGGTGGGCCACCCGGTCCAGCAGCGCCGCCACGTTCCAGCGCCCGGCGGCGTTGCGCACCAGGTTGATGCTGGCCTGGTCCAGGTGCACCCGCGAAAACACCAGCCGCCCGCGCCACAGCGAGCTCAGGCTGATGGTGGCCACGGCGTCGTCGGCCACCACCATGTTCTCCGGCCCAAAGGCCGGATCGTCCGACAGCCGCACCCCGTCCAGTTCCACCCCCGGCAGCGGCAGCAGTTGCAAATGCACCGCGTCGGCGCGCACCGTGCGCCCCAGGCTGGCCTGCAGCGCCCGCAGGATCGAGGCCTGCGCCTGCGGCAGCGTGATCAGCGGCACCGCCACCCACAGCAGCAGCAGCGCCCCCAGGCCGATCCCCAGGCGGAGGCGGCGGCGGCGCGGGCGGGGCGCGGGCGTCATTGCGGCAAGTGCAGGGTGCGCGACCAGCGCGTGCGGACCGGGGCGTGGATCAGCACCGACAGCAGGCTCCCCAGGCGGTTGCCCAGCCCCTGCTCCTCATAGTCGGCCTCGTCGCTGCGGTAGGACCAGTAGATCACGCTGGGCCGCCCGATCATGTTGGCTTGCGGCACGAAGCCCCAGTAGCGCGAGTCCAGCGAATCGTCGCGGTTGTCGCCCATGCAGAAATACTCGCCCGGCGGCACCACCAGTTCGCCGTCGTGCACGTACTGCGGCAGCGCCGCCTGCCAGCCCGGCGCCATCTCGAACAGCGGTCCGGCGTTGGGCCAGTCGTCGCGCGCCGGCTCGTAGCCGCCGGTGCGAATCGCATAGGGCTCCACCAGGGTCACGCCGTTGCGCACCACCGCCCCGTGCACCAGCTTAATGTGGTCGCCCGGCAGCCCGATCAGCCGCTTGACGATGTGCGTACCCGGCGTCGTGCCCAGCGAGACGTCGTTCCGGGTGGCCAAAAACACCACGATATCCCCGTGGCGCAGCGGCCGGTAGGGCAGCAGGTCCGCCGCCCACGCCGCCGGCGGCGACAGCCGCACCCGGTCGGCCAGCAGGTGGTCGCCGATCAGCAGCGTGTTCTGCATCGAGGCCGAGGGGATGTCGAACGGCTGCGCCACAAACGTAATGATGAACAGCGCCACCACCAAGGTGGGGATCCAGACGCGCAAAAACGTGTCCGACAGCGGGGGAGCGGCCTTGGCCATGGATCCCCAGTTTAGCGCAGAACCCGGCGGCCTACCCGCCCAGCAGGCCGAGAAACTCCAGCGCCGCGCCCGCCGCCCGCTGCTCCGCCTCCTTCTTGCTGGAGCCGCTGCCCTGGCCGGTGAACACCCCGGGCAAGCTGACCTCGATGGTGAAGTGCTTGCCGTGCTCCGGTCCGGTGGCGCTGAGCAGGCGGTAGGCGGGCAGCGGAAGGGCGCTGGCGTGGGCCCACTCCTGCAGCACCGACTTGTAGGTGAACTCGTGCAGATGGTCGGGCGAGAGGCGCTCCAGGCTGCTGCCCACCACCTGGCGGTCGATAAAGGCGGCGGCGGCGGCATAGCCGCCATCCTGGTGGATCGCCCCCACCACCGCCTCCAGCGCGTTGGCCAGCAGGCGTGGCTTGCTGCGCCCGCCGATGGCCTCCTCGGCGTGGCTGAGGCGGAGGTGCTCGCCCAGCCGCAGTTGCCGCGCCACCGCGGCCAGATTGCGGGCGCTCACCAGCCAGGCGCGCAGCCGGCTGAGCTGCCCCTCGCTGCTTGCGGGAAAGGCCTCCAGCAGGCGTTCGCTCACCCGCAGCCCCACCACCGCATCGCCCAGGAACTCCAGCCGCTCATTGTCGGGAGGGGCGGCGGCGGCGGGCTGTGCCCCCGGCTGTTCCCGCCACCAGGAGCGGTGGGTCAAGGCCTGGCGCAGCCGCTCCGGCTGGGCAAAGCTGTAGCCCAGCCGCTGCTGCAGTTCGGCCTCCCCGCCGCCCGCGCCCGCTGCGCCCACTGCCCACCTCCGCCGTCTCCGGCTAGTGCTTCGCCGCCAATTGGTCCTGGATGAATTTCTTGTTCGACGCCACCGCCGCCTGCACCTGCGGGTTGTCCGGCGCCGCCTTCTGCGCCGCGTCCAGCGAGGCCAGCGCTTGGGTGTACGCCTTCATCGAAATCTGCGCCCGCGCGGTGTAGAAATAGTCCACCGCCTGCTGCTGCGGCGGATCGAGCGGAATCGCCTTGGCATACCAGGAGACCGTGCCGGCATAGTCCTTGTTGAGGTTGGCGATCCGCGCCAGCGAGCTGTAGGCGATGGCGTTGGCCTCGTTCTTGGCGCCCTGCGGAAACGGCTGCCCGTGGATGGTGGCGCCCGCGGTCGCCACCAGCTTCAGCACCGCGTTGTCGTCGTCGGTGGCTTCCTTCAGCCGCTGGTCCCGGTCCAGGTCGGTGTCGGTCACGTGGTTGGGAATGATGTCGCCGATGGTGGTCAGGGCGTAAACGCTGGTGGGGTCGGCCTTGATCGCCTGCTCGCCATAGAGCAGGCTCTTGGAATAGCTCTCGTGCGGCGGCGTCTGGTAGTACTGCAGCCCGAAAGTGTTGACCGAGGCGATGTAGTCGCTGGTGGGAAACTGGGTGACGAAGCCGGTGATCGCCGCGTCCATCTGCGCCGGCGTGGTGGCCGGGTCCTTGGCCAACTGGTTGAGGGCCTGCAGCGCCTTCGACTCGGCGGCGCTCTTGGGATGCGCCCCCTTGGGGGCGGCGGCGGTGGCGCTGGCGACGGGCTGCTGTTGCGCGATCAGGGCCGGCGCGGCGATCAGCACCATTCCCAGGGAGCAGGCGAGAGTGATTTTATGCATGGTCATTTTCCACGGCGCGGGCTGGGTTCGGCCCAGGTGGACACGCGCGAGCCTGCGCCCGCAGGGGCTCGCCCAGGGCCATCGGACAGAGCACAGGGCTGACAATTGCCGGAGGCGATTCTATCAGCATTATGCCCGGTTTCCCCCCAAATGCAAAGCGCCCGCCGCTAGTGCGGCGGCGGCGGCTGGAACGGCGTTTTGATGCCAGCCTCCGCCAGCGACTTGGAGATGGGGGTGTCGGCGCTGGCCAGCGCGGCCCGATAATGGGCCACGGCGGCGGCGCGGTTGTGCTCGGCATCAAACAGCCGGGCCAAGTAAATATTGGACCACGTGCGCACGTGGACCTCGCTCGGCGGCGCCGCCGCCAGCGCCTTTTGGAAATTGGCCACCGCCGCCGGCGCCTGGTTCTGCACCGCCGCCAGCTTGCCCAGCAGGAAAAACGCGCCGGCCGGGTCGCCGTTGGGCTGCCGCAGCGCGGCCTTGGCCAGCGCCGTGGCCGCCGCCCAGTCCTGGGCGTCAAAGCGGGCCTGCCCCTGCTCCAGCAGCCCCGGCGCCCGCACCGGCTGCACCGCCGCCGCCGTCGCCGCCGGCGCCGCCGGCGCCGCCGCCGCGAACTTGAGCTGCTTCACCACCCCGGCCAGCTCGTCCATTCGCATGCCGAAGGCGGCGTTGGGATAGAACTCGGTGAAGTCGGCCGGATCGGCCTGGTAGGCGATGAGCTGGTTGAACCAGTCCTGGGTGAACACCAGCCCCTGGCGCATCGCCGCCTCCACCTTCGCCCCCTTTTGCGCCGGCGTGCCGGGATCGAGCGTGATCTCCACCGCCCGCACCAGGCACTCGGTGTATAGCAGCACCGCATCGCGCTTGAACTGCACGTCCAGCGCCGGCGCCTGCGCCACCAGCGGCAGGATGTGCGCCTCCACCTGCTGGGTCACCGCCGGATAGGAGGCGATCAGCGGGTCCAGCAAAAAGTGCAGGTAGGTGTGGCGCACCTGGTGCATCTGCGGCGCCAGGTCGAGGTTCACCGCGATGTAGTAGTTGTTCTCGAAGTTGAGCGCGTCCGCCTGCCCGGGCGAGATCATGGCGTCGGCGAAGATGAAGAACTGGCGCGGCGAATACGCCTGGGGAATGCGGAAAAAGGCATCCACCGCGTCCACGGTTTGCCGCGCCAGGGCCGAATCCTGGCGGAGCTGGAGGTCGTACTCCGGCTGTATCCGGCGCCAGATGGCGTCCAGATTCGACTGCGCCCAGAAGCGCTGCAGCACCGGCACGAAATCCCGCACCGCCGCCGCATCCGGCGGCAGGCCGGCCGCGGGCACGCTCAGGCTGAGTCCCGGCGGGTTGCTCAGGAACAGCGCCAGCATGACGTATTGCGCCAGCGTCTGGTTGGCGTCGGGCAGCCGGTGGGTGAGATAGTAGGCCTTCACCTCCGCCAGCGCCGGAGTGGGATGGGCTTGCAGTTGCGCCCGCACCTGCAGCCGCAACTGCTCTGCCGGGGTGGGCTGGGCCCCCTGGCCCGGCAGCCCGGCATCGTAGCCCGCCGCGTTCAGCGCCGCCAGCACCGCAAACAGCGCCGGGTTGGAATCAATGGTGACGCTGGTGTGGACCGCCGGCGCCTGCGCCACCGCCGGGCGCGCCAGCAGCATCCCCGCCGCCAACAGCCCCGCCAGCATCGCCGCCCGCCCACCGCGCCGCTTCCCTGCCCTCACCCGCGCACTTCCACGGTGCCGAACGACACCAGCAGGCTGCCGGTGGTGGGTTGGCCAAAGTTGGTGGTCGCCGGCTGGAACACGCTCATCAGCAACTGGTTGTTCAGCCGCGAGATCAGTTGCGCGTCGGTGGGCCCGGCCAGCACGCTGTAGCCATACACGTGCCCGGTGGCGTCAATCTGCGCCTCCACCAGCACCGGCGCCCCCACCCCGTAGTCGGAGAGGCTGGTCAGGCGCGGCGGCGTGGGATTGCCCCCCACCACCACGTCCGGACGCAGCGGATCGTTGACGATGTTCGAGCGCACCCCGCCCGCCAGCGCGCTGAACAAGAACAGCGCCGAGGCCGTGCCCACCGCCGCCGGCAGCGCCATCGCCCGGATGGCCGTGCCCAGCCGCAGCCGCAGGTATTGCCAGCGCTGCCCCCGCACCGAGTAGTGCGAGGCCTCCACCCGCAGCCGCAGCGCCAACTGCGTCGGCGCCGCCGGGGCGGGCAGTTCCTGCAAACCCTGCCGCAGGCCGCGGTAGCACTGCACCCGCGCGCTGCAGGCGCCGCACTGGTCCAGATGGTGGATCAGCGCCCCGCTCTGTTCCATCGGCAGTTCCCCGTCCACATAGGCCGACAACGCCGCCTGCAACTGGTGGCAACGGCTGGGCGCGGGGGGGACGCCGTCGGCAGCGTGGTGGCTCTGCAAATCCAAACTAAGCATCTGGCACACTCCTCCAGCCCGCCGGCGCCGCCGCCCCGGGCCGTTCGGCCGCCCCGTCGGCCGCCGCCCCCTCCTGCCGCAGCCGTTGCCGCAGCATCTCGCGTCCCCGCAGCAACCGGGACTTCACCGTTCCCACCCGCACCTGCACAATCTCGGCAATCTCGTCGTAGCTGAAGCCCTCAATCTCGCGCAGCAGCAGCACCGCCTGGTAGGGTTCCGGCACCTGCCCCAGCGCCTGCTGCAACTGCCGCCGCTGCTCGTTGCGCAGCGCCTGGCCCAGCGGCGACTCCCGCCCGTCCGGCAGCCGGCTCGCCCAGCTCCCGCCGCTGGCGTCCTCCTCCTCCAGCGAGGTCTCCTGCCGCTTGTGCCGCCGCCACCACCGCCGGTGGTTGCTGGCCTCGTGCAGCGCTATCTGGTACAGCCAGGTCTTGAGGCTGCTCTTGCCCTCGAAATGGGCGGCTGAGCGGAACACCTTGAGGAAGATCTCCTGCACCGTGTCGGCGGCGTCATCCCGATCGCCCAGGATGCGGCACACAAACCGGTACAACGGCTGGTGGTAGAGCGAGATGAGGTAGTTGAAGGCCTCCACCGACCCGGCGCGCAACTCGGCCGCCAACTGCTGCTCGCCCCAATGGGGGACCGCGAGCGCGGCGGAGAAACCGACGGTAGTGTCCTGCGAGCTCATGCGCAAGGCCTCAATATCCATAATTTACTACGAATCGCCGCCCTGCCCCACCCCTCCAGCCCCTGTAGACCCCGGCGGGGAGGGGAAAGTTCCCTCCTCCGGCGCCCGGCCCGCCCCCAGGCGCTGCTTCTCCAGCAGCTTGGCCTGCTTGAGCAGCACGTAGCTGGCCGCCAGGTAGGCGATCACCAGCCCCGGCCAGCCGTCGCGAAAGCCCTGCTTGAGCACGTAGCTCTGGAAAAACACCCAGGGCGGGGTGAGCGCCAACTGCACGTTGTTGACCTTCCGCCCCTCCCGGAAGCGCGCCGCCGAGGCCAGGTCGGTGTAGTGGTTCATCACCGCGACGTGCTCGTGCAGGCTGCGGCGGGTATAGTGCAGCAAGTCGCCGGGCAGGCGCCCCACCCGCCCCTGCACCTTGGGCGCCTCGTGCGGCGGCTCGCCCTCCCAGCGCGCCGCCGCCCGCCGGTACAGCCGCGTCTGCCAGTCCGGGTACCAGCCCGAGTGCCGGATCCACCGCCCCAGATACCACGCCCGCCGCGCCATGGCGTAGCCGTCCAACTCGCTCCCCTCGGCCTGGATGCGCCGGATCGCCGCCGCCAGCTCCGGCGTCAGGCGCTCGTCGGCGTCCAGCACCAGCACCCATTCGTGTTGGCACAGGCTGTCGGCGTAGTTGTGCTGCGCCCCGTGGCTGGCAAACCCGTGCGTGATGACGCGGTCGGTGTAGCGCCGCGCCACCTCCACCGTGCGGTCGGTCGAAAAAGAGTCCACCACGATGATTTCGTCGGCGAACGACACCGACTCGAGCGCGGCGCCGATGTTATCCTCCTCGTTGAAGGTGTTGACCCGGGCGGTGATTTTCACAGGTATAGCTTAATGGCAAATCCGCTGCGCATTGCGCATGCCGACTTCAGTCCGGTGTGGCGGGGCGGGCAGCAGCAACTGCTGCTGCTCGCCCAGGGCCTGCGGGCGCTGGGCTGCGAGCAGTGGATCGTGGCCCCCCCGGGCGTGGTGATGCAGCGCCTGCAGGCCGCCGGCTTCGCCGTGGCGCCGCCCGGGCTGCGCAGCTTTGGCTGGGCGCGCGCCGCCGATGTGGTCCACGCCCACGACGGCCACGCCCATGGCTGGATGCTGCAGGCCACCTGGCGCCACCGCACCCTCCGCGTCCTCAGCCGGCGCGTCGCCTTTCCCATCCGCGGCTGGGGCTCGCGCTGGAAGTACCGCCGCCTCGATCTGGCCCTCGCCGTCTCCGCCTGCGTGCGCCGCCAAGTCGAGGCCACCGGCCTCGCCCCCGGCCGCATCCGCGTCATCCCCGACGCGGTCGACTTGGCCGCCTTGCCCGCCCCCGCCAACGCCCGCCAGCGCATCCGCCTGCGCCTCGGGCTGGACCAGTCCACCCCCTGCCTGGTCTGCCTCGGCGCCTTCACTCCCGAGAAGGGCATCGCCGACCTCATCGCCGCGCTGCCGCGCCTGCCTCCCGCCTGCCGCCTGCTGCTGCCGGGCGAGGGCCCGCTGCGCGCCACGCTGCAGCGCCAGGTGCAGGCCCTGCAACTGGGCGCGCGCGTCCATTTCGTCGGGGTCGCCGAGTTCAGCGCCGCCGAGTGGGTCGCCGCCGCCGACCTCTTTGCCATGCCCTCGCTGCAGGAGGGGCTGGGCTCGGCCGCCCTGCTCGCCATGGCCCTGCGCCGCCCCATCGTCGCCAGCTCCGCCGGCGGCATTCCCGAGTTGGTCGCCGACGGCGCCACCGGCCTGCTGGTGCCCGCCGGCGATGCCATCGCCCTCGCCGCCGCCTGCCAGCGCCTGCTCGACCACCCCGCCCTCGCCCTGCGCCTGGTGGATCAGGCCGAAAGCCGCGTCCGCCAACACCATGGCGCCGAACCGGTCGCCGCGGCTACACTGGCAGCCTACCGGGCGGTGCCGCCGCCCCGGCGAAGGAGGCAGGAGTGAGCCCACATCGCGCCCGCGCCTGGCGCCCCTGGCTGGCCGCAGGGCTGGGCGCCGCCTGCCTGCTGGCCGCCGCCGCGCTCGCCGCCTTCGTCCCCCTCCCGGCTTCGGCTGCCCCCGCCGACCTCGCCGCCCCCGCCCGCTTCGCCGTCGCCTTCCACACCACCAACGGCGACTTCGTCATCCAGGTCCACCGCGACTGGGCCCCGCACGGCGCCGACCGCTTCTACACCCTGGTCAAGGCCGGCTACTACCAGGGCAACGCCTTCTATCGCGTCATCCCCCACTTCGTGGCGCAGTGGGGGCTGAGCCCCCTCCCCGCCCGCAGCGCCGCCTGGAGCCAGCAACGCCTGCCCGACGATCCGGTGTTGCAGAGCAATCGGCGCGGCCGGGGCAGCTTCGCCGCCGACGGGCGCAACTCGCGCACCACGCAAGTGTTCGTCAATCTGGCCGACAATCCCCGCCTGGACAATCTCGGCTTCGCCCCCTTCGGCCAGTCGCGGGGGTCGCGCCGCTTTGCCTGCTGGCAAACTCGGCGCGGCCCCAGCGAAGCGCAGCGCCGACTTGGGGCCACGGGGCCCCCAAGTCGGTGCGAGCACAAGCGGGACGCGCGCCGCAGGCGCGCTGGGGCCCGCGCCCACCGAGTGAGCTCGGGCATGTCCGTGCTGGACACCCTCGCCGCCGACTACGGCGAAGTTCGCCCCGGCGGCCACGGCCCCGATCCCCGCCTCATCCTGGCCCAGGGCGCCGCCTACCTCACCCGGAACTTTCCCCGGCTGGATGTGATCTACTCGGCGGGGCTGCTGCCCTGAGCCCGGCGGCCATGCCCACCCTGCTCATCGCCGTGTTTGGCCTGGTCGCGGGCAGCTTCCTCTCCCTCTGCGTCCACCGCTTGCCGCTGGGGCGGTCGCTGGTGCGGCCGGGCTCGCGCTGTCCCGCCTGCGGCCACCCCCTCGGCCCGCTCGAAAACCTCCCGCTGCTGGGCTTTCTCTGGCTGCGCGGTCGCTGCCGTGCCTGCGCCGCCGCCATCGGCTGGCGCTATCCCCTGCTCGAGCTGGCCGCCGCGGCCGCCTTCGTCTGGAGTTGGCGGCGCACCGGCGGCGGCGCCGAGTTTGTGCGCGAGGCCTTTTTTCTGGCCTGCCTGCTCGCCCTCGCCGCCACCGACCTCGACTGCCGCCAACTCCCCGACGAGTTCACCCTGGGGGGCTGGGCGGTGGGGCTGGGCTTCGCCGCCGCCGCCGGCGGAGCCGCCGGCGGGGCGCCCCAGCCCGGCTTGCTCCAGGCCGCCCTCGCCAGCTTCGGCGGCGCCGGGCTGCTCGCCCTGGTCGGCATCTTCGCCTACCGCCGCCTGCGCGGCCGCCCCGGCATGGGCGCCGGCGATGTCAAGATGATGGGCCTGCTGGGCGCCTTCCTCGGCCTCGCCAGCGCCTACCTGGCGCTGCTGCTCGCCTCTCTCGCCGCCGCCGCCGTCGGCCTGCTGCTGGCGCTCGCCGTCCTGCTCGGCCGCCGCCGCCGCGGCCGCAGTTGGCGCCGCGCCCGCGCCTCCGCCTCGGTCTACATTGCCCGCGGCCCCATTCCCTTCGGCGTCTTCCTCGCCGCCGCCGCCGCCGCCGCCCTCGCCTGGGGGCCCCGCCTCTGGCTCGCCCTGCTGGGTTGAGTCTTCGGATGCGCCCGCCGCTTTCCTCCGCCCCGGCCCGGACAAGCGGTTAGAATCTAGGCACCATGGCTGTGTCCAAGCAGCGCCGCGCGGCCGCGCTTGCCGCCGCCCCCGCCCCGGTGCCCGACGCCCTCCGCCTCTCCCAGGAGGTGCTCCGCCACCTCCCCAGCGGCATTGTCTTTTTCGATCCCAGCGGCCGCGTGCAGGAGGCCAACCCCGCCGCCCGCGCCGCCCTCGGCTTCGAACAGCCCCAGGGCCTCACCATCGCCGAGCTTTTCCGCGACGCCGAACTGCGCGAGCCCGACGGCACCATCCTCGGCCCCGCCGCTGCCCTGCTGGCCGACACCTACCGCTCCCTCCGCATCCTGCAGCGCAAAACCATGCGCTACACCACCCCCTCCGGCCTCGGCCGCCGCCTCGGCGTCACCCTCTTCCCGCTGCGCGGCCAGGACCCCGACAACCCCGCCCCCCCCGGCCTCATCTGCCTGCTCACCGACCTCACCGCCATCCACGCCCTCGAGGAGGAGCTGCAGCGCCGCAAGAGCCTGAGCGCGCTCGGCGAGATGGCGGCCGGCATCGCCCACGAATTCAAGAACGCCCTCGCCACCATCTCCGGCTACGGCCAGATGCTCCACGCCTCCCTGCATGACGACGCCCGCGAGCAGGCCGCCAAGATCCTCGAGCAGGTGGCCATGCTCAACAACATCGCCAGCGAGTTCCTCACCTTCGCCCGCCCGCTGGTGCTGCAGCCCGAGCGCGTCGATCTCAGCCACCTGCTGCAGCAATGCGCCGAGGCCATCCGCGCCCAGGGCTTTCCCCAGGTCGAGATCGCCCTCGACCGCACCTTCCCCGCCATCGCCGGCGATCCGGTGCTGCTCACCGCCGCCATCATGAACCTGCTGCGCAACGCCTGCGAGGCCATCGCCCAGGGCCGCCGCGGCCGCCGCGTGGCGGTCCAGTTCGGCGGCTGGCAAGGCCGCTCCGCCCGCATCCTGTTTGTCGACGACGGCCCCGGCGTCGCCCCCGAGGTCGCCGAAAAGATCTTCATCCCCTTCTTCACCACCAAGGCCAGCGGCACCGGCCTCGGCCTCGCCATGGTCCACAAGATCATCACCGCCCACCAGGGCAGCGTCCTGCTCGCCGACTCCGCCCCCGGCCACACCGTCTTCGCCCTGCTCCTCCCCGCCGCCATCCAGCCCGCCACCCTCTCCGCCTCCCGCGGTTGACCCCCATGGACACCATTCTGCTGGTCGAAGACAAGCACGAGTTGCGGCTCATGCTCAAGACCGCGCTGGCCAACGAGGGCTACCACGTCGCCGAGGCCGCCGACGGCGAGGCCGCCGTCCGCGCCCTGCGCGCCGCCCAGTACGCCCTCGTGCTCACCGACCTCAAGCTCCCCGGCGCCAGCGGCCTGCAGGTGCTGCAGGCCGCCCGCGAGACCTCGCCCTCCACCCCCATCATCATCATGACCGGCTACGGCTCCATCGAGGACGCCGTCCGCGCCATGAAGGACGGCGCCTACGACTTCATCCAGAAGCCCCTCGACCTCGCCCACCTCATGCTGCTGCTCCGCCGCGCCATTGACCAGCAGCAACTGCTGCGCGAGAACGTCCTGCTCAAGGAGGAGTTCTCCGCCCGCTACGGCTTTCCCAAGATCATCGGCGAGCACGCCAGCATGAAGCGCGTGGCGGCGGCGCTGCAGCGCATCGCCCCCACCGACACCACCGCCCTGCTGCTGGGCGAAAGCGGCACCGGCAAGGAGCTCTTCGCCCGCGCCCTGCACCAGCTCAGCTCCCGCAGCGCCGGCTCCTTCGTCGCCATCAACTGCGCCGCCATCCCCGAGACCCTGGTCGAGACCGAGCTCTTCGGCCACGAAAAGGGCGCCTTCACCGGCGCCAACGCCCGCAAGCTGGGCAAGTTCGAGCTCGCCCACCGCGGCACCATCTTCCTCGACGAGATCGGCGAGATCCCCCTGGCGGTGCAGTCCAAGATCCTGCGCGTGCTCGAGGAGCGCGCCTTCGAGCGCGTCGGCGGGGTGCAGACGGTGCAGGTGGATGTCCGCATCGTGGCCGCCACCAACCGCGACCTGGAGTCGGCCACCCGCGACAAGCAGTTCCGCGAGGACCTCTACTTCCGCCTCTCCGCCTTCCCCATCACCATCCCCCCCCTGCGCGAGCGCGGCGACGACGTGCTGGCCCTGGCCGAGGGTTTCCTCGCCCAGTTCTGCCGCGAGTTCAAAAAGCCGCCCCTGCGCCTCACCCCCGAGGTGCAGCAGGCGCTGCGCGCCTACCGCTGGCCCGGCAACGTGCGCGAATTGCAAAACGCCATCGAGCGCGCCGTCATCCTGGCCGAGGGTGCGGTGCTGCGCACCGCCGACCTGCAACTGCGCGAGCTGCGCAAAACGCCCCTGCGCGAGGGCGAGGCGGCGGGCCTGCCCGACGACTTCGACTGGAACGGCCCGCTGCCCGAGGTGGTCGAGCGCGTCGGCAGCCTGATCGAGCGCCGCCTCCTGCTCGATGCCCTGGAGCAGTGCCGCTGGAACAAGCAGCAGGCCGCCGAGCGCCTGCAGATCCCCTATAAAAAGCTGCTGGCGCGGGTGCAGGCGCATGCGCTGGAACATCGGGATTGAGCCGGCGCGCTGCCCGGCCCGGCTGGCCGCCACCCTGCCCGAGTCGCGCCGCGTCGCCGCGCTGCTGACCCGCTGGCTGGGTTTCGTCTTCTTCTGGGCGCTGCTGGCCTGGTGGCGCCAGGCGGCCGGCCTCATCGGCCCCGCCGGCATCGCCCCCGCCGCCGACTACCTCGCCGCCGTCCAGGCCCAGTTCGGCTTCTGGCACCGCCTCTGGTTTGCCCCCACCCTGCTCTGGCTGGCCAGCGGCACCCTCGCCCTGCGCCTCGTCTGCGGCGCTGGCCTCGCCGCCTCCGTCCTGGTCATGCTCCGGCGCCAGCCCCGCCTCGGCCTCGCCCTCTGCCTCCTCGCCTTCCTCTCCCTCATCGCCCCGGCGCAAGCCTTCGCCAGCTACCAGTCCGACGGCATGCTGGTCTCGGCCGGCTTCATCGCCCTCTTCCTCGACGACCGCGCCCCCAGTTGGTGGAGCCTGTTCGCCCTGCGCTGGCTCTGGTTCTCGATCTACTTCGGCTCCGGCATCGCCAAGCTGCTCAGCGGCGATCCGCAATGGCGCCACCTCACCGCCCTCGACCACTACTACGAAAATCTGCCGCTGCCCAACTGGCTGGGCTGGTACGCGCAGCAGCACCTGCCCCACGCCGCCGAGGCCGCGATTGCGCTCTCCATCCTGGGGCTCGAACTCGGCCTCGCCTGGCTCTGCTTTGCCCCCCGGCGCCTGCGCCTGCTCTGCTTTTGGATCGCCACCCCCTTCCAGATCGCCATCATCCTCACCGCCAACTACGGCTTCCTCAACTATTTGGTGCTGGGCCTGGGTTTCGCCCTGCTCGACGACCGCCACCTGGACTGGCTGCTGGGCCGCTTCCGCCGCCCCCCCCTGCCCCCCTCGCCGGCGCGCGCCGGCTGGGCCACCGCCGCCGCCTCGCTGCTGCTGGCCGCCTGGTTCCTGCTCACCGCCGCCAACCTGGCCCAGCGGCTCTGGCCCGCCTTCCCTGCCCCCACTGCGCTCAGCGACGCCCTGCAGCCCTTTCGCGTCGCCGATCCCTTCGGCCTCTTCGCCGTCATGACCACCGCCCGCTACGAGATCGAGTTCCAGGGCAGCGCCGATGGTACCCATTGGCTTCCCTACCCCTTCCGCTACCAACCGCAAGATCCGCGCCGCGCCCCCGACGGCGACTGGTTCTTCCTCGCCCCCTACCAGCCCCGCTTCGACTGGAACCTTTGGTTCGCCTCGCTCGGTTCCTACCGCGACAATGATTGGGTCGAGGCGACCGAGCTCCGCCTGCTGCAAAACGACCCCTCCGTGCTGGGCCTGTTCGCCGGCAACCCCTTCGCCGCCGCCCCGCCGCGGGCGGTGCGCGCCGTGCTTTGGCAGTACTGGTTCGCCACCCCGGCCCAACACCGCCAGCAGGGCATCTGGTGGACCCGGCGCCAGCTCGGCCTCTACGCCCCCGAGCTGGCCATGACGCCGCAAGGCCCCGCCGCCGTCCCTATTCCGTAGTTGAGGTCGCTTCCTCGGCCAGCAGCGGCCGGTTCTCCACCGGCTTCAGCTCCTCCAGCTCCTTCCAGCCGGCGTTGAGCTCCTGCAGCTTGGCCGCCTGGGGGGCCAGCCGGCTGCGGAACGAGGCCAGCGCCGCGTTGTAGGCCTTGCCCGCCTGGTCCACCGCCTTGCCCACCCCCTGCACGTGCCCGAGAAAGGTCTGCAGGCGGTTGCCGAACTCCGCCACCTCGGCCAGCAGCTCCTGCATCTGCTGCCCCGCCTTGTGCTGCTGCCAGCCGTGCGCCACCACCAGGATCATGGGAAACAGCGTGCTGGGGCTGGCCAGCAACACCGTGGGCTGCTGGCTCTGGCCATAGAGGAACAGCTCGGGGTCGGCGTCGAGGGCGGCGCGGAAGGCTCCCTCGCTGGGCACGAACATCACCACGCACGGCAGGCTCTGCTCCAGGTTGCGGCTGTACTCCTTGCTGGCCAGCTCCTTGGCGCGGCGGCGCAGCACCTGGGCGAACTCGGCAAAGCACTGTTGCCGCTGGGCGTCGTCGCCCGCCTCCAGTCCCGCCTGGAAGCTGGCCAGGCTGGCCTTGGCGTCAATCGCCAGGCGGCGCCCGCTGGGCAGGTAGAGCACCGCGTCCGGCCGCATGCGGTCGTGCAGCCCCACCTGCAGGTCGTAGTCAATCTGCTCGTTCAGGCCGCAGGCGTTGAGGATGTTCTTGAGCGTGGCCTCGCCCCAGGCGCCCCGCACCCCCCCGCTTGTGGAGAGCGCCTCGCGCAGCGTGCGCGCCTCCTGCCCCATGGCCGCGCCCGCCCCCACCACCGTCTGGATCTGCATCTGCAGCTCGGCCTGCGCCCCCGCCCGCTCCTTCTCAAAGGTGTTGATGCGCGCCTGGTAGCCCTCGAGCTGCAGCCGCATCTCCTCCAGCTTGGCCTGCAGCCCGCTCTGCGTGCTCTGCACCTGGTGCACGGTGTCGGCGCCCAGCAGCTTCAATTCCTGCTGCGCCGCCCGCTCCAACTGCTGCGTCTTGGCCGCCAGCACCCGCTCCGCCACCTCCGGCAGGATGCTCCGCAGCTTGTCCTCGAGCCGCTGGTCCTCGCTCGCCTGCGGCTGGGACTGCAGCCGCACCACCAGCCAGGCCACCAGCGCTGCCAGCGCCAGCCCGCCGGCCAACTGCAGCGCCGCGCTCATACCGCGGCCAGCCGGGCGCCCGCCAGGGCGCGGTAGCGCGGGGTGAAGCCCAGCGCCCGTGCCCGCCGCAGCAGGCCCGCGAAGTCGAGGTTGATGGTCGCCCCCGCGCTTTGCGTCACCTCGTCCTCGATCGGCAGGTCGAAATCGTCGGCCCCGTAGAGCAGCCCCTCCAGCGCCCCCTCGTTCTGGGTCAGCACCGAAGTGCGGATGCGCACAATGTTGTCGAGATAAATGCGGCTCAGCGCCAAGTGGCGCAGGTACTCGGCGGTCGAGACCTCGCGCCCCCCGAGCTGGGTGGCGTAGGGCTTGTAGGTCCAGCACAAAAAGCTGGCCAGCCCGCCGGTCTCGTCCTGGAAGGCGCGGGTGCGCTCCAGGTGCTCCAGCCGCTCCGTCAGCGTCTCGTCGAAGCCGATCACCATGGTGGCGGTGGTCTTCATGCCGGCGCCGAGCACCGCCCGCTGCGCCTCGAAGAACTGCGCCACGCTGTATTTGAACTTGCTGTGGCGGGCGCGAAACCCCTCGGTCAGCACCTCCGAACCCCCGCCGGTGACCCAGCGCACCCCCGCCGCCCGCAGCCGCTCCGCCGCCTGCGCCCAGCTCAGCTTGCCGTGGTCGGCCAGATACATGAACTCGGCGATGGTGAGGGCGTAGAACTCCAGCCGGTCTTGATAGCGCTCCCGCAGCGCGGCGAACAGTTCGCAGTAGTAGTCCAGCGGCAGGTGCGGGTTGAAGCCGCCGTTGAAGCCGGCCAGGTCGCCGCCCAGCGCCAGCAGCTCGTCTATCTTGGCAAACACCTGCTCGCGGCTCATCACGTAGCCGCCCGCCTGCCCCGGCAGCCGGTAGAAGGCGCAGTAGTCGCACTGCGCCACGCAGACGTTGGTGTAGTTGACGATGCGCATAATCAGGTAGGTGCACTGGTCGGCGGGATGGAAGCGTGCCCGCGCCGCTGACGCCAGCCGCCGCAGCGTGCCATCGTCAGCCTCGCGCCACAACGCCTCCGCCTCGGCGGTCGAGATGCGCTCGCCCGCCAGCACTTTTTCTTGCCATGCGCTCATTGAGTCTAAGGGTAGCAAATGCAGCCCCCCTCGGCGCGCTCCAAGCCCGGGCTTACACTGGGCCCGAGGCCCGATGTCCGCCCCCCCCACCCTCTTCACCATCGGCCACTCCACCCTGGCCGCCGAGGCCTTCCTGGCCCGCCTGCGCCGCCACGGGGTGGAGCAGGTGGCCGACGTCCGCACCCTCCCCAAGTCCCGCCACAATCCCCAGTTCGGCCAAGCCGAGCTGGCGGCGGCCTTGGCGGCGGCCGGGCTGGGCTACCTCCACCTGCCCCGCCTGGGCGGCCTGCGCCGCCCCCGCGCCGACTCGGTCAACTTGGGCTGGCGCAACCTCAGCTTTCGCGGCTTTGCCGACTATATGGCCACCCCCGAGTTCGCCGCCGGACTCGCCGAGCTCGAGGCCTGGGCGGGGCACCGCCCCACCGCCCTGATGTGCGCCGAAGCCGTCCCCTGGCGCTGCCATCGCTCCCTCATCGCCGACGCCTTGGGGCTGCGCGGCTGGCGCGTGCTTGACATCCTCGGCGACCGCCCCGCCCGCCCCCACCGCCCCATCCCCTTTCTGCGGGTGGTCGAGGGGCGCCCGGTCTACCCGGCGCCTGATTTTCCACTGCCAATCCAGTCATAAAGCGTCATACTGTGCGCTGGATTCCTCCTCGCGAGCACCCGCACCTATGACTTTGCGCTCCACTGCGATCCTCGTTCTGGCCCTGGCGGCCACCCTCGCCTCGCCACGGCCGCGCGCCCTGGCGCAGGCCGCCTCGACCAGCAAGTCTTATGCCGGCGTGATTGGCGACACCATGTGCGGCCTCAAGCACGACATGGGCGGCAGCGACAGCGAGTGCACCCGCAAGTGCGTCGCCGCCGGCGCCGGCTACGCCTTGATCATCGGCAAGAAGTTCTACGGCTTGGCCACCCAAGACAAAAAGACGCTGGCCGCGCTCGACAAGCTGGCGGGCAAGCGCGCCGTGGTCACCGGCACGATGGTCGGCACCGCGATCGTGGTCAAGACCGTCGCTGCCCGGTAGCCGCCCGCCGCCATCGACGGCGCGCGGCTGGCCGCCACCTGACTTACGGGTTCACGGTGAGCTTGAGCTTGTCGAGCAGCGTCCAGGTGGCGCGCTCGTAGGCGATCTCGGCCTCCTGGTAGCTGGTGTAGGCCCCCAGCAGCGTCAGTTGGGCGCTGCTCAACTGCACCTGCGCCTGCAACAGCTCGAACACCGTGATCGAGCCCAACTGGTACTTCTGGTTTTCCGCGTCCACGTTCTTCTGCGCCAAGTCGCGCGCCGTCGTGGCCGAGCCCACCACCGCGGCCGCCATGCGCAACTGGGTGTCGGCCAGGCGCACGTCCTGGGTGATCTGCTGCGCCTCGTTGCGCTCCTGGTAGGCGTGGCTGGCCTGGGAGACGAGGGAGTTCTCCATCTGCGCCTCGCCCGCGCTGTTGCGCAGCGGCAGGCTGAGCGAGAGGGTGAAGCCGTAGGTGGGCGAGCCAAACCCAAACACTTGGTGCAGCGCCGAGCCAAACCCGCTGCTGGAGCCGCCCACCGACACCCCCAGCGGCGTGGTGATGGGGATGGCGTCGCCGGCCAGGCCGTTGGAGCCGTAGCTGCCGGTCAGGTTCAACTGCGGCCGCAGCGCATCGCGCGCCTGGTTGAGCGTGAAGCGGTCCTCCAATTGCTGCCGCTGCAGGGCGTCCATCTCCGGCCGATGCGCCAGCGCCTGCTGCACCGCCAGCGCCACCGGCAGCGGCGGCGGCGCCGGCGCGGTGGCGCTGGGATCGTCGTCCAGCACCAGCGTCGCCGCCCGCGCCGCCGGATCCAGGTCGGCGCCGATCAGCCGCCGCAGCAGATCGAGCTGCTGGCGGTAGTTGGACTGGGCTTGCAGGAGTTGCGTCTGGTCGACCGCCACCTGCGCCTGCGAGGTGAAGATGTCGCCCGGCGCCAGCGCCCCCAGCTTAAGCGCGTTTTGATCGCGCTGGTATGATTTTTGCGCCAGATCCAGCGCCTGCTGCTGCACCTGGATCTGGTCGCGCGCCTGCACCGTGTTCCAGTACTGGTCGGCCGCCCCCACCAGTTGATCGGCGATCTGCGTCTCGGTCTGGTCGCCCACCACCAGCACCTGCGTCCGCGCCACCAGCAACCCGGTGCGGTTCTGCAGGTTGCCGCGGTTGCGCAGCAGCGGCTGGGTCAGCGAGAAGCCCACGTCGGCCCCGATCGAGGGATTGAAGGTGCTGAATTGGCTGTTGCTGGAGTTGCGATTGCTGCCAAAGCTGAGCTGCACCTGCTGCCCGGTGGCGAGGTTCTGGTTGAAGTTGAACGAGCTGTTCTGGTTCAGGTCCGACAGTGTGGCCGCGCCGCTGGTCTGGCTGCTCTGCGGCTGCACCGCCCGGGTGCTGCCGAAGCTGGCGTTGAGGCTGGGGTCGAACGGGCTGTGCGCCGCCAGCACCGCATCCTGCGCGCTGGCGTCGCTCAGCCGCAGCAGCCGAATCTGGGTGTCGTTGGCCAGCACCAGCGTCAGGAAGTCTTCCAGCGTCAAGTGGATCTCGCCCTGGTGGATGCGCTGCTCCAGCCCCCGCACCGGCTCGACCCGCGGCGCCACCATGTGAAAACGGCTGAGGCTTTGCCCCCCCAGCGGCGCCGCCAATGCCATCGCCATTCCCCAAAAGGCCCAGTGTTTTCGCATGCGAGTCCCCGCGGTTGGTTTGGATCGGCTATTCATAGCGCAGCGCTTCGATGGGATCAATCCGCGCCGCCTTGCGCGCCGGGTAGATGCCGAACAGCACCCCCACCCCCACCGACACGCCGAAGGCGACCACGATGGACCACGAACTGACGATGGTGGTCCAGTGCGCCGTGGCGGCGATGATCCACGACAGGGCGTAGCCGAAGGCAATGCCCAATACGCCCCCCGAGACCGATATCAGCACCGCCTCCGCCAGGAACTGGCGCAGGATGTCGCCCCGCCGCGCCCCGGTGGCGCGCCGCACCCCGATCTCCCGCGTGCGCTCCAGCACCGTGGCCAGCACGATGTTCATGATGCCAATGCCGCCCACCAGCAGCGAGATGGCGGCGATGGCGACCATCACCAGCGTGAAGATGCGCTGCGTCTGCTGCTGCTGCGCCAGCAATCCGGCCGGCACCGTCACGGTGAAGTCGTCGGTGTGGTGGTGGGTGGAATTGAGGATGGCGGTCACCACCTTGGCCGCCTCGACGCTGTCCACCCCCGGCCGCAGGCTCATGTCCACCCCGTCCAGGTCGTCCTTCTGGCTGAAGCTGTTGTCGTAGAAGCGGTACTGGAAGGTGTTCAGCGGCAGGTAGATGACGTTGTTCCAGTCGCGCGTGCCGCCCGAGGTGTCCCCGCCCACCTGCTCGCTCAGCACCCCCACCACCCGCAGCCAGGTGTCGTTGGCCTTGACGAACTGGCCGACCGCGGGCTCATAGCCAAACAGGTTCACCTTGGCGGTTTCCCCCAGCACGCACACCGGCGCGCTGGCGGCGTTGTCGAGCTGGTCGAAAAAGCTCCCCTCCAGCTCCCGAAAATGGTGGATGGCGGCGTAGGCCGGGTCCACCCCGAGCAGGTCGGGCATCACATGCGCCGGCGTGGGCAACAGATGGGTGGGGTGGAGAAAGCGCCGCGGCGAGATCTGGTCCAGCCCCGCCAGGTTGGCGGTCAGGATGCGGACGTCGCGCAAGGTCAGCCCGGGCGAGGTCAGCCGGCGCTGCTGCAACTGCTGCGGGCTGCCCGGGGGGATGGAGTCCACCAGCAGGTTGCGCACGCCCAACTGCTCGATCAGGCGGAGCGATTCCTGCTTGGCGCCCGCCCCGATCGCCAGCATGCCGATCACCGCCCCGACGCCGAACACCATGCCCAGCGCCGTCAGCAACGTGCGCGTCTTCTGCGCCCGCAGGTTCTGCGCCGCCAGCGCCAAGTCGGTGCCCAGCCGGGTGAAGGCGTTCATCGCTCCCGCCCTCCCGGCAGCGCCGCCGCCGCCCCCCGCCCCGCCGCCGTCGCGCCCCCGCCCCCGCCCTCCTGCTCCTCAGGGTTGGCCAGCGCGATTACGTCCCCCGCGCGCAGCCCCTGCACCACCACCTGGCTCTCGCTGCGCTGGGTCACCGTGACCCGCTGCCGCTGGAATTGCCCCCCCACCCGCCGGAAGACGTAGCTCCCCGCCGCCGAATCGAACACCGCCTGGCTGGGGGCCCACAGCACATTGGGCAGCACCGCGGTGGTGATCACCGCCTGCACCGACAAGCCCGGCCGCAGCGCCGCCGTGGGATGCCGCAACTGCACCACCACCGCCACTTGCCGCGCCCACGGCGGCCCGTTCACCGCCCCCACCGATTGCAGCCGCCCGGCGAAGATCTGCCCCGGAAACGCGACGAAGCGCACCGCCACCGGCTGCCCCGGCGCCAAGTGGCCGGCATCCAGCTCGTTGACCTCCAGGTCCACCTCCCAGGTCGAGGTGTCCGGAATCTCCACCACCGCCTGCCCCGGGCGCACGGTGTCGCCCACTTGGAACACCGGCAGCGTCATGCCCGCAAACAAGAAGTTGGAGGAGGTGTTCTGCCGCAAGGAGACATAGCCAGCCTGGTGGGCGCGCAGCGTCATGGAGGCGATGTTGTGCGCCGCGGTGGCCGCATCCGCCTGGGCTTTGCGCTCCGCCGCCTGTTGCACCGCGATCGAGGCGGCGTTGCTCGCCTGCCGGCTGGCCACGTCTTTCTGCAATTGCGCCAGGTGCGCCCGCGCCGCCGCCAGCGTCAGATCGTTCTTCTTGGCATCCACGCTCGCCAGCAAGGGATTGCGCCGCACCTGCAGTTCCGCCCGCTGCACGTCGAACTGGGCCTTGATCAATTGATAGTGATCGTCTTCGGTCTGGGCGGCTGCCGTCGCCCGCGCCTGGATCACTTGCTGCTGCGCCTGCTGCAGCGCCTCCCGCGCCTGGGTGAGGTTGTATTCTTGCGCCGCCGTGTCAAACGCCACCACCACCGCGCCGGCCTGCACCTCGTCCCCGTTGGCCCGCAGATAGCGGATGCTGAGCGGCCCCCCCGCCACCGGCGGCGCCATCAGCAGCTCCGAATGCCCGCCCTTGAGCGTGCCCAGGGCGTAGACCTGCAGCCGCACCTCGCCCCGCCGCACCTCGGCGGTGGGCAGGCCGGCCGCCGCCGGCCCCGCCAGGCTCTGGTAAAATCGCCAGCCCATCCAGCCCAGCCCGGCCGCCGCCAGCGCCAGCGCCAACCCGCCCCACAGCCAGCCCCACTTGCGCCGGCGGCGGAAGCGCAGCGGCGGCGGCGCGGCGGCGGGCACGGTTTGGGGGGTCGCGCTCATCGCCTCAAGGCTGCTGCCCCGCCGCGGTCGGGTCCTGCAGGGCGACGCGCGCTCCCGCCGCCACGCCTTTCACCGCCGCCGTGTCCGGGTTCCGCGCCTGCACTGTGATCGCCTCCGCCTGGAAGCGCCCGCCGCGCTCGACATAGACCACCGGCCTGCCCTGGCGGGTGAAGATGGCCGCCGTCGGCACGCTGATGGCATCGGGTATGCGCTGGGTGACGATGTCCACGCTGCCGTTCATGTCCGGCCGCAGCCGCCGATCGAGGTGGTCCAGCCGCGCCACCAGCCGGAACACCTTGGGCGGCGGCCACACCGACCCAAAGTCCGCCTCCGCCAGCGCCGACACCGCCGTCACCTGGCCGGTCAGCGCCAATTCCGGCAGCGCATCCAAGCGCATCCGCACCGCCTGCCCCACCGCCACCTGTCCCCGGTCCACCTCCGAGATCTTGGCCAACACCTCCAGCGAGCTCAAATCCGGGATCTCCGCCAAGGTGGCGTTGGGCCAAACGCTGTCGCCCACCTTGAAGGGTTGGGCGTTCAGCCAGCCCTGCGAGTAATTGGTCAGGTAGTTCACCACCCCGGTCAGGGGCGAGGCCAACACCATCTGCCGCAGTTGGCGCTGCACCAGCTCCAGGTCGGCCCGCGCCTTGTCGCGCAGCCGCTGCGCGCTGGCGATCTTGGCGGCGTTGGAGGCGCGGTGGGCGGCGATGGTGGCCTGCTCCACCTTGAGCTTTTCCCGGGCCATGCCCAGCGCCAAGCGGCTCTCGGCGCCGTCAATCGGGCTGAGGATGGCGGCCTTGGAGGCGTCCAGCTCGGCCGATTGCACCGCGTTTTGGTCGCTGGCCAGATCCAGCCCGTCCTGCTGGTCGGCGATGCGCGCCGTGGCCTGCGTCTGCTCCAGCGTGGCCTCGGCCTGGCGCAGCGCCGCGGTCTTGGCGTCGGCCGACTGCCGCGCCGTGCTGGAGTCGAAGCGGGCCAGGGGCTGGCCCGCCGCCACCACGCTGCCGCGCGGTGCCAGCCAGACGATCTGCAGCCCGGTGATGTCGGGCGCGTCCGCCTCCACCGAGCGCCGCGGGCTGAGGCTGCCGCGCACCCGCTCCGTCACCAAAAACTCGCCCCGCCGCGCCACCGCCGTGGGCAGCTGGGGCGCCAGCCCCCGCCCCCGCAGCCAGCGCACGCCGGCGTACACCCCGCCCGCCAGCGCCAGCGCCACCCCCCACTGCGCCAGCCGCCGCCTCATGCCCCGCCTCCCGCCCGCCGCCACCGCACCCGCTCGCCCGCGCGCAGCCCGCCCACGATCGCCACCTGCTGGTCGTCAAAATTGCCCAGCTCCACCGCCTGTTCGCGCCACTGCCCGTTCGCCCCGCGCACGCTCACATAGGGCTGGCTCGCCACGAAATGCACCGCCGCCCGCGGCACCAGCAATTGCGGCTGCGGGCTGGTGATCTCCAGGTCCACCGCCGCCGACAGGTCGGGCAACAGCCGCGCATCGCGCTGGTCCACCTGGAAGGTCGCCGCAAACGTCCGGATCGGCACCCCGAACCCGCCCGCCACCGCCACCGGGCTCGCCGCCAGAAAGTGCACCGCCAACCGCAGCCGCGGATAGGCGTCCAGGTGCAGCACCCCCTTCAGCCCGGGCGTCAGCGTGGCGCTGTCGGCCTCGTTGATCTGCCCGTCCACCTCCATGTCGCTCGGATCGAAGATGCGCAGCAGCGGCGATCCGCTGTAGAGTTGGTCGCCCGGCTGCGCCGGCCCCTCGCTGTTGGCGCGATACACCGGCACCAGCCCCACCATCCCCGCCAGCGGCGCCCGCAGCGTCAGCTTCGCCACCGTGGATTGCGCCCGCTCCCACTCCACCTGCTGCTGGTCGCGCTTCAGCTCCAGCCCCCGCAGTCCCGCCCCGTCCGCCTCCGCCTTGAGCGCGTTCTCTTTCTTCAGGCTGGCAATGTGCGCCGCCGCGTCCTCCAGGTTGAGCCGATCGGTCTGCGCGTCAATGGCGCTCAGGATCGGCGCCTTCTTCAGCTCCAACTGCGCCTTGCCCAGGTCCGCCTCCGCCTGCTGCAGGTCGCTGGCGCGCTGCTCCGCGTTGGCCTGGTTCTGCGCCCGCGTGTCCTGCACCTGGTGGCGCAGATCGTCATATTTGGCCTTGGCGTCGAGCGCGTTCTGTATCTCCGCGGTGGCGTCGAACTGCGCCAGCACCTCGCCCTGCTTCACCTCCACCCCGTTGGCGACGATGCTCACCAGCACAAATTGGCTGCTCTGCCCGGGAATCTGCGGGATGCGGAGGGTGAAGGCGTGCACGGCGGCGGTGGTGCCCCCCACCCGCAGCAAGCGGGTCAGCCGCCCCCGCGCCACCGTGGCCACGGCCTCCCCCCCTCCGGCTTCCGGGCGCTGTGCCCCCGCCCGCCCGCACCCGGCCAGAGCCAGCGCGGCCAGCAGCGCCCCGCTTGCCAGCGCCTTGTGGATAACCAGCATCCTCTATCTGAGTCTAAACTGCCCCATCGGACAGTTCGTTACAATTAATCTTCCGCCGGAAACACCTCTGCCCCTCACTTGGACGCGCCGCGGCGCCCCGGGTGAGCCGCCCTGCTGGCGGCGATCAGGCTGGCTTGCGAGCGCCCTTGGCGCCCCCGGCGGCCGCGGCCGCCGGCTTCTTTTTTGCGGCCGCCGGGGTGTTGGGCGCGGCCGGCGCCACGCCGGGCGCGGCCGGAGGCGTCGGCACCAGCCCCGCCGGCGGGTTGGGCAGTCCGGGCAGCAGCGCTTGCCGCACTTGGGCGGCGGTGAGCCCCGCCTGCGGCTGCTCGCTCGGCGCCGGCAGCGCCCCCGTAACCACCAACACCTGTTCCAACTCACCCAAATTGGCGGCTAGGTTCACCTGGGCGGTCTTGAACACCCCGTCGGTGCTGGCCTGGATGGCCGCCACCGTCCCAATCGGCAGGCCTTTGGGATACACCTGGTCTTCGCCCGAGGTGATGATGGCGTCGCCCACCGCCAGCGGCTCGTCCTTGAGCACGTTGCGCAGTTCCACCCGGCCCGCGCCCAGGCCGCGCAGCAGCCCTTGCACCCCGCTCTTGCCCACCAGCGCCCCCACCCCCGATTCCGGATCGGTGACCAATAGCACCTGGGCCGAGCTCGCCAGCACTTGGCTGAGCTTGCCCACCACCCCCGCCGGGGTGATCACCGCCATGTTGCGCGCTAGCCCGGCGTTGGCGCCCCGGTCCAAATAGACCGCCTGCGCGTCCGCCGACGCCCCGCCGCTGATCACCTCCGCCGCCTGCGTCTTCAGGCTGTAGCTGTGCTGAAAGCCCAGCAGCGCGTCCAGTTGCGGCAGCTCGCGCGCCGCCTCGCGCAACTGCTGGTTCTGCAGCTCCAGCGCCGTCACCTGCGCCGCCAGCGCCTGGTTCTGCTGGCGCACCTGGCGCAGCGCGATATAGTCCTGGTAGAAGTTGCGGCTGGACTCGACCACGCCCTGCGAGGCCCGCTCCACCGGCAGAATCGCCTCCGCGCTCCACTCCCGCACCAGCCGCACCCCGCCCGCGTTCGGACGCCGCACTTGGAAGCCCAGCAGGAATAGCTGCGCCAGCAACAGCACGCCCAGAAACATCCGGCCGCTTTGCCGCTCGCCCCCGGGCCGCCTTGATCGCTCGCCCTTGCCCAAACCGCCTACCTCTATTGGTCAATCGAGATCTTGCGCAGCAGCTTGAAATCGCTGAGCATCTTGCCCGTCCCCAGCACCACGCTCGCCAGCGGATCGTCGGCAATCGACACCGGCAGCCCGGTCTCCTCGCGGATGCGCTTGTCCAGGTTCTTCAACAGCGCCCCCCCGCCGGTGAGCACAATCCCCTTGTCGCTGATGTCGGCGCTCAGCTCCGGCGGCGTCCGCTCCAGCGCCACCCGGATGGCGTTGATGATGGTGCTGACGCTCTCGCTCAGCGCCTCGCGTATCTCCGAATCCTCCACCACCAAAGTCTTGGGCACCCCCTCGATCAAGTTGCGCCCCTTGATCTCGAACGTCTCCTCCTGGTCCAGCGGGTAGGCCGACCCGATCATGATCTTCACCTGCTCGGCGGTGCGCTCGCCCACCAGCAGGTTGTACTTGCGCTTGAGGAAGTTGGTGATGGCGTCGTCCATTTCGTTGCCCGCCACCCGCACCGAACGCGAATACACGATGCCGCTGAGCGAGATCACGGCGATGTCGGTGGTGCCCCCGCCGATATCCACCACCATGTTGCCGCTGGGCTCGGTGATGGGCAGCCCCGCCCCGATCGCCGCCACCATCGCCTGCTCCACCAAAAATACCTCGCTGGCCTTCGCCCGGTAGGCCGAATCCATCACCGCCCGCTTCTCCACCTGGGTGATCTCGGAGGGCACGCCGATCACGATGCGGGGGTGGACCAGCATCTTGCGGTTGTGCGCCTTCTGGATGAAGTAGTTGAGCATCTTCTCGGTGACTTTGAAGTCAGCGATGACGCCGTCCTTCATCGGTCGGATGGCCACGATGTTGCCGGGGGTGCGTCCCAGCATCTCCTTGGCCTCCTTGCCCACCGCCTCCACCTCCCCGGTCACCTTGTTGAGGGCGACAATCGAAGGCTCGTTCACCACAATGCCCTTGCCGCGGGCGTATACCAGGGTGTTGGCCGTGCCCAAATCAATGGCGAGGTCGCTGGAAAAGACGCTGAAGAGGGTGCGAAAGCTCATTATTTTCTTCGCCGGGGAGAGTCCCACAATACCATAGGCGAGGGGCCGGGCCCCACCCCCAAGCCCGCTATAATCTAGGTTCCCGTGCACCTCCTGCTTGACTATCGTCTCCGCGCCGCCGTGCTCGAGCATTTGCAGAATACCTATGCCTGGGCACCCGACTATTTGGCCATCGAGGCGCCGCCCAAGCCCGAGCTCGGCGACTTCGCCCTGCCGCTGTGCTTCGAGCTCGCCAAGCGCCTGCGCCGCCCTCCGCGCCAGCTCGCCCAGGAGATCGCCGCCGCCCTGCCGTTGCCCCCAGGCTTCCGCAAGGTCGAGGCCGCCGGCGGCGGCTACCTCAACGTCTTCGCCGACCGCCCCGCCGCCCTGGCCCTCCTGCTCGCCGGCAAGGACGGCCTGCAGCCCCGCCTCGAAGCTAAAGTAATCGTTGAGCACACCAACATCAACCCCAACAAAGCCGCCCATATCGGCCATCTGCGCAACGCCGTGCTGGGCGATACCTGGGTGCGCCTGCTGCGCCGCCGCGGCGAGACCGTCGAGGTGCAGAACCTGCAGGACAACACCGGCGTGCAGGTCGCCGATGTGGTGGCGGCCTTCCTCTACCTGAGCGACACCCCCGGCGATGTCGCCGCCGCCGCCGCCCGGGTGGAGCTGGCCATCGCCGACGACGAGGTCCGCTTCGACTACCTCTGCTGGGATGTCTATAGCGCCATCTCCCAGCACTACGAGAACTCGCCCGACTCGCTGGCCGCCTGGCGCCCGGCCACCCTGCATGCCATCGAGGCGGGCGGCAACCCCACCGCCCAGTTGGCCGACCGCATCGCCACCGCCATCGCCCACTGCCACCTGCGCACCATGGACCGGCTGGGGGTGCGCTACGACGTGCTGCCGCGGGAGAGCGAGATCCTGCAGTTGCACCTCTGGGACCACGCCTTTCGCCTGCTGCGCCAGCGCCAGGCGATCCGGCTGGAGAACGAGGGCAAAAACCAGGGCTGTTGGGTGATGGACCGGGTCGGGGCGACCGATATCGAGGGCGAGGAGGAGAGCAAGGTGCTGGTGCGCTCCAACCGCACCGTCACCTACGTCGCCAAGGACATCGCCTACCAGCTCTGGAAGTTCGGCCTGCTGCCGTTGGAGTTTGGCTACGCCCCCTTCCACCGCTACCCCGACGGCCAGACCGCCTGGGCGACCGCGCTGCAGAGCGCCCCGGGCGCGCCCCGCTTCGGCCAGGGCGCCTGGGTGTTCAACGTGATTGACACCCGCCAAAGCTACCTGCAAGAGATCGTGGTCGCCGGGCTGAAGGCGCTGGACTTTGCCCAGCAAGCCCAACGCAGCATCCACTTCAGCTACGAGATGGTGGCGCTCACCGCCGCCTGCGCGGCCGAGCTGGGCTACGCCCCCGCCGCCGAGGAGAAGCGGGTGGACGTGTCCGGCCGCAAGGGCACCGGCGTCAAGGCCGACGACCTGATGGACCGGCTCCAGGCCCGCACCCTGGCCGAGGTCGCCAGCCGCCATCCGGAGATGGCCGAGGCCGACCAGTTCCGCGCCGCCGACCAGATCGCCATCGGCGCGCTCCGCTACTTCCTGCTCAAGTTCAGCCGCACCACCGTCATCGCCTTCGACTTCAAGGAGGCGCTGAGCTTCGAGGGCGAGACCGGCCCCTACGTCCAGTACGCGGCCGTGCGCGCCGCCAACATTTTGCGCAAGGCGGGCGCGCCCGCCGCCGCTTTCGATCCGGCCTGGGCGCCCTGGCTGGACGATAACGCCGCCTGGAGCCTGCTCTGGCTGGCGGGCCGGCTCGACTCCCTCATCGAGCAATCGCTGGAGGCGCGCGAACCCGCCTACTTGGCCAAGTTCGCCTTCCAGCTCGCCCAGACCTTCAACAACTTCTACCACCACCAGCCCGTGCTGCAGGAGGCCGACCCGGGCAAGCGCGCCTTCCTGCTGGCGCTGGTGGGCCTGGTCCGCCGCCAGTTGGTCGCCGCCCTGGAGCTGATGGGCACCTCCGTCCCCGAGGCGATGTAGTCCGCTAGTGGCGGCGGCTGGGATCGTCGTTGGGGTTGACGTAGTGGAACTGAACCGGCGAGGCGCCATGGATCTGCACCACGGTCGCGGTGGCCGCGCCGCTTTGCCTGCTGGCAAAATCGGCGCGAAAGGCCGCGAAATTCCGCAGGGCGGCCCGCCCCCGGGAAGCGAATTCGGCGCGGCCCCAGCGAGGCGCAGCGCCGACTTGGGGCCATGGGGCCCCCGAGTCGGCGCGAGCATGCCGCCCCGCGCATCTACAGCGGGGCGGCTCACAAGCGGGACGCGCGCCGCAGGCGCGCTGGGGCCCGCGCCCACCATAGTCGCGGTGGCCGCCATGGCGTAGTGGTGCATGGCCGGATCGAGGTAGACGAAGCTGCCGGGCGGATAGGTTTTCATGGACCTGGCCAGGAAATGATCGCCCATGCCCAGCTTCAGGCGCCCGGAGATCACGGTCACGTTCTCGCGCCGCGGATGCCAATGCGGCGGGATGCGGTAGCCGGCCGGCATCTTGAGGCGCACGGTGTAGTCGCCGCTGTTGGCCATGGGGTCGCCGTCCAGCACCGCCAACTGCGCCCCCGGCCGAGCTGGCTCAACCAACCGCGGCCAGGTCAGCGCGCGTGCGCCTGCACCCACTTGAACAGTTCCATCGCCAGCAAGACGGTGGCGGCCAGGCCCAGCGGCAGCAGCATCTGATGCAGCGGCAGCGGCCCGACCTGCAGGATGCGCTGCATCAGCGGCACGCGCATCGCCAGCAGATGGATGCCCTGGGCGATCGCCACCCCCGCCACCAGCATCGGGTTGCGCCCCAGCGGGATGCGAAACGCCGAGGTGGACTCCGAGCGGCAGTTGAAGACGTGAACGTTCTCCATCAACACCATCAGCAGCAGCAGATGATTGCGCGCCGGCGCCGCCGCCAGGCCCCCATGCGCCGTCAGGAAATAAAAGTCCAGGAACGCCACCAGCCCCATCACCCCGCCCGACAGCGCCGTCTGGGCGATCATCAGGCGGTTGAACAGGCCTTCGCGCGGCGGCCGCGGCGGCCGTTGCATCGCCCCCGGCTCGCCCGCCTCGAAGGCCAGCGCCACGTCTTGGATGCCGTTGGTCACCAGGTTCAGCCAGAGCAATTGCACCGGCAGCAGCGGCAGGGGCGTGCCCGCCAGCAGCGCCAGCACAAACAGCGCCACCTCGGCCGCGCCGGTGGAGACCAGCAGGTAGGCGACCTTGCGGATGTTGTCGTAGGCAAAGCGGCCCTCCTCCACCCCCGCCTCGAGCGAGGCGAACTGGTTGTCGGCGAGGATGATGGCGGCGGTGGCCTTGGTGACGTCGGTGCCCGAGCCCATGGCCACGCCGATGTGGGCGCGCCGCAGCGCCGGCGCGTCGTTCACGCCGTCGCCGGTGACGGCGACGAAGTGGCCCAGCTTCACCAGCGCGGCCACGATCTGCAGCTTCTGCAGCGGGCTGACGCGGGCAAAAACCCGGGCCCCGTCCACCGCATCCACAAACTGCGGCACCTGGTCGGAGCCCAACTTCGCCAGTTGCGCGCCGGTCAGAATCTCGGCCTCGGAGCTGGCGATGCCGACCTCGCGCGCCACCGCCAGCGCCGTCAGCGGATGGTCTCCGGTCACCATCCCCACCCGGATGCCGGCCTGCCGGCACCGCGCCACCGCCTCCCGCGCCCCGGGCCGGGGCGGGTCCATCAACCCCGCCAACCCCAGCAGCACCAGCGGCGGCAGGTCGGGCTCGGCGAAGCCGCCCGCCGGCGGCGCCTGCGCCAAGCGCGCCTCGGCCACCGCCATCACCCGCAGGCCGGAGCGGGTCAGCGCCGCCAACTCCCACTCCAGCCGGGCCGGGTCGAGAGGCACCTCGCCGGCGGCGCCCAGCATGGCGCCGCAATGGGCGAGCACCACCTCCGGCGCCCCCTTCATGCCCACCCGCAGCGCCCCCTCGTCCTCATAGAGCTTGGCCGCGTACGCCCGCTCCGACTCGAACGGGATCTCGCCCAGCACCGCCACCTGCCGCTGCAGCCGGACGGGGTCGAGGCCGGCCCTTACCGCCAGCTCCCAAAAGGCCACGTCCACCGCGTCGCCGGCGAACTGCCACGCCCGCCCCGCCTTGTGGGCGCTGGCCTCGTTGCAGACCGCGCCGATGCGCAGCAGCCGCTGCAGCCGCTCCCGCACCCCCGCCTCGACCGCCAGCTTGGCGTGCTCCAGCCCCACCCGCCCGCTCCCGGGCAGCCACACCGCCGTCACCGTCTGCTTGTTGGCGGTCAGGGTGCCGGTCTTGTCGCTGGCGATATAGGTACAGCTCCCCAGCCCCTCCACCGCGGTAAGCTGGCGCACGATGACGTTGCGCCGCGCCATCCGCCGGGTGGCGATGGAGAGCGCCACCGTCATGGCCACCGGCAGCCCCTCCGGCACTGCCGATACCGCCAGCGCCACCGCCATATAGAACACCTCCAGCAGCGGCATGCCCTGCCCCCACGCCACCCCGGCCAGCAACGCGCAGGCCGCCAGCGCCGCCAGGCTGATGTCGCGCGAGAAGCGCTCGATGCGGATCACCAGCGGCGGCTTGGCCGTCTCCGCCCCGCCCAGGCTGCCGGCGATCTGGCCCACCTCAGTCGCGGCCCCGATCGCCACCACGAAGCCCGCCCCCCGCCCCGCCACCACGTCCGCGCCGGCAAACGCCATGTTGCGCCGGTCGGCCAGCGCCAGGTGCGCCGCCAGCGCCTGCGCCGTGCTCTCCACCGCCGCCGACTCCCCCGTCAACAGCGCCGCGTCGAGGCTCAGGTGGTTGGCCTGCAGCAGCCGCAGGTCGGCCGGCACCCGCGCCCCCGACTCCAGTTGCACCAAATCGCCGGGCACCAGTTCCTCCGCCGCTATCTCCGCCGCCACCCCGTTGCGCCGCACCCGCGCCACCACCCGCAGCAACTGCCGCAGGCTGGCCGCGCTGCGCTCGGCGTGCCATTCCTGGTAGGTTCCCAGCCCCGCATCCAGCAGCACCACCGCCAAGATGAAGCCCGCGTCGGTGCGGTCACCCAAAAACAGCGCCACCACCCCCGCCGCCAGCAGGATATAGATCAGCGGGCTCAACAGGTTGCGGCCGAAGATGGCCCACAGCGTCGGCGGGGGCTGCACCGGCAGCACATTGTGGCCAAACTCGCGCCGCCGCAGCTCCGCCTGGGCCGTGCTCAGTCCCTCCCAGGAGGCCTCCAGCTTGGCCAGCACTTGGCTCTCGGCCAGCGCATGCCAGGCCACGCCCGTGTCGCTGAAGTCGTGGGAGGGGTGGGCGGGCATGCGCAGCGGTTCGCTTCCGGGGCAGGGATGCCCGGGAAGTAAGAGACCGCGACCACGCCCATCAGATGCCAGCCAGCCTAATGCAGCAACGCGCGCCACCAAGCCCGCGCACCGGGCCAAAAGCCCCGGGGACGCGGCGCCGAGCCCCGCTGCCCAAGCCACGCCAGCAAGTCGCTGGCGCGCAGCCGCCGCGCCATGCCCTCCTGCACGCTGAACCGCAGCACCCCGCCGGCGTCCACCACCACCGTCGCCGGCACCGCGATGCCGCCCCGCTCGCGCCGGTTGTACAGCCCCCAGGTCTGCACCGCCTCCCGGGTCACGTCGCACAGCAAAGGCAGGCGCAGCCCCAGTTGCGCCCGCAGCCCCACCGAGCGCTGCGGCACGTCCACCGACAGCGCCGCCAACTCATAGCCCAAGGCGCGAAACGCCTCCGCCTGGCCGTCAAACTCCACCAACTGGTGGAGGCAAAACGGTCACCAAAATCCCCGGTAGAACAGCAGCACCAGTCCGCTCGGGCCGGCCAGATCCGCCAGCTCGCGCTCCCGCTCCTCCTGGTCCAACACCCGCAGCGGCGGCGCCGCCTCGCCCACCCTCAACATGACTCCATTGTAACTTCTGCAACCGCTCGCGGGGGCGCGCCGCTTGGCCTGCCGGCGCCATCGGCGCGCCAGGCCGACGTGCCTTCACACCTCGGCCGTTACGCGCATGAAGGTTGCCGTGATGGAAATGCCACCGCTCGTGCTCTGGTTGCTGGCCTTGGCAAGGTCCACCAGTTGGCGGTGCAGCTCGTCCACCGACCCGCTCTTCTCCGCGGCCTCGTAGGCGTTCATGGTCGGCCCGTAAAAGCGTCGAAATGTTTCGATGAACTCGGAAGGCCTCTGGGGCGAGACGAAGTGGAACGTGTCCCGGACCATGGCCACCTTCTCCCGCGGCACGCCCGCCTTGCCAAAGCGCTCCACGATGTGGGATTCCACGCCCCAGCTCATCGGGCTGACGAATCCCTCGGGCGGCGGCGGCAGAAACGATGTGCTGATCTTCAGCAACTGCGAAACGAACGAGCTGGCGTCATTCGGGATCCAGTTGCCCATCACCACCCGGCCGCCCGGCCTCGTCACCCGGACCATCTCCCGCGCCACCTCGAAGGGCTGGGGAGCAAACATGGCGCCGAAAATCGAGATGGTCAGGTCAAAGGCATGGTCGGGAACATCTTCCAGATTGCAGGCATCGCCCTCGCGGATTTTCAGTCGGTGGTCGAGGCCGGCTTCTGCCGCGCGCCGATTCCCTGCCTCCACCAGGTTGCGGGCGATGTCAATGCCCAGCACCTCCGCCCCCAATCGCGCCAGGGGAACCGCCGTCGTGCCATCCCCGCACCCCAGGTCCAAGACCCGCAGTTGGGGCGTGACGCCCAGCGATTGCACGAACGCCTCCCCCGAATGCCGCATGGTGGCGGCAAGCTGGGTAAAATCTCCCTTTTCCCACAACGCCTTGTTTGGATTCATCGCCGCAATATATATCCAACGGCAGATCGCGGTCAACTCCCGCCCCACCCGGCTTTTCGCTTCTTATGCTGCCTGCGCCCGCCATCTCACGCAGGATCCCGCCGCTGTCGCCCGCTTGAACGCGCGCCCCCTTTGATATCCGCGGCTCCACCCGGTATGTGGCCTCTGACGGTGCTGATGGCCCGCATGGCGGCGTGATACTATCCACCCAGCATCGCACGTTTGGAGGAAAGCGTGTTTCCCGCGCCTTTTCGGCCCCTGGTTCTTCCCCTCCTGGCTGCATCGCTGGGCTGCGGGCTGGCTGCGTGCGGCGGAGTTGGCCCGGCCTCTACTCCGCCTGACGCCATTTACGCCACCACGGTTTCCGGCAGCATACTCACGTTCCCGATCACCGACTCCTGGTTGCAGGCCGCCAGCCTGGGTACGCCTACCTCTGTTGCGGGGCCGGCCAACAGCCAGGGCCTGGCCATCGTCCCGCTGTCCGCCGTGCAATACGCGCTGTACGTTTCCGATCCGGTATCCAACGCGATTCGGGTGTACTCCATCAATCAGTCCAGCAACCAGCCATCGCCGGCGGGCATCGGACCCTTCCCGCTGGGAAGCGGCGAAGGGTCGCCGCAAGCCATGGTGAGCGGCTATCCGTTAGCCAGCGCGTGGTTGTATGTCGCGACCTCCAAGGATACGATTGCCGGGTTCAGCATCGGCACCGACGGGGCGCTGACGCCCGTGTCGGGTTCTCCATTTGCGGCCGGGGCGGGACTGTTTCAGTTGATTGTGACCCAGACGCTGGCCAAGCCGCCCGCAGAGCCGGCCGTATGCCTGTATGCCTCCGACCATGCGGATTCGAACGGCGGTGTCTCGGCGTTTGCGGTGCAGGGCAATGGCGCCCTCGCGCCGGTCGCCGGCTCGCCTTTTGCTACCGTCGCCGGAGGCGGACCGACTGCGTTTGTCAGCACCACGCTCGCCACCGCGTCGGGCGCAACCCAGGTCCTCTATGTCGGGCTCGGCAACGCCAGCGCGATCGCCGGCTTTGCCATCGCCCCCGATTGCTCGCTCTCTCCGCTTGCAGGCTCGCCTTTCCCCGCCGGCAACGGCGTCGCCTCGCTGTTCTCGGGCGACCTCACCCTCTTCGCAGCTAACAGCACCGACGGCACGGTCTCCTCGTTCACGATCGATCAGGCCGCCGGGGCCCTGACGCCGCTCGCCACAACGCCCTTGACCGGCGTCGGCGGGTCGGGCAGCGCTCTCAACGCCAATGGCCTGATTTTTCTGCCCAATCCCTCAACCGATAGCTTCCTGGGCTTGCAGTTCAGCGGCAGCACGCTGGGCAGCGCCGGGATCGCGCCGCTTCCGGCCTCTCCGTTTTACGCCGGTTCGGGCACATTGGCCTTGGCATTTCTCTTTCGTCCTGTGTTCGATCCGCCATAACGCAAGCAACCCGCGGGGCTCGCGCGCCGGGCCGGGCAGGCGTGCTGGGGCCCGCGCCCACCCAGTGCGGGCAGCCGCGGTGTCGCCGCGGATTGCCGCGCTACGGCGTCGAGCGCCATGGGGTCGGAGCGGCCTCCGGCTCCAGCGCGGCGAGGAACTGGCGGGCGACGCGGGGAGCGTCGTAGCGCAGCACGTGGCGGGCGCCGGCGGCGCCCAGGCGCTGGCGCAAGCCGGGCTCGGCGAAGGCTTGGTCGAGCGTGGCGGCCAGGGCGGCGACATCGCCGGGCGGAAATAGCAGGCCGCATTCCCCCTCGGGCACGACCTCGGGAATGGCGGCGGCGCGGGCGGCGACCACCGCCAGCCCGGCGGCCATGGCCTCGAGCAGCACAATGCCAAACCCTTCCTGGCGGCTGGGCAGGCAAAACAGGTCGGCGTTGCGGTATTCGCGCGCCAACTCGGCGCGGCCAATGTGGCCGAGAAAGCGCACCCGGTGGTCGAGCCCCAGTTCCCGTGCCAGCCGCCGCAGCCGGCGCAGTTCGGGGCCGACGCCGACGATGTGGGCCTCGGGCCGCGACTGCATCCGCGCCAGCGCGCGCAGCAGCGTGGCCACGTCCTTGCGGGGATACAGGTGCGCCACGCACAGCAGGCGCGGCCGCGGCCGCGCCTGCGGCGGCGCCGCCGCCAGCAGTTCGGCCCAAGCGGCCAGGTCCATCAGCTCCGGCACCACGCCAATGCGCCCGCGGGCCACGCCGTAATGCCGCGCGATGGCGGCGGCGGCGTAGCCGCTGGTGGCGATGACGAGGTCGGCGCGGCGCACCCGCCAGCCCTCCAGCCGGGCCTGCAGCCACAAGCTGGCGCGCACTAGTCCGCGTTCGAAGCGCAGTTCTTCCGCCACCACGCCCTTGATGGCGGCGACGTTGCGCAGCCCCCGCGGCGCCAGGAAAATGCCGTCCAGGTCAAACCCCACCAGCGCCCCCTGGCGCGGCAGCCGCAGCGTCCGCCGCAGCCCCAGGTTGAACCACAGCCGCCGCCACGCCGCCGCCGCCATCCGCGGCGGCGCAACCAAGTCCACCTCATGGCCCAGGGCCACCAGCGCCCGCCGCAGCGTGGCGATGCCGACGTAGGTGCCGCTGCCTTGGCGCACGTTGGCGGCGGTGGCGGTTACGAAAATCAGGCGGGAGAAAGGCAAGGGTCGCGATAGGCCGCGGTCGGGCTTCCCTCTGATTGTGGCATGCCTGCGGGCCAGAGCCCGGCCGCCGCCTCAGCGGCGCAAGCTCACCGCGGGCTGGCCGGCGGCGGCGAGCTGCTGGTTGAAGCTGGCGAGGGCGCCGCTCTGGATGCCCCGGAAGCGCGCCAGCACTTGGTCCAGCTCGGCGGAGAGCTGCTGGAAAATGGTGTAGGTCTGGTCGGTGGGGCGGGCGTCGTAGCTGCCCTCGATCACACCCATCAGGTGCCCGATGCGGTTGTTGAGCTTGATCGGGAAGTTCAACGGATCCTCGACGGCGTGGCTCTTGGTCTGATAGATCGTGTCCACGATGGCGGTGAGTTGCCCCGCCAGCGCCTGGCCGGCCGACCGCAGCGCCGCGTCCTGGGTTTTGGCCAGCCGCTCGCGCACCTGGGCGCGCAGCGCGCGGGCGTCAATCACCGCCTGGTTGGCCCGGCTCTCGGCCGCGACCACCTTTTGGTCCAGGTCGAACTGCGCCTGCAGGTCGGCCGCGGTGGCGGGCGAGTGCGGGTTGGCCAGCACCTGGAAGGGCACCGACTGCGTCGCGCCGTCCACCGTCAGGCGCGCGGCGTAGCTTCCGGGCACCGCCAGCGGCCCGTTGGTGATGTTGGCGCCCCAGAGCACCATGCCGGGGAAGGTGGTGGCGCCGGGGTAGCGCAGGTTCCAGGTGAACTGGTTGATGCCCGCGCTCGCGGTCGGCGGCGCCACGCCGCCACGCCCGCCGAAGCCCCCGGCGTTGCGCGCCGGCCGGGCGCCGGGCTTCGCGCTCACGTAGCGGCCCACCCGCCGCCCCTGGGCGTCCACGATCTCGACCGCGACCTGGTGCGCGCCCGCCGGCAGGTAGTAGTCCAGCGTCAGCCCGCGGCTGCCCCGCGTCGCCGGCTGCGGCGCAAACAGGTGCGCCGTGGCGCTGCTGGCGATCGCCGGCGTGAGCTGCCGCAGAATATCCATGTTCTGCAGCGACCAGAAGCCCCGCCCCATGGTCGAGATCACCACGTCGTGCGGCGCCACCGCGATGTCGCTGACCTGCTCGTCGGGCATGTTCAGGCGCAGCGGCTGCCACCAGCCGCCATTGTCGAAGGAGACGTAGAAGCCGTGCTCGGTGCCGGCGTAGAGCAGCCCTGGCCGCACCGGGTCGGCGCGCACCGCGTGCACGTAGTCGCCCGGCGCGATCCCGTTCACGATCTTGGTCCAGCTCTTGCCGTAGTCGCTGGTGCGAAAGATGTAGGGAGCGCGGTCGTCCTGCAGGTAGCGCTCCACCGCCACGTACGCCCCGCCCGCCTCCAGGGGCGAGGCCTCGATCAGGCTGACCCGCCCCAAATGCGGCATCTCCGGCGGGGTGATGTTGCTCCAGTTCTTGCCCCCATCGCGGGTGATATACACCAGCCCGTCGTCCGACCCCGTCCAGATTACCCCCGGCTCCTTGCGCGAGGGGGCGATGGTGAAGATGGTGGCGTAGACCTCCGGCCCGTTCATGTCGTGCGTGATCGGCCCGCCCGAGTCGCCCAGCGTGGCGGGATCGTGCAGCGTCAGGTCGGGGCTGATCCGGGTCCAGCTCTGCCCGTCGTTGGTGGTCTTCCACAGGTGCTGCGATGAGGTGTAGAGCGTGTGCGGATCGAAGTTGTCGAAGACGATGGGGAAGGTCCACTGCCAGCGCTCCGGCAGCGAGGCCGAACTCTCGCCCGAGAAGAAGCGGGGGTAGGGCTCGATGTCGCGGCTCTCGCCCGTGCGCCGGTCGAAGCGGCTGAGCAGCGCCCCCTGGCTGCCGGCGTAGAAGATGTTGGCATCGGTGGGGCTGGGGGCGATGTAGCCGCTCTCCCCGCCGCCCACGTCGTAGTAGGGCGCCCACATCCCGCCGCGGCCAAAGCCGCGCCCGCCCGCTGTGGACTGCACGCAGATCGTGCCGCTGTCCTGCTGCGCTCCGCACACCTGGTAGGGATCGTCCTGGGTCAGGGCCACGTGGTAGAGCTGCGCGGTGGAGTACGTCTCCGGGCTCCAGCTCTGCCCGTCGTTGACGGTGATGGTCGAGCCCGAATCGTTGCTGACGATCATGCGCCGGTCGTTGGTGGGGTCAATCCAGAGGTCGTGCGTGTCCCCGCCCCGCACCCGCTTCCACGTCTTGCCCCCGTCGGTGGAGCGGTAGAACCCCACGTTGCCGCCATAGACGGTGTCTTTCTTCACCGGGTCGGCGATGATGTCGCTAAAGTAGAACGCCCGCTGCCGCAGCGTGTTCTCGCTGTTGACTAGCCTCCACGTCGCCCCGGCGTCGTCGGAGCGGTACACGCCCCCGTCGCGCGCCTCCACGATGGCGTACAGACGGTTCGAGTCCGCGCCCGAGACCGTGATGCCGATCTTGCCCAAGATCCCCTTCGGCATCCCGGGATTGCGCGAGATCTCCGTCCAGGTCTCGCCCGCGTCGGTGGACTTGAACAGCCCGCTCCCCGGTCCGCCGCTGGACATGCCCCAATCCTTCCGCCACGCCTGCCACAGCGCCGCATAGAGCACGTTGGCGTGGTGCGGGTCCATCGCCAGATCCACCGCGCCGGTCTGGTCGTCGCGGTACAGCACCTTCTTCCAGTGCGCGCCGCCGTCCACCGACTTGTAGACGCCGCGCTCGCTGTTGGGCGCCGAGGGATGCCCCAGCGCCGCCACATAGACGATGTCCGGGTTGGTCGGGTCCACCCGGATGCGCGAGATGATCTGGGTGTCGGCCAGCCCCATGTGCTGCCAGGTCTTGCCGGCGTCGAGCGACTTATAAACGCCGTCGCCCTGCATGATGTTGCCGCGCAGCTCCTTCTCCCCCATGCCGATGTAGACGATGTCGGGGTTGGAGGGCGCCACCGCCACCGCCCCCACCGAGGAGCTGTGGAGCTGGCCGTCGGTCACCGGGCGCCAGGTGAAGCCGCCGTCGGTGGTCTTCCACAGCCCGCCGCCGGTGGCGCCGGAGTAGTACTCGTTGGGGCGCGCCGCCGAGCCGGCGCAGGCGATCGAGCGCCCGGCGCGCTGCGGGCCCAGGTTCACCCAGCGCAGGTTCTTGAAGAGCGAGGCCGGATACGCCCCGGCCGCCGCCTGCCGCCGCGGCGCCGGCCCCATCGCCAGCATCCCCGCCGCCGCCACCGCCCCCGCCAACCCCATGCCCCACACCTTTGCCTGCTTCATGGCGCTCTCCTTAGGAACCGCTCCGGCCTGCCCGGCTGAGCCGCTAGCATAAGCCAGCTTCCCCCCCGGAGCAAGCGCCGCCGCCGCTCCGGACGCGCGGCCACGGTGGCACAGCCAATCTTGGCTGTGCGCGCTCCGCCCCGCGCCCCACGTCGCCCCGTCCTACGGCTTCAAATATTTCGCATACCATGCCAGGTAGCGCTGCATCCGGTCGCGCTGGAAGCTCGGCCGCTCGATGCCGTGCCACTCGCCGGGGTAGACGATCAGCTCGGTGGGCACGCGCAGGCTGCGCAGCGCCTCGTACATCTGCTGCCCGCCCTGCAGCGGCACATTCGAGTCGAGCGTCCCGCCCAGAAACAGCGTCGGCGTCTTGATGCGGTCGGCATGCAGGAACGGATAGGAGATCTTCTGGTAGGTCGCCCAGGCTTGCGGCTTCCACGGCGGCCCGATCTCGTAGTCGTACTGCACCACGTACTCGTCCACGCCATACATGGCGGGAGCAAACCCCATGCCCGCGCCGGCGGTGGCGGCCCGGAAGCGCGGGTCGCTGGCGATCATGGAGTCGGTGAGGATGGCGCCGTAGCTCCATCCCCCCACCCCCAGCCGCTTGGGGTCGGCAATCCCCATGGCGATGACGTGGTTCACCCCCGCCTCCAGATCCTGCACCTCCAGATGGCCCCAGTCCGCCACGATGGCGCGCGAGTAGGCCTCGCCGCGGCCCGAGCTGCCGCGGTAGTTCACCTGCAGCACGGCGTAGCCGTGCGCGGCGAACATTTGGTCTTCATAGTTGAAGCTGTGGGCATCCTGGCCGTTCGGTCCGCCGTGGATGCGCAGCAGCAGCGGCACCCTGGTCCCCGCCACGTAGCCCAGCGGCGTGGTCAGCAAACCATGCACGTCGGTCCCATCCTGGCTGCGGAAGCTCACCTCTTGCACCGGAGCCAGCTTGAGTTGGTGGAAGAGGGCGTCGTTCTGGTGGCTGAGCTGACGCGGCACTGCACCCCCGAGCGCATAGACCTCGGTGGCGCGGTGGTCGTGGCCCACCAGCGCCGCCGTGCAGCTTCCGGCGCGGGTGAGCGAGCTGACCACCACCGGCGGCGCCATCAGCCGGGTGACCTGGTCGCCGGCCAGGCGGATGCGCGCCGGGTAGACCGAGCGGTCGTCGGCGACCAGCACCTCCACCGACTGGCCGTCGGCGCTGAAGCGTGGCTGCGCCACGCCGCGGTCGAGCGCCCGCGTCAGCACGCTCGGCGCATCGCCCCCGGCGGCCTCCACCACGGCCAAGTGCCGCGTTGTGTACTCGCCAAACTTGTTCGCAGCGCCCTCGAGGAACGCCAGCTTGGTTCCGTCCGGACTCCAGGCGGGGCGCGCGTCTTCGGTGTAGTCGCGGGCCGTGGTCAGCGCCCGCTCCACCGCGCCGCTCGCGGGGGTCGCGCCGCTTTGCCTGCTGGCAAAACCGGCGCGAAAGGCTGCGGAATTCCGCAGGGGCAGACGCGCCAGTGGCGCGTCTGCGCCCCCGGAAACGAATTCGGCGCGGCCCCAGCGAGGCGCAGCGCCGACTTGGGGCCATGGGGCCCCCGAGTCGGCGCGAGCATGCCGCCCCGCGCCGTTCCAGCGGGGCGGCTCACAAGCGGGACGCGCGCCGCAGGCGCGCTGGGGCCCGCGCCCAAGATGGCGCACGGCGATGACGTAGAGTTGGCCGTCGAGCTCGCGCTCGGGATGGGGATCGTGGTTGCTGAGGAAGGCGATGCGGTGTCCGCGCGGCGACCACGAGGGGCTGCTCTCGTCGAAGTGGCCGCGGGTGAGGCGCGTCAGCTTCCCGGTGGCCACATCGAACACATAGATATAGGTCTGCCGCCCGGCCAGGAAACCGATGCGGTCTTCTTTGAACTTGTAGCGGTCGATCACGATCGGCTTGGGCGGAGGGGGCGGGCCGGCGTGGCCGGGAGGCGGCGCGTTGGGGTCGGGGTCTTCGATCACCAGCGCCAGCCGCCGGCTGTCGGGCGACCAGGCGTAGCTCTCCAGGCTCCCCTTCACCGCGGTGAGCTGGCGCGCTTCCCCGCCCCGCCGGTCGAGCAGCCACACCTGGCGACCCTTGGCCGGGCCCGGCCGGGCGGACAGGAAGCTCAGGTATTTGCCGTCCGGCGACCAGCGCGGCGCCGACTCCGAGCCTTCGCCCTGGGTCATCTGCAGTTCGCGGCCGCCGTCGTACCGGGCCGTCCAGATATGCGAGCGGTGGGTGTCGGCCTTCGCATCCACCGTACTGACCGTGTAGGCCACCCAGTGGCCGCCGGGCGAGCAATGCGGGTCCGAGACGGTGCGCAGCCGCGCCATGTCGTCGAGGTTCAGCCGCCGCCGCGCCCCCTGCGCCCCGGCGCCGCTGGCCAGCAGAATCAACCCCAGAAGAAACATACTCTTGCGCATGCGCCTGAGTATAATCCCACTCATGAACCATGTTGGTGCCATCGGCCTGCTGACCCTTTTTGCCGTCGCCGCCGCCGCCCAGGCGGATGCCCACGGCCCCGCCGGCCCGCCCCGCGCCCACGTCAGCGACGCCGAGGTGGCCGCCGTCACCCGCAACACGCTGCTGATTGACACCCACAACGACATCCCCAGCCGCACCGTGGACGGCCTCGACATCGGCCTGCCGGGGCACTGGAACGGGACCAACAATCCCGGTGTCGGCACCATGACCGACATCCCCCGCCTCCGCGCCGGCGGCGTGGGCGCCGTCTTTTTCGCCGCCTATGTCGCCTCCCGCTACGTCCCCGGCAACCACAGCGCCCACCGCGCCCTGGAGATGATTGACACCATCCGCCACGACATCGTCGCCGCCCATCCCCACGACTTCGTCCTCGCCACCTCGGCCGGCCAGATCGAGGCGGCGCACCGGGAGGGCAAGATGGCGGCCCTGATCGGCATCGAGGGCGGCCACGCCATTGAAGACAGCCTCCGCCTGCTGCGCGACTACTACGCCCTGGGGGTGCGCTACATGACCCTCACCCACACCAACACCAACGACTGGGCCGATTCCCAGGGCGACAGCAACGACCCCAACGTCGTCCACCACGGCGGCCTCACCCCGTTCGGCAAACAAGTCGTGCTCGAGATGAACCGGCTGGGCATGATGGTGGACATCTCCCACGTCGCCGACGACACCTTCTGGGCGGCGCTCGCCACCAGCCAGGCGCCGCTGATCGCCAGCCACTCCTCCTGCCGCGCCCTGACCAACAACACCCGCAACCTGACCGACCCCATGATCGCCGCTCTGGCCAAGCAAGGCGGCGTCATCCAGATCAACTTCTACTGCGACTTCGTCCAGCAGAAGGCCTCGCCCCCCACCCTGAGCGACGTGGTGGACCACATTGACCACGCGGTGAAGATCGGCGGCATGGACCACGTCGGCATCGGCAGCGACTTCGACGGCATCGAGTGCGCCCCGGTGGGCCTGCAGAGCGTGGCCGACTTCCCCCACCTCACCCGCGCCCTGCTCCAGCGCGGCTACTCCCACGCCCAGATCGCCCAGCTCTACGGCGGCAACACCCTGCGCGTGATGCGGGAGGTCGAGGCCGTCTCCCGCCGCCTCCGCGCCCAGGCCGCGGCGGCTAGAATAGGATCAGGGAGCTAGGCCCGCCATGCCCGTAGAAAGAGAAAATCAGAGCCGACTGACCAGGGTCCTTCTCGACGGGTTCAAAACCATCTCCGACCTCAACCTGGAGATGGGCCAGCTCAACATCTTGATTGGGGCCAATGGTGCCGGCAAGAGCAACCTGCTCTCTTTCTTCAGCATGCTCAACTGGATCACCGCCGCCGGCCAGGGTGGCCTGCAGGAGTTCGTAGCCAAGAGCGGCGGCGCGAGCTCCCTGCTGCGCGACGGGCCTGACGTCACGGAAAGGATTCGAGCTAAGCTTTGCTTCGACACGGCTCGCGGCGCCAATGAGTACCAGGTCCGCCTGTCCTTCGCCTCTGTCGACACGCTCATCTTTACGGAGGAAAGCTTCCGTTTTGCGCGCGCAGATCTTGGATACGTGCCGGACTGGACCAACGTGTCGCCTGGGCGACCGGAGAGCGGGCTGGGCGAGCTCGCCAGCAGCACACACCCGGCCGCAAAAACCGCTGCGGTAGTGCAACTCCTGTTGCGAAGTTGTGCGGTCTTTCAGTTTCATAACACTTCGTTCACCAGCCGAATTCGCCAGTCATGGGATATCGAGGACCAGACGTTCCTCAAGACCGACGCGGGCAATCTGGCTCCATTCTTGTTTCGAATTCAGCAGGAGGAGCCTACTGTCTACCGCCGCATCACCGACGCGATCCGCGAGCTGGCGCCGTTTTTTCGCGATTTCGAGTTTGCCCCGCGCCGCGGCAAGCTGCTGCTCCAGTGGCACGAACGGGGAACTGACCGGGTTTTTGGCGCCCACCAGGCATCTGACGGCACCCTGCGCGCCCTGGCGCTGATCGCCCTGCTGTTGCAGCCAGCCGATTGGCTGCCCGCCGTGTTGCTGATTGACGAGCCCGAACTCGGACTGAACCCGGCGGCCATTTCCATCGTCGCCGGACTGCTTAAAGCCGCCTCCGTCCGGTCGCAGGTCGTCGTCGCCACCCAGTCCCCGCTGCTGGTGGATAGCTTTGAACCCGAAGACATTATCGCGGTTGATCGTGGCGCAACCGCAGACGACCCCTTCGGGCGCCGCTCGCGCTACCAGCGCCTGCAGCATGCGCAACTCACGGACTGGCTGGCCGAATATTCGCTGGGCGAACTCTGGCAAAAGAATGTGATCGGAGCCCGCCCCGCGCAATGATCCGCCTGTAGTTGGTGGAAGGCCAGACGGAAGAGGCGTTTGTCAACCAGGTTCTGGCCCCTCACCTTGCTTTCATTTACCCACAAGTTGACGCTGTTGATTCCGCATCTGCGCAGGTACTGTCCTTTTTGGGGGCAGGATGTTGATCTGGCCCCATGGGCAACACGGGTGGGGCAGCAGCACAGGGGCGAA
>Ga0307372_10001050_pt1 | contig 48251 bp, 43 predicted proteins | sample OX1MG_FD_202533 | JGI IMG/M metagenome (GOLD analysis project Ga0307372, IMG submission 202533) | Soil microbial communities from Risofladan, Vaasa, Finland - OX-1 | ecosystem: Environmental > Terrestrial > Soil > Coastal area > Acid sulfate soil | place: Finland: Risofladan, Vaasa | collected...
TAGGACGCTGCAGAATGGGGGCGTGACCTTGGCCGCAAGAGTCTTGGCCGTTTCCCACCTGACGGGCACCTTCATCCTTCGCTCGGGGCTCACCGCAGATCGCTACTTCGACAAGTACCGCTTTGAGTCAGATCCCGTCCTGCTGGCCGAGATCGTCAAGGAGCTGGTACCGCTGGTACCACCGGATACCGAGGGCCTGGCGGGACTCGAACTGGGCGGTATCCCTGTGGCCACCGTGCTGTCGGCCGCCACGGGCCTACCCGCCTACTTCGTGCGCAAACAGGCCAAGAAGTACGGAACCGAACGCCTGTGCGAAGGGGGTGACATAGGTGGAAAGCGTCTCCTCATCATTGAGGATGTGGTGACTACCGGGGGCCAAATCCTTCTTTCAGCTCAGGATCTCCGCTCTGAGGGCGCCGCCGTGGGTCATGCCATCTGCGTCATCGACCGGCAGGCGGGAGGCTCGGAGAGGCTCGCCACAGAGGGAATCGTGCTCCGACATCTCTTCACCATGACCGACCTCGAGTCGGGCTGAGACCTGGCAGCCCAAAGGCCCCGCCTGCCCGCCCCCCGTTCGCCCTCGAAGAGGCTACAGGTCGACCGGGCCTGCACTGCAGGGTAGGTTCAGCTCACTATGTGCGATCGTCGTTCGCCGCACGTGCTGGTCCCCGACGCAGCGAGGCCGTGATGACCGAGGACGCCCTCACCCAGGGAGGCGAGCGGGATCGGGCGTGGGCCCGCGCCGCGGGTTGGATCAGGCGCAAGGACCCCGGTCTCTTGGCCATCAAGCGGTCGGTCCGGGCCGCGATCACGATCCCCACGGTGTTCGGTCTGACCCACCTTCTGTTCTCCAATCCACAGGTCAGTCTGTTCGGAGCGTTTGGGTCCTTCTCACTTCTGCTGCTGGTGGACTTCCCGGGCCGCTTCCGGACGAGGCTGCTTTGCTACATCGTGCTGTGGCTCGTGGGAAGTGGCCTGATCGCCCTCGGAACCGTGATTTCAACCGACAAATGGGCGGCCGTCGCGGTCATGGCGGTCGTGGGCTTTGGCGTGCTCTTCGTGGGGATCGCCGCCCCGCAGGCCGCCGCAGCATCGACGGCGACGCTGCTCATCTTTGTGTTGCCCGTGGCAGTGGCCCAACCGGCCGACGCGGTTGGTCCGCGGTTGATCGGCTGGGTTGCCGCGGGTGTCGTCGGCATCACGGCCTGCACGGTGTTGTGGCCGACGCCTTGGCATGACGATCTGCGTCGCCGCCTGTCGGCGACGGTTTCAGCGGTCGCCCGCCTCGTCGCCGTGCCCGCCGGGGGAAAGCCGGATCCAGAGGCTCAGCCGGCCCTCAAGGAAGAGGTTTCGTTGCTGCGAGACCGTTTCGCCAACACGCCGTACCCGCCCACCGGCGCGGCGGGAACCGCAGTCGCCCTGGCCAAGCTCGTCGGTCGAGTGGAGTGGGCCGCCGGCAATGCGATGCTCGTGCCCGACGCGTCAGATATGGGGCACATGCCGAAGGTCCAGGCGATGATCGAAGCCGTGGCCGTGACGTTGCGCCGGAGCGCTTCGCTCATCTGCGATACCCAGGCGCATCCGGTGGACGACGCAGAACAGGTGCTGGCGCTGAGGGAGAGCATGCGCGAGCTGGACAATCTCATGGGCGAGGAGCTCGCGGCCGAGGTCTCCACCCTGATCGAGCCTGGAACCGATGGCAGGACCGAAAGTTCCGGCGGGGGAAGCGAGGAGTCCCCTGCCGCTTCGATCGCTTCCTCGCTTGATCCGGCTTTCCAGGCTCGGGCCTTGGGCGTCGCCGCCCTTTTGGTGGCCGATGCAACGATCGAAGCTGCCGGGGTCGGCGCGCAAGGCGAGCAGGTGTGGGGCGCCGGGCCCGAGTGGGCGCCCCCCCAGTTATTGCGCCGGCTCCTTTCGCATCTTTCCTTTCGTTCGGTGTGGTTCCGCAATGCCGTCCGCGCCGGTGCCGGCCTGGCGCTGGCGGTAGCCGTCGTAGAGATCACCGCCGTAGAACACGGCTTTTGGGTGGTGCTCGGGACCCTGTCGGTCCTGCGATCCAACGCGTTGGGCACCGGCGCCACGGCCCTGCGCGCCGTCGGGGGAACGGCCGTGGGATTCGTCGTGGGCTCGGCGGTCATGATCGGCGTGGCGGGCCACACCGTGTTGCTGTGGGTGCTCCTCCCCCTTGCGGTGCTGGTGTCGGGCGTGGCTCCCTCCATGATCTCGTTTGCCGGGGGCCAGGCCGCCTTCACCTTGGTGGTGATCATCCTGTTCAACATCATTCAGCCCACCGGCTGGAAGGTCGGCCTCACGAGGATCGAGGACGTGGCCATCGGGTGTGGGGTGAGTATCGTCGTCGGGATCTTGTTCTGGCCACGGGGGGCGATGGCGGCGTTGGGCCGTGCGCTCTCCGACGCGTTCGTCATGAGCTCGGGCTACCTGGGCGACGCCGTGGTTCGCTTGACGACTCCGAACGGAAGGGTGGACATGGCTCCCGGCCAGCGTGCCTCCCACACCGCCTACCTCAGGCTCGACGACGCCTTTCGCCAGTTCCTGGCTGAGCGGGGAGCGAAGCTCGTGCCGGTTGAAGTTGTCGCCAATCTCTTCACGGGATCGAACCGTATCCGGTTGGCTGCGTTCACGCTGTCCGCTCTGCCGGTGCTGCCTCCCGAGCAGGGGCTGTCGGAACTCGAATCAGTAGCGGTCGCCGGAGCGGTCCTCCGCGACTCCTACGCGTCGAGCCATCGTTGGTACGAAGAATTCGGCGAGGTGTTGAGAGGACAGCGGGGCGCGCTGGACCCGCCGCCCGAACATGACGAGACCTTGCATGGCGTGTTGCGCAATGCATTTGACGACGCCCGCGTCGGACGACGGGGCGACCAATTGCGCACAATGTTGCAGATGTTGTGGGCCGACGAACTCCTCGAGAGACAGCGTCAGGTCCAGGCCGACTTGGCAGGATCGGTCGAGCTCTTCACCCGCCACCGGCACAAGCTCCTGATGATCTGATCAACCGTCAGGGGTCTTAAGCCTTGTCGACCTTACGAATGGCGCCGTAACCGCGAGCCATGGCCGCGGTGATGATTGCCTCGAAGTCCTTGTCACCGAGCACGCGCGGGGTGCCCATTGAGGAGGCGCGCCAGTACAACTCGGCCAGCCACTCGAGGAGCTCGAGACGTTCAACGGCCTGATCCATTGTGCTGCCATAGGCAATGGAGCCGTGGTTCTGCATCATGGCGGCATTCCGGCCCTCGAGCGCCTTGATGACGTTTTGCGCGAGTTCCTCAGAGCCAAAGGTGGCGTAGGCCGCAGTGCGGGGAGTGCCGCCCAGGCCGAGGCAGCTGTAGTGGAGGGCAGGAAGCTCGTCGTGGGTGCAGGAAAGCGCGGTGGAGGCCATCGCATGGGCGTGGGTGATGGCCAGGGCGTTGGTGGCGGCATAGATGCCCGTGTGCAACGGAACCTCCGAGGTCGGCGCGAGGTCGCCGTCGACTATCTCGCCATCGAGATTGATGACCGTGACCATTTCGGCCGTCACTTTGGCCAGGTCGGCCCCGGTGGGGGTCACGGCGATCAGGTCTCCCTGGCGTGCGGAGATATTTCCCGCCGTGCCAATGACGAGCCCCTCCTCGGCCAGGTGGCGGCTTGCGCGCGCAACCGCTTCTCGTTCTACCGCCAGGAGCAGATCGCTCATTCCTCGTTCCTCTCTCAAGTTTCAAGACTGCAAGTACGCGTGAGGCCTGATCGAAGGACACGTCGCAGATCTCGATCTCGCCAAACGGCCGCCTCTGACGAGCGCCGGGCTCCACGCTAGATGCACCGGCGCCCGGTGTGCACTTCGCGGGAGCACTGGCCTGTATGTCCCCTATCACCTCCGGCGAGCCGTAACCCCCGAGAGAGGCGACAACCGCACCGTGCGTCCCGGTGGTCGCCAGTAGCGTCGTCGCACCATGACCTCGCCCGCTGACGACCTTTTGTTGCTGGCAGCAGGAGTGATCGCCGGAGCGGTCGGGTCGGCGGGCGGCATCACATCACTCATCTCGTATCCGGCGCTGCTCGCCATCGGCGTCCCGCCGCTGCCCGCAAACGTCACCCAGGCTGTCGCCTTCGTGACCTGCCTCCCCGGATCGGCGTTGGGCTCGCGACCCGAGCTGCGCGGGCAGGGGCCGTGGCTCCGGCGATGGGCCGCGCTCACCGCGCTGGGTGGTGCAGCGGGGGTCGCCCTGCTGCTCTGTACTCCCGGCCACATCTTTGCGCGGATCGTGCCGTTCTTGCTGGCGCTCGCCTCCATAGTGCTGCTCCTCCAACCGCGCCTCTCGCTGTGGCAGGAGAGCCGTCTCGGCGAGGGCACCCGCTTCCTCCTCCCCTGCGGGCTGTTCACGGTGTCGGTCTACGGTGGCTATTTCGGGGCTGGATCGGGCGTCATGGTCCTTGCCTTGCTCTTGCTGACGGTGGATCAGAGCTGGGCGAGGGCGAATGCGCTCAAGAACGTCATCCTCGGCGTGGCCGACGTTGTTGCCGCAATCGGCTTTGCCGTATTCGGACCAGTTCGCTGGGCGGCGGCGGTGCCGTTGGCTCTGGGCCTTTTCGCCGGCAGCAGGTTCGGTCCTTCGCTGACGCGCCGGATTCCCGGAGCCGCTCTCAGAGTTGCGGCGGCAACGGCGGGGTTTGGATTGGCAATCGAGCTGTGGCTGTACCCGAGGTAGCGCATTCCAGACGTGCAGCTCTCTTATGCTGTCGCGGGAAGAGAATGGAGCGAGAAGAGAGATGGCGACGAAGAACCGTCTGGCGATCATCGTGGCGTTCGTCATGCCCGTCACACCGCGCTTCCGATCCATCTGCAGGATGACCGGGCAGTGATCGATTCCCCTCCGCAGCTCTCGACGAAAACGAGAGGGCAGTAGCACGGTGGGAGACGAACTCCGACCGGCCACTGCGTCCGATCACGATGAGCTCTTTGCCGCCTACGCGCAGATCGTCGACGCGGGGGATGGGTTTCCTCATGCGCCGCCCCTTTCCCGGCACGAGTTCGATGACTATTGGATCGCCCACACCTCGGCGGTCTGGGTCCTCCGCGCTGAGCACGAGTTGATCGGGGCGTACTACATCAAGCCGAATTTCGTCGGGCGGGCGGCCCACATCTCGAATGCCGGATATTTCGTTCTCGACGCGCATCGGGGGAGGGGTCTGGGCCGAAGAATGGTGGAGCATTCCCTACGCGAGGCGCAACGGCTCGGGTTCGATGCAATGCAGTTCAACCTGGTCTTCGCATCCAATGCGGCGCGCCACCTCTACCTTCGGCTTGGCTTCGTCGAAGTCGGGCGAGTCCCGGCCGCTGTGGATGGCGATGATGCGCTGATCTATTGGCGCAGCCTGGAGGAGGGCACATGAAAGATGTTTCCATCGACGCCGTCGACGGCCACGTCGCCACGGTGTGCCTGCATCGCCCACCCAATAACTTCTTCGACACGGCACTCCTCCGGGCGCTGGCCGACGCCTATGAAGAGCTGGCGTCGGCAGACGGCTGCCGCGCCATCGTCTTGCGGTCGGAGGGAAAGCACTTCTGTGCCGGGCTTGATTTTGCCAACAACAAGGGGCAGGACATCGCGGCCCTCTACCGCAATGCGCTTCGCCTCTTTGCGGCACCCCTCCCCGTTGTGGCGGCGATCCAGGGGGGTGCCATCGGCGGCGGCCTCGGGCTCGCCCTCGCCGCCGACTTCCGTGTGGCCACCCCGGCGAGTCGCTTCAGTGCAAATTTCTCACGCTTGGGGTTTCACCACGGCTTCGGGCTCACGGTGACCTTGCCCCGCATAGTGGGCGAGCAGCACGCGGCGGAGCTTCTCTATTCGGGGCGCCGCGTCGATGGCAGCGAGGCGCGAGCCCTCGGACTGTGTGACGACCTGGTGGACGATGAGGACCTCCTCCCGGCGGCCAGGGCGCGTGCGGGCACCATCGCGAGCTCGGGTCCCCTGGCGGTGCGCTCCATCCGGGCCACGCTGCGGCAAGGTCTCGTCGACCGGCTCCGGGTGGCCATGGACCACGAATGCGATGTGCAAGAGAGCCTGCGCCACTCGTCGGATTTCGCCGAGGGGATTGCAGCCAGCGCTGAGCGGCGTGAGCCTCGCTTCACCGGAACCTGACGGTCCACCGGCCGAGCCGGACGACGTCGGCCAGCAGGTGATCGAGGTGGGGCCGAGCGAACCATTCGACCTGTCGATGCGTCTATAGGGGCGGAACACGCGTGCGCGTGCGAAGTGAAGGGAGCCCATCCAGATGCCTGCGGAGGACGAAGGAACCGGCAGCGAGGACCCGAAGCGTCTCCCCGGGAGGTCTTTTCGCATCTCCCTGTCCTCCGTCCTCGTGGCGGCAGTGGTGGCAGCGGTGGTCCTGGGCGGGGTCGCCCTCGGCGTCGCCGCGGGAACATCCGGCGCCACGCCGACACGTCCCCCGGCTTCGTGTGGACCGACGACGCCAAAGCTCACGGTGCACGGCACCGGACAGGCAGCGGCGACCCCGGACCTCCTCACTGTTGTCGTGCAGGTCGCCGTCACAGGACCGACGGCAACCACGGCGTTGGCCGCGGACAATACGAGTGCCGCCGCGGTCGTGGCGGCGTTCGAGGGAGGGGGCGCGCGGGCCCAGGACATCCAGACGTCCGGTCTGTCCCTTCAGCCCCAGTACTCCTACCCGAAAGGCGTCCCGACGCTGACCGGGTACCAGGTGGTCAATGCCGTCACCGCCACCTTGCACGACATCGCACGGTCGGGTGCAGTCATCGATGCAGTGGTCGGCGCCGGCGGGAATGCAACGCAGATCGAATCTCTTACGTTTTCCACCCGCGATCCAAGTTCGTTGGAAGCACGGGCGCGGGCCCGAGCCACGACCCAGGCCGTGACGTACGCACGCGCCTTGGCCCGAGCGGCCGGCAGGTCACTCGGGCCGGTGTGCTCGCTGAACGACCAGTCAGGCGTCTCGGTATCGGAGAACGCGCTCGCGGGGGCTCCGTTCGCCTCCGCCGCCGCCTCCAATGTGCCGATTGAATCTGGTTCACAGACCCAGACGGCGCAGGTCGCGCTCGTCTACGCCCTCGTCCAGGCCAAGCCCTGATCGGGTCAGCTGACTGGGATCACCAGTGCCCGATCGTCGTTGTCGACGACCCTTGGTGCCCTGATCAGGGTGAACGCGGTCGCCGCCGCGAGCGCCAGCATGATCGCGCTGAAGGTGAATGCCGTGGTGTAGCCGTGAATGGCGCCTGCCACCTTGGCGCTGGCTGAAGTGCCGTGAAGCGCCAGGTACGAGGCCGTCGCCCCGGTGGCGATGGTGTTGATGAGCGCGGCACCCAACGAGCCTCCCGTCTGTTGCGTGGTGTTCACCAGTGCGCTCGCCACCCCGGCGTCCGCCGGGGTGACACCGAGCAGGGACGTGCTGCTCATGGCCACGAAGGAGAGTCCCATGCCCACGCTGACGATCACGATCGCCGGCAGCACCAGGCTGATGTAGGTCGACTGTACGCCGAGAAGGGTGAATATCCCCAGGCCGATCGCACTCAGGGAGAGCCCGCTCATGATCACGAAGCGGGGCCCGAAGCGCGGGAGTAGGCGGCTGGCCGACGTCGCGCCGGTTATCACGCCCAACGAGAACGGCACGAAGGCCAAACCGCTCTTCATGGCTGAGTAGTGCAGCGTGCCCTGGAAGTAGTAGGTCAGGGAGAGGAACGTCCCCAGCATGGCGGTTCCGACGAGCAGGGAGGCCAGGAACGAGCCTCCCCGGTTACGGTCAAGGATGATCCGCAGCGGCAAGAGCGGATGGGTGGCCCGGCGCTCGATGAGCACGAACAGGGTGAGCAAGACCGCCGCTGTCGCGAAGAGCATGAGCGTGGTCGAAGAGGCCCAACCGTCCAGGCCGGCCTTGGTGAACGCGTAGACCAGGGCCAGGAGCCCGCCCGTGGCGGTCACCGCTCCGGGAATGTCATAGCCGTGACGGACCGGACTCTTGCTCTCGGTCACGAAGCGAGCGGCGGCGAGTGCAGCCACAATGGCGATCGGGACATTGATCAGCAGTGTCCAGCGCCACGAGGCGTACTGGGTCAGCACACCCCCCAGGATGAGGCCGATGGCGGCGCCTCCGCCGGCGATGCCGCCGTACACGCCAAAGGCCCGCGCCCGCTCCTTGGGCTCGCTGAAGGCCACGGTGAGAAGCGACAGCGCCGAGGGCGCCATGATCGCCGCGAATGCTCCTTGCAGCGCGCGGGCACTGAAGAGCATGGCCGAGTTCTGTGCCAGGCCGCCCAAGGCGGAAGCGGCGGCAAATCCGATGAGGCTGACGAGGAACATCCGCTTACGACCGAGGTAGTCGGCGATGCGTCCCCCCAGTAGGAGCAGCCCGGCGAAGGCCAGGGTGTAGGCGGTCAACATCCACTGCCGGTTTGCGGTCGAGATGTGGAGGGAGCGCTGGGCGGAGGGTAACGCGATGATCACGACCGACGCGTCGAGCACCACCATCAATTGGGCCACTGCGATGACGCCGAGAGCCCGGAACCGCTTGGGATCGAGGGCTGGTGTTGTTGTGTCCGGTTCGAGGTCTTGGCGTTCGAGGGTGGTCGTCACAAGGGGCTCCTGCAGTCGTGGTGGGTGAACAGCTCCCCGAGAGGTGCGGGGCAACCAGCGGGAGGGTCTCGCTTTGGCCGCTGAGCTGTCGTACAATCGGAGTACTAGTTCCATTTAGACTATACGGAATGAAGGTTCCGTTTGTCAACCGGGGGGAGGAAGATCTCTGTGGTTACAACGCCGTCCGTTGACGTGACTGGTCAAAGAGCCCTCCGTGACGAAGGGTCGCGCCCGCTCCGGGCTGACGCACTGCGCAATCGCGCCCGCGTGCTCGAGGCGGCCGAATCCCTCTTCGCCTCCGAGGGCATCTCCGTGCCGGTGGACGTCATCGCAGAGAAGGCGGGAGTGGGGGTCGGCACGCTCTATCGCCATTTCCCGACCAAGGAGAAGCTCTTCGAAGCGATCCTGATCGACCGGATCGCCGACATTGCGGCGGATGCCCGGGCCCGCGTCGACTCCGAGGATCCCGGTGCGGCGTTCTTCGCCTTTCTCCAGCACCTGGTCCGGGAGAGTGCGTTGAAGCGCGACTTGATCCAGGCTCTCATCGGGGCGGGCGTCGAAATCGAGCTGGCCGCTGCCCAGTCCAAGCGAGACCTCGAGGCGGCGGTCAACGACCTCCTCGGCGTGGCCCAAAAGGCGGGAGCGGTCAGGCCCGATGTCACGTCCGCCGTCGTGCTCTCACTGGTGGGGGCAACGTGTATCGCATGTGAGCGTCCCAACACGGGGGCACTACCCGAAGATCTCTTGAACATCGTCTTTGACGGCCTACGGCCTCCGACGGTCGCTGCTGGTCCGAAGACAGTGGCTGAGGCCGGGCCTGAGGCCGGGCCTGAACGCGCGAACCCAGCCCCCACGCTCTAACGACCGGGCCCGCGGGTTGATGGCGCAAACTGGCGTCACCCCTGCTCACCTGCAAGTCTATGGGGCCATGGCGCCCTCGAGAAGCCCGGTGCAGTGACCACGACGGTCTCCCCCCGGTTGGCGCAGGACTCCACAGAAGTATCCCTCGTCATCAGTGGCATGACCTGTGGCGCATGCGCGGCGCGGATCGAACAGCGGCTCAATGCGCTCGAGGGGGTGGAGGCACGCGTCAATTACGCCTCCGAACGCGCCACGGCGGTGATGCCGCCCCACGTCAGCGTGGGGCGGCTCATCGAGGAAGTCGCCGCCGCCGGCTACTCCGCCGAGCTTCCCGACGAGGATCCGCAGCAGGCGCAGGACGGTCGGGAGGAGATTGACGCCCGGGTGCGGTCCCTGCGGCGACGGTTGTTCGTGGCCGCCCTGCTCTTCATGCCCCTGTGCGATACGTCGATTGCCTTCTCGGTGGCGCCGAACCTGCGCTTCCCGGGCTGGCAGTGGCTCATGGTTGCCCTGGCGGCCCCGGTCGTGACATGGGCGGCCTGGCCCTTCTACCGGGCTGCGGTTCGCAGCGCGCGTCACCGGATGTCCACCATGGACACGCTGGTCTCGTTGGGGATCATCTCGTCGACGCTGTGGTCGTTCTATGCGATGTTCTGGCGAGACTCCAGCCGCGTCTCGCATTCGCTGCTTTTCATGCTGGTCCATCGCTCGTCCGGCGCCATCTACCTCGACGTCGCGGCTGGAGTCACCACGTTCGTGCTGGCTGGACGGTATTTCGAGGCGTGGTCCCGACAGCGGTCGGGTAATGCGCTGCGCGCCTTGGCCGGCGTTGGCGCCAAGGACGTGGGGGTGATCGACGCCAGTGGATTCGAGCGCCGGCGCCCGGTATCGGCACTCACCGTCGGTGACCGCTTCATCGTCCGACCCGGAGAGACCGTGGCCACCGACGGCGAAGTCGTCTTCGGGCAGTCAGCGGTCGATCGGAGCGTCCTGACCGGCGAGTCCCAACCCCTCGACGTGGCCCAGGGCGACCTCGTGGTGGGAGGGACTGTTTCGACCAGTGGACGTTTGGTGGTGCGGGCCACGAAGGTTGGGCGCGAGACGCAGCTGGCGCAGATGCTGCGGCTGGTCGAGCACGCCCAGAACGAGAAGGCGGCGGTGCAGCGACTGGCCGATCGGGTGTGCAACGTCTTCGTCCCGGCGGTCCTGCTGATTGCGCTAGGAACGTTGGCCGCCTGGATCTTGCTGGGGTACCCCTCGCAGCAAGCGTTCACTGCGGCACTGTCGGTCCTCGTCATCGCGTGTCCGTGCGCCCTCGGCTTGGCCACGCCGGCCGCGCTCTACGTGGCTGCGGGTGAGGGCGCCCGATCCGGGATCTTCTTCAAGGGGTATCGTGCGCTCGAAGCGTCCAAGCAGGTCGACACGGTGGTGCTGGACAAGACCGGGACCCTCACACAGGGGAAGATGAAGGTCACCGACCTCGCGTGTGCGGCGGGGACTGACTCCCGGGCACTCCTGCGATGGGCCGGCGCGCTGGAGCAGGCATCAGAACACCCGGTGGCCGCGGCCATTGCCGCTCGGGCGCGGGAGGACGTGGGATCCCTCCCCGAAGTGCAGTCCTTTGTCACCCGACCCGGGCTGGGGGCCGAGGGCCTGGTTGAAGGTCATCGCATCACGATCGGGCGCACGGTGGGGCCGCCGGATCCCCCGGCGTCCGCGGTCACGGAACACTGTGCGGAGTGGGAGCGACAGGGGCGCACAGCGGTGCTCGTATGGCGTGACGGCGTGGTGGTGGGATCGATAGCCGTCGAGGACACCCTACGAGAGTCGGCCATACCGGCCGTGCAGCGGCTGCAGCAACTGGGCCTACGTTGTGTCCTCATGACGGGGGATAACGAGGTCACCGCGCGCGCGGTGGCCGGCTCATTGGGGATCACCGAGGTCGTGGCGGGCGCCTTGCCAGCGGACAAGGTCGCGGTCGTGCGGCGCCTTCAGGCCGAGGGTCGCTCGGTCGCCATGGTCGGAGACGGGGTCAACGACGGCCCCGCGCTCGTCGTGGCAGATCTGGGCCTGGCCGTCGGATCGGGCACAGATGTGGCGATCAATGCGGCGGATCTCATCGTCGTGCGTGACGACCTGCGCGCCGTCGCAACCGCCATCGACCTTTCGCGTCGGACGCTGCGCACGATCCACGGCAATTTGACCTGGGCCTGCGTCTACAACCTGGCGGCTCTTCCGCTCGCTGCGTGTGGTCTGCTCAATCCCTTGATCGCCGCTGGTGCAATGGCCCTGTCGTCGGCCTTCGTCGTGTGGAACAGTTCGCGGTTGCGCAGCACGGCCAACGAGGTGCGAGGAAGCGTGCGGCCGAAGCCCGTTCGAGCGCTGAGCGCTGCAGCGACCCATGGATAACCATCTACCGGTCCTGTCGGACCTCCTCGGCGCGCTCATGCTGGTGGTGGGGGTGTACTGCGTCGGACGCCTCTTCCTCTCGTTCGCCGCTCATCGCACCACGCAACGTGACGCCGACGCCGTTCACTCGGTCATGGGTTTCTCCATGGCCGGCATGTTGATGCCGTCTCTGGCCGCGGTGCCCACCGGACTCTGGGCACTCGTGTTTTGCGCAAGTACCGTTTGGTTCGGGTGGCGGGTCGTGCACGACTCGGACAACGCGGCGGCAAGACGACAGATCGGCCAGCATCTGCCCCACCTCCTCATGAGCGCCGCCATGGTCTACGTGCTGATAGTGGCGGAATGGACGGGTTCAACGAGCGGGCATGGCGCCGCCGCCTTTGGTATGGGGGGAATGGACGCTGCACGGTGGCCTCTCATGACGGTTCTCGTCGCAGCCCTGCTGCTCGGTGACGGCGCTCTCACCTTCGGCTTCAATCTGCGCCAGCTCGCGCCGCACCGCGCGCACGCAGACCTCGCCCTGGTCCGGGTGAGCGATGGCGCCGCCGCGCACGGCGATGGGCCGGAGAAGACGCCCGTCGGCAGTTGTGTCCACCCGGGACCCACCGGTGCGGCGCGGGTTCTGGCACCGCGGTCGGGCATGGTGTGTCAGCTGGTCATGTCCCTGGTCATGGGGTACATGCTGCTCTCCCTCTCGTAGGGTCCGGACGCACTCTCGCGATCGACGGCGGCGAGAGCGGCGAGCATGTCCGCGCGGGCTCGGGCGACGCGTGAGCGGATCGTCCCGGTCGGGCAGGCGCACACTTCAGCCGCTTCGTCGTAGGACAGTCCGAGCATCTGGGTGAGCACGAAGGCTTCCCGGCGCTCGGGGTTCAGACGCGCCAGGACGTCGTGCAGGGCCATTTCCAGACCGGTGTCGACCTCGACGTTGTCCACGGAATGCAGAGCCATCAGGGACTCGTCCCGCCGGCGGAGCCGGATCCGGGTCCGTAGCTCGTCCTTGCAGCTATTGCGGGCGACCGCCAGGAGCCAAGTCCGCGCGGACGCCTCGCCGCGAAAGGTGGGCAGCGAACGAACGGCGCGCAAAAAGGACTCCTGGGCCAGGTCGTCGCCGCACTGTTCGTCTACCAGCTTGGCGCACAGGCGCCACACCTGCCCGTAGGAACCTTCAGCGCGAGGCGCGCCAGCGACGTTCGAATGGGAGGCGCCAGGAGCGAGGAGCGATGAGAGCTCGGATGGCCTCAGGCCCCCAGGATCCCGGCTCATAGGGAAGAACGGGTGGTGGGTCGTCCAGGAGGGGTGCCGAGACCTCCCACAGCCGTTCTATTCCCTCCGCCGTATTGAACAGCGTGTGGTCGCCGATCATGGCGTCGTGGATGAGGCGTTCGTAGGCCTCGAGGACATCGGCGTCCTGGCCGGTCTCGTGCAGCGCGAACTGCAAGCTCAATTTCTCGAGGTTCATGCCCGGTCCCGGCTTCTTCCCGTAGAAGGACAGCGAGAGCTTGGACGAGTCGGCCAGATCGAACGTGAGGTGGTCAGGTCCCTGCGACCCCACCCCCGACCCGGCGGGGAACATGCTCTTGGGGGGCTCACGAAAGGCGATGGAGATGATGCGCTCGCCTCCCCCGAGCCTCTTTCCGGTGCGCAGGAAGAAAGGCACGCCGGCCCAGCGCCAGTTGTCGATTTCGCAGCGCAGGGCAACGAAGGTCTCGGTGTCCGATTCAGGCGCCACACCGGGTATGTCGCGATACCCCACGTACTGACCGCGCACCACCTGCGTCACATCGAGCGGGCGCAACGAGCGGAAGACCTTGTTCTTCTCCTCGCTGATGGCGTGAGATTCGAGAGCGGTAGGGGGCTCCATGGCCATGAAGCCGAGGATCTGGAAGAGATGGGTCACCACCATGTCCTTGAAGGCGCCGGTGGCTTCGTAAAACTCGACACGGTCGTCGACGGAGAGGGTCTCGGGGACATCGATCTGCACATGGTCGATGTGGTCGCGATTCCAAATAGGCTCGAAGAGCCCGTTGGCGAAGCGAAACGCCAGGATGTTCTGCGCCGCCTCCTTGCCCAGGAAGTGGTCGATCCGGAACACCTGCTCCTCGTCGAAAATCCTGTGCACGGTGTCATTGAGGGCCTTGGCGCTGGCCAGATCCGTTCCGAACGGCTTCTCCATGATCACCCGGGAACGGTCCACCAGATCCGCCTTGCCCAGCATCTCGACGACGTCGGCCGCGGCAACCGGCGGAATGCTGAGGTAGTGCAGCCGGCGGACCTCGCCGCCGATGGACTCTTCCGCCCCGGCCACGGCGGCGGCCAGGGCCTCCGCTCCCGCGGTCTGCGACACGAAGCTGAGCTTCTTCTCGAAGCCCGCCCATTGCAACAGCGAAATTTTTCCCGTGGCGTACTGGTCACACGCGTGGCGCGCCAGATTGCGAAATTCCTCGTCGCTGAGCTCGCTCCGCGCCACTCCGATGATCCGGTATTCAGGAAGCAGGCCAGATTGCGACAAATGGAGGAGTCCGGGCAGGAGTTTTCGTGCCGCCAGGTCCCCGGTGGCCCCGAAGAGGACGATGACGTGGGGGACCAGCGGCGGCGTCGTTGGACGTTCGGGATCTTGTTCGATCATCGTTGTCACCTTGCCGCCTGGCGTTCGTTGAGAAGGGATGCGTTGCCGCCCATGATCTTGGCTACGGAGTCAGCCTCGAGCTTTTGCAGTTCCGTGATCCATTCGGTCGGTTCGGGCAGACCTTCGATGTGGGGCCAGTCCGATCCGAAGATCACCCGGTCGTCGCCCATCAGGTCAACGATCTCGTTCACGTCGTCCTCCCAGAAGGGATTGATCCACACGTGTCGCCGGAACGTGACGACGGGGTCCTCTTTGAAATAGCCCGGCCTCTTGCGAGCGGTACTGGACAATTCCCGAAACAACGGCGACAGGAACTCAGAGCCGTTCTCAACCGACGCCACACGCACATTCGGGAAACGCTCGAAGAGGCGCTCCAGGATCAAGGTGATCAAGAAGTCATGAGCCGCTCGGTCAATGGCGAACATCCTGACACTCGGGGGGACGGGCCCCTGACGGAAATTGGCCGAGAAGCCTTCTGCTGCATATCCATTGGTCGAGACCCCGGCGTCACCCGCGTGGACCACCACGGTGATGCCCGCCTCATTGATCCGGGCCCAGAAGGGATCGAACATCTGATGGGCGGGAGAGTGGGGGCCCGTCACTCCGATCGGGGCGGCGGCCCGGAGCACCACCGTGCGTGCGCCCTGGTCGAGCGCCCACTCGAGCTCCGCCACCGCTTCGTCGACGTCGGCCAGCGAGATGTACGGTGCGGCGAAGATCCGATCCGCATACGCCATGCCCCAGTCTTCGGCCAGCCATCGGTTGAAGGCCCGGAAGAGCAGGACGACCGCTCCCGGATCGTGCTTGAGCGCGTTCTCATAGACCATGCCGAGAGTCGGAAACAACCAGATCTTCTCGAGCCCCTGCATGTCCATCACGGCAAGGCGGGCGTCGCGATCCCGGTATTCAGGACGGATGGGCTCCGGGGTGCCGAGCAACTCGAGGGCCGACCGACCGTTGGCATTGCCCCGGAAGTAGTCGAAGAGCGACCCTGCCGGCGACACCGGATCGAACGTGGGGTTGGTCACGGCGCCGTTGATGTGTCCCCCGAGTGCGTGGTACCTGCGGCCGCCGATATCGACCCACTGGATGACCCTGGACCCGTCCGACGGGCGCAGGTGACGCGTAAAGGCATCGAGCGCTTCGTAGTAGTGGTTGTCGGCGTCGAAGACCGGCGAGTCGACGGTGTGCATGTGTTCCTTCCCAGGTAGGGGTGGAGCGATCCAACACTCAAACTTTAGGCGCCGACCGGCCGGCCCGAGCCCCATGCGGCGAATGGCGTTCCCTCCCGGTATCCCTCGGCCCTCCTCATCGGACAGACGGGGAAGGTGCATCAGTTGGTCAACGGTGCGATCGAGGTCGTTCCAGGGAAAATCGGTGCCAAAGAGGACCGATCCGTTCCGATGTCCCTGATCAGGAGGCCCGCCGACGGATCGATCCACTCTTCAGAGGTTCCCGAGGTTCCCGAGTGTGACAATACGGTGAGCTGCCCCATCCCTTCGGGACGTGTGCCGGGCTCCCCTTCGCCTCGGCGAGCGCTTCCTATTCGTCGCGGTAGAGCAACGGTCGGCGCTATTGGCCAACGCAAGCGCCGAGTAAAGGACATCCCACGTTGTGGCTCCTTCCACCTCGTACGCCGACGGCGCGACGACGAGTCGTGCGCCACGCAAGCCCAAGGTCCGGGCCACCTCTGGGAAGTCCCCGTCGAAGCAGATCACGATGCCGACAACTCCGAGCGTCGGGTCTTCGAAGGTCGTGAGGCTGTCACCGGGACGGAAGATGGACGGTTCCCCCGTCGGGGGGTACAGGTGCGCCTTGCGGTGACTGGCCACCAACTCACCGTGCGGGTTGAAGACAAGGGCGGTGTTGTAGAGCCCACCGTCTGCCCTTAATTCGGGCACACTGCCCGCAACGAGCCACATGTCTGCGCCGAGCGTCGCCGCGGCGAGACGCCTGGCGCGCGGACCGTCACGGGGTTCGGCCGCCTGGCGCGCGTCATCGGCCAGAGTGGCCGGGTCGTAGCCGCACGGCCATTGCTCGGGGAGGACCAGGAGCTCGACACCGCGTGCCGCGGCCAGGTCGATCATGTCGAGCGCGACCTGTAGGTTCCGCTTGGGGCCGCCCGGTGTGGCGAGCCACTGGGCTATCCCAATCTGGAGATCGCGCTTCACATCGGCACCTGGCTTGGCATGACCAAAGGGGCTTCCCGTCCTCTCGTGTTTCCAGCGTAGGACGGGACCATTCGTGGCCGGTTTCCGCTTCGTGAATGCACTGTTACACCGTCCGTTCGCCGGTGCGGCCGGAGGGCGTCCGAAATAGCCTCCACCCGACGGGTGAGAGGGAGCTATGTCGGGTCGGGCGGAGACTGCCGCACGGGCGCGTCCAGACGGGCATCCGCAGCTTGCGCTCCACCGAGAAAAATGTGGCACGACTCGGTGCCGGCGGAACGATCATCGAGTTCCCCGGCCACCTCTGTGTCAGCGCGGCATGGCTGTCCCGGACCCCTCGTCAGCTATCGATGGCCTGATACACCAAGGCCCGCAGTTGCGCCCGGAACGGATAGGCCACAGAAGGCTGGAGCTGTGTCATGAAGACGGCGTAGAGATCTTCGGCCGGATCGACCCAGAACGCCGTGCTGGCCGCGCCGCCCCAGTAGAAGTCGCCCGGCGAGCCCGCCATCGCGGTGGCGACCGGCCCGAGACCGACCGCGAAGCCCAAGCCGAACCCGACGCCGTCGAAGCCGGCTTCGCCGAACCCGCCGATGGCCACGTCCGAAAGGGTGGCCCCGTCCGGAAGATGATTGCTGGTCATGAGCTCCAAGGTCTTGCGCCCAACGATGCGTCGGCCATCGAGATGCCCGCCGTTGAGCAGCATCTGGCAGAAGGCGGCATAGTCGTGTGTGGTCGAGACGAGCCCCGCCGAGCCGGAGAGGTACGACCGTGGGCGAAGGTAGGAGCTCTGCTCTCCCGTTTCGACCAAGGCGGGGGTGCGAGCCGGCCGGAATTCGTAGAGGGAGGTGAATCTCTCCACCGCTTCCTCGGGCACGAAGAATCCCGTGTCGGCCATCCCCAGGGGCTCGAAGATCTCCCGGTGGAGGTAGTCATCGAACGGGTCGTCGGCCAGGATCTCGACCAGGCGACCGACGATGTCTGTGGAGAGCCCGTAGTTCCAATGGGTTCCCGGATGGAATTTCAGCGGATACTGCGCCAGGAGGTCGGTGATCTTCTCGAGCGTCATCCCGTTGCGCTGCGCGTCACGGGCCGAGGCGAACTCGTCATCGATCGGATTGCCCGGAAAGAGCCCGCCGGGAAGGCCGGTCGTGTGCATGAGGACATCACGGATATTCATGGGGCGTTGTGGTTTCACCTTGGTGATCGAACCGTCGGGTTGCACTTCACCCACCCGGAGGGCGCGCCACTGGGGGATGAAGCGGTGGACCGGATCGGTGAGCTGGAACATCCCGCGTTCGTAGAGCTGCATGAGGGCGACGGACGCGATCGGCTTGGTCATCGAAAAGATGCGAAAGATGGCGTCGTCGCGCATGGGACGCTCCTGCTCGCGATCCATCAGCCCCAGCGATCGATGGTAGGCCACGTGGCCACCGCGCACGACGGTGACCTGGCATCCCGTGATCTTGCCGGGCGCCACGTAGTTCTCTTCGAAGTGACGAGTGATGCGCTCCAAACGAGCCTCGCTCATCCCCGCTGCTTCGGGCTCCACCTTCACGCGCGCCTCGTTCCTCTCACAAGCCGGTGGTCGTCGCCACGCCCGCGAGAGTACCCGCCGGAGAGGATCGCCCTACGTGGCCGCGCGGTGATCCCGCAGGTAGCCGGCAGTGTTCTCCAAGAACGCGGCGACATCCTGCGCTTTCGACGTGCAGATGTCGCGGAAATACTCAGGCACGTAGACCTGGGCCGCACCGGAGGCCAGGCCACCGAGAATGGCATCTACGGCGACCGAGACGGGCTCCGCCGTCACGGGCAGGTCGGGGATGTCGTTGTCGGGCAGGCTGAAGAGATCGGTGTCGATCACGCCGGGATAGACCACCATGAGCTTGATGCCCGTCTCCCACAGGTCCATGGCCATCGCTTCGGAGAACGCCGTGAGCGCTGCCTTCGAGGCGTCGTAGGCGGCCTCTCCGGGCGCGCTCAGCTGGGCCGCGATGGACGAGATGTTGACGATGGTCCCGGCGCCCCGCTCCAACATCTGCGGCAGGAGGGCCATGGTGAGACGCATGGGGGAGAGGTAGTTGATATGCATGACCTGCGTGATGGTGTCGATGTTCAGCGCCGTCACGTGGCGCCGCTTGGGGATGCCGGCGTTGTTCACCAGGAGATCGACCCCACCGAACGCATCGAGCACGTCCACGCTCAACTGGTCCACCGCGTCGAAGTCAGCCAGATCCACCGCCCACATTCGGCTCTCGGGCGAATGCTCCATGCACCGACCGACCACCTCGGCCAGCCTGTCCCCGCGACGGGCGCATATGCCGACGGTTGCTCCTTCCGCCGCCAAGGCCTCGGCCAGACCAGCCCCGATGCCCGAAGAAGCACCGGTGACGAGGGCTCTACAACCTTTTAGTTCCAAACCCATCTCTCCACCCCCTGGTTTCCGTTGGCCCGTTGGCCCACGCGGCACCGTACCGTACCGACTGTGCTCACTCTATGCAGACGGGGCGCCGCAGGGCTATTGACACGTTGTCGGTCCCCCCATGGGGTCACTGGTCACGTTGGAGACGTGACCGCCGTCGATCAGTCGGTATGAGGCTCGGCCACGAGTTGATAGCCGATCCCGGGCACCGTGCGAAGGATTCGACCCTCGTCGTCGTCCATCTTCTTGCGGAGGCGGTGGATGTACACGCGCACGTAGTTGGACTCGGCCCCATAACCGGGCCCCCAGACGTCCTTGAGGATCATGTGGTGCGTACACACCTTCCCGACGTAGCGAGCAAGGTACGCCAGCAGATCGAACTCACGGCTCGTGAGGGGGAGCGTGGTCCCACCCCTGGTCGCCATGTGGTGCACCATGTCGATCTCGAGGTCCCCGACCTGCATGATGCCGGCCAGTGGCGGCCCGTTGCCCTGGCGCGCCGCGGCATGACGAATGGCCACGCGCAGTCGAGCTTCCAGCTCGGCCATGCCGAAGGGCTTTGTGATGAAGTCGTCCGCGCCACCATCGAGTGCCTCAACCTTGCGGTGCTCGTCGCCGTAGGCCGACAGGATCACGATCGGAATGTCGGAGAACTCCCTGATGCGCCGACACACCTCGAGACCGTCCAGATCGGGCAGCCCCAAGTCCAAGATCACCAGGTCAGGATGGACCAACGCCACCTGGGTGATGGCATCGGCGCCCGAGTGGGCCATGGCGACCTCGTCCCCCCGAGAGGTGAGCCCGATGCGCAGCGCCTTGAGCAGCGCCAGATCGTCGTCGACCACCAAGACCTTCGTCATCTGGCTCCTCGCTGTTCACGCGGCACGAGGTACACCGGCCGCGGGAACGGTGAAGACGACGCGGGCGCCACCTCTCGTTCCAGGGTCGATCCAGATGCAGCCGCCATGGGCCTCGACGAATGCTTTGGCGATGGCCAATCCCAGGCCCGCCCGACCCCCGCCGCTGTTCTGACTGAACATGTCGAAGACCCGTTCCCTTTCCTCGGCCGCGATGCCGGGACCGTCGTCGGCCACGGAGATCTCGACCAACGGTACCGTAGGCCCGCCGCTGGTCCTGGCACGGATCCGGATGAGGCGGTCCGGCGGTGACAGGCGAGCCGCGTTCTCCAACAGGTTCGCCAGAACCTGCCCGATCAGCACGTGATCGATCTCCAGCAGGGGCAGGTCGGGAGGCGACTCACGACGCACGCGGCTCCGCGGGACCAGACCGTCGACCGCGGCCAACGCCTCCTCCACCAACTCGTCGAAGGGAATGAGCGTCGGTCGCACGGCGAGCGCTCCCGACTCGATGCGCGTCATGTCGAGCAGGTTGGTGACCAGGCGGGCCAGGCGATCGGATTGCAACTCGATCAGCTCGAGAAGATCGGCCCGATCGGTCTCGCTCAAGCCGGCGTTGTTCTGGCGCAGGCTCGAGACCGCCGCCTTGACCGACGCGAGCGGTGTGCGCAGATCGTGGGAGACCGCTCCCATCATCGCCCCTCGCCAGCGGTCGATCTCCTCCAGGAGGCGTGTGCGCACGGCCTGGTCCTGCAGCTGCGCCCGTTCGACCGCGAGGGCGGCTTGGTTGGCAAAGGTCCCCAGCAGCGCTCGATCTTGCCGGGCGAACTGGACCTCTTGCAGGACGAGAAGGCCCACCGGCCGATTGCTCGCCACGAGCGCTACGGCAATGCGGCTGGCTGCCTCCCCTCCGGCCATACCCAGCGACCGGGTCTGCCCCGAGCTCGAGGTGAGCGAGGCCAGTTCCTCGGCCGTCATCGCCTGACCATCGCGGGCTGCCACAAAGAGATCCGGTCCCTCGCCACCCAGCGGGGCGGGCACAGCCGGGAGGAGCAGGGCTGTCCAACGCGGGGCGAAGACGCTCTGTACCGTGGCGGCGATGTGATCCAGCAACTCCGAAAGCGTGAAATCTCCGATCAGGGCCTGGGAGAGTTCGAACAGCCGCCCGGCGTCCTGCTCTCGACGGCGCGCCTCGTCCCGCGCCGCATTGAGGTTGGTGACGACTTGAGCCACCAGGAGCGTCACAACGAGATAGACGACCAGCGCGAGCCAGTTCGCCGCATCGTGGACCGTCAAGGTGCCGTAGGGGGGCAGGAAGAAGACGTCGTAGAGGATGAAGCCGATCACCGAGGCCAATGCCCCTGGCGTGAATCCCCCGACCACGACTCCGACCACGACGGGAATTACGAACGCCAACGCTGCGGTCGCGATACTGAGGTGGGCCCGAAACGGCAGCAGGACGAGAAGAAGTGCGCCCTGCGTGGCCAGAGAAAGGGTGCCGCCGACGACGGCCCTGCGGTGCGTTCCGAAACGGGCCGGCATCGTGCGCATTGCCTCAGTCATCACGTCCCCGAGATTGGCTCACCTGTGACCGAGTGTAGTGACGGCCCTCTTGGGCAAAGCGAAACGAGCGGGCAATGACCGGCACCATGGAGCCCCGGGGACGCCGACGCGGACGACGCGTGGGAGCTAGCTGCGCCTGAGATCGTCAAAGGCGGCCACCGCAGCAGCGTTCGCCGCTGTCTCCATGCATCGGTTGAGGTGGGCCAGCATCTTGGCCCGCCGCGGATCGCGCGCCACGAACTTGGCGAGGGCAACCACGTCGGCCGACCCGTCCGGCTTGCTCAACGCGAACACCGCCTGATCGACGAGGTTCTCGTCGGGGCGATCGCTGATCCCCCGATAGACGGACCAGGCAACGCCGGCGTGCTCACATGCCTCGGCTACACCGGACGCCTCCATGTCGACTGCCCCGAACCCCGATTCGAGGATGGGACGCCACACTGCCTCGTCGGAGAAGAGGCCATCTGTTGTCATGAGCCCGCCTTCCGCCTTCCGTGGGGGCAATGGATGCGTGAAGTACAGCGGCCCATCGGGGTGGAGGCGCACCTGACTCGGGACCATCAAACTGCCGACGGGCAGCGCCGGATCGAGTCCACCGGCGATGCCGACGACCATGACGTGGTCGAACGGTCCGCTTGCGAGTATCCGCTCGGTGGCCAGACGTGCCACGGCAGGGCCCATGCCGATGACCCCGGCCAGCACCGTCCATTCCCCTGCCGACCCGCTATGGGAGAAGACGGCGTCGTTCTCCGTCCGGGTCAGGGAACCTGCTCGCACCACCGCCTTGAGTTCAGGACGCATGGGCGCCAGTACGGCAACCCGCTTGGTCGGTCGTTCTGACATGGTCACACCCCCATCATGGCCGACCACTCGGTAGCGTGGGAGGCGCAGCCCAGCGGCTGTCAGTCCAGCGAACGAGTCGGAGGAAAGAGATGGCGAGCGCCGAGCAGGTCGTGCGGGACTTTTGTGCTGCAGTGCGTCAACGGGATCCGGAAGTGTTGCGCGCGTTCTTCTCGGAGGACGTCGTGTACCACAACATTCCGTTGGACCCGGCAGAGGGTATCGATGCCACCATGGAGATGATGAACTCCTTTCTCGGCATCTTCGAGGACTTGGAATTCGAAATCCACCATCTGGCGAGCGATGGTTCAACCGTGCTCACGGAACGAACCGACCACTTCACCTCCAACGGCAGGTCGGCCCCGTTGCCCGTCATGGGTGCCTTCCACGTCGTCGACGGGAAGATCACCGCATGGCGGGATTATTTCGACATGGGTCAGGTGTCGACCATTCTCGGTGGGGGTTGAGCTACAAGCCGCAGGCGAAGCGTGAACTCCAAGGATGGAAGCCATAGCGCGCGTACAGCTCCAACGCCACGTTGTCCTGCACGCTCGCCGGGGCCTGATACGGCCAACCTGAAAGCCCGAACGAGCGCCATGTGCTGATCAAGATGCCATAGGCGCCGGACGGCGCCGACGGGCTGTTGTAGCGATCACCCGACTCGTGCACCCGTATACACAGCCAGTCCGCAGTGGCGACGCTGTTTGCATCGGTCACCGGCACTGGAGCGGGCGGGGCGACGGGCGGAGTTGTTGTCACCGACGGCGCCGTGGTGACGATTGTGGATTTTGGAGCCTCGAGAAGTCTCGGCTTTGTGACAACGGGTTTCGACGCCATTGTTGTGATTGTTGGTGGTGTTGTCGTCGTTGTGACGACCGGCAGGTTTACCGGAATGGAAAACCCTGCCAATGCTGAGTCGGAGAGCGTCGCACGCACAGGTGCGTGCGTGGTGCTGCCCTCGGCCGAAGCGGCTTGTCGGGTACCCAGCGTGAAAATACCTGTAGTCAATCCTGTGATGACGGCTATCGCCGTTGTGAGTGCAATGCGGATCCGCACGGCACCTCCCTTCGTCGGGCGCGCGAGGGCGCCAGGCTCTGCTCGGTGGGGGCGGGCTCCGGCCATTGCATACGCGCCCCGAACGGAGAGCGGGAAGGCGTCGTCCGTTCTGGCTTTGTGCCGCAGGGTGTGCGGCCGGTTGTGTGAAGGCCCGGGGGTTGTCCTCGGTGTGTCCTCGCTTTTCGATTTTCAGGCCGGTCCAGGTGGACAGGCGTGCCACGACCCCGACAGGTCTGTGGAAGGTCCGAACAACATCACTTTCCGGGAAAATCTCGTTTGACGGCTCCACCCATCGACCAGAAAGTGTTTCTTCGTTTTGTGACGAGGACTGTAGCAGGAGGCGGCAAAAGCGCAAGCGCTGGCGGCAAAAAGCCCAACGACCAGGAGGTATGGGATCAAAGCTTGTGAAGGTTTTCACAATACGGGCCCACGGGGAGCGCGATTTGCGTCAATACGGGATGGTTGAAGCGACGGTTATTGCCCAAAGCAGATTTGACAAGCGCCGACGTGCATCCCCGGAATGGATTGGTGTACGAACGTCCCAGCGTGCTGCAGGTTTCCGGTACGGCGACGCAAGCCCCGCAACAGGGAGGAACTCAGCCGAACGTGAAGTCGTAGGCCTCCACGCCAGGTGTAAAGCTCAGGTTGAGCTGACCGGTCGTCAACGTTCCTCCTGAGAACAACGTGTAGAGGCGGGGTACGCCACCCACGTGCATGGTGGACAGATTCCTCCCGTTGAAGGAGATATCGACGGTTCCGGACCCACCCATGACGAGGTACACGTCATTGGCCACGAAGTGAAGATAGATCTGTGCGTCGCCTCCCGATGTCGCTTCCTGCGCATGGACCGTCCATGTTCCATTGAACGCAAAGCTGTTGATGGGGACCGGGTTGGGGGCGTTGTACACCAGTGGTGTGTCGTGCACGATAGGAGTCCCGACGGCATCTTGCTCTTCCTGGTAGCCGACGTAGCTCTCCGGGGTGGTCTGGTTGATCGGCGTTTTGTTCGCAACATCGGTGCGGGGCGGTAGCGACGTGACGCCTGTGGCCGTGAGCAGCGCGCGTATGTCGCTCTCCATGGTCGAGTACCCACCTTCACCGAAGTCGTAGGCGCGCACGTCGCCGGTTGGATCGATCAGATACTCGGCCGGCCAGTATTCGTTGTTGTAGGCGTCCCAGGTGTCGTAGTTGTTGTCGATTGCGACGGGGTAGTCAATGCCAAGATGCCCCGCCGCGCTGCGAACGTTCGAGACAACGTGCTCGAAGGCGAACTCGGGTGTGCTGACCCCGACGACGACGAAGCCGTCCTTCTTGTAGTCGTTGTACCAGCCTTCGACGTGCGGCAGCGAGCGCTGGCAATTGATGCAGGAGTAGGTCCAGAAGTCGACCAGGACCACCTTGCCCTTGAGCTGGGCCAACGAGAGCGGCTTGTCCCCGGGCGTATTCAGCCAGCTGACGATACCGGTGAAGTCCGGCGCCAGGCCCAACTTCGGCAGCGTGGCCATCTTGGCCACGGTCGCCGCTTTCTTGGCGAATTGGTTGGCGTGCTCACCGCTGATCGATCGCAGCTGTTTGGCGATGGAGCCGTTGCTCTCGATGTGATTCTGCAGCGCCGAGGTGTAGCCCGGCACGTCCCGTTGTAGCGGGTCAAGGAGGTGGAGCGCGATCGCAAGGGTGGTTACGGCGAGGATGGCGCCGGCTGCGCGGCGGACTGCCGGCAGGTGCGTGCGCACCCTCTTCCAACTGAAAGTGGCGCGTTGGGCGATGATGGCGAAGATGAGGAGGGGGAACGCCGCACCGACAGCGTAAAACAGGGTGACAAAAAGCGACGATGCATTGATCCGGTGTTTGGCGGCCGCGGTCGCGATGGCCCCAAGGACTGGACCTGCGCAAGGGAAGAAGACGAGGCCCAAGCTGAGCCCGAGGACAAATCCACCGCCGGCGTCGGCGTAGCGCGAAGCCCCGAGGCGGCTGAAGGGCTTCTCGATCCACTCCCCCACGATCGAGAACATGAGACCGATGGCCAGGAGGGACAGGAGCCCGATTCCCAACCAGAACAGAAAGTTCTGTGGCAGGCCGAGTGCGCTCAGCACGGTGACGCCCAGCAACTCCGCGAGGCTGAAGCTGACCACAAGCCCGCCGATTATGGCGTAGGGCCGGAACTTGCTCGTCCCGGTGGAGCCGCCGGCCACCACGACGGGAAGTACGGGGACGATGCAGGGCGAGAGCCCGGTTATCAGTCCGCCGAGAAAGGCAACAGCGAGCAGCTCAGCCATGATCGACCGACACCCCCCTGCGGCGCTGCTGCACTGACGTCCCTCCCCATTCTCCCCAGCAGGAGAAGATATCGGCGCAGGTCGTCGAGAAATCGTCGCCCCGATTGCGAGAATCACGCCGTGGAGAAGCAAACTGTCGCGAAATGATCAACGTCCACTTCGTCTACCTCGGGGCCGCCCTCGGCGCTGGCGGATCCTTGGTCTACGTCCGGGACACGTTGCGTGGCACGACGCAGCCCAACCGGGTGACCTGGCTCCTCTGGGCATTCGCCCCGCTCCTGGCCTTTGCGGTGGAACTCCATTCAGGAGTCGGTTTGCGCACGCTGACGACCTTCGTCATCGGCTTCATGCCCCTTCTCGTGTTCATCGCGTCATTCCACAACGCAGCTGCGATATGGAAGATACGGCGCGTCGACTATCTCTGTGGAGCCATGTCGCTCGCCGGCACTGCGGCGTGGCTGGCCACCCGCAACGGTGTCGTGGCCATCATCGCTGCCATCGCGGCGGACTTCTTGGCCGGGATCCCAACTATGGTGAAAAGCTGGTCCAATCCGGAGACCGAGACGGTGATGTCGTATATCGGTGCGGTGCTCAACTCCGGCATTCTGTTGCTCACGATCCACCATTGGACAACGGAAGTGGCCGCATTTCCGCTGTTCATCTTCATCATCGCCTCCGTGCAGGTCGTCGTGGTCGGATTCACGCTGGGACCCCGCCTGCGCCGCGCCCGCGCCCACCACCGCGGTGCCGTCACTCCAATGACCATCGATCAGACCCCGACCAGTCGCGATATGCCCGCGCCTGGTAGCAATTGACTCTGACGAAGTCCGACCACAAGGAGCCGACCGTGCCCACCGCACACGTCAACGGGATCGACATCGAGTACGTGACGAGCGGGGATCGGGATGATCCCGCACTTCTCCTGGTGATGGGATTGGGCTCACAGTTGATTGCCTGGCCCCACATGTTCGTCGAGCAATTGACCGCCCGCGGCTTCTTCACCATCCGGTTCGACAACCGCGATGCCGGGCTCTCGACAAAGTTCGAGGGTATGCCCGATTTCCTGGCCCTCTTCAACGGTGACCGCAGTTCAGCGCCCTACCTGGTGGACGATATGGCCGAAGACGCACTCGGATTGTTGGACGCATTGGGTCTCGAGCGGGTTCACGTCGTCGGAGTGTCGATGGGGGGCATGATCACCCAGGCCCTCGTCATCAATCACCGGTCGCGCTTCCTCACGGCCTGCTCCATCATGTCGACCACCGGAGATGTCACCGTGGGTGCACCGACCGGCGAGGCCGTCGCAGCCATGCTGCGACCGGCCGCCAACAGCAGGGAGGAAGCCATCGCGGCAAGCTTGGCGTCGAGCAAGGTGATCAGCTCGCCCGGCTTTCCGTTTGACGTCGACCTGATGACACGCCGGGCCGTCGCGGCATACGACCGCTCCTATTGTCCCGAGGGAACGGCGCGCCAGCTGGGAGCCATCCTCGCATCGCCAGATCGGACGGAGGGGCTGCGACAGCTGAAGATCCCCTTCCTGGTGATTCACGGCGAAGAAGATCCTCTGGTCACGGTGAGTGGTGGCAAGGCCACCGCAGCCGCGGTGCCCGATGCAAAGCTGATCTTGATTCCAGGGATGGGGCACGACCTCCCCGAGGCCACCTGGGACCAGATCATCGATGCCATTGTGGCCACTACGGAGTTGGCGCCTCTCTGAGGTCGGCGCGCTGTGGAGCCCTTCCGAGGACTGGGAGGCGCGAAGGCTTGAGGATGGCGATGTCCTGTCCGTCGTCGACCCCGTGACGGCCGCACCATGAGCCCGGGTGCAGTGGCTGATCCAACGAGAACCCGCCGCGTCGCACCATGCGTCGCAGGGCGGCGGGGGTGTAGCCGACGGCAGCCTCGGGGTAACCAGGGTCGTTGATGCGGCAACCGTTGCCATAGGCGTGGATGAATTTCAACACGTCCGGCGTTGCGCCCGATAACTGCACGCTCTCTTTGCCGAGGACGAAAAATGATGCGAAGACCCGTCCGTCCTTGCGAAGGACGCGACGGAATTCGCGGAGAAAGTGTGTGATATCCGGCTCGAACATGTGGGTGAAGACGGACTGGAGAATGATGACGTCGATGGAAGCTGTCGCCGCCGGGACGGTGATCTCCGGCGCCGACAGGGCGCCCTGCGGGTTGTAGAACTCGCTGCGGATATTGAGGTGCGCGAACGTGAAGTTCGCGTGGCGTCCCGTGATGTGCTCCTGACACCACGCGATGCTGGGCCCGCTCACGTCGACGCCGAGGTACGAGCCGCCCGGGCCGAGGACGTTGGTCAGAGGTATCGCGTCGCGACCCACACCACATCCCACCTCGAGCACGTCATGACCGGCACGTAGAGGGCAGTAGCGGGCGTATGCAGCCAGGTGGGCGGCGGATATCCCGGCCCACGTCTCCTCACCTCCGCCGGTCAGGATGGCGAGGTCGACCGGTATGTCGAAGCCTTCGAAGGCAAAGGTCGCGGTCATTGGTCCAATGCGTTGGCGGCGACGATCGAGGCCAGCCACCCCGCGCTCGGTTTGGGAGTGCGAGCAAACGTGGTCCGGTCCACGCTGACGAGCCCGAAGCGGGGTCTGTACCCGAAGGCCCACTCGAAGTTGTCGAGCAGTGACCAATACGTATATCCGCGTACATCGATTCCTTCTGCAATCACGTCCAGCACGCCCTGCAGCGCGTGGCGGACGTACGCAATGCGTTGGTCGTCGTCGGCCGTACCGATCCCGTTTTCGGTGACCAGGAGGGGAACCGCGGCGCCGGTGTACGCCGCCGCGCGCCGAAGGCAATTACCGAGTGCTTGCGGATAGAACTCGTAACCCATGTCGAGCACCGGTACCCCCGGCTCGTGGCCGGCCCACCCGTCGGGACCGATGCGCATCCGGGTGTACACCTGGACGCCGAGGAAATCGTCGCCCGCCGTCGCGTCGAGGAACACGTCTTCGGCGTGGCGACGGATGCTCTCCAATTGCTCCCCGCCACCGGGCGCAAGGTGGTAGTCGGTCATCGAGAGCGTCAGTCCCACGGGAACTCCGGGCGCGGCGCCGCGGATGGCCTCGACCGCGGCGCGATGTCCGGCTATCAGGTTGGCGCCGACCCGGTACGAGAGCTCCTTGTCCGCCAACCCGGGAGGGAAGAGCCCTGCGTGCCAGCCCATGGTGGCCACGATGTTCGGCTCGTTGACGGTGCAGGCGCGGGTCATCACGTCGCCGAGCTCCTCGGCCACCACGCGGCAGAACCGGCCGAAATATGCGACAGCCGCTTCACTCTCCCAGCCCCCCTGAGCGACCAGCCAGCATGGCGTGGTGAAGTGATGGAAGGTGACCACCGGATCGATGCCACGTTCCCGCAATCCTTCGCATTGGCGCCGGTAGTGTCCGAGCGCGGCGCGGGAGATCTCGCCTTCGGCCGGCTCTATCCGGCTCCATTCGACCGAGAATCGGTAATTGTCCAGCCCTAACTCGGCGACGAGGTCGGCGTCGTCCGGCCAGCGGTTCCATGAGTCGCAGGCATCTCCGGAGGAGTCGGTGCAGCCGGAGCCCGCCATGTGCTCGAACTCCCACCAGTCATTGTTGGTGTTGCCGCCCTCGACCTGATGTGCCGCCGTCGCTGTGCCCCAGGTGAACCCGTCCGGGAAGGCGTTTGCGGATGCTGTCGTCGCCATTGCCGTGCCTCCAAGTCAACCCGCCCTGGCGTGCAATGTATCGTTGGCTGACAGTGACGTCATACTCCTCGCCAGCGACCGACAACGCCCCCACGCCGGCACATGAGCCGGCTACCGCGCCGCGCCGGCGCGACGACGATCCGTCGCGCCAGGCTCCGATGGTCGAGGCCCACAAGTTGGTCAAGCGCTTCGGTGATTTCGTGGCGGTCGACGGGGTCGACTTCACCATTTCGGAGGGCGAGTCATTCGGGTTCCTCGGTCCGAACGGTGCGGGCAAGACATCGACCATGCGGATGATCTCGTGCATCAGCCCCGTGAGCGAAGGGACCCTGCGGGTGCTCGGCATGGACCCGGCTACGGAGGGCGCGCAGATCCGGGCCAGGATGGGGCTCGTTCCCCAAGAGGATTCCTTGGACCTCGACCTCACGGTTCTCGACAACCTGATGATCTACGGCCGTTACTTCGACATGCCGAAGAAGGTGGTCCGCCAACGGGCCGACCAGCTCCTCGCGTTCGCCCAGCTGACCGAGCGCGCCAACGACCGGGTGGACCCTCTGTCGGGAGGCATGAAGCGGCGGCTCACGATCGCCCGCGCGCTCATCTCGGATCCCGACCTGCTCATACTCGACGAGCCGACGACGGGTCTCGACCCCCAGGCTCGCCACCTCCTGTGGGACCGCCTCTACCGCCTCAAACAGCAGGGAGTGACGCTGGTGATCACCACCCATTACATGGACGAGGCAGAGCAGCTCTGTGATCGCCTGGTCGTCATGGACAAGGGGCGTTTCGCCGCAGAGGGGAGCCCGCGCCAGCTCATAGAGCAACACGCCACCAAGGAGGTGGTCGAGCTCCGCTTCCAACCGGGCCAGCACGAATCCATCGCACTGAAGGTGGGCGACCTGGCCGAACGTCATGAGGTCCTCCCCGATCGCATCCTCCTCTATACCGACGACGGGGACGCGGCGCTGGGCGACGTGGTCGCTATGGGGCTGGCCCCGCAGAGCGCGCTGGTACGACGCTCGACCTTGGAGGATGTCTTCCTCCGGTTGACGGGCCGAACCCTCGTCGACTGACGCAGGACGACGCGCCGTGTCGACCGCAGAGCCCTCCATCTTCGAGCACGGTGAGGTGGTGCAGCCGCGCCGTTTCACCACTCCCATGTGGGTACGCGGCGCGTTGTACTGGGGCTACCAGTACAAGCGGACATGGCGTAGCTCCATCTTCACCAGCTTCTTGATCCCGGTGCTCTATCTGACATCGATGGGGGTTGCTCTCGGGTCCCTCATCGACAAGCACTCCCACGGCGTCGACGGCGTGACCTACGTGGCCTACCTGGCGCCGGGCCTGCTCGCCGCGACCTGCATGCAGATCGGTGCCAACGACACGATGTGGCCGGTGATGGGGGCCATCAAGTGGATGCGGACCTACCTGGCCATGCTGGCCGCACCGCTGGATGTCTACGACGTCCTGCTCGGGCACCTGGCCTGGGTGGCGGCGCGCATCGGGATCGTCGTGACCATCTACCTGGCGGTGATGGCCGCCTTCGGCACGGTGCACTCCGCGTGGGCCATTCTTGCGCTGCCGGCCGGGGTGCTCACCGGGATGTCCTTCGGTGCGCCCATGGCGGCCTTCTCGGCCACCCAGGACAAGGACACCGCGTTCACAACGCTGTACCGCTTCGTGGTGATCCCGCTCTTCCTGTTCTCGGGCACCTTCTTCCCGATTTCGCAGCTGCCCCATTTGTTGCAGTACCTGGCCTATGTGACGCCGCTCTTCCACGGGGTCGCCCTCTGCCGCGATCTGACGCTGGGGCAGGTCCGCCTATGGGTCGACCTGGGGCATGGCGCCTATCTCGCCGCCTGGGTCGGCACGGGCTATCTCATGTGCCGCCGCACCTTCGCCAAGCGGTTGGTCGTATGAGCCCCAACGAGGTGGCCAGTCGGGGCGAGTCGGTCGGCCGGGGCGAGTCGGCCAGCGTGGCCCTGCGGATCACCCCCCTCGCCTTGTTGGGTGGTCGTCACGCCGCCCGGGTGCTGGAGCGCAACATCTTGGTCTACCGGCGGTCGTGGATCTTCATCGTCTCGGGTTTCTTCGAGCCGCTGTTCTACCTGCTCTCGATCGGCGTCGGCCTCAGCCATCTGGTCGGTCCCATCCCCGTCGACGGCCGTCTGGTGGCCTACACATCCTTCGTGGCCCCGGGCCTGCTGGCCTCGTCCGCCATGAACGGCGCCATGCTCGACTCCACCTTCATGGTCTTCATGAAGCTGAAGATCGCCAAGACGTACGACGCCATGCTGGCCACCCCACTCGCCGTGGGCGACATCGCCCTGGGCGAACTGAGCTGGTGCGTGCTGCGGGGAGCCCTCTACTCGGGCGCCTTCCTCTGCATCATGGCCGCGCTGGGCTACGTCGCCTCACCGTGGGCGATTCTCTGTTGGCCGGGCGCCATCCTCATCAGCCTGGCCTTTGCCGCGGTCGGGATGGCCGGGACCACGTACATGCGCACCTGGCAGGACTTCGACATCGTTTCGTTGGCCTTTATCCCGCTGTTCTTGTTCTCCGCCACCTTCTACCCCCTGACGGTCTTCCCGGGCTGGCTCCAGGCCGTCGTGCGATGCACGCCCCTCTACCAGGGGGTCGTGCTCGAGCGAGCCGCTGACCTGGGCATATTCACCTGGTCGCTGCTCATTCACATCGCGTACCTGGCGGCGATGGCGGTCGGCGGTGTGATGATCACCAGTCGCCGCCTCGGTCGCCTCCTCCTCCCGTAAGGACGGGGCACACGGGTTGGCTACCCTACGAACGGAGGTCATCGGGCAATGAACATTGTGGTGAGCAACGTCAAGGGTGGAGTGGGTAAGACCACCACCGCCGTCTACCTGGCCGGGGCGGCGGCGCAGCGGGGGCGTGACACCGTCTATCTGGTTGACGCCGATCGCCAGGCCTCCTCGGCCGAATGGTTCGAAACCATGCCTATTTCGGGGGTCGAACTGGTCGAGGCACCCTCGGAAAGAACGGTGGCCAAGGCGATGGAGGGGGAAGACGGCATCGCGGTGGTGGACACGCCACCGGGGGACGAGCGCATCGTCCGTGCCGCATTGGCCCGTGCCGACGCACTCGTCATCCCTACGCGGGCCGGTGGGGTGGAGCCGAACCGGGTCGTCGCCACCCTCGAGATGACCCCGGCCAACATTCCCGCTGGCGTCGTCATCTGCTCGGCCCGGTTGGGCACCAGGGATCTCGAAGCCACCGTCGAATGGTGGGCCGAACTCGACGTCCCGGTGTGGGGCATCATTCCCGAGAGGGTGTCGATCGCCAGCGGCCCGGCCGGCCGGCTCTCGTTGGAGGGCCTCGAACTCTACGGCCAAGTGCTCAAGAGGGCTATGGCCAGACCGCGCTGAGCCTCAGGTCGACGCCGCTTTTTCCATCAGGGCGCGGTGCATCTGGCTCGCGCTCCACGGGATCGGCGGCTGCCCACGGAGCTGTCCGATCAACTCGGAGAGGAACCAGCGGCGTACGGCCACACTGGCGGCCGAGGCCGGCAGTGTGAGCAGCTGGGCGACCAGTCCGAACTCGTCCGCCTCGTCGAGCATGGCGTCGTACAATTCGCACGCCGGCGCCGCAGACAGTGGCAGCGCGAGATGCCAGTCATGCGCAACCGTCTTTTCATTCACGACCTCCTGCCAGCTCTCGTCGACCCCAGGGCCCAGTCCGCTGAACCGTGTCCCGATCTCCGAGAGGAGGGCGGTCAGCCGCTCCGGGAGGAGCGAGGAATGCGCATCAGGATGTTCCTTCATCAGGCGAAGCTCGCGGAAGAGCGCTTCGTATTCCTCGCTGGCCTTCTGCAGCAACGCGACGGGTACCCCGAGCAGGTTCACCGGGATGAGAGGCTGTTGTTTCGCCGCATTGTGCAACTCGGGCTGCGCCACGCCGATCAGATCGAAGCGGAAGGTACCGTCAGAGACCCCTCGGGGCGTTACCGGGTAGTCAACCGGCAGTTCGAACCACACAATTTTCCCACCGATGACAGGTTGGACTCCCCAGTCCGAGGCCAGGGTGTTGAACAGCGTGAGGCCGCGGCCGGTGGCGGCGTCGGTGGCGTAGTCCTTTATGGACGGGGGCACCGGGCTTCCGTCCGCCACGTCGACCCGGATGCGGTCGGCCATGAGATGAAGCGTGACGGTAAAGGGCGTGGCCGCGTGCAGCACAGCGTTGGTGACCAACTCCGATGTCAAGAGTGCGGCGCACTCGCTGACCTCGACCGGAATGTCGCTGAGTCGCTCCGTGATCCAATGGCGCGCCCTGGGGGTGCTCTCCACAATCGGGTCAAGGCGCAGCGTCGACATTCCGTCGCGGTCTGTACCCAAGGGGGCCGATTCCCTACCCTCGGCGGGCTGCCCGAGATAGCGCAGGGCGAGGACCACCACGTCGTCGGCTCCTTCGTCATCACCGAGCCGCGTGGCCAGCTCCGACGCCGGCCGCGCCGGCCAGCCCCCCACCGCAACATCGGTGGCGGCGTCGGCCAACCGCTGCATGCCCGCCGTGATGAGCTCGCCCCGACGTTCGACGAGGCCATCGGAGTACATGACGAGCGCGTCCCCCGGGTGCAGGACGAGGTCGCACGCCGGTCGCTCCGGCCTGCCCAGGCCGGCCGCGATGAGGAGCGAGCTGGCCACGGTGGGGAACGCGGTGGCGCCGTCGGCGCGGACGATCAAGGGTGAGGGGTGACCGGCGTTGGCGAGGGAGACCGTGCCCGATTTCGGATTGATCATCCCCACGACGACGGTGACCACGCGATCCTCCACGAGGACGTCGAAGAGGTGATCCAGCGAGGAGAGCACCTCGGTTGGGCTCTCACCCGTCACCGCATAGGCGCGAATGGCACTGCGGACTTGTCCCATGAGGGCCGCCGCCGGTGCGCCCTTACCCATCACGTCACCGACGCTGAATACGACGCGTTCGTCGTCGAGTTGGAAGACGTCATACCAGTCGCCGCCGACATAGGTGCCGGCCGCGCCGGCGCGGTATTCGGCGTCGAAGTGCAGGCCTGCAACGGTGGGAAGGAAATCTGGAAGCACGGCGCGCTGCAATACTTCGGCCACCACGTGCTCCCGCTGGAATCGGGTTGCATTCGACAACGCCACGCCGGTACGGCTGGCGACTTCGGTGGCCAGGGAGACGTCGTCGGGCTCGAACTTCCGTCCAGGACCGTCGAAAAACGTCATCACCCCGATAACGTGTCCGTTGGCCGAGAACGGCACGGCAAGGGCGGTGGCCTCGCCGTCAGTGCCGTCATCGGTGAACGTCGTCGGCGCGAGCTGGGTACGGCCGGTCCGATAGGCGATGGCCGCGGGCGCGTCGGAGTCGAACGGCACGCTGTCCATGCCGATGAGGGTCTTTTCCGCGTGGGACTCGAAGACCTCGCCGGCTCGCACGGTCAGTCGTTGCAACCCGTTGTCGCCCGGGACCTGTACCACGCAAGCATCGGAAAGCCGGCCGACGACCAGGTTCATCGTGCGCTGCATCACAGTGGTCGGGTCCAGGCTGGAGCTCAGCAGTTTGGTCACATCCGAGAGCAACGACAGCCGCTCGCGACCAGCCTCGGCGTCGCGCAAGGCTTGGCGTTCCTGCTCGAAGAGCTGAGCCCGTTCCAGCGCCTGTGCCGTCAGTCCGGCCAACGTCGAGAGGAAACGGAGCTCGGGATCGGTCGGCTCGGGGCGACCCACGAAGGCGAGGGCGAGAACCCCCAGGGCACCCACGCTCCCCATGAGAGCCTCGGTCACGATGGTGACCGGTTGGCCCAAGTCCATCATGGCGCCGGGCACGATCTCGGGCGAGAGGTCGGCGTCGTCGTCTACCGGTGCCCCCAGGGTCGTGGTGACCGTGCGACCCGAGGTGAACGTCGATCCTGACGGGGAGCTGTCCACGGGGACCAGTCCCCGCGAGAGCAAGGCCGGGTGCCCGCTACTGGCCAGGCATGAAAGTGCACGACCATCGGCCACGGGGACGCGGCAGGCAGCCGACTGCGCGCCGAGGGCTCGACGCCCACCGGCAATGGCCTCGCGGGCCACTTCGCCCGGCGTGGTTGCTGCGGCCAGCGCCGAACTGAGGTGATGGAGATGCTGGCTGCGCTCGAGGCTGAGGAACTCGGTCAAGGTCAGGCGGGCTCGCTCGACCGCCTGTGCCGCCGCCCGGGTGATGGTGAAGAGGAATGTCTTGTCGTCTTCGCTGATCGAACGCGGCGTGATCCATTGGACGAGCACGGCGCCCACGGCATGGTCGGAGACCACCAATGGCACCACGGCGAACGAGCAGAACCGGCTGGCGTGCCCCGACGCCGCCGACCACGGCCCGTCTCGGTGCTGTTCGTCGACGGAGTCGGCGAAGAAGCCAACCCGTTGCTGGAGAACATGCGCCAGCTCACCGTCAGGCTCGAGAGCGCCCAGCACATCGGTCTCAGATTCATCAGCCTGGTAGCCGAAGCGCCGATGCACGCACAGCACGCCGCGTTCGTTCGTGGTGGCGAACGCGGCTGCATCGACCCGCAACTCGTCCCGCAAGGCGCCGAACACGGCGTCGGCCACCTGGGCCGGATCGGCTGACGTGGTCAGCGCGCGCGCCAAGGCTTGCATGCTCTGCGCCGTCTCGGCCGCCACTCGACGCCGGCGTTCGATGCGGGTCTCGGTGCGAGCCGACCGCAACTGCTTGCTTCGTTGAGAGCGGAGGTAGGAGATCCAGATGGCCACCCCGGAGCTGGCGAGCAAGGTTCCGACGCGGAGGACATGATTCAATTGGTCGTACTGGCGCGGCGGCGTGCTGAGAATCAGGGAGAAAACGGTGGCATACACGCCGACCAGCGCCGTGCGCCGGGGACCCGCGAAGGCGGCGGCGATGAAGGGGCCGATCGCCAGGAAACCGATGAGGCCGAACTTGCCGCCGAACACTGCGTCGACGACGGCCACGGTGGACACCCACAGGAGCGCCACCGTGATGGACACGAACTCCGTGCGGTTCCTGGGGGGAGCGGTCTGGGCCTGTGGATGATCGCTTTCTGGTCCCGCCACGCCAATCCTCCCCCCGACAGCCGGTCGTGGGCATAGGTGCCGACTGCAACGCTATTGCGCGTTGCCACCCCCCACGAAACGTGCAGCGGGGGTTGTAGGGTGATCTCCTACCCAGCTCGGGGCGGGAAGAAACATCGCGAGGTTTACATTTGGCCCGGATGGCAATAGGTCCGGCAGATCAATCGCCATTGCAGGGCGCCCGTGAGCGCCGGATGTCACTGCCGTCGAAAACGAGAACTGGGGCGTAATGGAGCAAGAGTTTCATATCGAAGAGCGGGTCGATCGAGGCCTCCCGGTCATCACTGTTGCCGGTGAGATCGACGTCGCCACGGCCCCGCAGCTGCGCGAGGCGCTCCACGGGGTGATCGCGCAGGGGCAGGCCAGCGTGGTACTCGACCTGCTCGCCGTCACGTTTCTCGACTCGACCGCCTTGGGTGTACTCGTAGGCGGGCTCAAGCGTTGTCGCGAGCTGGGCGGCGAGTTGCACGTCGTCGTGACGGATGCACGGATCAAGAAGATCTTCGAGATCACGGGTCTGAACAAGGTCTTCCCGATCGTCGACGCCCTTGCCGAGGTTGGTGCGTCATGATCGAAGAGTCCGAGGTCGCGGGGAGCTCGACGCTGGGAGACGGTGATCGGGTCGTGCTGACGTTCCCGGCGCGCGGGGATCTGGTGGTCCTGGCCCGACTGGTCGCATCGGCGATCTCGGTCCGGGTCGGCTTCGACATTGAAGAGCTTGAAGACCTCCGTCTGGCCGTGGGCGAGCTCTGCCTCCTCGCCCTCCAAGGCAGTGACGCGCGGCACGGCGATCTTCGGCTGGAGTTCACCGTGTCGTCTGCGTCTCTCGATATCGCAGGCACCCTGGTCGGCGCCGTGCCGGCAACGGCGAGGCGTAGCGCCGACGGCGACGAGGCCAATGAGTTGAGCGAGCAGATTCTGGCCGCACTGGTGGATGAGCACGGCCGTGAGCAAGAGGACGGATCGGTACGGGCCTGGTTGCGCAAGCGGAGGAAGGGGCCTCTGGCGTGACGGGATGCGGCCCGACGGCCCCGCGCCGTCCAAGGCAGTGAAGGAACAGACAAAGCCCGAACGTCCCGCAGTCGCTGACGCGGAACGGAACGCGATGATCACCGACAACCTAGGTCTGGCCCATCAACTGGCGCGCCGGTTCTTGCACCGTGGTGAACCGTTGGAGGATCTGGTGCAAGTTGCCTCCGTCGCCCTCGTCAAGTCGGTGGATCGATTCGATCCCAGCCGTGGTGTGGACTTCGCCGCCTTCGCGACCCGGACCATCATCGGTGAGCTCAAGCGGCATTTCAGGGACAAAGGATGGGCGGTTCGAGCCAGCCGCCGCGTCCAGGAGCTCTATCTCGAGCTCGGTCATGCCACTTCGACGCTGGTCCAGCAACTCGGGCGGAGTCCGACCGTGGCCGAACTCGCGGAGATGACCGGTTCGAGCGAGGAAGCCGTCCTCGAGGCGATCGAGGCGGGGCAGGGGTACCGGGCGACGTCGATAGATGCATCGGAGAACGAGGATGATCCCTTGTCGGCCCGCATGGGTGAGCGCGACGCACGCTATGACTCGGTGGAGGAGCGCGCACTCCTGGCCCCGGCTCTGGCCATGCTGCCGCACCGCGAGCAGACGATCCTGCGCATGCGATTCGTCCAGGGACTGACCCAATCAGAGATCGCCGCGACGATCGGTGTCAGTCAGATGCACGTCTCGCGCCTGTTGGCCGCCAGTCTCGAGGAGTTGCGGCGTCACATCGACAGCGACACGGTGGAGTGAGCGAGCCGATCTGACCCAGAAGAACGTTTCCCTTCGTTCGACAGCCCAATTCCTACGGTTATCGATGCCTCTGCTTTCCAAAATGTTCGAGATCGACGGGCACGCTGAAATTGATGCCGCATTCCTGATGCCAATTGGGTATGGTACGGGCCACCCATCTCCGAAAGGATCGTCATGACAGATCTGGCGGCGCCTCCGCAGAGTCCGGAAAGCATCGGGGAGAAGGGGCTGAAGGGCGGTGCCCTCGGACTCATCTCCTCCGTCGTGGTCGGGGTGGCGTCCACGGCGCCGGCCTACAGCCTCGCCGCCACTCTCGGATTTGTCGTCATTGCCATCAATGGCCTGCAGGCGCCGATCATCACGATCCTGGCCTTCGTCCCCATGCTGTTCGTCTCCTACGCCTACAAGGAGATGAACTACGCCGACCCCGACTGCGGCACCACGTTCACCTGGGGCGCCCGGGCCTTCGGACCGAAGACGGGATGGCTCGGTGGGTGGGGCATCATCGCCGCCGACCTGCTGGTCATGGCCAGTCTGGCCCAGGTGGCCGGCCAGTACGTCTTCCTCCTCTTCAACGCCAACGGCATCGGCCACGATTCGAGCAGCGGGTGGGTGCTGCTGGTCGGCGTCCTGTGGATCGTGTTGATGACCGCCATCTGCTACGTCGGCATCGAGATCTCGGCCAACTTCCAGAAGGTGCTGTTGGGCATCGAACTCACCATGTTGCTCGTGCTCTCCATCGTGGCCCTCGTCAAGGTGGGCAACGGCACGGCGCCCATCGGCCACCTCACGCCCAGCCTCTCGTGGTTCAACCCGTTCCACAACTTCAAATTCTCGGGATTCATGGTGGGCTTTACCCTGATGCTGTTCATCTACTGGGGGTGGGACACCGCGGTGTCGGTGAACGAGGAGACCAAGGACTCCCAGACCACACCGGGCCGGGCCGCCGTGCTGTCCACCGTCGTCCTTCTCGCCACCTATGCCCTGGTGATCCTGTCCACCCAGTCCTATGCGGGCATCGGGACGAAGGGCATCGGTCTCGAGAACCCGAATAACACCGGCGACGTGCTCTCGGTCCTCGGCCACTCCATCTTCGGCACCTCGGGCTTTGCCAGTGTCCTGACCCACCTACTCCTGCTGATGGTGCTCAGCTCGGCCGCCGCCTCCACGCAGACGACGATCCTCCCCACGGCCCGTACGACGCTGTCCATGGCTGTCTACAAGGCGATCCCCTCGGCCTTCTCCCGGATCCACAAGAAGTACCTGACGCCGACGGTGTCGACCTTGGCGATGGGAGGGGTCTCGATCATCCTCTACGTGGCCATGAACTACCTCACGTCCGGCGGCGCCGTGATCGTGGATTCGGTCTCCGCGCTCGGTGTGATGATCGCCTTCTACTACGGCCTGACCGGTTTCACCTGCGTCTGGTACTACCGGTCCACCTTGACCGAGAGCGCACGCAGCCTCTGGATCCGGGGAATCATCCCGCTCCTCGGTGGCCTGATCCTGTGGTTCTGCATGGGCTGGTCCTTCTGGTACTACTGGAAAGCCGTGAACAGCTACACCAGCTGGAAGATCCCCGGCACCCACCGGATCATCGGCGGCGTCTTCATCCTCGACGTGGGCGTCCTCCTGCTCGGCATCGTGCTGATGTACGTCTACAAGGCGTTCCGGCCGGCGTACTTCCGCGGTGAGGTCCTCAACCGTGACACGCCGACCAGGGTGCCCGAGGACATCGGTGTCCCCGTTGGCCTCTTTGGCATCGACCCGTTCGAGACGGAGTAGTGGACCTCGAGTTACGGGGGAAGGTGGTGGTGATCACCGGCGGCACCGACGGCCTCGGCCAGGCCTTGGCGCACCGGTTGATCGCCGAGGGCGCCTCGGTGGCCATCTGTGGCCGGGACGAAGAGCGCCTGCGGGCGGCCGAGGGCGGCTTGGCGGCGGCCGGTGGCGACGTCCTGGCCGTGTCGGCCGATGCCGGGCGCGCCGAGGATATCGAGCGCTTCGTCGAGGGGGCGGTGGGCAGGTGGGGGAAGATCGATGGGATCGTCCACAATGCCGGTCGCGCCGCGGCCGGGCCCTTGGAGTCCAACGACGACTCGGTGTGGGAAGACGACCTCCAGCTGAAATTGATGGGCGCGGTGCGGCTCACCCGGATGACGTTGCCGCATTTGCGGGCGAGCAAGGGCGCGGCGTTGTTCACCTTGGCCATGGCGGCCAAGGCCCCGGGAGCGACGAGCGAGCCCAGCTCGGTCTCCCGGGCCGCCGGCATGGCGTTGATGAAGGCCCTCTCCAAGGAGCTGGGCCCGGATGGGATCCGGGTCAATGCGCTCTTGATCGGGCTCATCGAGAGCGGGCAGTGGGTGCGCGGCGCGGCCGCATCGGGCACGGAGCTTCCGGCGTTCTACGAGCGCCTGGCGGCCAACGCGGCGATCCCACTGGGGCGTGTCGGGCGGCCCGAGGAATTCGCCGACGTGGCCTGCTTCCTCCTCTCGGCGCGGGCGTCCTACCTCACGGGGACGGCCATCAACCTGGACGGGGGACTCTCGCCGGTTGTCTAGCCGTACCCCGGGTGGGGCATGACAGGCGTCGAACTGTCCGGACGCAAGATCGTGATCACCGGGGTCACAGGCCTGGTGGCACGACCGCTCGCCCTCGCGTTGGCCGGTGACAACGAGGTGGTAGGAGCGGCGCGCTTCACCGATCAGGCGACCCGGGCTTCCCTCGAGGCGGCGGGCGTACGCTGCGTGCAGATCGACTTGGCGGCCGGCGATGTATCGGGTCTCCCGCCCGACGCCGACGTCGTCCTGCACTTCGGGGTGGCCAAGACCAATAATTGGGATGTGGACCTCGCAGCCAACAGTGGCGGCCTGGCCCACCTGATGGAACATCACAAGGACGCGGCGGCCTTCCTCCACTGCTCCACCACCGCGGTGTACCGACCCGAAGGTCATCGCATATTCGCCGAAGACGGCCCGCTCGGCGACAACCATGGGGTGTGGCCATTTCTGCGCACGTACAGCATCTGCAAGATCGCGGCGGAAGGCACAGCCCGCTGGGCGGCCGCGCGCTTCGGGCTGCCGACGACGATCGCCCGCCTCTCGGTCCCCTACGGCGACAACGGCGGATGGCCCGCCGTGCATCTGCACATGATGCTGGCGGGGCATGCCGTCCCCGTGCACGTCGATGCGCCCAGCGTGTACCACCCCATCCATCACGACGACATCATGTCCATGATCCCGCGGTTGCTCGCGGCAGCGTCCATCCCGGCCACCGTCGTCAATTGGGGCGGGACCGACGCCGTCAGCATCGAGGAGTGGTGTGGGTTCCTGGCCGTGCTCACGGGGATCCCGGCCCGTTTCGCACCGACACGCCACACCATCGACAGCGTGCAGATCGATACCACCCGTATGCACGAGCTCATCGGCCCCACCTCCGTGCCATGGCGCGACGGGATGAAACGGATGGCCCGTGCCCTGCACCCGGACAAGGTGCGGTGAGCCCGGTGCGCTTCGTTCCCTGTGACCCCGAGGAGCCGCCGGCGTCGGAGCTGCTGGCCGAAATGGCACACGAGCTCAACGCGCTGTACTGGACGTCGAGCCGGCTGGACCTTCCTCCGGTCCACGCCGCGGAGTTGCGGCCACCCGATGGCGTCTACCTCGTGGCATGGGACGGCGAACTCGCCATGGCGGGAGGAGCGGTCCGGCGCATGAGCGACCATGTCGGGGAGATCAAGCGCATGTTCGTGCGCCCTGCGGCCCGGTCGCGCGGCGTTGCCCGTGAGCTCCTGGCCGCGCTCGAGTCGTCAGCCCACGCCTTGGGCTATCGCCGGCTGCGATTGGACACGGGACCGAAGCAGGTGCATGCGCTCAACCTGTACCGCGAGGCTGGATATGTCCCGGTCGACCCCTACAACGAGAACCCCTTCGCCTCGTTCTGGGGAGAGAAGGACCTCGATCGACCGTCGCCGTGAGCGCAGGCTCCGAAGGCGCACGGAGGCGTTTGTAGACTGACACGCGTGTCGGAGAACAGGATGGCGGCGTGAGCACTCAAGTGACGATCATCGGCGGCGGCAGCTACCAGTGGGGACCCGAGCTGATGGCAGACCTGTTCGGCACTCCCTCCCTGGCCGGCATGCACCTCGTGCTGGAGGACATCAATCCGGCACCGTTGCCGAAAATGGAGGCACTCGCCCACAAGCTGATCGAGGCCCTCGACGCCAAGGCGACGGTGGCGGTCACGACCGATCAGAAGGCGGCGCTGGACGGAGCCGACTTCGTCATCGTCTGCATCTCCACCGGGGGCTTCCGTTCCATGGCGGTCGACCTGGACGTGCCCGCCGCCCACGGGATCACCCAGACCGTGGGCGACAGCGTGGGGCCGGGGGGGATCAATAGGGCACTGCGCAACATTCCCGTGCTGGTCGGCATCGGACACGACATGGAACAGATCTGCCCTGATGCCTGGCTCTTCAACATCACGAACCCGATGACGACCCTCACCCGATCCGTCTGCCGGGAGACCAGGATCAAGACGGTCGGCCTCTGTCATGAAGTGGGCAACTTCACCATGGATCTGGCGATCGCCCTCCGCAAGCCGTGGGAAGCGGTGCAGCCATCGGTCATGGGGGTGAACCACTTCCCCGTCCTGACGGATCTCACGGTGGAAGGGGACGATGGGTTCGCCATCATCCGCGACCTGGTCGAGGAGGTCGGAGGTCTGGCCTCACTGGCACCGCATCCCGGCCGGGAAGAGGCGGAGAAGTTCTCCAAGCTCGACTTCGCGCAACGCCATGCGTTGAAGCTGACCCTGTTCGATCGCTGGGGTACCTTCCCTGCTGCGGGAGACCGTCACATTGCCGAGTTCCTCTCCTTCGCACTCACCCCCGAGTCGGATTGGGGCGCCGCCTACAACATCGCATTGACGCCCATCGAGCGCCGTGAAGAGAACGCAGCCCAAGACGTGGCCAATGTCGATGCCTGGTTGGAGGGCTCGAAACCACTGCAGACATGGCAATCGGGCGAGCTTCCATCCCCGATGATCGAAGCCATGTTGACCGGGGTGCCCTTTGAGGCTCCGGTCAACACACCGAACACCGGGCAGGCCCCCGACCTGCCGGACGGCGTCGTCGTGGAGTCGATCTGCGTGATCGATGGCGACGGGATCCGGGGTCGCGACGTCTCCCGGTTGCCGAGCCCCTATGCGGAAATCGTCCGGCGGCACACCGCCACCCAAGAGGTCACGGTCGAAGCGGCGCTGCGCGGTGATCGCACCTTGGCGGCGCAGGCCTTCGCGCTCGACCCGTTGGCCGGGCGGGGGGATCTGCGCCAGCTGGACGCCATGGTGGCCGGGCTCCTGGCCGGAACGGCCGAGTGGCTGCCCCAGTTCGCGTAACGTCACGCCGATCCACCAGCTCTCGGAGGGACACAATGCGTATTGGATTCATTGGGCTCGGTGCCATGGGGTTGCCGATGACCGGTCACCTCATCGCGGCCGGGCATGAGGTGACCGTGGCCTCGCGGAGCCGGGGTCCGATCGACGCTGCCGTTTCCCTGGGGGCCCACGATGCCGGCACGCCGCGCCGGGTGGTCGAGGCAGCCGAGTTGATCATCGTGTGTGTACCCAACTCGCCCGAAGTTTGCGAGGTGGTCGACGGCATGCTCGGTGCCCTCGGCCCGGGCCAGACGGTGGTCGACTGCTCGACCATCGATCCCGAGACGGAGCGGGCACAACACCGCCGGGTCGCCGCGACCGGGGCGCGGTATCTCGACGCGCCACTCTCGGGTGGGACCGCCGGGGCGCGCAACGGCGTGCTCACTCTCATGGTCGGGGGGGATGCGGCGACCTTGGAGGACATCACGCCGGTCCTCACCGCATTTGCCGGGCTCATCGTGCATGTGGGTGGGCCGGGTATGGGCCAGGTGGTGAAGCTGTGCAACAACCTGATCTATGCGGCCCAGATGACGGCGACGGCCGAGGCGACCGCTCTCGCGGTGAAGTCCGGTGTGGACATGCACAAGCTCTATGAGGTGATCACCCACGCCACAGGCGACTGCGTGGCGGTACGCACCCGGCTGCCCGTACCGGGCGTCGTCCCCGACAGCCCGGCTTCGCACAATTGGGAACCGGGCTTCATGACCGATCTGATGGCAAAGGACCTCGATCTGGCCCTGGCCTACGCGGCCAACGCCGGCGTCCCTCTGGCCACGACGGCGACGGCCCGCCAAATGCTCACGGCGGCCCAGAGTGCGGGCTATGGGCGCGAAGACTTCTCGGCCGTGGCCAAGGTGGTCCTGGCGCTGTCCGGAGCGGGATGACGAGTGCCGGCCGGTTGCACACTCCCGCGGTCGTTCTGGCGGCCGATCACCGGGCGAGGGGCGTGGTGACGACCGAGAACTACCGGGCCTACGTCGCGGCGTTGGTACAGGCGCTGCCCTCTTGCGACGGGATCCTGGCCACCGCGCAGCCCCTGGGCGATCTGCGCGCGGCCGGTCATCTGACGCCCGAGCACCGGACCTACCTCTCGTTGAACCGTACCGGTCTGGTCGGCTCGGCCTTCGAGCTTGACGACCGCCTGGTCGCCACGGTGCCACGGGCTGAAGCGGACGGATGGACCGGCGTGAAGCACATGACGAGGATCGATATGGCGGACCCGCAGACGGCAGCCGCGCTCGAGCTCCTCGGGCAGGTCCTCGAACAGGCCCGGGCGACCGGGCTGGAGGCGTTGATCGAGCCCCTCGTGTGGCGCGACGGCCGCGTCGCCCGTGAGACCGATGCCATCGTGTTGGCCGCGGTGATCGCGCACGATATGGGTGCGCCGGTGCTCAAGGTGCCGGTTCCTTCCGTCACCCCCGGGGAGGAGCGCCAGCGGGCCGTGGCGCGGGTGGTCGCCAGCGTCGGCGTACCGGTCCTCTTTCTCGGGGGGCCGCTCGGCGAGGGCGGCCGCGCCGAGGTGCTCGACGAGGTGCGCGACGTCATGGCGGGGGGCGGCAGCGGGATGGCCATCGGCCGCGCCGTGTACCAGGACCAGGATCCGGCCGAAATGGCCGGTCTCGTCGCCGGGCTGGTCCACCAATGAGGATCCTCAGGCAATGAGGATCCTCGGGCAATGAGGATCCTCGGGCAATGATGATCCTCACCATCGACTTCGGAACCACGGTCACCAAGGTGGGTCTGTGGAGCGACGAAGGGCTCTTGGCCCTGACCCGAGCCGTCATTACCACAGCGCATCCCCAGTCCGGATGGGCCGAACAAGACCCGTTGCGCTGGTGGACCTCGGTCGTGATCGCCTGTGCCGAATCAAGGGCGCAGGCGCCCGCGGCGTTCGGCCGGGTCGATGTCGTCGCCTGCTCCGGGGCGCGCCAGACGTTCGTTCCGGTGACGGCGTCGGGGGAGCCGCTGGGCAAGGGCATCTTGTGGTCCGACCGGCGCGGGGTGGCAGAAGCGCCGATCCTCGCGGAATTGCTGGGCGGCGAGGACATCAACCGGGCCCGCACCGGCATCCCACTGGACGCCGGGGCGATGGCGGCGAAGCTGGCCTGGCTCAGCGCACACCAGCCCGACCGGTTGGCCCTCAGCGATGTGATCCTCTCGCCCCGCGATTTCGTCCTTCGGAGGATGACCGACGAGGTGGTCACCGACGCCAGCTTCGCCTCACGGAGCGGGCTGTACGACTTCGACGGCAATGCCGTCCGCGAGTTGGCCGGCCCGGCGATGGGCAAGCTCCCGAGTGTCGTGCCCTCCGACACCGTGATCGGCCACCTCAAGCCCGTGCCGGGAGCCGAGCTCGGTCTGCGGCCGGGCATTCCCGTGGTGATCGGAGCCGGCGACCGCCAGTGCGAGGTCCTCGGCTCAGGCGCCTCTGAAGAATGCCCGATGGTCAGCTGGGGGACGACCGCCAATGTCTCGGTCCCCGTGCACGACCGCCCCGTCCCTTCTCCCGCCGGTGCCGTGGTCACCAGGGGCGCCAACGAAGGGTGGCTGCTCGAGGGCGGCCTCTCGGCCGCAGGCTCGTTCCTGGCCTGGCTCGGTCGCCTGCTCGACCGTCCCGTGGACGAATTGGCGGCGCGGGCGGCCAAGAGCCCGCCGGGGGCACGGGGCGTCACGGCTGTGCCGTGGCTCGACGGGGCTCGCGCCCCCTGGTGGCGCGATGACGCCCGGGCCGGATTCGTCGGCCTTGGCGCCATCCACGGCGCGGATGACCTGTCGCGGGCCGTGATCGAGTCGGTGGCCTGGGACGTCCTGCGCTGCATGGAGGTGGTCACGGCCGGCCGCCTGGGCGGCAGCACGGCCCAAGGGGTCACGCTCGGCGGCGCCGGCACCGGGCTTCCGCTGTGGGTCGACGTCCTGACGTCGATCCTGGGCCTCCCCGCCGTCCGCCATCGATCCGGCGAGGCGGCTTCGGCCGGCGCCGCCCTCCTGGCCGGCCGCGCCCTCGGCATGGGGTTGACGCTGGAGCAACTCGATCCGGTGGAAGCCGTGATCACTCCCGACGCGCCGACGGTCGACTTCTACCGGCGCCTGCGGCCCCAGGTCGAGCACGTCGCCACGGCGGTCCTCGCCGCCACCGAGGGGTTTGCGTGGGCTGACAGCGGCCTCGGTCGCTAGGCCCTTGCTCGTCACCCTGGCGTACGGCGTCGACGGGCGGACGGTCGAGGTGCCCGACGACGCCACCGTCATCCTGCCCACGGAGCTCGAGGGGCTGGCCGATCAGGCGGGGGCGGTGCTCGACGCCCTGGCCCATCCGCTTTCCGGTCTTCCGCTGGCCGAGCTGGTGGCGGGGAAGGCGCAAGTCGTCGTCGTCTTCCCCGACCTCACCCGGCCGATGCCCAACCGGACGCTGCTCCCGCCGCTGCTGCGCCATCTCGAGCTCTGCGGGATCCCGGACGCCAACATCACCTTGCTGTGCGCCACGGGCACGCACCGCCAGGCCACACCGCAAGAGATGGAGGACCTCGTCGGCCCCGAGATCGTGGCCCGCTACACCATCATCGACCACGACGCGCAGAACGACGAGCACGTCGAGGTGGGAGAAGTGGACGGAACACCCGTCCTCCTGCTGCGCCACTACGTCGAGGCGGATGTCCGCATCATCACCGGGTTCGTGGAGCCCCATTTCTTCGCGGGCTTCAGCGGTGGCCCCAAGGCGGTGTGCCCGGGGTTGGCCGCCACCGAGACGATCCTCGAAGCGCACCATCCGCGGCGCATCGCCGATGCCGGGGCCACCTTCGTCACCCGGCGGGGGAACCCGGTACACGATTTCGTCCGGGCCGCGGTGGCCCTGGCCCCCCCGCACTACTCCATCGACGTGGCCATCAACGCGACCCGCGAGATCACTGCCGTCTTCGCGGGCCCGCTCGACGCGGCGCACGACGCGGCGTGCGCGTTCGTCGAGGCCGCGTCGGTGAAGCAGGTCGCCGCCCCGTTCGACGTGGTCGTCTCGACCAACGGCGGGTACCCGCTCGACCGGAACCTCTACCAGGCGGTCAAGGGCATGGCGGCGGCCGAACGGATCGTCCGTGACGGGGGCATCATCGTGATGGCGGCCGCCTGCAACGACGGCATTCCGGTCGATGGGGCCTTCGCCAAGGTCATTTCCCTGGCCCACACGGCCGACGACCTCATCGATGCGGCGGGCGGCGCTGAGCTTGATCGCTGGCAGGCACAGGTGCTGGGAAGGGTGCTCACGCGGGCCCAGGTATGGCTCTACAGCGAAGGGTTGACCGACGAGATGACCGTCGACGCCTTGCTCGTGCCCGTGCACGACCTGGCGACGGCGGTGGCCGAGGCCCTGGCGGAGCTGGGAGGAACGGGGAGCGTGGCCGTCCTCCCCGAAGGCCCCCTCACCGTCGTGACGGTGTCGTCCCCGGAGGGGTAGCACCGCGCGGCAACAAGTCCCTGACATTCGCGTCAGGGATAGAGTGCATCCCCAGTGAACGAAGAGCCGCTCTTCGACTTTGCCGTCCCTGATGACCTCCTGCGCGAAGCGGTGGCGAAGACGCGGGACCC
>Ga0307372_10001051_pt1 | contig 48230 bp, 39 predicted proteins | sample OX1MG_FD_202533 | JGI IMG/M metagenome (GOLD analysis project Ga0307372, IMG submission 202533) | Soil microbial communities from Risofladan, Vaasa, Finland - OX-1 | ecosystem: Environmental > Terrestrial > Soil > Coastal area > Acid sulfate soil | place: Finland: Risofladan, Vaasa | collected...
CGTTAGGCATCAGGCGCCAGGCGTCAGGTTGCTTGTCCTGACGCCTGACGCCTGAGACCTGACGCCTCAAATCGGTGGGCCGGCGCTCGCAAGCTCGCTGGTCCCACCCTACTCAACTTTGGGACACTACCCACAAGCATATCACGTTGACTGCCCACCGTTTGCAATATAGTCTCGCGGTTATGCCGCTGCTCGACCACTTCCATCCACCGCTGCACGGGCCACGCCGCTGGGAAGGTTTTCATCACTCCTGGGCGACGATGATCGCGCAGCAGCTCAACGAGGTGCTGCCGGCGGATTACTTCGCCGAGTCGGAAATCAGCTTGGGTCCAGAGCTGGAAATCGACGTGGCCACGATGGAAAAAACGATGGGAGGTGGCACGGTGGCTATTGGTGAACGGGCCACTGCGGTCTGGACTCCTGCGCGGCCGCGCTTCGCGGTGAAGGCCGACTTTTCACGGCTGGACACGATCGAGATTCGCATTTTTCAAGACCTCGGTGGGGCGGAACTTCGGGCGGCGGTCGAACTGGTGAGTCCCGGCAACAAAGACCGTGCCGGCAGCCGGCAGACGTTCGCCGCCAAGTGTGCCGGCTATTTGAAGCACGGCATCAGCGTTGTCGTGATCGACGTGGTCACGTCGCGAGCGGCGAACTTGCATCGCGAATTGTTCAAGGCGCTCGAAGTCAAAAGCCGCCACGCCCTGTGGCGATCGCCGACGGGGCTCTATGCCGTGGCCTACCGCCCGGTGACCTTGCGTCGCAGTCCGCGAATCGAAGTTTGGGCGGAGCGGCTGGCGCTCGGCAAAGTTTTGCCCGTCATGCCGTTGTGGCTGACGCTCGAACTGTACGTACCGTTGCGCCTCGAAGAGAGTTATGCCAGCACCTGCCGGTCCTTGCGAATTCCGGCGTGATGTTTTTGGTGTTGCGCGTTTTCCGCATCCGCCGCGCAGCGGCGCTAGAATTTAGCCGTGGGTGCGAACCCACGGTAACATTCGGCGAGTGCCAAACAAAGCCGCGTAGCGGCGACAGAGGTGTACTCGGGTATTCTGCCGCCGCTACGCGGCTCCGCCGAAGGATTTACAACGTTGTCCGTGGGCTCGCGCCCACGGCTAAACTCTGTGGCCGCTACGCGGCCGAGCGCCAAAAGCGCAACATCAAAACCTGACGGCGGGGATGGCCGAACAGTGAGCGTCGGGGATTGACCGCAACCTTAACGAGGCCGAAAATGGCGTTCGCTACCGGATGAATGGGCCCTGCGGTGGTCACTACATGCGAGCTCGCCGCAACGGCCGTCACCGCGCGTCGAAAACCGCCCGTGAATACAATGAACATCCGGGCCGGCAAGAAATCGAGAACGCTTGGTTTTTCGCGCGGCAGCGATAACCGGCCGGCGGCGAATGAAGGCGGCCGTGAGGTGATTCTCTGGTTGTTGGCGGCTGCTCACCTGGCGGCGGCGGTCGTGCTGGTGTGGCTGATCGATTCCGGCGGCGGGCCGCCGCTGGAGGCCGCCTTCGACGCGCTGGTTTATGCCGACGCGGCCCTGGTTGGTATATGGACCGGTTGGGGCCGGCATTCCAAAGCGACTGGCTTTCTCGGCGTGGGACTGGCGACCTTGACGGCCGCCGTCTGCTCCTGGGGATCGCTACGGCACACGCTCGGCGCGCTCACCGGACCGGGCAACGATATGTGGGTCATCACCTGGCTGGTCTTGTTTGCCGTCGGGCTGTCGCTGTTGACGATGGCGATGGTCGTGGCGGTGTTGCTTTACTTGCGGCAACGAGGGATCGATCTCTGCCTGGGCGAGCCGCCGAATGCGACCGGCGAGTTGCCGCCTGTTCGCTTTTCGCTGCGGCAGATGTTCTTGTTGATGGCCGTGACGGGCATTTTGCTCAAGCTCGGCCCGGTCGCCAACGCTTACTTGAACGATTATCGGTCGTACCTGTGTTCGACGGTCGCACTGCTCTCGGGCGGCGTCTGTCTCGGCAGCGTGGCACTCGTCGCAGCATGGGCCGTTTTCGGAGGGCCTCCTTCGGCCGGCCGAATCGTCACGGCACTGGCGTTGGCCGCCGTCTTCGGCTTGTTTCCGCCCTATTATTTTCCGTATCTCCTCAGCGACAACTTTGCCGCCTCGGTGGCGGTCACTTGCCTGGAGTCGCTGGTGGTGATGGCCAGCCTGGCGGTGGTTCGCGCCAGCGGCTATCGGCTGGTTCAATATAGGGTGGCCGGTGCAGAGCCGGCGGATTGAGCTTTGGGAGGCGTAGGAGCGACGCACCATGTACGAGAAATTCACGGATCGCGCGCGGAAGGTCATGCAGTTGGCCAACAAAGAGGCACAGCGGCTGCAGTGCGAATACATTGGCACCGGGCACGTCTTGCTAGGTCTGATTGAGGAGCAAGACAGCGTGGCCGTGGCCGTGCTTAAAAATTTGGGCGTCGATTTGGGCAGGATCCGCCGAAGTATCGAAAATCTGTCGCAGCCAGGCATGACAGCTCAAGAGGGCCTAAACCGACCCCAAGTGCCTCGTGTCAAGAAGGTAATCGAATCGGCCATTGACGAGTCGCGCAAGCTGCGACACAGCTACATTGGCAGCGAGCACCTGTTGCTGGGGCTGTTGCGAGAACAAGAGGGCGTGGCGGCCCAGGGGTTGATGAACGAGGGTCTCACATTCGAGCGAGTGGGAGACGAAGTGGTACGCTTACTGAGCTTGGGCACACGTGGTAAGCCCGTGCCATCGGCGGCCATGAGTCGATTGACGAGCGCGCCGATCAACGATTTTCCCGATGATGTGCAAGCAGCGGTGGCCCCTTTCGACGACGAAATCGACCGCCTGCAGCAGGAAAAGGAAGCAGCCATCGCTGGCCAGAACTTCGACAAAGCCGCGGCCCTAAGAGATGAGCAGGACAAACTGCGGCGGCAACGGCGAGCGGCTGTCCACGATTGGGCCGTCAGTTACCCAATCGATTTGGCGTGGCTGTCGTCGAATGACCGGACGGTGCTGGATCTGGCGCAGCGGATCCACGAGCATCGGCGCTGGGACGCACTGCCGCAATTGGCCAATGCGCTAGAGCAAGCAGGCTGCACGGACGCGCGGATGCTCGATCACTGCCGGCAGAATAGTCCGCATTCCGAGCAGTGCTGGGTTGTCGACCTGATACTTGCCAGGGCCGATGCACGAGGCGCTCCCTGACCATGCACCCGCACCTAAATGGCTGGCAACTGATCGACATCCATCACATCGGCCTGACGGTTTCCGACATCGAGCGGTCGATCGCGTTTTATCGCGACGTGCTCGGCATGACGCTCATTCGCCGCCGGCCGCACGTCGACAGCGATTACGTCGCCCAGCAGACGGGCTATGCCGGCCTGATTCTCCAGCAGGTGAATTTCATCCGCCGGCTTGCCGGGGCAAGCAGATCGTCGATATACTAAAAATGGGCGATTGGGGCCAGCATGCGCTGCGAGGACCGCTTGTGCGACTCAGTTCACGAAGAGATCTGGCTTTACAGAGGGGTGCCCGCGGAGTCGGCGGAAGTCGACGACGTGGCTGCCAATGCTGAGGTTTATCCGCGACGTCCGGGCTATGTTGGCGAGTATTCTCGCTATTGCCACAGCGTCAACGAAATGACCGATACGGGATACACGAGTTGGACCACGGATGTCGATATCGCAAGGGCGCTTGCTCAATATGCAAGCGACGAGTCTGGTCTCAGCGGCGAGGTGGTTATCTTTAAGGTGCGCATTTCCACCATCGACGCACGCCGCATTTTCGAAGGGGAAGATCGAGAGGATGAATACTTGATCGAAGGTACCGTGGAAGACGTCCGGTTCTTTGAGGATGCAGATCATGAGCACGATGGCTGACCGGTCACCTCGGAAAACTTGGCTCGGCGCGATTGCGGAGGCCGCCACACTTCAACGGATCGAGTTGCCGGCGTTTGATCGATATGGCATGGGCGCAGTACGCTCAACCACCACGGCAAATGGTCGGTTTGTCACGCTGAAACGCCGGATCGGGACCGCTGCCAACACCGAAGGCGGTGTTGAATGGGCTCTCTGGCATCAGCCGGACGATTATCCGGTGCTCGTCGCGGCCTTCCGCGATCGACGGCAACCCGCAGAAGAAAGCGTCGGGGCCACCCTATCGCTCCTCAAAGGTTGGCTTGTGGACCAGTGGACGCCGGACGAAGCAAAGGGCGCCGTCCGCAAGCACCCAGGAGCTCAGCCCGTCAAAGACCCGCCGCCTCGGCTTGCCGACGCCGGCAGTTTCGCGGCGCTCAAACAGGTTGAAGACGCTGGGACAATGAACGGCGAGTCAGAAGTTTTCAGCCGGCTTTTCCGTTATCGACCTCGGCCCGATCGCACGCCTGCGGAGGATTTTGTAACAGAGGCCTACGCGAGCGTCTTGCTATCCGACAAAAACGCGGCAGCGATGGTTCTCAAAGACCTCTTTCAAAGATCGATGACGGCCAATTTCAAATTGCAGACGCAGCAGCCGGTCGAGAGCGATCGACCGGACATGAAATTCGAAGACGCCGATAACTTGGTCTTTCAAGAGAACAAGGTTGAGAGCCCGTTCGATGCGGAACAAGTCGCGCGATACCAGGAAAGGATCGCCAAGCTGGCGGGCGGGCGAAAAACGTTGGTTGTCTCCTGCACTTGGCTGCCCAGCGATGCCGCTACGGACGCGCCCCACTTTCTGCCGATACGCTGGAGTGACGTCTATCAAGCCATTAAGAATCATTTGGCAGACGTCGACCAAAGCAGGCGATGGTTTTGGTCTGCCTTTCTTGCTTTCTTGAGGGAACGACGAATGGAACCGTTTTCTGGGATTCAGGTGAAGTGGGTCGACGCCCTTCGCGACGTGGAACAGCTACGGGTCCGCGCTTGGCAACTGCTTGAGCTTATCAAGTCGCACTTTGAGAGCAAATACAACGTGCAAACCGAGGACACAGGAGCGTCGAAAGCGTATCGGAGCATCTCCAAGTGGTGTTTTTCAACTGGCAACTTGAGGTTCGAGCCAGAGATTAAACTCGCTGACGAAGGGGTCTATTTTGCTCTTTGGCTGAGGAATGATCCTAGCGGCTGTTCCGCATTCGTAGAGGCAGAAAAACTCTTGGTTCCGCCGTTTAAGATTGAGTATTCGCACCTCGCTGTACGTTCAACGCCCGAGGCGATTCTGCCGGATTTCTATGAATGCACGCCCGACCGTCAAGTGGCAGCCGCACTCGCGTGGGTTGATTTAATGCTACAGCCTTTGGTTCAGAATGGGCTCCTCAAACTCCGCTAAGAGTGGAACATAGGCGGCACCGCCTTGCGCGAAAGAATATCGGCCAGCTCCTGCCAGCGGTCGACGTACTCGCCGTCGAGGTACTCGCCGCAGGTCAAGAAGGGCGGTGTTGCACGCAAACACCCCTGGCATCGTCTTTCCCGCCAGGGTTAGAATTCGTGACCTGACCGCTCTGCCGCGAACCTGCGGCATGCGGTGTTCGTCACTTTTTTATCAACGCGGCCCACCATCCCTCCACGTTTACCGTCTACCGTCTACCGTCTACCGTCTACCTGATTCCCATGCCGACCATCAGCCTCCCGCCCGACCTGCCCACTCAATACCATCACGCTGAGCCGCAACGGCGCTGGTATCCGTTTTGGGAAGAACGCGGATATTTTCATAGCGAGCCGGATGCCAGCCGCCAACCGTACTCGATCGTCATCCCGCCGCCCAACGTCACCGGGGCCTTGCACCTGGGCCACGCGCTGAACAATTCGCTCCAGGACATCCTGATTCGCTTCAAGCGGATGCAGGGCTACAACGTCCTGTGGATGCCGGGCACCGATCATGCCGGCATCGCCACGCAGGCCGTCGTCGAACGCCGTCTCTTGCAGGAAGAAAAGAAGAGCCGCCACGACCTGGGCCGCGAGAATCTGGTCGAGCGCATCTGGGAGTGGAAGAACGAATACGAGCAACGCATCCTCGGCCAGTTGAAACGGATGGGGTGCAGTTGCGATTGGCAACGCACGCGGTTCACGCTCGACCCGGTTTGTGCCCGTGCCGTCCGGCATACGTTCTTCAGCCTCTTCCAAGAAAAGCTGATCTATCGCGGCAAGCGGCTGGTAAACTGGGACACCTTTCTGCAAACGGCCGTCAGCGACGACGAGGTCTACCACGAGCCGGTGGCCGGGCACTTCTGGCATCTGAACTACGCGGTCATCGACCCGCTGCCGGGCGAGCCGAGGCACGTCACCATCGCCACCACACGGCCCGAAACGATGCTGGGCGACACGGCCGTGGCCGTCCATCCCGATCCGGCCGCCGCGCTCGACCGGGCCGAGGCCGAGCTGAAACGAAAACTCGCCGAAGCGGCTGACAAAGACCGCCCGGAGATCGAGCAACAACTCACGGCGTTGACCGAGCGGCGGCAGACGCTGCTGCCCACGCTGATTCGCCTGCGCGACATGGCCCGTGCCGGCCGCAAACTGCGGCTGCCGCTCGTGGACCGCGAGATACCGCTGGTCGCCGATGAATGGGCCAGGCCCGAATTGGGCAGCGGCTGCGTCAAGATCACGCCGGCCCACGACCCGAACGACTACGACGTGGGCAAGCGTCAGAAGCTGCCCATGATCAACATTCTCAATCCCGAAGGCACGCTCAACGCCAACGCCGGACCGTACGAGGGCCTGACGATCGCCAAGGCCCGCGAGCGCGTCGTCGCCGATATGGAAAGTCAAGGTCTGCTGGTCGAGGTGGAAGACCGCGAGATCGACCTGGCCCATTCCGACCGCTCGAAGACAGCGATCGAACCGTACCTGGCCGACCAGTGGTTCGTGAAGATGGAACAACTTGCGCAGTCGGCGATGGACGCGGTCACCGACGGCCGCGTCAAGATCGTACCCGCCCGATATGCGCAAGGTTATCTCGATTGGCTGGGCGAAAAGCGCGACTGGCCCGTCAGCCGGCAGCTTTGGTGGGGGCACCGCATTCCGGTTTGGTACGCGGCGACCGCCAGCGAGGCCGATCTGAAGAAGGCTTTCGCCGGACGGAGCGACGTGGTCTGGCAGCGAGACGAAGAGAGCGATCGTTGGCTGATCTGCGCGCAGGAAGAAGACCTGGCCGAAGACGCGGTGCCGGGGCACAGGCTGATCCGCGACGACGACGTGCTCGACACCTGGTTCAGCTCGGCGCTGTGGCCGCATTCGACGCTCGGTTGGCCCGACGAGACGCCGGAGTTGGCTTACTACTATCCCACCAGCACGCTGGTCACGAGTCGCGACATTATTACGCTGTGGGTCGCGCGGATGGTGCTCACCGGGCTGCATAACGTGGGCGACGTGCCGTTCCGCGAGGTGTTCATTCACCCGAAGATTCTGGACGGCTACGGCGAGACGATGTCGAAGTCGAAGGGGAACGGCGTCGACCCGATCGACGTGATGGACAAATTCGGCGCCGATGCCATGCGGTTCGCCCTGGCCTACCTGACGACCGAGACGCAAGACGTCCGCATGCCGGTGGAGTTCGAATGTCCGCACTGCGGCAAGCTGATCGAGCAGACCAAGAAGAACCGCGTTTTGCCGCGCGTCAAATGTTCGCACTGCGGCGGGGAGTTTTCGACGCAGTGGGCCACGAAGCCCGAAGATACGTCCTTGCCGCGCGGTCCGGTCGTGAGCGAGCGGTTCGAGTTGGCCCGCAACTTCTGCAACAAGCTCTGGAACGCCGCCCGCTTCACGCTGCTCAACCTCGAGGGTTACACGGCTGGCCCGGTTGACGACGCCGACCTGGCCGTCGAAGACCGCTGGTTGATGAGCCGGCTGGCGACGGTCACCCAGCTAGCGACTGAGGCACTGGAGAGTTATCGCTTTTCCGATGCGATGCGGGCGCTCTACGAATTCGCCTGGGACGAGTTTTGCAGTTTTTACGTCGAGATGGTCAAGAACCGTCTGCAAGACGCGGGGCAGCGCGCGACTGCGCAGCGCGTGCTGGCTCACACGCTCGATGCGTTGGTGCGCTTGCTTCACCCGGCCATGCCGTTCGTGACCGAAGAGATTTGGCAACGGCTGGCGGTGGTCGCGTCCGCGCGGGGCCTCGATTCGCCGACTGAGGCGACGGAAAGCGTCATGGTCGCCGCATGGCCGCAAGCCGACCTGCGTCGTCGCGATGCGCAGATCGAGACCCGGTTTACGTACTTCCAGGAGGTCTTGCGCGGACTGCGCGAGATCCGCAGTCGGCAGAACATCGCCCCCAAGACGCCGGTCCGCTTTTCGGCGCGTTGCTCCTCTGAGACCGCGGAACTCCTCGAGCCGATGTCGCGGTACTTTGAATCGATGGCCGGCGCGCAGTCCGTCGCCTGGGGACCGGCCGCGTCACCGCCTGAAACGCACGCCCACGTCAGCCTGAAGGATGTCGAGCTGTACGTCGATCTGGAAGGCTTGATCGACATCAAGGCAGAGATTGCCCGCTTGGAAAAGGAGCGCGACCGCATCAGCCAGGCGATCGCCACGAAGGAAAAGAAGCTCTCGAATACCAGCTTCGTCGAGCGCGCCCCGGCGGAAGTCGTTGAGAAAGAACGGTCGTCGCTGGCCGAGTTGCAGAGCCAGCTTCGCACGGTCAAGAAAACGTTGGCGAAGATGGCCCAGAAGGGCTGACCATCGTCAATCGACGGCGAACTGGATGCGCGTCAGAAACGGCGCGGCTCCGGAGTGGAGTGATCTTCTTCTGGAAAACCATCCCACCGCCATAAGGGCCTGCCGAGCCACTCTGCTGACGCCAAGGCCCGATGAATATCAATGGCCAAGTCATACACGTCGGCCGGAGTGGCCGATTGCTCCGCGCCAAACAGCCGCCCAAGAAATCCAGGTATTCGGTGTGCATTGACTTGAAGCATCCATTCATTCGTTTGAATCTGGGCCACTGAGACGTCAAGGACGGATGTGCCACGGCGACATATGACCGACCAGCCGCAGTCACGCCAGTTGTCGAATTCGTCGACCACCCACCCCGACGAGGCGATATCAGTCGACAATCGCCGAATTAATGCGGCGCCCGCCGGATGATTGAATTCAACGTCGTCAGGCACGACGGCGTGGAACCGAACGTTCTGCGAGATGGAAGTCAAAGAAAAAGTCCTCCGAGTCCGTCGCTCGCCTAGCCGCGGTTCGGCGTGCTACCATTCGATTCCCCGCTGTGCCTTGATGCCCTTCTTGTACGGGTGCTTGATCTCGCGCATCTCCGTCACGAGGTCGGCCAGCTCGATCAACTCGGGCTTCGCGTTGCGGCCGGTGAGGATGACGTGAACGTGCGGCGGCCGGCTGCGCAGTGCCGCCAGCACGTCGTCGAGCGGAACATAGCCGTAGTCGATGGCGTAATTGATTTCGTCGAGCACGACGAGATCGGTTTCGCCCGACAGAATCCGCTCGCGGCCAAAGCTCCATGCCGCCATCGCCACTTGTGTGTCGCGCTCGCGGTCCTTGGTGTCCCAAGTAAAGCCTTCGCCCATCGGACGGAACTCGAACTTTTCGAACCGCCCGGCCGCCGCTTGCTCGCCCGTCTTCCACTTGCCCTTGATGAACTGCACCACCAGCACCGAAAAGCCGTTGCCCAAGGCGCGCAGCGCCGTGCCGAAGGCGGCCGTGCTCTTGCCTTTGCCGCTGCCCGTGTTGACGATCACCAGACCTTGGCGGTATTCCACGTGGACCTCCCTCTTCCGCAAATTGGCGACTGCATGCGCACCAGAATACAGCGTGGCCGCCTCGAATGAAAACGCATAGCGCGTGACGCCCACGGCGCCGCCCGGCATCGCTAAGGGCTGAATGCCGTTGCCAAGAATCCCCGCAACGTGTCTTCGGGATAAAGACAGAATGCGTATTCGCGCCAGCGAAGCACGCTTTCGGCCCGCGATCGCCGCGCTGTCTCGTCGTTCAAGGCCGTCAACCGCCGCCGCTTCTCTTCGAGCAACGGCTGCAACGCCTCGTTCGCGGACCGAATCGCACGACATCGCCGCCGAGCGTTCTCGCGCGTCCGCGGCGTCGCGATCCAGCCACGCTTGACCGCGATCCGTTCTTCGACTTGCAGCGATTCCTCCGCGGAGAGCGAGCCAGGATCGAGGTAGCGCTCTGGATGAAACCGCAAATCGCGCAGCTCCTGCGGCACCCTCCGCGCGTCGGACGGCGCCGAATGCCATCCCTGGACGGGCAAATAGAGCGTCGCCGACAGCACCATAAAGGGCGGCGGCTCGAGCAGAAAGAAGCGACGAACCAACTCGTCGGTCAACTGGTCGTACTTGCCGCCGCCGATGCCGTGTATGAAGAGATCGCCCAGACACAACCTCGCGAAGAGCGTGGTCGTCAATGCCCGCGTCTGCAACTGCACGCCCTGCTCGGCAAGCTTCGCCAACGCTTCGACGGCGCCGTCCGCATCGCGCTCCGCCGCCAGCGGCACCACCGCTTCAAGACCGTAGCGGTCGCTCAGCACCATTTCGCTGCCCCGCCGCCGCGCAAAGAGATGTCGCCGGTCCGATCGCTTGTCGCTGGCCAACCAGAAGGGGGCTTCCAGCCAATCGCCCTCTCGCGCCAACTCCGGCGCCGGGTGGTTGGCGCTGCGGATGCCGTGCAACCGCCGATAGGCGACCACGGCCTCGTTGTAGACCGCCACGAACCGCGGCAAATGGGCCAGCACGTGCGCCACGAACCAGTGGAACGATTCGAACCGGCAAACCCGGCTTTGCGGCAGTTCCAAAGTCGCGTTGCCCCACTCGCCTTCAAGCTGGTGACGAGCTTGCGACAGGCATTCCCCCAGGTTGCTCGTTTCGCGGCTGCGGGCCACGACCTTCGGCCAAAACGTGTCAAGCAGCGGCTGGTCGATCAACGGACGCAGCCAGTCAGCCGCGGTCCGGCCGAAGCTCTCGAACACCCGGCGGTTGCGTACCGAGCGGCGGGCGAAGGGCACCTCGCCGGTCGTGTCGTCGAACGGAATCAGCCGGGCAACCGGCTCATCGACGCTGCCGCCCGGCACGCGCAAAGTGGTGTCTTTGAGCGTGTCGGTGTCGATCACCAGGTTGACGGCGGTCGCCTGGTTCGAGCGGGCCAACGCCGCCAAGGCGAAGTTCTTGAACCACACGCCCGGATGAAAAAGCTGCGGTTGGTGCCCGGCCAGAAGCACGCGGTCGCCGGCCTCGATGGCAGGCAGGTCGCGATACGTCGATGTGTAGTGTTGGGCCGATGCCAACAACTCGCGCCTGGCCAGCGACGATAGATCGCAGAGCGAACGGCCTTGCATGTCGTAGTCGCAGCGCGCCGAACGGTCGACCGTCGCCAGCAGCGCGCCGACGGATGGCAAGGGAGGGATCGCCAGCACCTCACGGTCGCCGCGTGGCGCGCGCAGGCGCTGATGGGCCAGTGCCGACGGTGCCGGCTGGCTTCCGTCGCTCTCGCCCGCCGGAGTGCCGCGAGCTGGTGCGTCGCCGGTCAGGCTCATCCGGCGCATTCTCCCCGGCAGGTTTGGAGGCCTTCGCGGGCCGCCGCCATGGCGCGGTCAAGCACTTCGCGGTAATGCCGCAAACGGATCTTCGCGTCGTCGAGCGAGCCGCCGAACGAGCGCTTTTCGTCAAGATAAATCAACGGCACCGGCAGCTCCCGAATTCGCAACCGCGCGGCCGCCGCCTGCGCCCAAACCTCCAGCGGCATGGCATAGCCCGTCTCCGTGACGTGCAATCTCTTTAGCGCCTCGACGCGATAGGCTTTGAAGCCGCAGAAGGCGTCGGTGAGGTTCAGCCCGAGGCGGCGATCGACTTCGGCCGTGAGCAATTCGTTGATTCGCCGCCGATCGGCGGGCGGAGCGCTGTCGCCGGGATACTGCTTGAGGTATCGGCTGCCCGACACGATGTCCCAGCCGGCACAGGCGGCGACGAAGCGGGGAATGCGGCGCGGCTCGTGCTGGCCGTCGCAGTCGATCGTCACCAGCACTTCGTAGCCGTGCTCGACGGCGAACTCGAACGCGCTGCGCAGGGCCGCCCCATAGCCGAGGTTGTGCGGATGGTGCAGGCAATGGATGCCGTTGATTTGGGCCAGGGCCTCGGCGGTGCCGTCGCTCGATCCGTCGTTGACGACCAACACCTCGGGGCTATAGCGGCGCACTTCGGCCACCACGCCGCCGACATGATTCACCTCGTTGTACACGGGCAACGCCGTCAGAAACCGGTGCGCCATGGTGGTCTTCCCCAAATAAAAGGCAAATAGGCTATTCTAGGAGCCGTATGGCGCAAGTCAACGCACGGCGTTCCAGGGCTGCGTACTTCGTGGCATTGACAACGATTCTCGGCGCGGTACACTCAACCGCGCTGGGTCGTTGCGGGTCTTGACGGTCCAGCGGCCTTGGTACAGGCCCCCGGCGTTCAATGGCTGCCGGGACATCTTACGTCCTTCTGGAGCCCAGGGCGGGCATTTGCTGTTTCTGCCCGCGGTCCTCGACCGATCGCGCCCTGTTTCTCTGCTCTGTTTCGTTTCGTGCCGCCACGCGCCTGGCGAGAGGGTCTCGCTGTGCGCGGGCACACAACTTTTAGGAGGAAGGTTCGATGCGACAATTATGGTTTGGCTCTCTGAGCCGCAATGCGAGTCGGGTCGCAGTCGGCGTGCTGGCCGTGCTGTTGACCACCACCAACGCCCCGGCCCAAAGCCGTAGCGGGAACAGCCGGGACGATTCTGGTTCATCCGGCGCGCAAGATCGCGACAACAACCGATCGAACGACCGGAATTCCGATCAGGGCCAACGGTCGTCGGCCGGCCGTTCGTCGCGCAGCTCGCAAGCGCGGCACGCGACGCTGGGTGTGGTGTTCTACAACGACGAATCCAACCCGCTGGAGGTCCGCCGAGTGCTCGATGACAGTCCGGCTGAAGAGGCGGGTCTGGAGCGCGGCGACGAAATCCTGAGTGTCAATGGCCACCGCGTGTCCAGCGTGCAGCAACTCAAGCAGCAGATCGACCGGGCTGGGCAAAATGAAGAGGTGGAAATCGGCATCTTGCGTGACGGCCGGCGAGATACGGTCACGGCCACGCTCGAGGCAGGTGGCCGCCAGGGTCAAGGCTCGCGCAACCAGCAGTACGGCAATCAGCAGTACGGCAACCAGCAGTACGGCAATCAGCAGTACGGCAATCAGCAGTACGGCAATCAGGGAAACCGTAACACACGGTCGCGCAACCAGTGGTCTGGCGACGAAGAATATGCCAACCAGGGTTATGGTAATCAGGGTTATGGCAACCAGCGGTATGCCCAGGGCTACGGCGAACAGGGCTACGGCAATCAGCGCAATAACAACCGTACCTACGCGCGTGGATCGCGAGGGGCGAATTATGGCGATGAAGACCAGGAGCAATGGAACCGCAACTCGCAGAACGAGCGGGGCAGCTCGCGCGACCGTGATCGGGCCTTCCTGGGCGTCACCCTGGATGAGAACTCCCGCGACGGCGCGTTTGTCACCAATGTTTATCCCGGCAGCCCCGCGGAAGAAGCCGGCATTCGTCCCGGCGACGAGATCATCGCCATCGACGACGACGATGTGAACTCCAGCCGCGACCTGATGCGCAACCTCTCGCAGCGCGGTCCCGACGACGACATTTCCATCGAAGTCGATCGCAACGGGCGTCAGCGCACGCTGCACGCCACGCTGGAGTCGCACCAGGAATTCCTCTCTCAGTACCAGCGCGGCAATTACCGTACGGGCCGCCGCAGCAGCTACCGCGAGGGCGACGAACAGGGCACCTACAGCGATGGCCGGCGAGCGAACCGGCGTCAACAAAACCAAGCTGAGAACCAGGAGGACGACAACTACTAAGCGCAGCACGATCTCCTGGGTCAGCCGCTGTCCGGCCTTCGGGCCGGGCGGCGGTTTTTTTTTGCGCGGGTCCGGCCCGCCCGCCGCGTTATCGAGGTAGGGTGGGCCGGCGCTCGCAAGCTCGCTGGTCCCACCCTACGCCTAATGCATTGCCGGTTTTGTCACTCACTGCTGGTCCGTCCTCTTTCGCACGTCCTTCTTCACCTTCAGCAGCCGGCTGGTGTAGCTCTCTTCTTCCTGCTGTGCTTCCGGCGAAAGACCGCCGCGGCCGGCGGCACGCGAAGACTGGGCCTCCGGCGCGGCAAGCTCTTCTTCGAGCGCGGCCGTGTCGGCCGGCTGCTCGGCCGTCGGCTCGAAGCGCGCGGCGGCGCGGCGCTGCGCAAGCTGCTCGCTGACTTCGGCCTTGCGGCTGCGCAGCCGCGACATGTACTCCGGCGGCGGCCCCTGCGGCTGGCGGCCCAACAGCCGGTCGCGCACCCTCCCCGCCAGCCGAGGCACCCAGGCAAAGCTCACCTGCACGCGCCGGAAAAAGACGTCGAAGAAAAAGGTCAGCCCGGCGATCAGCAGGGCATATTGCCAGACGTCCTGCCGACTGGTGGCCTTGGGCAAATCGTGCCGGAAGGTGTTCGTTTGGGCCAGGATTTTCGGGTCGCCGCGGCCGGTCGGATCGTCGATCAACTCGCCCGGCGGGCCGCCTTTGGGCTCGAGCTGTGCCAGGCCGGCCAACAAGGCTTCGTTCGTCTCGCGGTCGCGGAATTCCGGCGAATAGGGCACGTTTACGCCGGTGAGCAGCGGCGCCTGGCCCGCGCCGGGGCTGAGCATCACGAAGTAGCTGCCCGCGTCGTCGGCCTGGAACGAACCGACGTAGCGGCCGGGCGAGGTCTGCTCCAACTGGACCTCGTGCGACTTCATATCGGGACCGATCACGGCCCCGCCCAGGTCCAGAAAATTCAAAAACTCATCGTCTTTGTCGAGCGCCGTCACAAACACCTTCACCTGACCCTGCTCGACGTCGGTGGCCACGGTGAACTTGCCCAGGTCGCCGGCCGGCCGCATCGACCAGCGGATGATCTGGCTGAACAGCTTGTCGTAGCCTTCCCAGGCGGTCCAGTGCTTCGTCCAGCGGGCGCCCGCGTCGCTGGTGAAGGCCACGGCCTTGCCCAGCCCATAGGTCCAGCTTGCCAGGAGGGTGGCGTTGTCTTCGCCGGCCGGCTCCGGCGAAACGAGCGAGACTTCGACCAGCGGGTTCTTCTTGACCGTCGTCTGCACGAAGCCCGTGATCGGCGGCAGCGGCGCGCTGATGCCGCTTACCATCTCGTGCTGAAAGCGAATGTAGGGCGAGAAGCCGGTGTCTTTTTCATAGACCAGCGGCCGGGCCACGCGGCGCGCCTCCTTCTGAAAGATGCGCGGCAAGGCGTTGGGATTCAGCACCTGGTAAAACTTGCCGCCGGTCTTTCGCGCGATGTCTTGCATCACGGCGCTTTCGGCCGGCCCGTGGGCGCCCACCGCCACCGACGAAACCGTCACCCGCAGCTTCTTCAGGGCGTTGAGCACGGGCCCCGTGGCCGGCGAAGGGTCGCCGTCGCTGATGATGATCATGTGCTTCACGGCCGCGTCGGTGAGGGCCGACATGGCCCGATGCGCCCGCTTCAGGCCCGAATCGAAATCGGGCATGTCCATCGGCGTCATGCGGTCGATCAACGCCAGCATCCGCGGCCGAGACCCGCCCACCCGGATCATGCCGCCCCATAGCCACTGGTCGGTGCCGGGCAATAGACCGCAATAATCTTCGTTGCCCAGCGCCTTGATCGCTTCTTTGGCAATCACCTTTTGCCAATGGTTGCCGTCGGCCATTTCCGAGGCGTGCATTACCAAGGCCAGCGCTCCCTTGGGCACGACCTTGGCGCTTTTGATCTGGAAATCGACGGGCATCGCTTCTTCGATCGCGGTATTGTTCCAACCGCCCGCGCCAAAACCGTTCGGCCCGCCCAGCATCACCAGACCGCAGCCCATGCTCTGCGTGTTCTGGGCCAGCATGGCGATCTGCTGGTCGCTGAAATCTTCTCGCGGCGCGTTGGCCAGCACCACGGTGTCGAACTGTTGCAGCTCGGCCAGACCGTTGAACAGGTGATCGCTGGCGTGAACGGTCACTTCCAGGTTCTCCTGACGCAGCTTGTGGACCAGAAACTCGTGCTCGCCGCGGTTCTCGGCGTCTTCGATCAACAGCACTTGCCCGCTGCCGCGCACGTGCGTGAACGTGGTGGCCCGGTTGTTCTCGATCATGGCATCGTCGGCCGGGAGGTCGGGCACGAAGCGGGCCTCGTAGGTATAAAAGTGCGGCTGCTCCAGCTCCTGCCGCACGGAGAGCACGGTTTTTCCGGGCGGCAGCTCGACCGGCTTTTCGGCGATCACGTGCGGCTGGTCGTCGGTGCGCTGCGAGACGATCACCTTGCCGCGGACCACGCCCGACTCGCCCTCGGCCGGCTGCGTGGTGTTGTTGAGCACCACGCGCAGATCGAACGGCTGACCCTTGCGCACGTCGGGCGGAAGCGTGACTTTTTCGACCAGCACCTCGCTGCGCGAGAGGAACCGCACCGGCTGCACGTCGATGCCCACGCCGGCGTCGGCCACGTGACGGCCCTGGTCGAGCGCGTCGCCCATGTTCTGGTTGCCGTCGCTGACGACGACGATGCGTTTGGCGGCGTCTTCGGGAAACGTCGCCTGGGCCAGCTTGAGTGCCCCAGCCAGGTTGGTCGATTCCGGATCGAGCGGCGTTTCCACGCGCGGCGAAAGCTGCACCGTATCGTCGAAGGGCGGCATCTCGATGACCGCTTCACGGCCGAAAACAATCACGCCCGCGCGATCGTCTTTCTTGCGGTGCTGGCGGACCGACTCGTTGAAAAACTGGATCATCGCCTCGCGCCGCTCCGGCGGGATGCTTAGCGACTGGTCGAGCAGATAAATGACTGTCAAGCGGTCGTTGGTCCGCACCCACTGGATTTCGGCCAGCGACAGCACGATGAACACGAACACTGCCGACCGCAGCAGCAGCACCGCCCACTTCCGCACGCGGCCCAGCCCGGAGAGACTGCGCCGGCCCGACCACCACATAAATGGCAGCAGCACGAGCAGCAGCAGATACCACGGGCTGTCGAAATCGAGCTGGTAAGGAAACATGGTGAAAGACGTCGCCTCGGCCGCCGGGAGCAACCGCTAAGTGGGAATGGACGCCGTTGATTGTAGTGTGCCCGCGTTGCGGAAAACAACACCGTCGCCGCGGCGAGCTTTGCAACATAACCCGCATGGACGACGGGTCTTGCAACAATCTTGAGGCCGCCTTGAAAAAACCGGCCGAATGTTCAATGTTTCCGAAAAGTCGGTGGCTTTTGCCACGCGGGTGTTGGCCTCCGGCCACGAGCAAGTGATCGCCGCGGTGGCCTCCGCCACCGACGAAAAAACCGTGGTCGCCGAGCAAGTCGATCTGGCAAGGTTGACTCGTTCGTGAGTAGATTCGAGAATGACGGTATGAGTGTCGATCCGTTGCTTGCCGAACTGAGCGACGGCAAGGCCCGCTGGCGCGATACACCGCTGGCGCAACGCATCGGTTTGGTACACGAATGCGCCGAGGGCGTGTTCGAGGCGGTGGACGAGTGGCTCGGCGCCGCTTGCCGTGCGAAGGGGATTCCGCCCGACAGTCCCGTGGCCAGCGAAGAAATTGCGGCGGGACCGCTGGCCGTGCTGCGATATCTGCGGCTCTTGGAAAGCAGCCTGACCGACATCGTGGAATGCGGCCATCCGCGTTTGCCGGGCAAGCTGTTTCGTGGTGACGACTCTCGGCTGCGGGTGCCGCTGTTCCCGGCGCGCGGACTTTACGATCCCCTTTTATTCCCCGGCTACCGCGCCGAAGCCTGGCTGTCGAGCGACGTCGACGAAACGAACTTCGAGGCCCGGCAAGCAGCCGCGGTCCGCGACCAGTTTAGCGACGTCGCCGTGGCGCTCGTTCTCGGCGCGGGCAACGTCTCGTCGATCCCCGCCGTCGATGCCTTGACGAAAATCTTTCAGCACAACCGCGTGGTGCTGCTCAAGCTCAACCCCGTGAACGACTATCTGGCCGCTGTCTTCGAGCGAGCGTTCGCGCCGCTCATCGCGCGGGGTTTTTTGCGAATCTGCCACGGCGGCGCCGATGTCGGCGCGTATGCGGCCCATCATGCCTCGGTCGATGAGGTCCACATCACCGGCTCGCAGGCGGCACACGAAGCGATCGTCTGGGGGCCGCCCGGCGTCGAACGAGAGGAGCGAAAAGCAGCCAACCGGCCCGTGCTCAACAAGCCGATCACCAGCGAGCTGGGCAATGTGACGCCGTGGATCGTGGTGCCGGGGCCTTACAGCGACCGGCAGCTCGACTTTCAGGCCGAGAACGTGGCCGCCATGGTGACCAATAACGCTTCGTTCAACTGCATCGCCGCCAAGCTGATCGTCACTTGCCGTGAGTGGCCCGACCGCCGGCGCTTTCTCGACAAAGTGCGGGCTGCCCTCGACCGCACGCCGCGTCGCAAAGCGTATTATCCCGGTGCCCGCGACCGCTTCTGCCGCTTTGTCGGTCAGGAACCGGACGACGATCCGCCCGGAACCCTCCCCTGGACGCTGGTGCGCGACGTCGATCGTCACGCACCCTCGCCGTGGTTCGATGAAGAGTCGTTCGTCTGCGTCTGCGCCGAGACCGCGCTCGACGCGGCAAGTCCAGCGGAGTTTTTGGACCAGGCTGTGGAGTTCGTCAACGAGCGTGTCTGGGGCACGTTGGGCGTGGGGCTGATGGTCCACCCGACGTTTCGGGGCACGTCCCAAGGGCAAGCCTGCTGGCAGTCGGCGCTGGCGCGGCTCCGTTACGGCACGGTGGGCGTGAATGTCTGGCCGGGGCTGGCGTATGCCATGATGTGCGTTCCCTGGGGCGGTTATCCCGGCGCGTCGGCGGCCGATCCCCAGAGCGGCATCGGTTGGGTCCACAACCCGTTCTTTCTGCACGACGTGGAAAAGAGCATCGTCGAAGGGCCGCTGGTAGCGCGGCCGAAGCCCCTGTGGTTTGCCAGCCACCGTCAGGCCCACCTTCTGGCGCGGCGGGCGCTCGAACTCTATCATCGACCGGCCTGGTGGAAGCTGACGGGGCTGATTGGCCCGGCGATGCGGGGTTGACTCTTACGATCTACCGTCTACTGTTTACCGTCTACCATGTTTTATTCCTTCGACGGCATCGACGGCAGCGGCAAGAGCACGCAGGTGCGGCTGTTTGCCGAGGGGCTGCGCGAGCACGGTCGCGAGGTCGTGGTTTGCCGCGATCCGGGAAGCACTCCGCTGGGCGACGAACTCCGCAAGCTGCTGTTGCACCGCGACGACCTGAACATCGCCCGGCGGGCGGAAATGTTGCTCTACATGGCCGCCCGTGCGCAGCTTGTCGAGCAGGTGATTCGTCCGGCCCTGGAAGCCGGCAAGGTGGTGGTTTCCGACCGTTTTCTGTTGGCCAACGTCGTTTATCAGGGACACGCGGGGGGTCTCGTGCCATCGCTGTGGCAAGTCGGCCGAGTCGCCACCGGCGGACTGGAACCCGATCTGACCTTTGTGCTCGACATCGACGACGCACGGGCGGCCGAGCGGCTCGCTCGACCGCTCGATCGCATGGAGCGGCAGGGCGAGGCCTTTCGCGCCGCGCTACGGGCCGGCTACTTGGCCGAGGCTGCCCGGCACTCGCAACGGATGGTCGTCATCGACGCGTCTGGCAACGTCGACGAAGTGCAAGCCGAAGTGCGGCGTGCGGCGGGAATGGCATGACGCCCTTAGCGTCGCGCCTCGCGCACGAGATGCCCGACTTCCGGCACGATCAGCTTTTCCATCGCCAGCCGCACGGCGGCGGGAGAACCGGGCATCGTCAGCACCACCGTCTGGCCGACCAGACCGCCGGTCGCCCGGCTGAGCATCGCCGCTGGGCCGACGTCCTCAAAACTCAGCCAGCGAAAGATTTCGCCGTAGCCCGGCAAAGGCTTGGTCAACAACCCGCTGATGGTCTCAAAGGTCTGGTCGCGGCTGCCGATGCCCGTCCCGCCAGTCAATAAAATCACGTCGATGTCGCTCCGCTCGGCCAGCGACGTGACTAACGGCCGCATGCGATCGGGTTCGTCGGGAATGATCTCCTTGGCCAGCACCGCATGCCCGGCGGCGGTGAGGTAATCGGCCACGGCCTTGCCGCCCGTATCGGTTTCCGGAGTGCGGGTGTCGCTGACCGTAATCACCGCGCAGCCCAGCGCGGCCGGCGCCTGGGCCCGATGCTGACAAACCGACTCGCTCATGGCAAACCAATCCTCTATTTTGTTGCTCGACTTGGGTTGATTCACCTATACTATCTGATTGGGGTAGGGTGGGGCCAGCGAGCTTGCAAGCGCCGGCCCACCGTGATTTTTGGATTTTGGATTTTCGATTATCGGAATCCACAATCCAAAATCGAAAATCCAGAACTGCGGCGATGGTGCGCCGGCGCTCGCAAGCTCGCTGGCCCCACCCTACAGACCCCCAACTCCCAACCCCACAACCGCACCATGACTCGCACGACCATCTCCTCCGCGGCCCTGTTGACCATCGCGCTCACTTCGCTGGCGACGGACCGCGTGCGGGCGGACGTCGTCGTGCTGGAAAACGGCGGCCGCATCGAAGGCGCGCTGCTCGACGCCAAGAAATCGCCGCGCGACAAGTACATCGTCGAAACGGCCAGCGGCCGGCTCACGTTCGACAAGTCGCAGGTTAAAGAAGTCATCGGGCAGAGCACCTCCCAGGAAGAATACGAAAAGGTCCGCAGCCAGTTCCCCGACACCGTCGAGGGGCAGATGGCCCTGGCCGGCTGGTGCCGCGACCATCATCTGACGGCCCAGCGCCAGAAACACCTGGAGCGCGTGCTCGAGATCGATCCCAACTTCAACGAAGCCCACCGGCTGTTGCGCCACACGCGCGACGGCGGCGCTTGGAAGACGCAACGGCAGTATTGGGAGGACCAGGGCTACGTCGAGTATCTGGGGCAGTGGATGACTCCCCAGGAAATGGAGTTGAAAGAAGCCGCGCGCAAGGTCGAGCTGGCCGAAAAAGAATGGAAGCGCCGCATCAAGACCTGGCGCAACTGGCTCGAGGGCCCGCGGGCGAACGAGGCACTGGAGCAGATCGGCCGCATCGACGACCCCTTCGCCACCCGCGCCCTGTCTGATTTTCTGGACAACGAGAAGGTCGAAGCCTATCGCAAGCGTTACGTCGAAGCGCTGGCCCGCATCGGCACGCCCGTCGCCATGATGATCCTCTGCCTCCGCAGCCTGAACGACCCCTCGGAAGAAATCCGCTTGACGGCGCTGGAATACGTGACGGAAAAGCCGCTGCCGGCCTTCACCGATCTTTTCATCGGCAGGCTGCGCGACAAGGAGAACGCGACGATCAACCGGGCGGCGATGGCCTTGGGCCGGCTGAAAGACCGCAAGGCCATCGGTCCGCTGATCGAGGCCCTGGTGACCGACCACATTCAGCAGGTGGCCCCAGCCCAGCCCGGCACGACGGCGGGCTTCGGCTCGTTCAACGGCGGCCCGGCCAGCGGCGGATTCAGCTTCGGCAATAGCGGCCCGAAGACCATCAAGGTCACCCTAAAGAACCCCGAAGTGCTGGAGGCCCTGGTGCGCTTGTCGGGCGGCCTGAACTTCGATTTCGACCGCGACGCCTGGAAGGCCTGGTATGCCAGCCGCAAGAAGTCGCTCAGCCTCAACGCGCGGCGGGACGAAGACTAGCGCGTGGTATGGTGGGCGTAGGGTGGGACCAGCGAGCTTGCGGGCGCCGGCCCACCATCAAAGGGTTCAGGGTTCAGGGTTCAGGAATACTTGAATCAACGTTTGCCTGACGCCTGACGCCTGAAACCTATCGCCTTGGTTAGCAATTTGTAATCTCTCAACACCGCTCGATACTTGCCTTACCCGCCTTGTCTCGTTAAACTAGTGTTAACGTAGGGAAGAGGCCCCCTCCGTAACCGCGAATTTCAGTTCGTTAGTCCCCACCTTGTGCCGGCGGCCCGGCCATTTCGCGGGTCTTCAGTTTCTATCGACGCCGGTTCCGCAACGGCTGGCCCGTGCGTCACCACACTGCCCTCGTTGTCGCACCCCCTTTCAAGAGAGTTCCATGCACCGCTTGTCCCGCTCCGCGCGCCGCGCTTTTACCTTGGTTGAGCTGTTGGTGGTGATTGCCATCATCGGCATTTTGATCGCCCTGTTGCTGCCCGCCGTTCAGGCGGCGCGTGAGGCCGCCCGCCGAGCGCAGTGTACGAACAACCTCAAGCAACTCGGTTTGGGGCTGCAAAACTACCACGACGTCAATAAAAAGCTGCCCTATGCCAAAGGGGGCACGAGCTTTTGCCAGGCCTCGGCGAAGCCGTTCCAAGGCAATTGCAATCGCCTGAGCGGATTGATCCCGATGCTCCCTTTTCTGGAGCAGCAAAGCATGTGGGACAATATCCGCAGCGCGACGGTCGATACGGGCACTTGCAACAGCCCGCAGGGGCCGGCGGGCTGGATTGGCTGGGGCGCCTGGAACTACACCGTTCCCGGCCTGGTCTGTCCCTCGGACATCGTGTCCGTGCCTTCCGCCGGTTCGGTGGGCCAGAACAACTATTGCTTCAGCCGGGGCGACTCGATTTATAACAACTGCTACTCGAGCCAGACGCGGGGCCTGTTTCAGTACAGCATCAACGTGGGGCTGAACGAAGTGCTCGACGGCACCAGCAACACGGTGGCCATGAGCGAGCGTTGTCGGGCGACCGTCGATGCCGGACTCGGTCAAGCCGGGTCCATCCCGCTCAAAAGCGGCGAGGCCACCGGCCTGGCCAACCTCAACACCAACCCGGCGACCAATCCGGGCGTCTGCCTGGCGCAGGTCGGGACGAACGGGAATTTTTACGCCAACCCGGCGATCTGCAAGACCCGCTTTGGCCGCCTGTGGACGGACGGGCAGATGGAGCGCAACGGCTTCAACACCGTGCTCGCTCCCAACGGTCCTGCCTGCACCGGAGATTCCAACGTCAACGCCGACAGCGCCTCGGGCATCTACCCGCCCAGCAGCTATCATCCGGGCGGAGCCATGGCCGTCATGGCCGATGGTTCGGTGCGGTTGGTGAGCGAGGCCATCGACACCGGAAACCTGGCCTGGACCGAGGTCACAGCGGGAGCCAGCCCCTACGGTGTGTGGGGCGCCATGGGTTCCAAGTCGGGCGCCGAAGCCGGGGTGAACCCATGACGGAGCAAAACGGCCGGCCGGCGTCTCTGGCGCCTGTCGTTTTTTCGTTTCTTGCTTAAAAGTGTTGCCAAACCGGCTTGCAGCATTGTAAGCTAAGGGTGCTGTGCCCAGAGGGTGCGGTCACAACGATCGATGCACATTGCTTTTTTCGGGACGTCCCGATGGTGTTGTCGTCGTGTCGCCCCCATTATCGGAAACACTTTTATGAGACCGCGTCGTCCCGCGTTTACCTTGGTCGAGCTGTTGGTGGTGATCGCCATCATCGGCATTTTGATCGCCCTGTTGCTGCCCGCCGTTCAGGCTGCCCGTGAGGCCGCCCGCCGCACGCAGTGCAACAACAACCTCAAGCAACTTGGGCTGGGGCTGCAAAACTATCACGACGTGAACAAGAAGCTGCCCTTCGGCAAGGGCGGCTCGGGTCCCAAGTGCAACACCACGACCCTGCCTTATTGGGGAAACTGCTCTCGGCTCAGCGGTCTTATTCCCATGTTGCCGTTCATCGAGCAGCAGCCGATGTGGGACAATATTCGCGCTGGCGGCGGCAACCCTGCGACCTACCCCCAAGGTTGGTGCGGATGGTGCAGTTGGTCCAACTGGAATTACACCCTTCCCGCGTTGATCTGCCCTTCCGAGATCGTGCCGGTCCCGGCGCCGGGCGCGGTCGGGCAGAACAATTACTGCTTCAGCAAGGGCGACACGATTTATGATAACCGCGACTCGAACCAGTCGCGGGGCCTGTTCGCGGTCAACAATTGTGTGGGCCTGAATGAGGTGCTCGACGGCACCAGCAACACGGTGGCCATGAGCGAGCGCTGCCGCGGCGCCTACAACGGCGGCGGGCTCGGAAACAAGAACCCGCAGCCCATCAAAGCCGGGACGGCCACCGGACTCGCCAATCTCAACACCAAGCCGCTGGCCACCAATCCCGGCTTGTGTCTGGCCCAAGTCGGAAGCAGCGGCTACTACGTCACGCCAACGATCGTCAAGAACCGCTTCGGCCACCTCTGGACAGACGGTCAGATGGAGCGCGTCGGCTTCAACACCGTCATCGCTCCCAATGGTCCGGCTTGCACCGGCGACTCCAATGTCAACGCCGATTGTTATTCGGGCGTCTATCCTCCCAGCAGCTATCATCCGGGCGGGGTGCTGGCCGTCATGGCCGACGGGTCGGTGCGGTTCGTGAACGAAACGATCGACACCGGAAACCTGGCAATGACGGAAGTCTCGGGGGGACCGAGCCCGTACGGTGTTTGGGGCGCTCTGGGTTCCAAGGACGGCGGTGAAGGACGGACGGCGCCATGATGGTTGAAGGAACTGTCGCGAAAAGTGGCGGCCGCGGCGAGGGCAAATGCATTTTCACGGCGGCGTTCGTGCTGGCGCTATGTGGCGGCTGCAATAGCAAGCCGCACGTCGCCGGCAAGACGGTCACGGGCACCGTCACCTACAACGGCTCGCCGGTGGAGGGCGCGTCCGTCAGTTTCATCTCGCCCACGGCCAGCGGCTACGGCTCGACGGACAAGGAGGGGCGGTTTACGCTCCGCTCCGCGCAAGGCGAGGGAGTGCCGGTGGGCGAGTACAAGGTCACGGTGGTCAAGACCGAGTTGCCACCGACGGGCAAAGAAGCCACCTCGGATGCGGACTACGTGCCGCCCGACCCGGACGCTCCGCCTGCCCAGCCAAAGGATCTGTTGCCCGCCAAATATAAGCTGCCTGAGAGCTCGCAGCTTTCCGCCACCGTCACGGAGCAGGGACCGAACGAGGTAACGCTGACGTTGACGGATTAGTCCTTCAATTCCAGCGGGATGTCGTTCTGCGTGCCGGGCTTGACCGTGGCGTTCAGGTCGGTGGTGGCCGCCGAGAGGTACTTTTCGGGCAGCAGGTTGATGCTGACCGGACCGGGAATGTCCTCGCCTCTCGATTGCATTTCGTTCATCTGTTCGTAAGTCAAATTCGGCTCTGCTCCCTCGGTTTTGGTCTTTTGCACCGTGACCTTGTAGTCGCCGGGCACCGCGCCGTCCTTTTCGCCATACGACGAAAGTTCGTAGCGGCCTTGGGCGTCGGTGGTGGCGGTGCCGGGACGTCCGCCCGCCGGTGGTGCAAAGACCACGGTGGCCCCGTCCACCGGCTGGCCCTGGTAGGTCACGACGCCCGACACTTTGGCCGTGGCCGGACCTTTCTGTGCGGAACAACCCAACGCCAGCAACACGCACGACGAAACGAGCGTCGTCGTCTGAACCCGAGTAAGCATGGTGGAACAAGGCGAAAAATCGGGGGAAGCAGTTTCCCAAAAGGGGCCGAAAAAATGAGGGTAGCGAGCGATGAGGTCACCGTCAAGAGGCCCCGCGGGGAGTTCTTGTGTCCCCTATTTCAACTTAAAAAAAATAAAATACAGATCCGGGTTTATTGACAACCTTCCTTCCGCCCGGATAAAAGAAATAGCGTCGTAGGCGAGCGCTCGCGATTTCTTCGCGCGTGCTCCGCTTTTATTGCCGTTGCCCATTCCTGTTCATGTTTCGAGGAGCCGAGTTTATGGTACGCAGACGCGCTTTCACGCTCGTCGAGTTGCTGGTGGTGATCGCCATCATCGGCATTTTGATCGCACTGTTGTTGCCGGCCATTCAGGCGGCCCGCGAGGCGGCACGCCGCAGCCAGTGCAACAACAACCTGAAGCAGATCGCCTTGGCCGTGCAAAACTAAATCGACGTGAAAAGGGTCTTTCCGCCGCTCGCCGTGGGGACCAACAGCGGCGGTATCAACAACGGAAACCGTCTTGGTCCGCGCGTGATGCTGCTTCCCTACGTCGACCAACAGGCGCTCTGGGACGCGATCCGCGCCGGCGGGAACGGGCCGCAGCAGTCCGTTCCCGGACCCTGGCAAACCCCTCCGACGACCGCCATCAACTTTCCGCCGCAGGGGCCGAACGCCTGGACGAACACCTTTGTACCGTGGGTCACGACGATTCCAACCTATATCTGTCCCTCGGAGGTCTACGACATGACGTCGAATTTCACCGACACCGCGCGGAGCAACTACGTGTTCTGCGTGGGCGACACCATGAGCGGCAACAATGCGAACACCGGGCCGTGCCTGTACGCGACGGGCGGGCAGTGTCGCGGCATCTTCTCCTATTTCAACAGCAAGACGTCGATCGCGGCCGTGCTGGACGGCACGAGTAACACCGCGATGGTCTCGGAGCACTGTTACACAACCCGCACCGTCGTCAAGGGCATGACCAGCAGGAGCGGTGAGTTCTGCGTCGTTCCCAACGTTCAGACGAATCCCGCGCTCTGCCTGGCCCAAGCGAGCGGATCGAACTTCACGACTTTAGCCGTTCTGACGTTTACGAATGCCGAGCCGTGGGGGGGCAACCGCTGGCCCGACGGATCGCCCCAGTACGCCGGATTCATGACCGTGCTGCCGCCGAATAGCCCCAACTGCGTCGGCGCCGATACGGACACCTGCGTCACCGGTCAAAGCATCCCGGTCCAGAACGGTGTGATCAGTACGACCACCGGCACCATCAGCACCGTCTCGAGCAACCATCCGGGCGGCGCCTTGGTGGCCATGGCCGATGGTTCCGTTCGGTTTGTCAGCGAGGGGATCGATACGGGCAACCTGTCGTTCCCTGAGCCAATCACGGGCCCCAGCCCCTACGGCGTTTGGGGAGCGATGGGTTCCAAGGAGGGCAACGAGGGCGGAGCTCCCGCCGGACCATAAAACTTCAGCCACCCGCCAGTTGCTAGACTGCACGCAATCGTCGGTGGCTGGGGCAGAAGCTGGCCGAGATCGATCCGGCCCTTGCGATACGCGCCGCCGGCCAGCGATGCCCCGGTGGTGGCGCTAGTCCTTCAATTCCAGCGGAATCTCGTTCTTCGTGCCGAGCTTGACCGTGGCGTTGAGGTCGGTGGTGGTCGGCGAGATGTACTTTTCGGGCAGCAGGTTGACCGTGATCGGACCGGGAATGGTTTCTCCACGCATCTGTCTGTCGTTCATCTCCTCCTGGCTCAAATCCGGGATCGATCCCTCGGTCTTGGTCTTCTGCACCGTGACCTTATAGTCGCCCGGAATGGCGCCGTCCTTGTCGCCAAACGTCGAAAGTTCATAGTGGCCCTGGGCGTCGGTGACGGCGGTTCCTGGGCGTCCGCCCCCCGGGGGCGCGAAAACAACCGTGGCGCCCTCGACCGGCGCTCCCTTGTAGGTCACGACGCCCGACACCTTGGCCGTGGCCGGGCCTTTCTGACTGGAACAACCCAATGTCAGCAGGGATCCCAACGAAACGATGGCAACGGCGCGAAAAAATGAAGCACGCATGGCAAAAACCCGACTATCCCTTGATCGACATGGCGCCGACGCGGCGAAGACAAGCCGGCGAAAGACGTGAATGAAGATAATGAGCGGCGTGCTCGCCGTCAATAGGCTGGGCCAGCGGCGTCCAGCACAGCACCGGCGAGGGCGCGGCGAGGACCTGGCTCGCGGTTCAAGCCACGGGCGATATAAAAATAAAAAACGGTCCCGCAAGACGGTTGACAATCCGCCGCTGCCACGCTAGAACCTGAAATGGAAGCGGTTCGGCCGGAGTAACCGTTCCCTTCGCATTTCCGGCGGATGTTCTCTCCAGCGGTCGGTTGCACCAAGGCGATGGGCATTGAGCTTGCTTTTTTTATTCGCCCCCTTTAATTCAGGACCCAACCATGAAGCACAGACGCGGCTTTACACTAGTGGAGCTGTTGGTGGTGATCGCCATCATCGGCATTTTGATCGCTCTTTTGTTGCCCGCCATCCAGGCCGCCCGCGAGGCCGCCCGGCGAAGCCAGTGCAACAACAACCTGAAGCAGTTCGGCTTGGCACTGCATAACTACATCGACGCGATCAAGGTCTTCCCTCCGCTCGCCGTGGGTACTACTACCGGCAGTCCCAACGACGGAAACCGCCTGAGTCCGCGGGTGATGCTGCTGCCCTACATGGAGCAGCAAGCCCTCTGGGACAGGATCCGCTCAGGCGGTACCGGAGCGCTCTACGCCAATAACCTCACCGGCGTCTACCCGCCCATGGGCAACGTGGCCTGGGACGGCAACTACGTGCCCTGGCGGCAGACCATTCCGAGCTACATTTGTCCATCTGAGGTCTACGACATGACGTCGAATTTCACCGACACCGCGCGAAGCAACTACGTGTTCTGCGTGGGTGAAACCATGAGCGGCAACAATGCGAACACCGGGCCGTGCCTGTACGGGGGAGGTGGGCAGTGCCGCGGCATTTTTTCTTACATGAATAGCAAGACGGCGATAGCGGCCGTGCTGGACGGCACGAGCAACACGGCGATGGTCTCGGAGCACTGTTACACAACCCGCACCGTCGCCAAGGGCATGAGCAGCCGGAGCGGTGAGTTCTGCGTGGTTGCCAGCGTTCAGGCGAATCCCTCGCTCTGCCTGGCCCAAGCGATCGGATCGAACTTCTCGACCAACGCTATTCTGACGTTTACCAATGCCGAGCCGTGGGGTGGCAATCGCTGGCCCGACGGAGCACCTGCCTACGCCGCTTTCATGACCGTGCTGCCGCCGAACGCCCCCAACTGCGCCGGCGCGGATACCGACACGGCCGTCGGCGCGGCTGTCCCGGTCCAGAACGGCGTGATCAGCAAGACGACCGGCACCATCAGCACCGTATCGAGCAATCATCCGGGCGGTGCTTTGGTCGCCATGGCCGACGGTTCGGTGCGGTTTGTCACCGAGGGGATCGACACGGGCAATCTGACATTCCCTGAGCCCATCACTGGCCCCAGCCCCTATGGTGTATGGGGAGCGATGGGTTCCAAGGACGGCGGCGAGGGCCAGGCGAATCTCACTGGCGGCTAAGCGCCGTCCGAGACCGGTCGTTTTGGCTCAAGCGTTCCGCCTAACCCCTGCTTGTTGAGTTTTCTATCCGCGCGTGGCCCCCTGGCGGGCAACGCGCGGTTTTTTTGCGCGCTTCGTCGCCGTCGGCGGTTTCTGCTAGGATAACGCGAAGCGAGGCAGGAGTCGGAGGGGAGGGGCGACTCCATGAAAACAACTTTTTCGCTTCCTCTTTCCTCGCTAACGGTGGGCCGGCGCTCGCAAGCTCGCTTGTCCCACCTTACGCTTCGCACGAACACCGCCGGCGATCCGCTGAACCTGAACCCTGAACCCTGAACCCTGAACCCCATGCGCGCCTTGGTAACCGGAGCGACCGGCTTCATCGGCAGACGACTGCTCGCACGGCTGGAACAGCCGGTAGTGCTTACGCGCTGGCCCGACCGCTTCGACAAGCCGCGGCCGGAGATCGACGTCTATGGCTGGGAGCCGATGTCGGGCCCGCCGCCCGAAGCGGCCCTGCGGGGCGTCGACGTGGTTTTCCATCTGGCCGGAGAGCCGGTGGCCGAAGGACGTTGGACCGCCCGAAAGAAAGCCCGCATTCGCGACAGCCGGCGCGTGGGCACGGCCAGCCTGGTGAAAGGGCTGGCGGCCGCCGGCGAGCGGCCGCGCGTGCTGGTCTCGGCCTCGGCCGTCGGCTACTACGGCGATCGGGGAGACGAAATCCTCGACGAATCGTCGCCGCCGGGCGAGGATTTTCTGGCCGAGGTCTGCCGCCTGTGGGAGCTGGCGTCCGGCGAAGCCCGGCGCCTCGGCGTGCGCGTCGTCAACCCGCGCATCGGCATCGTGTTGGGCCGCGAAGGCGGCGCACTGAAAAAAATGCTCCCGCCGTTCAAGCTGGGCCTCGGCGGCCGCCTGGCCGGCGGCCGGCAATGGATGCCCTGGATCCACGTCGACGATCTCGTGGGGCTGCTGTTGCACGCGGCCACCGCGGCCGATATCGACGGGCCGATGAACGCCGTCGCGCCCCACCCCGTGACCAACCGCGAGTTCACCCAAACGCTGGCCGCCACGTTGCACCGCCCGGCGCTGTTTCCCGCGCCGGGCATCATGCTGAAGCTGGCCCTGGGCCAGTTCGCCGAAGTGCTCTTGGCCTCGCAGCGCGCCGTGCCGCAGGTCGCCTTGCGCACGGGCTACGAGTTCCGATTCGCCGATCTGGGCCCCGCGTTGGCGGAGATAGTGGGAGGCGGATGAGGGTTCAGGGTTCAGGGTTCAGGGTTCAGGAAAGGTGGCAGTCGGTTCGCAGGCGAACTCCGCTTGCGCGTCGCTGAACCCCGAACCCCGAAGCCTTCGTGTGCTGGATTTTGTAGGCGAAGTCCGCTTGCGCGTCGCTGAACCCTGAACCCTGAACCCTGAACCCTCTTACGGCGTGGCCGGAATGCCCAGCAGCGCTTCTTCCTCCTCCTGAATGATGATCCGCGGCGTGACCATCATCATCAGGCTTTGCGTCTCGCGGCCGATGCCCACGTTCTTGAACAGACGGTTCAGATACGGAAGCTTGCTCAAGATCGGCGTGCCGAATTCGTTGCGGCCTTCCGACAGTCGCTTCACGCCGCCCAACAACACCGTGCCGCCGTCGGGCACGCTCACCGTCGTACTCACCGAGAAGAACGAGAACGACGGCAACTGCACCGTGGTGCCTTGCGTGGACGTGACGGTCGAAGTCACGCGCTTCGTCGTGTTGGCGCTGGGGCCTTCCGAATCGCTGTTCTGCGTGGTGTTGCTCGAACCTTGGAACGTGAAAGTGCTGACCTGCGTTATGTTGCTGAAGAAGGGAACCAACGTCAACCGCACGAAGCGGCGGTCGCTGGAGATCACCGCCTGCACCGTGAGCGCCGTTCCCTCGTTGAGCACGATGATCACCGGCTGCTGCGCCGCGGCGAAGGCCCCGACCACCGGAATCACGCTGATCACGAACGGCGTCTGCGTGACGTCGAACACGGTCGCGCTCTGGCCGTTGAAGAGCGTCACCTTGGGCGCCTGCAACACGTTGCTGCGGCGGTCGCCTTGCGAAGCCTCGATCAGGAAGTAGGCCTCGATGTTGCTCAAGATCGCGAAGCCCACGGTCGAACCCGCGCCGGCCTGATAACCGCCGAACTGCGGAGTCGCCAGGGCGAAGCTTCCCTGCTGCACCGGAATGTCCAGGTCGGAGCTGTAGAGCACGCTGCCGGTGGCGCCCGGCGCCAGACCGACGGTCACCGACTGCGACTGGTTCAGGCCGTTGGCCGGCAGGCCGATATTTTGGATGGTGTTTCCCTGCGGCGGAAAAGCGTTGGATGAGCCGGTATTTGGGACGTTGACCTCGCCCAGGCTCTGTCCGAACAGGGCGAACGGTTTGTTCAGCCTGGTGGGAAGATTGATATCGAAGTTGACGCCGATACGTTCGAAGAAGTTGTCGTTGAGCGTGATGAACCGCACCTCGATCGTCACCTGCAGGTCTTGCAGGCGGCGGAGCTGGTCGAGCAAGTCGGCGATCTCTTCGTGAACTTCCTGCGTCTGGCTGATGACGAGGCTCAAGTTGCCCTGGAACTGCTGAATGGATCCGGGTCCGCCCACGTCGTCCCAGGTGGTGGGGGCGATGGTCGAGGTGAGCAGATCGATCAGGGTCTCGAAGTCGGCCTGGGTGCCGCCCGACAGTCCGCCGGGGCCGGCCAATGACGAGGAGGGGTTGAGGGGCGCGATCGCCGAGGCGCTGCCGGTGCTCATTTGGGCCAACAACGAGCGGGCGTCGCCCACCGCGTTGCCGCCGGAGGCCGGATTCGAGACCGCCACGGAGAGCGGCGCGTCGCCGTTGAGGCCCGCCCAGTTGTTCGGCAGATTGGCCTGCGCGTCGTCCAGCGCGCCCCGGATGCCCATGCGGCTGTTGGGCACGAAATTCGGGATCGGCGTCACCAGGTCGGCCACGTAGTAAATCTTCGGAAACACCTCGCCGTCGCGCATCTGTTCGCTGGTGATCTTGAGCACCTCGCTCTTGATCACATAGCTCAGGTGCAGCGGCTGCAAGATCAGGTCCAAGGCGCTCTTCAGCGAAATCTCGGAGGTGAGATTGATGCTCACGGGCGTGTTCGAGTCGACGCCTTCTTCGGTCAGCCCGCGCGGATCGAGGTAGGTCGGAATTTGCGCCAGCTTGCCCAGGTCTTCGATCACCTGGGCCAGCGGCGCGTCTTTATACTTCAACCACACGGGGGTGCGCAGCTTCTTCTCGATCTCCAAATCGCGCTCGGTCTTGCGGTTGGCCAATTGGCGAAGCTGTTCTCGGCGCGTCTCGGTCAGCTTTTGCCAGGTCTTGGCGTCGCCGTGGACGTAGGGCTTGTTGTCGTCGAAGGGAATCGCCGACTCTTCGACGCCGTTCAACGATGCCACGAAGCCGTCTGCCTTGGCTTCGCGGATCTCGTTGTATTTCTGCGTAGCCGATACGAGTTTGACCGTATTTTTGAGCTGCTGCACCACCAGCTCGTCGGGCGCGATCTCGGCCGCCCGCTTGTAGACGACTTCGGCTTCGGGATAGCGCTTTTCATGCATCAGCTTGTTGAATTCGTCGACCAGCTTGGCCAGCTTTTCCTGCACCTCGACCTTGGTCTGGCGTTCGCGTTCGATCTCGGTCCGCACCTCGTTGTTCCGCTCGTTCAGCTCGATGCGGCCCTTGTTGGCGCCGACGTAGCGGTCGAGCTCTTCCAACTGGCGGTCGACGCGGCGCAGCAGAACGTCGCGGGCGGCCTTTTCGAGTTCCGCCCTCTCGACGATGTCGCGGCACTCTTCCAGCGCTTGCCGGGCCTGCTTGGGGCTCGTCTCGCGGAGCCGGGCCGCGGCCTGTTCTTTGCGCGACAGCTCGGCGGCCGCCTGCCGATATTTGAGCTGCTGCGCGGCGGCCGTCTCGGCCAGCATGGAGCCGTCGCCGCCGGGCTTTTTGCCGGTCTCTTGGGGACGGGCCAGAAACTGCAAATGGTCTTGCAGCCGCTGTTGCGTGAGCGGGTCGAGCTCGTCGCGGTGAAGGTTCGCCTTGCGGAACCAATTCAGCGCGGTGGCGCGGTCGTGGTCGCGCAGGGCCTGCTCGCCGCGTTGGAACAGTTCCAGGCCGTCTTGGGGCTCGACCTCGTTCTGTGCCCTGGCGGGCACGTTGCGCGTGAGGTCGTGCTCGCGGTCATAAATCGCCTGGCTGGCCGCGGCGGGATCCTTTTCGTCGGTGCCGATCGGCATGACGCCGCCGGCCGGCCGGACCTTGTGCCGCTCCTGACGCAGCCGCTGGATTTTCAGCACCAACTGCCAGGGCCGCTCGTCCTTGGGACCGAAGGCCGCGTCGGGCACGCCGAGGCTTTCGGCCTGCTCGGCCAGGGTTTCGGCACGTTCCACGTCGCCGGCCGCCAGGGCCGCATGCGCCTGGCCCATGAACCTGATCGCTTGCTCTTTCTGCTGCGCGTCGGCCGCGGCCAGCGGCGACCGCCCGGCGTGGTTTGGCGCGCCGGCGGGGGCGCCTGGCGGAAAGTCGCCGAAACCGCCGCCCGCGGGGTCGGCCTCGACCGGCGGGAGCGGCTCGATGCGGCCGCCGCCGCCGCGGCGGGCCGCCGCGATGCGCTCCAGCAGCAATTCGGGCGTGGCGTCGGCCGGGCCATACACCACCTTCAAGCGCCGCGCATTCTCGACCAGCCGCTGGGCCTCATCGAATTCGTGCCAGGCCAGCAACCCTTCGGCCTGTTCCAACAGGCACTCCGCCTTGCGACGGCGATAAGTCTCCGAGTCGGGGCCGCCCTGCTGCGGAAGCTGAGCGTAATGCTGGACGACCGCTTCGACCTTGGCCGGCGAATCTTCTTGAAAGTCGTATTGCAAGCCGAGGGCTTTGGCCTGATTGACCAGCTCGGCGGCCAGTCGCAGGTCGCCCACGGCCAACGAGCGCCGCGCCCTCACCAGCAGCTTGCCGCCTTCCTCGCGCAGCAGCTCATCGGCGGTCTGACTGGAGGCCGCGGCGCCGACGGTGGGCAGGCCCGGCTCGTGACGATCGTCTTCCGGCGGCGCGGTCATCGTCTGTTTGCCGAACGGCGATTCGCTGGGGAAGGGTCGTTGGCCGGGCAAGTTGCCCAGCGTGTCTTCGGCCGGAGGCAAGCTTTCGTCCCGCGGACCGGCCGACATGCCGGTATCGGCCGGGGGCCGGTCCATGGTCGGCTCAAAGCGGTTGGCACCTTGCGCGAAGGGATCGCGCACGCCGGAGGGTTGTTTTGCCTGTTTTTCCCGGCCCTCGGGCGCGAACAGCTCGCTGGGCCGTTTGGGACCGGCCGACGAACGCTTTCGCATCCCGTTCAGATCGCGCCGCGCCTTTTTGGGGGTGTCGCCCATGTGCATCATGCCATAGGTGACCGGAATCTTTTCGGCGCGGCCGAGCAGCGAGTCGGCAGTCTCCAGGTTGCCTTCGTTCATGGCCTGGCGGGCCTTGGAGAGCAGGTCGGCCACCTGCCGCTTGGCTTCTTCGGGGTTGCGTGCCGGCGCGGCCTGCCCGAAGGCGGCCAGGCCGTCGAGCGCTTGCAGGGCGACTGTGGGCGGCGCCGCCCAAGTCGACGCCGACGTCACGGCCAAACTCGTGCCGACGCAGGCGGCGAGGATCCGAGATGAGGTGTTCAACGCGATCTCCTTTCGGATTCGCCAGGTGCTCGGCCCCAAGGGCGCGAGGAGACCAATCCTGGCAACATGTGACTCAGATGGGATGGTGGGAAATGGCGCGGTCCCCGCGCGGAGGAAGATCGCGGTCGCGGCGGCGGGCGCGTCGGATGGGCGCGGTCCGCCGGCGCAAACGTCAGGCCTTCCTTGGCGGGTTTGCGTACTATCAGATGTGTCTTACAGAGCTTGGCAGAAGAGAGGCGGTTAAATACCCGCCCGGCCAAGCGCGGTCAAGGCCAGTTGGGAAAAAAATAATGCTCGGCCGGTTCCGGCCAAGCTCTGCCCCAGCCACCGGCGCCGCGATGCCCGGCAGCGCGCCTGATTGACTCCCCGCCGTTTCCTGGTAGGATAGCCTGTTAAAGGCTACCCGGAACGGTAGAAGCTGGTCGTTGTTTTTCCGCTTTTAGAGCGACCCACATCCTTCCTTCGAGCAAACTGGAGTCTCGTGCCATGAAGACCCATCGGTCGAGCGGCCCGGCGCGCCGCGCTTTTACGTTGGTCGAATTATTGGTGGTGATCGCCATCATCGGCATCTTGATCGCCTTGTTGCTGCCCGCCGTGCAGGCGGCCCGCGAAGCGGCCCGGCGGTCGCAGTGCAACAACAACATCAAGCAGTTGGGGCTGGCCACGATCCTCTACCACGATACGTGGCGCAAGTTTACTTATGGACGGGGCGGATGGAACGAAGACAACCGTTGCGGCGATTTTAGCGGCTTTCTCACGCTGTTGCCCTATGCCGAGCAAGCGCCGATTTGGCAGTTCATCGACGGCGAAAACAACAATCCCGCAAGCGGATCGGTTTATCCCTGGGGTCCCGCCACCAACGTGCCGTGGCACACGCTGCTCACCACGCAACTCAGCGTAATGATTTGTCCGTCGAGCCCCTATCCCGTGAACACGAATTACGCGGGCATGGGCCAGCGCAGCTATCACTTCAATGCGGGTACGAGCATCAACAACTACACCGCTGAGACGAACGGCATCTATAGCCACTGGATGGCCTCCACCAAAAAACCCTGCACCGGCAGCAACCAGCAAAAGGCGATTCGCAACATTCTCGACGGCACCAGCAACACCGCCAACATCAGCGAAAAAGCGCTCACCACGGCAAGGCGCAACGGCGTAACGCCGCCGCCGTCGACGACCATCATGGGCCAGGGCGTCCAAGGACATACCCCAGCCGTCTTGATCCCGAACCCGACGATCTGCCTGGCTACGGCCCAAAACCGGAACTACGTGGCCGGCCAAATCGTTAACATCAGCAATTACCAGAACGGCGACCAGTGGATGATGGGCCATCCGTACTGGACCTTGTTCACAACGATACTGCCGCCCAATAGTCCCACGTGCTACGGCACGACCGGCCTCAATCCCAGCAATGCCAACGGAATCTTTCCGCCCACAAGCTGGCATCCCGGCGGCGTGCTGGTGGGCATGGCCGACGGCAGCGTGCGTTTCGTCACGGAAGGCATCGATTGCGGCAATTATGGCATGCCGCCCGCCTTGAACTACGGTGTCTGGGGCGCCATGGGGACGGTTGCCGGTGGCGAGGCCTATGGCCTGGGAGGCACCCCCTAGTCCTTCTCAGTCGTACCTTGAGCGAGGGCACTTTTTCGAGCACTCCTCTATCGTGAGATCCTTCGTGTTTTTTCCTTGTGCGTTCGCGACTTCGTTCAGGGTGGGCCGGCGCTCGCAAGCTCGCTGGTCCCACCCTACCGGCAGGTTTTGTTTGTTCTCGCTGGCGGCGGTGCTGGCGGTTGGTTGTTCAAAAAGCGACCGTGACACGGGCACCGTACCGGTTTCGGGCAAGGTAACCCACGGCGGGCAGCCGCTGGCCGGCGCCGTTGTCACGTTCGTCAGCGACGCCGGCCTGACGCCTGGCGCGGGAATGTCGGACGCCGACGGCGGCTACAGCCTGAGAGTGAAGCCGGGCAGCTATACGGCCACTGTTTCGAAATTGACCGGCTCCGGCGACACCAAAACAGTGAGCATGGAAGACGCGATGGCCAACGCGGACAAGCCGCGCGAGGGACCAAAAGAAACGCTGCCGTCGAAATATCAAAGTCCCGTCGAATCGCCCTTGAAGTTCGAGGTCAAGCCCAGCGGCAGCAACACGTTCGATCTCAGCCTGAGCGACTGATGACCGCTTGCTATACTTCACGCGGCAAACGCCTGCGCAGCCACGATTCGATTTGCCCGGCCAGTTCGCTGCGCGCCGCCGTCACGAGTTGGCCGGAACGGCACTCAACTGGGCCAGCACCTGCAGTACGCCGTTGAGATGGGCCAGCCGGGGGCCGAAGCGATCGACGAACTCGTTGAGCATGAATTCGCCGTCGCACAGCACCTCGGCGTTTTCGTTCACTTCCTGGGTGAGCGTGGCCAGGAACTCGGTCTGCACACGGCTGAGCGTTTCGGCGGCCGTGCGGCAGTTCTGGGCCAGGTGGGGATTGGCCGACTTCCACTGGCCAAGTTCCTGGTTGCGCTGCTTGTGCGGCGCGCTGAGTTGATTCACCAGCTCTTCGAGCAACTCGTTTTGCCGGTCTTGGGCCGTCAAAATCTCCCGCAGCAGGCGGGTTTGCTCCGGCTCGCCGCCGCTGGTCGTGCTGCTGATGGCACTCGGCGAAATATCGACTTGGCTGAAGAGCGGCGGGGTGGTGGCTCGGTCGTGCATCGTGGTTGCGTGGGCCTTTTCCTGACAGGCGAGTGGGAACGAAAACCGGCGGCGAACGATTATTATAGGCAGGCCATGCGACACCTGTCGAGCGGGTAGTTTGGACTTTTGCGCGGCGGAAAGTTAGAATCGCCCCTTTCGGCCTAATCAACGAGTGAGTGTAAATGAGAATTGCGGCCATTGGCGGCGACGGTACGGGCCCCGAAGTGGCGGCCGAGGGACTCAAGGTGCTTGCGGCGGCGGCCGCGCTGGAACACTTCCAATATGAACTGACGCACTTCGACTTCGGCGGCGACCGCTATCTGCGGACCGGCGAGACCTTGCCTGTCGGCGCCGTCGACGAGCTGCGGTCGTTCGACGCCATCTACCTGGGCGCGGTGGGCCATCCCGACGTTCCGCCCGGCATCCTCGAAAAAGGGCTGCTGTTGGAATTGCGGTTTCAACTCGACCAGTACATCAACCTTCGCCCGGTGCAGCTTTTTCCCGGCGTCGAGACTCCGCTCAAGGGCAAAGGTCCCGCCGACATCGACTTTGTGGTGGTCCGCGAGAACACCGAAGACCTGTATTGCGGCGTGGGCGGTTTTCTCAAGAAGGGCACGCCCGACGAGGTCGCCAGCCAGACGGCGGTCTACACGCGAAAAGGCTGCGAGCGGTGCATCCGCTGGGCCTTCGACTTCACCCGCCGGCGGAACAACCCCAAGAAAATGCTGACGCTGGTGGCCAAGACGAACGTGTTGACCTTCGGGCACGATCTCTGGTGGCGGACCTTCCAGGAGGTGGCCCGCGAGTATCCCGACATCAAGGCGGATTACAACCATGTCGACGCCTGCTGCATGTGGATGGTGAAAAACCCCGAATACTACGACGTGATCGTGACCACGAACATGTTCGGCGACATCATCACCGACTTGGGCGGCATTTTGCAGGGCGGCATGGGCGTGGCGGCCGGCGCGAACTTGAATCCCGATCCGGGCGGCACGAGCATGTTCGAGCCGATGGGCGGCAGCGCTCCCAAGTACACCGGCCAGCACGTCATCAACCCCATCGCGGCAATCAACGCCATGGCCATGCTGCTGGAGCACAGCGGGCAACCGAAAGCCGGCCGCCGGATTATGGAAGCCATCAAGACCGTGACGGGCACCAAAATGAAGAGCCAGGCCGCCGGGAAGATGGGATACTCGACGCAGCAAGTCGGCGATCTGGTGGTGGCGGCGCTGGAGGGCTAGAACGGGAAATTGCAAATTGCAAATTGCGAATTTCAAATTGGCAATTGAGGAAGCCAAGAATGAGCCCGGATGAACTGTCGGAGCGTTTGCTGGAGTTCGCGGCACGAATCGGCAAGGTGGTCGATGCTTTGCCGGATACACGATTGGGCCGGCATATCGCCGGGCAATTGGTGCGGTGCGGGACTTCACCCGCGCCAAATTACGAGGAAGCGCGCGCGGCCGAAAGTCGGGCCGACTTTATTCACAAACTGCGCGTGTGCCTGAAGGAGCTGTGCGAATCGCGGTGCTGGATTCGCCTGATCATCAAGGCCGAGCTGCTTCCCCAGGCGAAAATGGCTCCGATCCTCGACGAGTGCAACCAGCTCTGCAATATCCTTGGCCAGTCCGTGGTGACCGCTACCGAAAACAAAACATGACGATGCTGCGCACCACCAATTTGCAATTTGAAATTCGCAATTTGAAATTTGCAATTTCCCCCTTCTAATCCGCTTATCACGAAGATGAACCTCCATGAAAAACACGCTCTTCGATCTCTCCGGCCGCGTCGCGTTGATCACGGGCGGCAGCAAAGGACTCGGTCTGGCGATGGCCCGCGGTTTTGCCGAGGCCGGGGCCGACATCGTCATTTCCAGCAGGCATGAGGACGAACTGAAGCCGGCCGTCGCAAAGATCACAGACGGCACGGGCGTCCGCGCCGAGTACATCGTGGCCGACATGACCGAGCGCAGGGACGTCGACCGGCTGGCCGAAACCGCGCTGGCGCTGATGAAACGCGTCGATATTCTGGTCAACAACGCCGGCACGAACACCGTGCAGGCGATCGACGAAATCCGCGACGAAGACTGGGACCGCCTCGTGCAGCTCAATCTCACGAGTTGCATGGCCACCTGCCGGGCACTGGTTCCCCAAATGAAAGAGCGGCGTTGGGGCCGCATTATTCATCTCTCGTCGATCATGGGCCTGGCGTCGAAAGAAGGCCGCGGCATTTATTCCGCAACCAAGTCGGCCTTGCTCGGCCTGGCCCGTGCCAGCGCTCTCGATCTCGGCCACCACAACATCACCGTGAATTGCCTGGCGCCCGGCCCCTTTCTCACCGATTTGCCCGGCAGCATGCTCACCGAGGCCGAAAAGAAAACCTTCGCCGATCGCACGGCGTTGGGCCGCTGGGGTCAGCCGCGCGAGTTGGTCGGCCCCGCGCTGCTTTTGGCGAGCGAGGCGGGCAGCTACATCACCGGCACCGTGCTGGTGGTCGACGGCGGCACGCTGGTGAAGACGTTTTAGTCTTCCCAATGCCGGGCGCGATAAAGCGACTTGGGCGTGGGCGGCGGAATCCTGCCCTTGCAGCCGCGGCTCGACGCCCGTTACCCCCGCATCAAAGATGCCGCCTTCGACTGGCCGCAAGTCAGTGGCTAACGGCTTCGCCGGCGCCACCCCAGCGTCGGCTGAAGGCGGTCCTAATTTTGCTAAAGCACTGAACGGCTGTTTCTGCTACACTGGCGACAGACTGGTAAGACGCACGTGCGATGAAGGGAAAGCCGTGAGCCATTCGGGTGACGATGCAAGCGATGCCGTTTCAGCAGCGGCCCTGAAGCCGTTCCTCGTCAATTGTGGCTACACGGCCTCTCTGGTCCAGTCTCGGGTCGCACTCAGCAACGGGCAAACCGCTGCATTGGTTGCCTTCGCACACCCACCGGCAGATGCGCGAACCGCCTGCGTCGCCGTGGTCGAGGCCAAGACTGGTTCCCCTGAACTGGTTGCCGAGTTTCGCGCTTTGGCGGCGCCGGTCGTATTCGTTTGCGGCCGGCACGGGCTGGAGTGGTGGAAACAGACCACTTCGGAGCCGGTGAGAGCCGGACAGGCGGTCCCGCCAAATCGGCTAGCCCCATTCTTTGCCGAACACTCCGATCAATTCGCCCCCGACGCCATCTACCGCGCAAAGACCTGGGGTCGCTTTGACGCTCAACACCAACTGAGCTTTGTCGATCTGGGCCTTTTGCCGGTAGTCGAAGAGCGAATCGGTCGCGACCTGGAGGCGTTGATCGTGCGAAACGTGCAGCGATTGAAAACGCTGCTCGGCTGGGCGACGTGGAGCGACAAACAGGGTCAGTGGCTGTTGAAATCCGTCTTCTGGTTGGTGTCGGGCAAGATTCTCCGCGACAAGGACGTCAAGCCGTTTACAAATCTCGATCCGACGGAGGTCCAGCCCTTATTGGCCGCGGTCGCTAGGCACTATAGCGCAGCCCCAATCCCGATAACGAGCCAACGCCAGCAACGCTCATTGAAAGAAGTCGCGGCCGGTATCGCTCAAGTCAGCAATCTGCAATTTGCTACGACCGAGTCGTTGGCCTATGTCTATGAAAATACCTTGATCTCCAAGGCGACTCGGCAGGCGCTGGGCACGCACAGTACGCCTTCGTACTTGGTCGACTACATCGTGGGACGGTTAACGCCGTGGATCGCGGAGATGCCCCCAGAGCAGCGGAACGTTTTCGAGCCGGCGTGCGGTCACGCTGCTTTTCTGGTTTCCGCTATGCGGCTCCTCACGGAATTGCTGCCGCCCGAAAAATCTTCTCCCGCGCAGCGGCGGAACTACCTGCGCAAACGCATTCACGGCTGCGACGTCGACGCCTTCTCGCTCGAAATTGCCCGATTGTCGCTCAGCCTGACCGACATTCCTAATCCCGACGGCTGGGATCTCGCGGCCGCGGACATGTTTCTCGACGATCAGCTTGTCGATCGGGCCCGAAGCGCGACGGTGTTTTTGGCCAACCCTCCGTTCGAGAATTTCAGTTCCGAGGAACGGACGTGGTACAGCAAACGAGGGTTCGCGCCGCATTATCAGAACAAGACCACCGAGACGCTGGCTTCGGTATTTTCCGCACTACCGGCAGGCGCGGCGATCGGCGTGGTTGTCCCGCAAGGCTTCCTGCACAGCAAGAACGCAACCGCGGTTCGACAATGCCTTGTTGACCAATTTGAACTTCAAGAGATCTGCTTGTTTCCAGACAGCGTCTTCACGTTCTCCGACATGGAATCGGCGGTGATAGTTGGGCGGAAGATCACAACAGGCACGGTCGGCACGGTGCGCTATCGGCGCGTGCGTGAACGCGACATGGACGCGTTTCGAACGGAGTATCGAACGAGATCGGACCTGTCCTTGGATCAATCGAGGTTCCGCGCTGACTTCGACCTCCGCATGCCCGACCTTCAGCCGGTCTGGGACTTCTGCCGGGATCTGCCGCGCCTCGAAGACTTCGCTGAGGTTGGCCAAGGCTTTACCTTTAAGGGGAAAGGCCTGCCAAAGGGGACCACGACCTTTTCCAAGCAGCGGTTTCCCGGTGGTGTTCGCGGCTTCCTTAAGTTTCCCAAGCGAATCCCTCTGCACGAACTGCCGCAGGAGGCTTGGCTCAACCTGTCGGCAGATGTCGTACTTCGGCCTCGACATGGAACGACGACCGGCGTGCCGCAGGTTCTTTTCAATGAGGCCCGTTGTAGCCGAGGTCCTTGGCGGCTGAAAGCTCTCGTCGATGATGTCGGCCATCCGGCCGCGGGGAGATTTAACATTGTTCGAGCACGCGACCCCGAACGAACCCCCCTTCCGTTTCTCTGGGCCCTCTGCAACTCTCCGGTTGCCAACGCCTTCGCGTTCAGCCACTCGGGGAATCGGCACAACGATGCAGGCATGCTTCGCAAAATGCCGGTCCCGCGACTTTCGGAGCAAGGTGTTAGGGCAGTTTGCGAAGCCGCGCAGAGATATCTAAGCGTAGTTCGATCGGAGGTCGCCATTCTCCAGTCACCTGCGGATGCAGAGCGCGTGCTCGAGTACCTGATTCGCATGGATAACGAAGTCCTGAAGCTATTCGCCTTTCCTCAGGCGATCGAGCACCAGTTACTGGAACTCTTCAGCGGGTGGCAACGCCAGGGCGTGCCATGCAAATTCGAGCGATATTTCCCAGAGCGATTCGCCGACCAACTCTCCTTGGCCGATTATTTGGCCGTCACCGCGGACTGGTCTTGCGTCAACCGACTACGCGGGGAATTGGTTCACAAGAAAGTGGAAGGTAGGCTAACGGCTGAGGAACGCCGGCGCTTGGAACACCTGCAGTCATTGGCGGAGACTCGCCGTCGGCTCGAAGCTCCATTGCCGCTTGCAGAGATGGAGGCGCAATATCGGGAGCTCACGTTTGGGGCGAGTGAATGACGCAACCTTCAGTATTCGATTATCCGACCTCTCCGCATGCCCGCCGGCATGGGCCACAGGGCTACGCCGACTTAGGCTCCTATCGCAACTGGTTGCGCGATGATTTCTGTTTTCGCTGTGTCTTTTGCCTGCAGCGCGAGCAATGGCAGCGGCGCTGCGCGATGTTTCACATCGACCACTTCGTGCCTCGGCAGATCGAGCCCAACCGGGTGCTGGACTACGACAATCTCCTTTATGTCTGTGCAAGCTGCAATTCGATTAAAGGCGACTTGGCCGTGCCCGATCCGTGCCAAGTTGCGTACGGAGATTGCGTGCGCGTTCTTAGCGACGGTCGTATCGAGGCATTGAACCAGACAGGCGACCTACTCATCGGCCTTCTTTCGCTCGACGACGGCGATGCAGTGCGCTACCGCAAGCTCGTGATCGATACGCTTGACGTGTTGCGCCACTCTGCCAACAGTGCGACGTACCTGGAATGGGTGCGGTTTCCCGACGACCTACCAGATTTGTCTCTGAAACAACCACCAGGTGGCAACAACCGGCCCAAAGGCGTCGAGCAAAGTTGGTTCGCGAAGCGGCGGCGAGGCGAATTGCCGGCGAGCTATTGATTTGCCACAATGTGTTGCGTTCATATCGCGTGCGCCAATCGGACCCAGAAGACGATAGGCCATCGGCTCCAAGACAAGGCGGAAGGGTAGCGGCGGTGCAGCGCCGGCTTCCCGCTTCACTCTTCCCAATGCCGGGCGCGATCGACGGCTTTTTTCCAGCCGCGATGAAGGGCCTCTCGCTGCTTCGCGGGCATCGCTGGAATAAACTCCCGCCCCAAGGCCCAATTGCGCTCGATCTCACATAAGTCGGACCAATAACCGACCGCCAGTCCCGCCAGGTAGGCCGCGCCCAGCGCGGTCGTCTCCGGCACCGCCGGCCGCTTCACCGGAACGCCAATCTGGTCTGCCTGAAACTGCATCAGCTCGTCATTGACGCTCGCGCCGCCGTCGACCTTCAGTTCTTTGAAGCGGCTCCCGATATCCTGCTCCATCGTCTCCACGAGATCGCGCGACTGATAGGCCATCGAGTCCAACGCCGCGCGTGCCAGGTGGCCCGCCGTCGTGCCGCGGCTGATGCCGACGATCGTGCCGCGGGCATGAGAATCCCAATGCGGCGCTCCGAGGCCGACGAAGGCCGGCACCAGGTACACACCGCCCGCATCGGGCACCGTGGCCGCGAGCTGCTCGACCTCGCTCGACGTCTTGATGAGTCCCAGCCCGTCGCGCAGCCACTGCACCGCGGCCCCAGCCACGAACACCGAGCCTTCCAGGCAATAAGTCGTCTCGCCGCCGGTCCGCCAGCCGATGGTCGTCAGCAGTTTGTGCCGAGAGGCGATCGGCTGCGAGCCGGTGTTGACGAGCAGAAAGCAGCCCGTGCCATAGGTGTTTTTGGCATCGCCCGGCGCGAAGCAGGCCTGGCCGAACGTCGCCGCCTGTTGGTCGCCCGCCGCGGCGCCGATGGCAATCGAGCCACCGAACAGACCTTCGTCCGTGTGGCCGTAGACTTCGCTCGTCTGGCGTACTTCCGGCAGCATCGCCCGCGGGATTTTCAGCAGCGTCAGCAACTCGTCGTCCCAGTCGAGCGTGTGGATATTGTAGAGCAAAGTGCGGCTGGCGTTGCTCGCATCGGTAATGTGCAACTTGCCGCCCGTCAGCCGCCATAAGAGCCAGGTGTCGACCGTGCCGAACACGACTTCGCCGGCTTCGGCCGGACTGCGGAGGCCGTCGATCGTGTCGAGCAAATAAGCTATTTTCGTCGCGGAAAAGTAGGCATCGATCACCAGGCCGGTTTTGCCGCGAAATGTCTCGGCCAGCCCGGCGCGACTGAGCCGTTCGCAAATCGGGCTGCTGACGCGGCTTTGCCAGACGACGGCGTTGCTGACCGGGCGTCCGGTGGCGCGCTCCCAAATGATTGTGGTCTCACGTTGGTTGGCGATGCCGATGGCGGCGACTTGCGCGGCCGTGATGTTTGCCTTGGCCAGCGCTTGCCGTGCCACCTTAAGCTGCGACGACCAGATTGCTTCGGGATCGTGCTCGACGATGCCCGGCGCGGGCAGAATCTGCGGGAATTCCTGCTGGGCGGACGCGACCGGAAGCCCTTGACGGTCGAAGACGATCGCCCGGCTGGAGGTCGTGCCCTGGTCTAATGCGAGGATGAATTGGTTCATAGTCCGCGTAGTTCTTCAAAGCGCTCGATAAGCTCAGCGGCGATTTTATCCAGGTTATGGTGTTCGACCACCCGTTGACGAGCCGCCTGGGCCAGGCGCGAGCGCAACGGCCCGTCGGTCAACACGCGGAGCAGGCAGGCGGCGAGCTGCTCGTCGTGGTCGTGGTCGAAGAGCAATCCGTTGACTTCGTCTCGCACCACGTCCACATTGCCGGGCACGCGCGTCACCACCGGACATAGCCCGCTCGACATCGCTTCCAACAGCGCGTTGGAGCACCCTTCACTGGGCGAAGGGAGCACAAACACGCTCGCTCGACGGTGAGCCGCCGCCACGTCGCTCACCGGCCCGAGAAACTCGACGTTTCGCAAATCGAGTTGGCGAGCCAGTCGCCGCAGCTCGTCGGCCAACGGTCCGTTGCCGCCGATCAGCAATTGATAAACTCCGTCGCGATTCACCTTGCCCCAGGCTCTCAGCAGCACCTGCGGGTTCTTGGCGGACACGAGGCGAGACAAGAACAGCACCGTGCGGCCGGTCTCGGCGTCGTGCTGGAATGGCTGATACTTCTCGATCTCGACGCCGTTCGTCGAGCGTACGATCGCTTCCGCCGGGCAGCCGAGTTCGAGCAGCTCCTCGCGACCCTGGTCGGAGAGGGCAATGAAACAAGAATTGCTTCGCACCAACACACGCAGCAACTTGCCTCCTTTGGCACGGAAAAACTGACGGACATCGCCTTCCGGGCCGGTGGAGGCGGTGAAGGCCACCGACGGCTTTCGCAAGACGCGGCCCACCAAGCCCGTGGCGACGGCTTCCCACGGAAGTTGCCCCGCGACCATCACGTCGAAGGTGTGCGCTCGACGCACGAGCTGCGCCGCCAGACTGGAGATGAACGTCGCGCCGAAGGCCGGGCCGAGCGGGGCCGTGCGGATCACGCGATGCACGGCCACTTCTCCGAGCCGCTCATGTCGGGGCGAACCCCGGAGCGTGCGCGTGAACACCGACACCTCGTGTCCCCAATCTGCCCAACGCTCGGCCAAGTGCTGCATCTGCCGCTCGGAGCCGCCCACCAGCGGATGGAAGTGCGACAAGCAAATCGCGACGTTCAGCGGCCTCGTCGACTTCCGATTCACGCGAGAATCCTGCGGCGATTATCACTTCGTTTCATCGACAAACTTCATGGCGAATGACCAAGCAACGTCAGTTGCTCAAGGATTACCTTCATGCATGCGCTGGGCACCACTCCTTTGACCGCGACGATGTGCTGCTGTTCGATGGTGAAGACCCAGTCGCACTTCGCCACGCGGCGTTTGGTCAGTCCCGTGCGCGGATGCCCTTGGGGATGATACGGCAAGAGCACATGATGGGCTGGCGGAGGATTGTAAACTTGGCTGGAGATTCCTGCCACAAAGACCAGGTTATTGGGACCATTACCGGACGGAGGCCGTACCACCACGACGGGACGCGGATTGTGTTGAGCGCCCGGCACGTCGGCCAGCACGATTTGTCCTTGACGGAGCAAGGCCACTAGTTGGATTCCGCTTGCGGTTCAAACGGGTCCCCTTCCTCAAACCACTCTGCCGGTGGAACGAACCGCTTCGCAATCCGTTGAAGCACTCGCTCGGATGGCGTCGTCCTCTCCAGTTCGAGCCACTGCTCAAGCTCCGACTGATACATCTCTTCGATCTCCACGAGCGTTGGCCCCCCGCCTTGGCCGTCCGGCCGGCTTGGCTGAGAAACGTGGACCTGCAACGTCTTGGCGTCGTGGCCGTCGACGACGATGTGTAAGAGATAGTCGCCGGCCGATTGGAATGCGGCGCCCACGGGCACCACGAACGTGTGCAGAGTGCCCGACTCCGTCGCCTGCTTTCCCGTTTCCGGCATAAGGGCCTGTTCTGTTGCTACGGTAAACCGCGAGCTTTCTGGACCAGTCGCATCAACTCGCAACGTATGCCGCGCGCTGTCGTGGGGTTGAATACGCAATGCACCAGCCAAGGAGACGGAGGCAGCCTCAGCCGGACGGTCGGAGGAAATCGTGCGCACTGCTGGACCGACAACGACGAATTGTCCGCTCGTCAGATAACCTGCAAAATCGCAAAGAACAGCAAACTCAAGTTGCACGATCGTGTCTCCACGCAGTAGTCGAGGGCCTTACCTGACTATTCTATCATCGCGTTCCGGCTCAGGCCAAGGTGCGTGCGGCGATTCACTCCTGCCAACCGTGCGCATCGCGGACGGAGAGCATGGCGGCCAGAATGCTGTTCCAGGTCTCCGGCTGCATCATCACGGCGTTGGGAAACATGCAGCCGTCCCAGCAGATGTGGCGGAACTTTTTGGTCGGCTTGCCTTGCTCGTCGCGCAGCCAGTGCCCGGCGTCGCGGGCAATGTTCAGCTTGCCGTGGGGATCGTTCGGCAAACAGTGCCGTCCGGTCTTGTCGTGCGAGCCCGAACCGAAAACCGTGGCGTCGTTCTGCGCCACGTGAAAGTCGATCGTCCAGGGACGCAGCGCGGCCGTGAGCTTCGTCAGGGCGTCTTGCAGTTTTTGGTCGTCTTGCCAGTCGAAACCTTCGGGCAAAATGGCGTCTTCCGGCGCGTTGTAGCCCAGCAGATACAACAGTGTGTGGGCCATGTCGGCCTGAAAGCCGAGCGTCTGCGGCCGATCGACCAACTCCAGCAGCCGGACCATCCACCGCCAGCTATGCATGCCGCCCCAGCAAATCTCCCCCTCGGCCGCCAGCCGCTCGCCAGAATCGTCGGCGATCGTGCAGGCTTCGCGGAACGTCTCGGCGATCCGCTTCGTGTTCCCCTCGGGATCTTTGCGCCACTCCGACGGGCTGGAGGCCGAATCGATCCGCACGATGCCGTAGGGCCGCACGCCCAACTCGCGCAGCCGCTGGGCAATGCGGCAGCCCTTGCGGACCTGCGCCAGGAACCGCCGACGGTCTTCCGCTCCGCCCATCGCCGGGCCGCCGCCGGTGGGCGGCCAGATCGGCGCGGTCACGGTGCCGTAGACCAGGTTTCGGGCACGGGCCTTGTCGGCCAGCGTTTTCAGCTCGTCGTCGGAGGCGTCGATGTCGATGTGCGGGGCAAAAAGAAACAGGTCGGCGCCGTCGAACTTGACGCCGTCGACTTCGGCGGCCGCCGTCAGGTCGAGCATCGTGTCGAGGTCGATCGCCGGTTCCGAGTCGGGGCCTTTGCCGACCACGCCCGGCCAGGCGGCGTTGTGAAGCTTGGGAAAGTTGTTGGGGTGCGGGGGCATGGGTTGGGGGTT
>Ga0307372_10001052_pt1 | contig 48215 bp, 34 predicted proteins | sample OX1MG_FD_202533 | JGI IMG/M metagenome (GOLD analysis project Ga0307372, IMG submission 202533) | Soil microbial communities from Risofladan, Vaasa, Finland - OX-1 | ecosystem: Environmental > Terrestrial > Soil > Coastal area > Acid sulfate soil | place: Finland: Risofladan, Vaasa | collected...
GGCCACGGGGCCCCCAAGTCGGCGCGAGCATGCCGCCCCGCGCTGTTACAGCGGGGCGGCTCACAAGCGGGACGCGCGCCGCACCGGCCCGGCGCTGCTACAGCCGGGCCGGGCAGGCGCGCTGGGGTCCGCGCCCACTATGCCCAGACCTGGAGCGGGATCGGGAGCGGGCCGCCACGGAAGGGTGGAAGCTAGGCCATGAGCGCGGTCAGCGCTTGCGGCGCCTCTTCCGGCAACGCCGGCGCGCCGTTGAACCTCGCGCCCGCCGGCACCACCTCGTGCTTCATCACCACGCTGTGCGGCGCCACCCGCGCCTCGGCGCCGATCTCGACGGCGTACAGCACCACCGCCTCGTCGCCCACCGTGGCCCCGCGTCCAACATGGATCCGGTCCATCTTCAGAACGCGGTCCTCGAAGGTGTGCGCCTGCAAGTGGCAATTCACCGTGGCGTCGTCGTCGAAGCGCAGCAGGTCGGGATCCACCACCTGCAGAAATCCCGGGCCCAGCGCCACCCGCCGCCCGATGCGCATCCCCGTCAGCCGCAGGAACTGGTTCAGCAGCAGCGTGCCCTCCAGCGGCGCCAGCACCGCCGGGCCCCAATACTGCCAGGCCATGTAGAGAAAATCCCAGCGTCCGCACCAGCATGACCAGAAGTAGCGCTGCCCCGGCCGCACCCGGCCCAGCAGCACCCACTTCAGCGCCACAATCGCTAGGCCGCCGGCGGCCGCGGCGGCGGCGGTGAGCAGCGGCGCCACCACCAGCGCCAGCCCCGCATCGCCCCAGCTCCCCGCGGCGCTTCCCAGCGCCGCCTCCCAGCCCGCCGCCAACAAGAGCGGCAGCGCCGGCAGCGCCAGCCGCGCCAGCTCCCAGAACAGCCGCGTGGCGTAGCGCACCGGCCCGGGATCGTGGGTATAGCGCCGATCCACCGCTTCGGCCTTGCGCGGCAACTCCATCGGCGGCTGCCCGAACCAAGCCGTGTGCGGCCGCGCCCGCCGCGCCTCGGGCACGGTGGCGATGCCGACAAACAGCCCCTCCGGCCAGTCGTGGCCGCAGGGAATCACCGCATGGTTGCCCAAAAACGTGCCGCCGCCCAGCCGCGTGCGCTCCACCGCCAGCGTGCCGCGGTGCCGCCGCGGTCCGCCCAGGTAAATGCCGTCGGCAAAAAAACTCTCCGCCCCGATCTCCACCGTCGCCGGCAAGACGTCAAGGATGGTGCTGATCTCGCAGCCGCGCCCAATGCGCATGCCCGCCGCGCGCAGCCACAGCGGCCAGAACAGCGTGCCCGAGAGCCAGCGCCCGGCGCTCTCCACCTGCGCCGCCGTGGCCTCGATGCGGATCGCCGCCAAGCTCCATTGGCTGGCCACCAGCGGCGCCCGGCGGCCGAGCCCGCCCCCCAGCCAGCGCGCCCACGCCGCCCGCAGCGCCAGCGTCCCGACCACCGCCGCCGCCGCCAGCCCCGCCGCCATCGCCACTCCCGCCCAACCGAACGTGGGTGCGTCCAGCCACGCCACGGCCCGCGCCGACTCGCCCGCCGGCGTCCACGCCGCGAGCAGCAGCCATGGCAGTCCGGCGACCAGCAGGCTGGCGCCGCGGCCCGCCAGCACCAGCGCGCAGTGCACGCCCATGGGCAAGTCGCCTGTCCAAGCCGGCGCCCCCGGCGCCGCGCCCGTCCAAGCCGGCGCCGCCGGCGCCGCGCCCGTCAAAGCCGGCGCCGCCGGCGCCGCGCCCGTCAAAACCGGCGCCATCGGCGCCGCGCCCGTCAAAACCGGCGCCATCGGCGCCGCGCCCGTCAAAGCCGCCGGCGTGCCGTCCCAGCGCTCGCCCGCCGGCACCGTGGTGCCCTCCGGCAGCCAGCTCAGCGGCCCCAGGTAGGCCTCCCGCCCCAGCTCCGTGCCCGGGTCCATGCCGGCGCGCGTGTCCAGCGTCGCCCCCGCCCCCACCCTCACCGCACCGATCTCCAACTGCCCGCCGTCCAGATCCACCAGCCGCAGCGCCGCGTCCTGCCCCACCGTGGCGCCGTCGCCCAGCCAGAGCAGGTCCCACCCGCCGTGCGACAGATCCACGCCCCGGTGCAGGTAGACGCGCGTCCCCACCCTCGCCCCCAGCCGCCGCAGCGCCCACGCCTGTGCGGCGGTGCCCTGCAGCCATCCCCAGGGAATCGCCCGCGCCGCCTGCGTCACCATCCAGTGCCGCAAATAGAACCCGCTCCACACCGGCGCCTTCCCGGCGCGGTAGCGCCCGATCAGCGCCCGCTTCAGCCCCGCCGTCGCCAGCACGCTCAGCGGCGCGTAGGCCACCAGCCCCGCCAGCGCCAGCCCCAGCAGCGCCGCCAGCGCCTGCCACAGCGGCAGCCGCGCCAGCAGCCAGGGCAGCGCCACGAAAAGCCCCCCATACCCCAGCGCGCTCGCCGCCACCAGCTCGGCGGCGATCCAGCCCGCCTGCGCCGCCGTGCACCATCCCGGCCGTCCCTCGCCGTGCGGCCGCGCCGCCGCCGCCGCCGGCGCCGCCTCCCGCCGCGCCGCCGCTGCCAGCCCCGCCGCCGTGCGCGCCTCGTAGAGCTCGCGCACCGTCGCCGTCCAGCCCTGCGCCCGCAGCCGCACGATGCAATCCACCGCCGTCAGCGAGTCGCCGCCCAACTCGAGGAAAAAATCGTCCGCCACCGACACCGGCCCGGCCCGCCCCAGCGCCGCCGCGAACGCCTCCGCCACCGCCCGCTCCCCCGGGTTGCGCGGCTCCACCCCGGCGCCGCCCGCCACCGCCCCCGTCAACTCCGGCAGCCGCTCGCGGTCGAGCTTGCCGCCGGTCGTGGTCGGCAGCTCCGCCAAATACCCGATGCGGCTGGGCACCATATACTCTGGCAGTTGCCGCCGCAGCGCCTCCCGCAGCGCCTCCGCCGCCGGCGGCGCCCCGTGGGGCACGATATGCGCCACCAGCGCCTCGCCCTGCAGCCGGCAGGCCGCCGCCCGCACCCCGGCGCAGCCCGCCAGCGCCGTCTCCACCGCCTCCAACTCGATGCGGTAGCCGCGCAGCTTCACCTGCGCGTCCAGCCGCCCCAGGTACTCCAGCTTGCCGTCGGCGCGCTGCCGCACCCGGTCGCCGCTGCGGTAGATCCGCCCCAGCCGGGGATGCAGCGGAAACTTCTGCCGCGTCAGCGCCTCCTGGTGGCGGTAGCCCCGCCCCAGGCAGCGCCCCCCCAGGCAGAGCTCGCCCGCCTCGCCCGCGGCCACCTCCGCCCCCGCCTCGTCCAGCACCCAGGCCTGGCAGCCCTCCACCGCCCGCCCAATCGCCACCGCCTCGCCCGGCCGCACCCGGGTGCGCACCGAGGTCACGGTGCACTCCGTCGGCCCGTAGCCGTTCTCCAGCCACCGCCCCCGCGCCCAGCGCTCGGCCAAATCCTGCGGCAGCGCCTCGCCGCCGACATACAGCAGCTTCAGCTCCGGCAGCTCGCGCTCCGGATGCTCGCACCCGGTGGCCCGCAGCAGCGTCGGCGGCGGACAAAACACCTGGATGCGCTCCCGCCGCAGCCACGGCACCAAATCCGGCCCCAATCGAATCGTCGCGTCGTCCAGCAGCACCAGCGTCGCCCCCACCGCCAGCGCCAGCCAGGTCTCCTCCAGCGACGAGTCGTAGGCCGGCGACGAGCACTGCGCCACCCGCGCCTCCGCCCCCAGCCCAAAGTACGCCATGTTGGCGCGCGCCAGGTTCACGATCGAGCGGTGCTCGATCATCACCCCCTTGGGCTTGCCCGTGGTGCCCGAGGTGTAGATCACATAGGCCAGGTCGCGCTCGCGGGCGCGGGCCGCCGCCGGCGCGGCGCCTTCCGCCCCCGCCGCCTCCACCACCGGCGGCAGCTCCACCCCCAGCCCCGCCAGCCGCCGCCGGCCCGCGGCGTCGCTCACCACCGCCGCCGCCTCCGCCACCACCTCGCGCAGATGGGCGTCGGGAAAGCGCGGGTCCAGGCAGGTGAACGCCGCCCCCGCCTGCAGGATGCCCAACTGCGCCGCGTACAACTGCGGATCCTGCCGCGGCAGCAGCACCGCGATCACCGCGTCGGCGCTGGCATGGGGCGCCACCGCCGCCGCCACCCGCTCCGCCCGCCGCCCCAGCTCGCGGTAGCTCACCGACACCCGTGCCGCCCCCGCCCGCTGCGGTGGCACCTCGATGGCGGCGCCTTCCGGATGTTGCCGCGCCGCTGCCGCAAACAGCTCGTGCAGCAGCGTTGCTTCTTCAGGCATGGGCTTTGAGCGCGTCCGCTTCCAGCTCCTTGCGCAGATACGGCGCCACGTGCGGCTCCAGCCGCCGGCGCTGCTCCGCCGTCACGTGCCGGTAGCCGCGCACCAGCTCGCCGCCGCAGTGTCCGCAGTGGCACAGGAAAGGCGCGTCCATGTCGTACTCGGTGCAGCGGTAGTCGAAGGTGACCTCTTCCCCCGCCGCCACCGCCCGGATCGCCACCAGCCGCCGCCCCTCCACCGCGGCGTTGGGCTGGCAGGAGTGGTTCAGGAACCGCCACTGGTACACCGTGTCGGCGCTGGCGTCGGTGGCCACCCCCGCCGGCGGCGCCAAGTGCTCGTTCGCCCCCACCTGCACCGAGTAGCGCGTCGGCCGCCCCGTCACCTCGCCCTCCAAAATCATCAGCTCTTCGCCCGGCTGAAACGGCCGCGCCGCCTCCACCCGCGCCTTGCCCTCGCTCCATGCCACCCGCAGTCTTTTCATGGTTTCACGCTCTGAGCCGGGGTCTTTACCCCCGCGCACACCCCTCCTTATGGCTTCCAACCCCGAAGTGGCAAAAAGGTCGCGCTTCTCTGATTGTATCCCAGCGAAGCGCAGCGCCGACTTGGGGCCCCGGGGCCCCCAAGTCGGCGCGAGCATGCCGCCCCGCGCCGTCGCAGCGGGGCGGCTCACAAGCGGGACGCGCGCCGCACCGGCCCGGCGCTGCTCCAGCCGGGCCGGGCAGGCGCGCTGGGGCCCGCGCCCACCCAAGTCTGGCTTCGGGTCTAGTCCGGCCGCCGCACCAGCAGCACCTGCATCTGCCGCCGCAGCCGAAACCCCAGCCGCTCGTAGAGTGCGATCGCCCGCGCGTTGTGCGCCAGCACGTGCAAAAACGCCCCCTCGCCCCGCCCCTGGATGCGCGCCACCAGCCGCGCCACCAGCCCCGCCGCCAACCCCTGTCCGGTCGCCTCCGGATGCGTGCACACCGCGCTGATCTCGGTGTAGCCGGCGAGCTTGATGCGCTCCCCCGCCATCGCCACCAGCTTCCCCTGGCGCCGCACCCCCAGGTAATCGCCCAGCTCGTGTGTGCGCGTGCCAAACGGCCCGGGCTTGGTCAGCCGCGCCAGCGCCAGCATCTCGGCGCTGTCGGCCGCGCCCAGCTCCTCCACCTCCCCCGCCGCCACCGCCGGCGCCGCGCCCTCGTGGACGTATTGCAGCAGCCGCGCCGCGGCCAGCGTCTTCCAGCCCGCCGGCGGCTCCTCCGCCTGGTCAAAGGTCACGTCCGTCGCCTCGCCCGGCTGCTGCAGCGCCGCCAGCGCGGCAAACGCCTCTGGCGTGGCGTTCGCCAGCGCTCCCCGCGAGGTCACCTCCGGCAGGTAGCGGCAGGCCAGCCCGTTGTCCTCCGCCCACGCCGCCTGCCGGCCATGCAGCGCCGCCCACACCGGCCGATCCAGCTCCGGAACCATGAACCAGTGTAGCCTCCCGGCAGCGCATCCCCGGCTGGGCAGGCGGGCGATCCGGTCGCGGCTTGGATCTGGGGGAAGTGGTGGCCAGGGACGGAGTTGAACCGCCGACACGCGGATTTTCAGTCCGCTGCTCTACCAACTGAGCTACCTGGCCACGTCCGACGCAAGCTATTGAATCGCAACCACTTGTTCGCTGCCGCCCGCTTCCGCCTCAGCATCGCCAACAGCGCCGGTGCCGGTTCTGGTGCCGGTTTGTACTCCGGCGAAGCTCGCCAGCCGCTCCACGGCATCCAGCCGGTGCCGGGGGGCGAGATGGGCATAGCGCATGGTCATAGCCAACGTCCGGTGACCCATCAATTCTGCCACGGTTCGGATGTCCACGCCAGCCATGACCAGCCGGGAGGCGAAGGTGTGCCGGAGGCAGTGCCACGGGAACTGGCCCAGCCCAGCCTTGGCAACGGCTGGCTCAAACCAGCTCCGGGGCTTGCGCCGGGGCAGGCCCCGGTAGCGCCCCTTGCCGTCCGCCGCGTTCACGATCACCCAAGGGCTGCCGCCCGCCAGCGCCTTGAGCCTCAACAGTGCTTCAATGGCGGCCTGGTTGAGCGGGGCGTAATGGGCCTGGCCATTCTTGGTGCGGGCGACGGCGACTTGCCGCCGCTCGAAGTCTACGTCCGGCCATTGCAAGCCGTACTGATTGCCCTGCCTCAGCCCAGTGTTGAGCGCAAGATCAAGCTCGGGCTCATGCTCGGGGCAGCCCTGTCGGATCACCGACCGCAGCCGGGCTTCGTCCTCCGGCGAGAGGAAACGGATACGGCCATTGTCTTCCCGCCGCTGGCGCACCGCCCGCACTGGGTTGTGCTGCACCTGGCTGTTCTCAATCCCGATGCGGTAGGCGAGGCTCAGAAACGCCTTGTGCCGGTTCACCGTGGCGTTGGCCCATGCGCGTTCGGTGGCCAGCTTCGCCAACGCCCGCTCAACCTCCAGCGGGGTAAGCGTTGCGGCGGCCCGGTCACCCAAAGCCGCCGCCAGCGCCGGGTAGCGCGAATCGGTGGCGGGCCGGCCCGTCTTGGCCGACATCCGCACCGTGCTGTAGTGTTCCCGCACGTGCGCGGCGGCGGCATCGAGCAGATTCCGCACCAGCACCGTGCGGCGGTTCAGCGTCTCCGGCAGTTTGACGCCCTGCAACCGCTCCGCCCGCCGTTTGGCGAGAAGGTCCAGCGCCATGCCTCGCGTCCCGGCTTTCTCCCGGTGTTCCCGGCCACCCGCATCGGTATAGCGAATCCACCAAAGGTCACTGCCCTTGGACCGCTCGAAGACGCCGCGAACCTTCGCTACCTTGCGCCGGGCTTTCGGCTGGACTGTGGTTTGACCGGTCACTTCGCACCGCCTTTCGTCTTGCTGCTGGCCTTCGGCCGGCCGCCGAGCTTCCCCCATTCTCGGAGCTTCCGCGTGAATTCCGGTTCGCCCCACGCTTCCCGCCGCGCTCTCACTGAACGCCGCGCCAGTAGCCGGGCCGCTTCCGATGCCTGTTTGGTGGCCATAAAGGCACTATATCCTAGCGATTGGTTATTGGTCAAGCGCTCTGTGGCTGGGCAGGGTCGCGGCGGGCGTGGCTGCTATGCCCCTCGCACGGCATCTGGGGCGGCGCTGGATCAGCGATTGGCGACGATGTTGTGCGGCTGGTTGGCGCTATATGGCCGCTGCTCTGCCGCTGGGGGTCCGCTGGCGGGGCGCCGTAGCGCCCGCGGGCAATACCAACCGTACTGTAGGTACAAGGGGCGCGCAGGTGATTTCCTTGGCTGTCGCTGTGTCCTGTTTCGCGGCAGTACCCATAGTCGTGCCGGAACGGGTCGGGGGGCCGTTGGCCCGTTTCGTTCCAGGCCGTGTGATGAATGGCCGAACGAGCGGGCGCGGCTTCCGCAAGCGGCGGGGTCGAGCGAGGGGTTACGGCTGGGTCTGACGTCGCCGGCGCGGCGCTGTCTCTGGAACGCGCGGCTTCGTCTCCCCGCTGAGAATCTGCTCCATGCGCCGCATCATTTCGGACGGCCGGACTTTGAGCACCTCGCCAAGTCTGCAAACGGCCCGGATGGTTGGGCTGCTGATGACGCGTTCGATCAGGCTGACGTAGGTACGGTCGAAGCCGGCTTCTAGCGCCAAGTGCTCCTGCGAAACGCCCCTGGTCGTGCGCAGTTCGCGGAATGCCTGGCCAAAGGCCTTTTCCGGGCCAGCGGGCGGCTGAACGTGCCGCTTCGATTTCCTTGGGCTTGGTTGCGTCAACAGCCCAATGCTGCTAGGCTGTGGCGCATAGTCCAACGGAGTATAGTCCGAATCCTTGGAAAGGCCGCCTGAGTCGCTTGCGATACTCGAACCAGGAGCTTGAGCAGATTTTGGACCGGACAGACGGTCGGTGTCATATCTGTTTCAATCCGTTGCGGCTGCGAGACTACGCAAAGCGCGCCGATCAACGCGGTTGGCACGTAGATCATTCATACGCTCGTGCTCGCGGGGGGTCCAATCATCGCAACAATCTCAGACCCGCCTGCGCTGGGTGCAACCTCAAGAAGGGCACGAGGCAAGCTCGCCATGAGCGGCTAAAGCACGGCCGCACGAAGCCGCCGATGTCCCGTTCGGGCAAGGCGCGGGTGCGGCGGAAGAACACGAAAGCCGGCGCGACACTCGGCGCGGCTGCGGGCATGCTTTTTCCTCACTTCGGTTTACTGCATGGGCTGCTGAGTGGGCTCCTTGGTGGCGCCGCGCGCGATCCGGAGCAGTGACGTAATTTCGACTAAGGGAGGCTTGGCTATGAAGGTAACGATGGCAGGCGGTCGTCCCGAGCGCGACAGACCGGGGGGAGTAAAGCGAATCAGCGACAGCCGCTACGGTATCGGGCGCAAAGCGCGGGAGAGCGGCATCTATCGCTGCGGCGAGTGCGGCAAGCGCATCACGCTCTCCAAGGGTCGAAAGTTTCCGCCATGCCACGATGGCTGGTTCATGACCGACACCACCACGCGCTCCTAGCTCGGCATCGTCGCGCCCGACCGCTTTGAGTTGGGCGCAGTTGACCCGTGCCCCTGGAGGCCAGCCAATGTTCTGCCCATTCTGTGGTTCTCCAATCGAGAATTCCTGGAAGTACTGTCGGGCTTGCGGCAGGCAAGCGAATACGGCTATTGCGGCGGACAACCGCACCGGGGTGGCCGAGCAGACTTCGAAAGCTGCTGCCTCCGGTCAAGATCTCCGAGCCGTTCTTGGCGAACTATCAAGCGGCGAGCGCGCCGAGCAGACCAGGCGGCTCTTAAACGAAGAACAGTCGAGGTACGACGCGGCACACGGCCGGCGCGTGCGAGTGCCCAAGGAATCCGGGGGCCGCACCGATCACCGCAGTTTGGGCGGTCAAGTCCCTGCCCTGCTCTTGCTTCTCGGGGCCTTCGTCGGTTACTTGCTGCGGCCATCGCTGCCGATTGTGGGGCAGTTGCCATTCGGAGCAGTGATCACCCGTGGGGCCTACCTGGGGAGTTCCGTCTCCCAAGCGACTGGATCGGCGCTAGCTGGAGCGGCGGCGTCAGCACTGGCGCCGCTTGCTCAAGCATCGTTCAATTACATGGCGATTGGCGCCAGCGTCGGACTATTGATTGGCGTTTTCGTGGAAGTATTTCGACGAGACTGAGCGGGGCCGATTTGAGACAGGGGTTTTTTCTCGCGCCGCAGTCGGGGGTTTTGGGCGCAATATGCTCTGAGACGGGATGGTTCGAGCCTGCCCAAGCAGAGCCGGCCTGTAATCGAGCCAAACTGGGCTCTACCGGGAGAGTCGACTTCATGATGGAGAATCGAAAAAGCGGATTTCCGTCAAGATGCCAACGAGGTAAGCACCACATATGACTTCTCTATTCTGCCCATCCTGCGGCACCGAGATCCTTGCTGCGGCCACGCACTTCTGTGCGAATTGCGGTGCATCTCTCACAACTCGATCGGCGCGAGCGTCCCGGCTCTCGCTGGAACCTGATCAGTTGCCTTCAACCGGAATCCGGCTCACAAGCGTCTTCTGGCTCGTAGCCCTGCTTGCAATTATCGTTTTGGCGGTGTACTTCGAGCACGGCTCCCAGGCAGCGACAGAATCTCGATCAACTCTCGCGGCGAGACTGGTCACCGTCGATATCCCTCTCGGATCACGCGATGTCGTTGTGCCGCCTGGTTCCTATAGCTGGGTCAAGTTCACAATCAACCCCTCCGAGGCTGGTGCCCGGTGGGTTGTCGGTCATTACGCTACGAGCGGAGGCAGCGGAAACGACATCCAAGTCCTTCTCATGGACAGCGACGGCTTTTTAAATTTCAAGAACCGCCATGCCGGAACTGCGTACTATTCAACTGGTAAGGAAACAGCGGGCCAGCTAAACGTCGGGCCGCTCGCGGCTGGGACTTTCTACCTGGTCTTCAACAACGGCTTTTCGCTTGTATCGAATAAGGTCGTTCAGAACGGGATCGATCTTCGCTCATCCCCTGGGCAATGAAACGACGGCCTGCGGGCCGAGATGCCGCCACAAACGGGTAATTCTGTCGCGGCCGGCCGCCCGGCGGTTTAAAGGGGAAGTTGGGAAATTTGGGTCGTGGGATCAGCACGGTTTCTGGCGCGGGCTTCGGCGACTGGCATCCGGGTTGGCGTCGCCGCCCTTCCGCCCCGCGCCGTGCACGCCCCCCAACGGAGGTTGCCGGGATGTCCGCGGGGGCGCTAACGCGCCCCCTTGCACCCGGTCAACTCCGCTCGGGGACCCCTCAGCGTGCATCCGCAGCGGGCGCGGCGGGTCGTGCGGGCGGCTGGCTGGCCCCCTTCCTTCGCGGTTGGGCAACGCGGCGGCTAGCCCCGCGTGGCTAGCACGCGTTGGAGCGTCCGCAGCTTGACGCCCATCAATCGGGCGATTTCCTTGCTGGGGCGGCCTTCGGCGCGAAGCATGCGGGCAAGCTCAACGTCCACAATACGGCGCGGGCGTCCCAGGGTTCGCCCCTTGGCCTTTGCAGCCCGCAACCCGGCGCGCACCCTCTCCACGATCAGCGCCCGTTCAAATTCGCCAATGGCGGCCACCACGGTCATGAGCAACTTGCCGGCGGCAGTGGAGGTGTCGAAACCTTCCCGGAGGCTGATAAAGGAAACCCCAAGGTCGGCGAATTCCTGGAGGGTGTTCAGCAGGTGCCGGGTGCTGCGGCCGAGCCGGTCCAGGGCGGCAACAGCGATCACGTCAAATTCGCGGCGGCGGGCGGCGATCATGAGCTGGTCCAAGCCGGCCCGGCGGTCGCGCGTGCCGGACAGCCCCAAGTCCTCGAACCGGCCCACGATCTCCCAGCCGCGCGCCTGGCAGTACCGTTCCAGGTCCAGCCGTTGCGGGTCGGTGGTCTGCTTGTCGGTGGAAACCCGGAGGTAGAGGGCAACGCGCATAGGGATCAGCGGGGAGTGTTGGTGACAGTTTTGGTGAGCTTTTGCGCTCCGGGTGGCCTCACAGGTCCATCTTCACTTCAGAACAGGCTCAGAACGGCACTGCCGTCTGATCGGTTCCCCTCGCCCGGCGGATCGCCCAAATCTCCTGTGCGAAGGCGCTGCGCTGGCTGGGAGATGTGGCCTTCACAATCGCGATAGCGCGCTCAATGGGCAGGTCTTGCGGGTGAATCTGCCCGGTAGCCGTCCGGGCCGCCTGGAGCCATGCTGCGAGCGTCCTGGCCCCTTCCACGCGCGGGTTGTACTGGCGGGTGAGCCGGCCAAGCCCAGCTCGGCGCATGGCATTGCCCATCCTGACGTTGCAGGGCCGGCAGAGCCAAGCGAGATTGGACGGGTTGCTGTTGGCCTCTTCGCCGTCGAGGTGGCCAACGTCCAGCCTGCCCTTGACGCCACAGAAGGCGCAATGCATCGGCCCCGGCGCGATACAGGCGCGGGCGCGGTAGCGGTAGTTGCGATCCGTTGTCGCTTCCTTACGCCACCTGCGCCCGCACGCCGCCGGGGCCACCGTCAGTCCTGGTCGTCGTCCTCCCCCTGGTCGGCGTCGAGGTCCTCGTCCTCGTCGTCGGCGCTGATGGCGGCGATCTCTTCCAATTTGGCGTTGAGCGCCAGATTCTCGGCCTCCAGGTCCTTCACCTGTTGGCGCAGTTCACGGTTCGTTGGAGTGGGCATGATCGGGCTCCCTTCGGGGTTGAAATTGTGGCGATCAGTCGTCACGGCTTCGTAAATAGCACAGCTGCCGCGCGTGGGGCAACGCCAGACTATCGGTGCTGAATAGTTCACCCGCACACAATTCGGCGGCAATGTGCGCCCCGGTCCATCCGAGACATGCCATATACATATATGGCCCGCCGCGCGGGCCGCCGCACGGGCTTAGGGACTGCCCAATCATCCGCCCTGCCTGCTCTGTTTGCGTAGGTAACGGCGCCGGGCGTGGACGCGACTACGCAATGCCTCTTGCTCGTGCCGCCTCTGATCGCCCGAGAGCGCCGCGTAGTTCGGGATCACGGCGGCGTAGATCGCGCCCCATGGTTTTCCTTGCCCCTGCATTTCGAGGGCGGCAGTCGTCTCGGACGATGGCGGGCGGCCGGAGTTTCTGAGCGGCGAGTGCGCCCGCACCAGGCGCACGGCCAGTTCCCGCCGTCTGATTGGCTCGGGCTCCCATTTGGAAAGCTCCTCCAGATAGAGGCACGTCGCCGCAGCGGCACTGCCGAATGCGGGGCGTGCGGGCGTTGCCGCCAGTGCTGGGGCGTTGGCTTTTGGCATTACAACTCTCTCACAAGGTCATGTGGCAGAAAACCTGCTGGCTTCCTATTTGCGACACCTGCCACACTTGCCACACCTGCCACAGCCCCGCCGTTGACTTGGTGTGTGGCGGGTGCGGGGTCGCCACCTGCGACTGGGCTCCCGGCATCAGCAACGCCATTTCCGAATGCGCCAGGTCGAGCCTGCGGGGGCTGCAGTGCTTCTCGGCGATCTGTCACGCCATAAGCTATTGATCCATCGGCGTCGGTTGCAGGTGTGGCAGGTGTGGCAGGTGTGGCAGATTTGTCGGAAGCGAAGGCCGCGAGATTCTCCATCGCGTCCTTTGTCTCATAGCGCGTCCCTTGGCGCGTCCGCTGGCGCGAGCGCAGCCGGAATCTGCGGATAAACATCCCGATCTGCGCTGCCTTGGCCTTCGGATCGTCCTTTTCCGACAGCCGCGCACCCCAAAACTCGGATTCGCTCAGGAGTCCCACTAGATCGGCCGGCGCGAACGTAACCTGCTGCTGTTGCTCCAGTGCGTCGAACAGTTCAAGTGCGAGCGTAAACTCCTGATCGTCGGCCTGAATTTCCTGCTTGCGGTGGGACAAGGCCAGAGCGGCCTCCAGCGCCCGGGCCTCCATCTCCGGTCCGGCGCCGCGCGCGTGCAGCAGCAGCGGCTCGAAAATTTCCCCCTCGCGATCAAGAAGTTGCGGCCAATATCCCTCGTCGGGCATGTCTGCGTAGAGCCCCGCCAGCGAATGGCGCGCTTGCGCCTGGTATGTCGCCAACCGCTCCCGAAGTGCAATGGCTGCCCTTCGGATGGGGGCGTACTTCGCCGATTTCAGCCGCACCTCAGGCGGACGTTTGTGCATCGAAATGACGATGCAGCGGTCCAGTAGCGCCCCGCGCAGTCCACCGATGCCGGCGAACACCTTGGGGCAAAAAACGTGGAAATCGCGAACGTGAATTGCCGTTCCCTCGCCAATGCAACGCGGCACGGTGGCCCCGCGCTTGTAGCCGATGTTGGCGATGGCACGGATGGCTTCGGCTCGGTCGCCCCGGCCCAGCAGCATCTCGGCTTCGTCTATTAGCAGCGTAGGTTTGAAGGCTTCAATGACGCGAAACAGGGCCGCCTCACTTGTCGCAGTGGCCTGCCGGGGCGTGCAGACTACGGCTTCAAGCAGGCTGAGCACGGTAGTCTTGCCGCACTGCGGCACGGGGCTCTCTAGGGAAAGGTACGGCGTTGTGTCGCATGCTTCGAATGTCCAAGTGTTAAGCACAAACAGCGCCAGAATCAGCGCCGCGTGCTGGGGCAGGTATGCGCGCTCGGCAAAAAAGTGCTCCAGGTTGGCAATCAGCCGCGCAGGCTGGTTGGTGATAGAATCAGGTCGCATTCGATTTTCCTTTCGCGCCGCCGGCGTCCACCGGCGGCGGTATCGCATCCGGCCCAGCAACGGACTAGCACGCGGCCGCCCTCGCCATCGCGGATGGCGAGAGATGGTGTGCGGTCAGCGTGCGCCGGGCAGCGCGCCAGCCATTGGCCCTCGCCGGTAGGGCGCGCATGCAGGCGGGCCGCCACGGCGGTGGTCACCGGCCGACCTCGCCGGCGGGCGGGCCGGTGATCGCGTGCGGCCGGTCGGACCGCAGCAGCGCGTGGATGTCGCGGACACGGATCAGCCGCATGCCGCCTATGCGGACGCTCGGCAGCGCGCCGGACGCGAGTAGACGGTCCACGGACCGGCGGGTGCAGCCGATCATTGTGGCGGCGGCAGCGGGGCGGACGGCGATGGGGGGCAATTGCGCAAATATGCGGGCCATAATGCGTAAACTATGGCCCCTGACTGCCCGCTGCGGACCGTATATGCTGTATATTTGGCGCGGCTATGATTCCGCACCTTTCAGAGACGGAATGGGTCCAATTCGCGGTGGACACACTGAGCGATGTCGCTGCACGGCCGCCGGTGAAACGAGGAGGCCACCAACGCAGTGGGGCAACGGGAATCCATGTCGGCTATCCGGCAAGCGCAAACATTCGGGTTTCTGACCTCCCGCGCAGACGGCAATTGGCGATACGCGCGCTCGAAGAGGCAGGCTGGTCCCGCAGCAGAGCGGCGCTATGGGTTGCGCAGCGCGTCTCAAAGCCTGCAACGCTGGCGTCTCATGGCGTCGGGCGTGAACGAATACAGTACCTTCTTTCCCGGTTTGCCGCGTTGGGCGTTGGCGACTCGCCGCGGGGAAGAAAACTGAAGCGCCTGGGTGCACTCAGCCGAAGCTCGCCAGCCCTACGGAAGTGCCGAAGACAAGTCATAGACCAAAACCCGAACCCCTCCCGCGTCAGCGCAGCCGAGATCGCCGAGATCGAAGCCGAGATCAACAGGGCGCGCAAGGCGCAGCGCGGGACGGTCGGCTCAATCGCAGCCGGCCTTCGCTCCTCCAAGCGCATAGGCCAAGTTGAGCTCGAATCCGATGCATGGCGCTGGTGGTGGGCTCAGCCGTTCAGACGCGGCGACTGCAACCCCCTTACCGGATTGCCGATTGCCGATGGCGAATTTCCTTATGGCTGGCTCCGCATGACCGTGCGGCTTTTCGGCTGCCGATTCGAGCCGGGCTTGGGATGGCGTAGCGGAGGTGCGACTAGGCCAGCGGAAGCTGAGGGAATCGCCCGCGCAATGGGCCACCTACCTGCAAATGAGTTGGCACCGCCTGGCTCCGTTCCGGCGCACCTTCGCTACCGTTCGGAGTCAGGTTGTTAGCCGCCGCGCCCGCCGGCGGGGCTGAGGGCGAAGGCGTGGCGAAAATCTGGTGCCGGTTCTGGTGCCGGTTGGTACCGGAACTAAGGGCGCAAGCTGTCGCAGCCTGTCGCTGGGGGTATTCGCGCAACCCCTTGCTATTCCTACTGTTTGGCGTATTCTGTCGCTGTGAGTCGCAACCTGGCGAAAGGGCCAAATGCGGATTTTCAGTCCGCTGCTCTACCAACTGAGCTACCTGGCCCCATCTGTGCTCGAGCTAGGGAATGTTCAATTTTGGCACGGTTCCGCCTTTCCTGCCAGTCGCGCCGACGGCCGCGGGGTCTCGGGCGAGAACCGATCCCGGTCCCGGGTAGAGCCGGGGCGGGGCCGCCCCGGCGAGGCGCAGCGCCGACTTGGGGCCATGGGGCCCCCGAGTCGGCGCGAGCACAAGCGGGACGCGCGCCGCAGGCGCGCTGGGGCCCGCGCCCACCATGCTACGGCAGCGGCGCCAGCGGGCCGCGGCCAATGCCAGCGGGCCGGGGCGCAGTCCCCGAGTAGGGGAGGCGCAAGCCTCCCGTGGGCGCGTGGCGGGCCGGCGCCAGCGCGGCTTGGAGGTTCGCTCGCAACCGCGATGCCCGCGGCGCGCCGAAGTAGATCTGGAGGATTCTGCCGTCGCGTCCGACCAGGAACGCCGTCGGCAGGGCTTCCATGCCGCCGTAGGCGGCGGCGACGCCAAGACTCCCGATCACCACCGGGTAGTTGATGCCGAGTTGTCGCGCCACCGGTTTCACCACGCTGGCGCCGGCGTCATCGAGCGCGATGCCCAGCACGGAGAAACCTTGGCTGGCATATCGCCGCTGTAGTCGGATGAGCTGGGGGATCTCTTGGCGGCAGGGCTCGCACCACGTCGCCCAAAAATCCAGCAGCACGACCCTGCCCCTGAAATCCGACAGCCGTATTCGCCTTCCCTCAAGGCTGGCCAGAACAAAATCGGGCGCGGCTTGCCCCCGGATCGCGGGGGTCGCGCCGCTTTGCCAGCCGGCAAGATCGGCGCGAAAGGCTGCGAACCGGGGTCCCCAGAACCCGCTTCGGGTTCTGGGGTGGTCGTAATTCCGCAGGCGCAGACGCGCCAGTGGCGCGTCTGCGCCCCCGGGGAAACGAATTCGGCGCGGCCCCAGCAGCCCAGCAGTGAAGCCGCGCAGCGCCGACCGCGGGCCACGGGGCCCCCAAGTCGGCGCGAGCATGCCGCCCCGCGCTGTTACAGCGGGGCGGCTCACAAGCGGGACGCGCGCCGCAGGCGCGCTGGGGCCCGCGCCCACCATTTCGGCGCGGCCCCAGCGGGGCGGCTCACAAGCGGGACGCGCGCCGCCCCGGCCCGGCGCTGCTACAGCCGTGGCCGGGTAGGCGCGCTGGGGCCCGCGCCCACCATCCGAGCCGAGCCGGCGCCCCCGGCCGGGAACCGAGGCCGCCAGCGCCGCGAGCGCGAAGGCGGCGATGGCGGCGGCAGGCGCGGCGCTCCTCACCGCCCCGGCGCTCCCGCCTGCGCTCCCTGCCGGGTCGGGTAGCCGCGGCCGGCCCAGTCGGTGCGGAAATTGTGCGCGAGCTCCAGCACCCGGACGTGGGTGAACCCCATGCGCTGCAGCGTGCCGAAGGCGGGCCGGAGGTTGGGGCACTTTTGCCAAGGGCAGCATCCGCAGTAGAGAACGATGGCTTGGTTCCGCGGAAGCTTCTCCACCGCCCGCCGCAGCGCCTGCCGGCCGGCCGCGGTCGAGGCCGGCCCCGCGTATTGCGCCCCCGCGATGTGGCCGCCTTGGTACAGCACCTGAAATCCGACGCAGATGACCAGCGGCTGGGCGGGCAAGGCCGCGGACAGGGAGTGGACCAGCCCCGCAGGTTGCACCACCTGGCCGGCGCTCCACGGGTCTGTTTTCGCCGCTGCGCCCGCGGCGCCCGCCGAGGACGGCGGCGCGCCGGCGCCCAACAGCAGCCCGGCGGCGAGGATGGTGAGCCAGAGGCGGAGCGGGCTCGATCCCGCAAGAAGCGCTGGTTTTGCTTGCATAGGGTGTGCCTCTGACGATAGTAGCCCGACTGCCTGCCAAGATGCCAAGCCCGGATCAACCCCACAAAATCCCCGCCCGGGTGTCGCACTTGCGCACCGTCCCGCCCTTCCCGCCATCCGCGAGGGCCCGGGCCCCCAAGCCGGCGCGAGCATGCCGCCCCGCGCTGTTACAGCGGGGCGGCTCACAAGCGGGACGCGCGCCGCACCGGCCCGGCGCTGCTACAGCCGTGGCCGGGTAGGCGCGCTGGGGCCCGCGCCCACCGATGTGTCCGCCACTTTCTGGCCACGGTGGCACAGCCATTCTTGGCTGTGCGAACCCAGCCCCACCCCCACCCCCGACGACGCCCCCTCCCGTCGCGGCGACGACCGAACCGCCTCGGGCGAGGCGAGATCGAGGTCCCCCGAAGCCATGGTTCCGGGGTGCCCGGCAGGCCCCGCTCCGCCGCCGGCGAGCAGAGCCTCGCCTTCCGAGCCCCCTCGGCTCGCGGGGGTCGCGCCGCTTTGCCTGCGGGCAAAATCGGCGCGAAAGGCTGCGAAATTCCGCAGGGCGGCCCGCTCCCGGGAAACGAATTCGGCGCGGCCCCAGCAGCCCAGCAGCGAAGCCGCGCAGCGCCGACCGCGGGCCACGGGGCCCCCAAGTCGGCGCGAGCATGCCGCCCCGCGCTGTTACAGCGGGGCGGCTCACAAGCGGGACGCGCGCCGCACCGGCCCGGCGCTGCTACAGCCGGGCCGGGCAGGCGCGCTGGGGCCCGCGCCCACCATCGTCTCCAGGCGCCCGGCTACCCCTGCGCTGCTACAGCGCGGCGAGGGGGGCAGAGCGCCCCAGGTAGGGGAGGCGCAAGCCTCGAAGCGGCGGCTACTCCGCCCGCAGCGCCCGCGTCGGGTCCGCCCGCGCCGCCCGCCATGCCGGATGCAGCGCCACCAGCAGCGGCAGCCCCGCCATCACCAGCGCCGCCCCCGCCAGCGTCACCGGATCGCTGGCGCGCACCCCCGGCAGCAGCGGCTGCAGCCACCGCCCGGCCGCCAGCGCCAGCGGCAGCCCCAGCGCCAGCCCGCCCCCCAGCAGCAGTGCGACCTCCCGCAACACCAGCCCCACTACTTGGCCGCGGCTCGCCCCCAGCGCCACCCGCAGGCCAAACTCCGCCGCCCGCGCCGCCACCGCGTACGCCATCACCCCGTACAGCCCCAGGCACGCCAGCCCCAGCGCCAGCCCGCCCAACCCGGCGCTGAGTTGCGCCACCATCCGTTCCTGCCCCAGCAGCGAGTCCAGGCGTTCCGCCAGCCCGAAGCTGCTCCGCACCCGCAGCGGCGCCGCCGACGCCGCCACCGCCTGCCGCACCGCGCCCGCCAGCTCCCGCGGATCGCCCTCCGTGCGCACCTGGGCCCGCAGTGCCGTGCGGTCGGTCTGGCTCAGCAGGTGGTAGAACATCGGCGTCGCCGGCGTCGTCGGGCCGTCTACGCGGGCGTCCGCCACCACGCCCACGATATGAAAGTCGCCCGTGCTCTTCGGGTCGTAGCCAAAGGTCTGCCCCAGCGCGTCCTGCCCGGCGTAGTAGCGCTGCGCCAAAGCCTGGTTGATCACCACCACCTTGGTGGTGTGGGGCCCATCGCTGGCCTCAAAGCTCCGTCCCCGCACCAGGTGCATCCCCACTGCGGCGAAGTAGTCCCGCGACACCGTGTCTTCCCGCGCCTTGTCTTGCTCCCGCGGCTGCGCCCGCCCGGCGAACGACACCCCGCTGGTCTCGGCCGAGCCATCGTCAATGCCGTTCAAGTCGAGCGCCGCCGCCCGCACCCCCGGCATTGCCTCGATGCGCTGCAGCATCCGCCGCTCCAGCGCCGCCAGCGTGGCCGTCGGCATCGCGCCCCCCGGCCGCGCCAACTCCAGCGTCAGCACATGGTTGCGGTCGAAGCCCATGTCCAAGTGGAACATCGCCGCCAGGCTGCGCCCGAACAGCCCCGCCCCCACCACCAGCAACAGCGACAGCGCCATCTGCGCCACCACCAGCCAGCGCCCCAGCGGCACCCGTCCTCCGCCCGCGGGCGCGCCCGCGCCCTTGAGTTCGGCGTAGGGCCCGCTGCGCTGCGCCGCCCACGCCGGCAGCACCCCCAGCACCACCCCCACCAGCAGCGATACCGCCGCCAAAAATGCCCACACCCGCCAATCCAAGTCTGGCTGAAACGGCGCCGCGCCGCCATCGGCCGCCAGCCGCACCAGTGCCTGGCTGGTCCAGATCGCCACCAGTACCGCCGCCGCCCCCGCCGCCAGCGCCAGCAGCAGCCCCTCGGTGAGCAACTGCCGCGCCAGCCGCGCCCGGCTCACCCCCAGCGCCACCCGCACCGCCATCTCCCGCCGCCGCCGCACCATCCGCGCCAGCAGCAGCGTGGCCACGTTGGCGACCGCGATCAGCAGCATCAGCCCCACCATCGCCATCAGCACCCGCAGCGGCGCCCCATAGGCCTGCCGCAGCCCGTCCGTGCCCCGTCCGCCGGCGCTCATCTGCACCCGCCACGGCGGCAGCCCCGGCGCAATCCGCTCCCAACTCTGCTCGTTCCAGCGCGCCCACGCCGCCGCCAACGCCGGCGCCGCCGCCGGATCGCCCAGGCGCGCCACCACGGTCAACCACAAGATCTGCTCCTGTGCCGGCCAGGGGCGCTTGGCATCCCCGTCCACGGAACTGCGGTTGCCCTGCACCCCCAGCGCCGGCTGCATCATCGCCGGAACCCACAACTCCGCCGGGCTGTTCGGGTCCAGCCCGCTGAAGCCGGGCGGCGCCACCCCCACCACCGTCAGCTTGGCGCCCTGGACCTCTATCGTCCGCTCCACCATCGCCGGGTCGCCGCCAAACTGCTGCATCCAAAAGGCGTAGCCCAGCACCGCCACCGGCGCGCCCCCCAGGCTGCGGTTGTCGCCGGCCTCGATCCACCGTCCCCGCCACGGCCGCAGCCCCAGGGCAGGGAAGTAGCCCCCGGATACCAACTGCGTCCGCACCGGCGCCGCCCCGCTGCCGCTCCGCCCCCAGCGCAACGGCACCGTCGAACTCGCCCCGCCCAACTGAGCCCGCCCCCCCGCCGCCTGCTCGAACTGCCGCAGCACCGGATAGGAAAACTGCCCGGTGTGGTCATGCCCGTCGCTCTGGCTCAGCAAGAAGACCTGCTCCGGGTGCGGCACCGGCAGCGTGCGCAGCAGCACCGCATTGACTAGGCTGAAGATCGCCGCGTTGGCCCCAATGCCCACCGCCAGCGACACCACCACCACCGCCGTAAAGCCCGGCGCCCGCCGCAGCATCCGCCCGGCGTGCCGCACGTCCTGCAGCCACGTCTCCAGCCAAGTGAGGATTTCCATATCGCGCGTCCTCTCCCGCACCCGCTCCGCGTCCCCAAACTGCCGCCGCAGCGCCCGCTCCGCCCCGTCCGCCGAGCCCTCCGCCGCCAGCGCATCCCGCCGCCGCAACTCCAGGTGGTGGTCGAGTTCCTCGCGGATCTCCTCCTCCATCCGCCGCCCCGCGATCGTGAACCGCAACCGCCGCATCCAGCTCATGTCTTTTTCCCCAGCGCGGGCGCCCGGCGTCGCCGCCCGCGCCCCTGGACCGAAGTGGCGCGGCGCGCGGACCCTGAACGCCCCGCGCCGCTCCCTTGCCCCTACACCATCTTCAGCACGCTCTCCACCCCCGCCACCAACCGCACCCACTGCTGCTCCTCCTCCGCCAGCCGCCGCCGTCCCGCCGGCCGCAGTTGGTAGAACCGCGCCCTGCGGTTCGTCTCCGAAATCCGCCACTCCGACGCAATCAATCCCGCCTGCTCCAGCCGGTGCAGCGCCGGGTAGAGCGAGCCCTCCTCCACCGTCAGCAGCGCCTCCGACACCCGCCCGATGTGGCTGGCGATGGCGTAGCCGTGTGCCGCTCCGCGGCGCGCAAGGGTCTTCAGAATCAGTAGATCCAGCGTCCCCTGCAAGCGATCCTTCTTGAATAGCCTCATGCCTAGACTCCTATGCCTAGACAACGATAGCACGGCGGGGAGCGCGCAACCGCTAGACCAGCTTCTCTCATCCCACCCGGCATGTCGCGATGGCCGCGCACGGCTGCCCGGTGTCTGCTCGCCCTCGGGCTGGCCAGCGGCAGCCTGCTCGCCGCCCAGTACTTTGGCCAGAACAAGGTCCGCCACAAAACCCTGCACTTTCAGGTGCTGAAGACCGAGCACTTCGACATCTACTTCTACCCCGAGGAGCGCCCCGCCGCCGCCGAGGTGGGCCGCATGGCCGAGCGCTGGTACGCCCGCCTGACCCAAGTCCTGCATTTTGTGCTGACCACGCGCCAGCCTCTCATCCTTTACGCCAGCCACACCGACTTCGAGCAGTCCACCGCCGTGCCCGGCCTCATCAGCGAGGGCATGGGCGGCGTGACCCTCTCCACCGGCCGCAAGGTGGTGCTGCCGCTGGCCGGCCCGCTCAAGGAGACTGACCACGTCCTCGGCCACGAGTTGGTGCACGCCTACCAATACGACATGACCGCCAGCCGCAGCGGCGTGCCCGGCGTGGCCCGCCTGCCGCTCTGGTTCGTCGAGGGCTTGGCCGAGTACCTCTCCATGGGCCCGCGCGATCCCCACACCTCCATGTGGCTGCGCGACGCCGTCGCCCGCGGCGTCATGCCCACCCTCAAGACCATCAACAATACGAACCGATACTTCCCCTACCGTTTCGGCCAGGCGTTTTGGGCCTACGTGGGGGGCCGCTTTGGCGATGACAAGATCGCCCCGCTGCTGCTCGCCGCCGGCCAGAGCGGCAGCGTGGACAGCGCCATCCAGCGCGTGCTCCATCTCGAGCCCGCGGCCTTCTCCGCCGCCTGGAAGCAGGCCACCCTCGCCGCCGACCAGCCGGTGCTGGCCGCCACCTCGCCCCTGCCCCGCGCCCAGGTGCTGGTCGCCTCCTCCCGCCGCGGGGGGCGCATCAATGTCAGCCCCGCCGTCAGCCCCGACGGCCACTGGGTGATGTTCTACTCCGAGCGCGGCCTGTTTTCCATAGACCTCTACCTCGCCGACGCCCGCACCGGCCAAGTCGTGCGCAAGATCACCCAGACCGCCATTGACCCCCACTTCAACAACCTGGAGTTCATCAACTCGGTCGGCGCCTGGGCCCACGATGGCCGCCGCTTCGCCTTCGGCCACGTCCGCAGCGGCCAGGCCAGGATCTCCATCTACGACCGGCAGGCCCAGCGCGTGGTGCGCAGCTACGCCATCCCCAAAGTGGGCGAGGTCTTTAACCCCACCTGGTCGCCCGACGCGCGCCAGATCGCCTTCACCGCCATCGCCGGCGGCCTCACCAACCTTTACCTGCTCGACACCTCCACCGGCGCGGTGCGCGCCCTCACCCACGACGACTACGCCGAGCTGCAGCCGGCCTGGTCGCCCGACGGCCGCTCCATCGCCCTGGTCACCGACCGCTTCACCTCCCAGCTCGCCGACCTTGACTTCGGCCGCTACCGCCTCGCCCTGCTCGATCCCTCCACCGGCGCCCTGCGCGAGGTTGCCACCGGCCTCGCCGGCAACCAGACCAACCCGCAGTGGGGCCCGCGCGGCGACAGCCTCTACTTCCTCTCCGACGACTCCGGCATCGCCAACATCTACCGCCTCGACCGCGCCACCGCCCAAGTCTCCCCGGTCACCAACCTGCAGACCGGCGTCACCGGCATCACCGCTCTCAGCCCGGCCTTCTCGGTCGCCGCCCAGAGCGGCGCGCTGGTCTACAGCGCCTTCAGCGACAACCGCTACGACCTGGTGCGCCTGCCGCCGCCCGCCCCCGCCCTGCCCCAGAGGGCCGCCGCCCCGGTCGCCGCGCTCCATCCCGCCCTGCTGCCTCCCCGCGCCTCCGACTCCGGCGCGGTGGCCGACTACCTGGCCCGCCCCGCCGCCGGACTCGTCCCCGCCGCCAACTTCGCCACCGAGCCCTACCGCGCCCGTCTCGCCCTCGACTACGTCGCCCCGCCCAGCGTCTCGGTGGGCGTCAGCCCCTATGGCACCCTGCTCGGCGGCGGCACCGCGCTCTACTTCAGCGATCTGCTCGGCTACCAGAACCTCGCCGTCGCCTTCGAGGCGCTCACCACCACCGGCGGCGCCGATTTCTACCGCAACCTCTCCGCCCAGGCGCTCTACACCAATGAAACCCACCGCTGGACCTGGGGCCTCGGCGGCGGCCAAACCCCCTACGTCAGCGGCAGCATCACCCGCGCCGCCACCCTCATCGGCGGCGTCCCCGTGGTGCAAGACCACATCAACACGTTTTGGGAGATGGACCGCCAGGTGGTCGGCCTCTTGGCCTACCCCTTCAGCCGCGCCCAGCGCCTGGAGTTCACCGCCGGCTACTCCAACATCGGCTTCGCCGCCGAGACCCGCACCCAGACCTACGACTTTGCCTCCGGCCTCTTGCTGGCCGACCAGCGCCAGAGCCTCGCCGCCCCCCCCTCGCTCAACTTCGCCGTCGGCAGCGCCGCCCTGGTCTATGACACCTCCATCTTCGGCGGCGCCAGCCCGGTCTTTGGCCAGAGCTACCGCCTCCAGGCCGGCTTCAACGCCGGCAGCCTCAATTTCGCCACCGCCCTCGCCGACTACCGCCGCTACCTCTCCCTCGCCCGCCCCCTCAGCCTCGCCGGCCGGGTCCTGACCTACGGCCGCTACGGCGCCGGCGCCGACGACCTCCGCCTGCAAGCCCTCTACCTCGGCTATCCCTCCCTCGTCCGCGGCTACGACTTCAACTCGATCGGGGTGGACGAGTGCGGCCCGCAGTTCGCCGCCACCGGCGCCTGTCCCATCTTCGACCGTCTGGTGGGCAGCAAGATCGCCGCCGTCAACGCCGAACTCCGCCTCGAGCTCTTCGGCCCGCTCGGCCTGGTGCCCAGCGGCGGCGTCCCGCCGGTCGAGCTCGCCCCCTTCTTCGACGCCGGCGCCGCCTGGACCTCCGCCGACAAGCCCGACTTCCTCGGCGGCAACCGCCGCCCCGTCTCCAGCGAAGGCCTCACCCTGCGCATCAATGTCTTCGGCTTCGCCGTCGCCGCCATTGACTACGCCATCCCCAACCAGCGCCCCGCCCGCTCCCACGTCTGGGAGTTCTCCCTCCTGCCCGGCTACTAGCCGGGCCCCTCAGCTCCAGCGCTGCAGGCTGCGCAGGTTCATCTGCTCGATGCGCAGCAGAATGCGCGTCATCTGTTTCAGCCGCACCGCCACCGCCAGCAACGGCAGCGTCACCAGCACAAACACCAGCGTGGCCACTATGAGCGTGTCGGTGGAGGGGTCCATGCCCGCCAGTCTAGCAGGGAACCCGCGCCCCCCGTGCCGTTCGCGCCGACGCCTTGGGGGTATCCCTTTGGGCACGGCGCGCGGCGGTGAGCCCTCCGCGCCCCCGTCTATACTGGGGCAGTAATCGGTTGGGCCAAGGGGCGCAGATGGAGAGAATTGTCACCGCGGATACCGTCCAACAAGTCTTGCGCGAGCTGGCTGAAATCAACGTGATGGCGGCCCAGGTCGAGTGGCCCCAGCCCGGCGTCCCCGATCGCGGCCTCTATCGCCCCTACGCGCGGGGCTGGGCCACCTTCGCCCCCTGGCACGCCGACCCCTGCATCGCCACCATGGTGCAGCGCGTCGCCGAGCGCGGCAAGATCACCTTGGTGGACACCGACCGCGCCTGGACCCTGGCCTGCGCCTTTCGCCAAACCCGCGTGCTGGCCGGCGAAGTCTGGGAAGCCGGCGTCTATCAGGGCGGCTCCGCCCGCCTCTTCAAGGCGCTCGTCCAGGAGGCCCAAGCCATCGGCCAGCCCACCCTGCTCCGCCTGTTTGACAGCTTCGAGGGCCTGCCCCCCACCGACAACCGCCTGGATCTGCATCATGGCGGCGACTTCAACGACACCAGCCTGGAGCAGGTGATGGAGCTGGTTGGCCCGGAAGCCTGGATAGACTTCCGCAAAGGCTGGATCCCCGCCACCTTCGCCGGCCTGGAGAACTCCCGCATTCGCTTCGCCCACATTGACGTGGACCTTTTCCAGCCCATCCTCGACTGCTGCGAGTTCATCTACCCCCGCCTCGTCCCCGGCGGCATGCTCGTCTTCGACGACTACGGCGTGCCCTCCTGCCCCGGCGCCCGCGCCGCCGTGGACCAGTTCTTCCGCGGCCGCCCCGAGACCCCCTTCCCCCTGGTCAATGGCCAGTGCGTGGTCACCCGCCACTGCTCCCGCCCCTGACGCGGCGACGACCGAGTGGTCTCGGGGCAGACCAGATCGAGGTCGAGGAGCGGGGTGGCCTACCAGGTCCCGCTTCGTCGCCGGCAAGCAACGCCTCGCCTGCCGAGCCACCTCGACCGTCTCAGGGCGGCCGAGGGGGCCGCGACCAACGGGAGCGGGCGGGGGCGCAGCCCCCGATCAAGGGAGGCGCAAGCCTCATCCGCGCCCGCGCCGGGGCAGGGGCTATAATGCACCCACCCGCCCATGGCCAGCCCCGAGACCACCGCGATTGCCGATTACCTTCGGAGAGTCGCGGAAATCAAAGCCTCCGGCGCCGGGGTGGACGAGCTCTCCTTTTACCCCGCCCTCGAAAAGCTCCTCGAAACCATCGGCGGCAACCTGCGCCCCAAGGTCCGTTGCATTATCTCCCTGAAAAACCGCGGCGCCGGCCAGCCCGACGGTGGCCTCTTCACCGCCGATCAACTGCGTCACAACCAGCCCCCGCCCGGCCAGAAACCCGCCCGCGGCGCCATCGAGATCAAGCCGCCCGCGGGCGAGCTGTCCGATTTTGGCGGCACCGACCAGGTGGAAAAGTACGCCCGGGGCTATGGCCTGGTCTTGCTCACCAACCTGCGCGGGTTTGCGCAGGTGGCGCGCCCCTCCGGTCCGACCGGAATCCCGCAGGAACTCGAGCGCTACGAATTGGCGCCCAGCGAACAGGCCTTCTGGTCGGCTGCCGCGCAACCCGAGCGCACCGCCGGCGAGCACGGCGTCCGCCTCGCCGAGTTCCTCAAGCGCGCCCTGATGCTCGCCGCCCCACTGGCGGCGCCCGAAGACGTGGCCTTCTATGTTGCCTCCTACGCCCGCGACGCCCTGGACCGCATCGAAAAGGCGCCCCTCGACGCTCTTGCGCCTTTGCGCGGCGCCCTCGAACAAGCTCTGGCCCTCCACTTCGAAGGCGAAAAAGGCGAGCACTTCTTCCGCTCCAGCCTGATCCAAACCCTCTTCTACGGCGTCTTCTCCGCCTGGGCGCTGTGGGCCGAGTCCCCCGCCGCTGCCCTCAAGAGTCGCTTCCGCTGGCGCGAGGCGGCATGGCTGCTTCGCATCCCGGTGCTGCAAAAGCTCTTCTACGAGCTCGCCAACCCCGCCCAACTGGAATCCCTCCGCCTGCCTGAGCTCCTCGACCTGACCGCCGCCGCACTCGATCGCGTGGACCGGGGCGCGTTTTTCTCCCGCTTTCGCGCCGGCGCGGCAGTGCAATATTTCTACGAGCCCTTCCTGGAGTTTTTCGACCCCGAACTCCGCCGCCAGCTCGGCGTTTGGTACACCCCCCGCGAGATCGTCGAGTACATGGTGGCGCGCGTGGACACCGCCCTGCGCGAAGAGCTTGGTATCGAACTTGGCCTCGCCGATCCCGATGTCATCGTCCTCGACCCCTGCTGCGGCACCGGCTCCTTCCTGGTCGAGGTCTTGCGCCGCATCGGCGCCACCCTCCGCGCCCGCGGCGAGGCCGGCCTGGCCGGCGATGATGTCCGCGAGGCTGCCCGCGACCGCGTCTTCGGCTTCGAACTCCTGCCCGCCCCATTCGTCATCGCCCATCTGCAGATCGGCATGCTGCTGGCGCAGGAGGCCGTCCCGCTCCACGAAGGCGAGCGCGCCGCCGTCTACCTCACCAATGCCCTCACCGGCTGGGAACCGCCGGTTGGGATCAAAAAGCGCCTCCCCTATCCCGAGTTCGAGGCCGAGCGCGACGCCGCCGGCCGCGTCAAGCGCGAGGCCAAGGTGCTGGTCGTGCTCGGCAACCCGCCCTACAACGCCTTCGCCGGCGTCAGCCCGACCGAAGAGGACGGCCTGGTCGAGCCCTACAAGGAGGGCCTGATCTCCAAGTGGGGCATCAAGAAGTTCAACCTCGACGACCTCTACGTTCGCTTCTTCCGCATCGCCGAGCGCCGCGTGGCCGAGATGACCGGCCGCGGCGTCGTCAGCTTCATCTCCAACTTCTCCTACCTGAGCGATCCCTCCTTCGTGGTGATGCGGCAGCGCTTCCTACGCGAATTTGACCGAATCTGGGTAGATTGCATGAACGGCGACAGCCGCGAAACTGGCAAACTTACACCCGACGGACGGCCCGATCCCTCTGTCTTCTCCACCGAATACAATCGCGAGGGGATCCGCCTGGGCACCGCCGTCTGCGTTATGGTGCGCCGACCGAAACACCGGGCCGGAGCCAAGGTTGCGTTCCAAGACTATTGGGGCACAGCCAAGCGCACTGAACTGCTCGCCAGTCTCAAGGCCAAGCGCTTCGATGCCCAGTATGAGACAGCGGCTCCCACTCCCGAAAACCGCTTCAGCTTCCGCCCCTCCCACGTGGCCCAGAGCTACCTCCGCTGGCCCACGGTGAGGGAACTCGCCGCCGCCCCGCCCAGCAACGGTCTCATGGAGAAGCGCGGCGGCTCGCTGATCTCCATCGAACGCGACCCGCTCGCCGAGCGCATGCGCGCCTACTTCGACCGCAAGTTGCCCTGGAGCGGCTACCGCGCCCAATTCACCGCCCTGACCGAGAAGCAAGCCGGCTTCGAACCAAGGTCCGCGCGCGAAAAGGCCACCAAAGCCGAGCCATATGAGGCAGCCCGCCTACTTCGCTATGCCGTCCGGCCCTTCGACACGCGCTGGTGCTATTACACCGCTGTGCCGCCGATCTGGAATCGTGCCCGCCCCGCCCTCTGGGATCAGCTCTGGCCCGGCAATCGCTTCCTCTGGACCCGCTTCCGCGCCTCCCGCACTCCCGAGGGGCCGCCGTTCTACTTCAGCAGCGTTCTCGCCGACGACCATCTCCTTTCCCCCGACGCTTCCGCCATCCCCCTGTTGCTTCGCGATGGCATCGAGCCCGATCCCGATACCCCCAAGCTGCTCGACGACGGCGGCCGCGTCCAGTCTGCCAACCTGTCGGTCCTGGCCCGGCAGCACCTGTCCCAGCTCGGCTACAAGCACCCCGACCGCCCCGAAGTGGCCGAACTGCTCTGGTTCCACGTGCTCGCCCTCGGCTATGCCCCGCGCTACCTGGCCGAACATGGCGACGGCATCCGCCAAGATTGGCCCCGCGTCCCGCTCCCCGCAACGCGCCGCCTGCTGGAGCGCTCCGCCCAGCTCGGCGCGCGTGTCGCCGCCCTGCTGGACGGCGAGCGGCCGGTGTCCGGCGTCACCAGCGGCGACATCCCACCGTTTCTACTCTCCGTTGCCGAACCCCGCCACCTGCAAAGGAAGTCCCTCGCAACCTCCGACCTCGCCGTCAACGTCGGTTGGGGACGGCGCGGCGGCGACGGCGCCGTCATGCCCGGTCAGGGACGCGTCCAAGTCCGCGAATTCACCGCCGACGAGCTGGCCGCCATGCCCGACGCCCCCGAGTCCCTCGGCTTTCAAACCTGCGATATCTTTCTCAACGACTTCGCTTACTGGGCCAACATCCCCCTCTGGGCCTGGGACTACTCCATCGGAGGCTATCAGGTCATGAAGAAGTGGCTCTCCTATCGCGAGGCCTCGATCCTGGGCCGCGAAATCACCAAGGCCGAGCTGCGCGAGTTCCGCGACATCGCCCGCCGCCTCGTGGCCCTGCTCCTGCTGCAGCCCGAGCTGGACGCCAACTACGCCGCGGTCGCCGAAGCCGCCGAATGAAAGCGCAAATGTCGGAGAGCGCAGCGCAGGCAAGCAACAATTTTCAACCGGCGACGACCATCACCGTGCTGGCCATCGCCCTGGCGGTGGCACTCCTCCACCTGCTCACCAACAGCCGCTACGGCTTCCATCGCGACGAGTTGCAAGTGCTCAGCGACGCCCTCCACCTCGACTGGGGCTTCGTCGCCTATCCGCCCTTCACCCCCTTCGTCGAGCGCATCTCGATGGCCCTCTTCGGCCTCAACCTGGTCGGCCTGCGGCTATTCTCGGTGATCGCGCAGGCGGTGGTCATCGTCGTCTCCGGCCGCATGGCGCGCCAGCTCGGCGGCGGGCGCCTGGCCCAGATCGCCACCGCCCTCGCCGTCGCCCTCGCCCCGCTGGCGCTGTTCGAGGGCACCGAGTTCCAGTACACCACCTTCGACTATCTCTGGTGGGTGCTCGCCGCCTACTTCGCCATCCGGCTCTTGAAGTCGGAAAACCCGCGCTGGTGGCTGGCGATCGGCGCCGTGGTCGGCCTCGGCCTGATGACCAAGTACACCATGGCCTTCCTGCTGGCCGGCATCCTTGGCGGCCTGCTGCTGACCCCGGCCCGCCGCTACCTGGCCTCCAAATGGCTCTGGGCCGGTGTCCTGTTGATGCTGCTGATCTGCCTGCCCAACCTCGTCTGGCAAGCGCAGCACGGCCTCGTCTCCTACCACTTCCTGCGCCACATCCACGCCCGCGACGTGGGCGAGGGCCGGGCCAACGGCTTCTGGCTGCAGCAGTTTGTGGTTTGCGCCAACCTCGCCGCCGCCCCGCTCTGGATCGGCGGCCTCCTCGCCTACCTGCGCTCTCCCCGCTACCGCCTTTTGGCCTGGATGTACCTCATCCCGCTGGCGCTGTTCCTCATCGGCCAGGGCCGCGGCTACTACCTCGGCTCGGCTTATCCCATGCTGGTGGCCATGGGCGCGGTGGCGGGCGAGGCCTGGCTCGCCCAGCTGCGCTCCCTTCCCCGCCGCGCGCTGGAGATCGTCTTTTTCGCCTGTCTGGGGCTGGTCGGCCTCAATTTCCTGATCCTGGTGGTGCCTTTGGCCAACCGCGGCTGGACCAAGCGGGTGGCGCTCAAGAACAACACCGACTTGCGCGAAGAGATCGGCTGGAACTCGATGGTCCGCGCCGTCGCCGCCGTCCGCGCCCGCCTGCCCCCGGCCCAGCAAGCCAGCCTGGGCATTCTGGTGGGCAACTACGGCGAACAGGGCGCCATCGAAATCCTGGGCCGCGCCTACGGCCTGCCCGCCCCCATCAGCCTGACCAACTCCGCCTGGCTGCGCGGCTACCCCCAGCCGCCCCCGGACACCCTCATCGTCCTAGGCTTTTCGCTCCGCCAGGCCAACCAACTCTTCACCGCCTGCCGCCTGGCCGGCCACAACGGCAACACCCAAGGCGTCGTCAACGAAGAGAGCCAGTACCACCCCGACATCTTTCTCTGCGGCCCCCCCCGCCAGCCCTGGCCCCAGTTCTGGAAAAACAACCAGCGCTTCGGCTGAGCGCTACTGCGCGCTGCGCAGAAACATCGCCAGCCCCACCGCCAGCGGATCCAAAATACTCTGCACCCCGCTCAGGATGGTCACGTGGTCGCGCCCCGGCACCTCGGTCACCTGGGCGCTGCCGCCCACCGCCTTGACTCCCCGCGCCATGGCCGCCGCTTGCGCCCCCGCGCCGGGGTAGTCGAACTCGGCGTGGGCGAGGAAGAAGGGCGGCACGCCGGGATGGAGATGCCGCAGCGGCGAGGCGTCGGCCCACACCGCCGGATCGTCGCCAAACACCGGACCCAGGTAGTCCTCCGCCGCGGCGTAGGCGCTCAGCTCATACACCCCGCTGATGCAGATCACCCCCGCCACTTCGCCCTCCGGCCGGTAGCGCGGATGCACCGCCAGCAGCGCCGCCAAGTGCGCTCCCGACGAGTGCCCGCCCAGGAACATGCCCTCGCTGCGGATTCCGCTCTCGGGCGCGTAGCGCAGCACGCAGGCGATCGCCGCCGCCACGTCCTCGATCGCCGCCGGGTAGGGGTGCTGCGGCGCCAGCCGGTGGTTGGGCAGCGCCACCGCGTAGCCAAAGCCCGCCAGCAATTCCCCCAGCGCCTGGTAGTGCCCCTTGTCCCCGCCCCGCCAGCCGCCGCCATGGATGAACACAAACAGCCGCGGCGCGTGCTTCTCCGGCAGGAACAGATCCAGCTCCTGCCGCGGGTCGCTGCCGTACGCCAAGCCCGGAAGGTGCTGGACCATCCCTGATGATAACAAGGCGCCGCCCCTACGCCGCCAGTTTGCTCTTCAGGTACTGCGCATCTTCCCGCAGCCGCCGCCGGGTGTGCTCGAAGCGCAGGAGCCCGCGCCGCATCCTCCGCGCCACCGCCCCCAGCATCCCGGCCCCGATCAGCGCGTAGCCCACCCCGACAACCAACAGCGCCCAGCGCCAACTCTCCAGCAGATACGCGATCCCGCCCACCAGCGCCAGGCTCAAGAAGAGGAAGCTGAACAGCAGCACCAGCACCCCCGCCGCCACCATCGCCACCATCGTCCCCAGCGAGCGCGCCCCCAGCTTCAGCTCCAGTCGCGCCATCCCGCCCAAGTCGCGCACATACCCCCGCGCCTCCAGCACCAGTTCGCGTACCAACTCCACCCACCCGGCAGGCCGCGGCGGGGCGTCAGAAGTCCCCATGCCGCTCTCCGATGCCCCCCAGCCCGCGGATGTTGCTGCCCTTCCCCTTGTCAGCTCGCCCGCCGCCTCCCCGGGACTTGCCCGCCCGTCCCGCAAACGTCATAGTGGAACAGACCTCGTTCGCCGAGCTTGGGGACCCCTATGCGCCATTCTCTGCTCCTTCTGGCCGCCGCCGCCCTCCTGACCGCCGCCTCCGCCCAGCAGCCCGCCGCCCTCTTCGCCGGCATGCGCTGGCGCTCGATCGGCCCCTACCGCTCCGGCAACGTTTACGCCGTGGCCGGCGTCCCCGGCGATCCCACCACCTACTACCTGGGCATGCCCGAGGGCGGCGTCTGGAAAACCACCGACGGCGGCACCGTCTGGAAGCCGATCTTCGACCAGGAGGCGGTGCCCTCGATCGGCGCCGTCGCCGTCGCCTCCTCCAACCCCCAGGTCGTCTACGTCGCCACCGGCGATCCCACCGGATGGTCCTTCACCCCCGGCGAGGGCATGTTCAAGTCCACCGACGCCGGCGCCACCTGGCAGCGCATTGGCCTCGCCTCGACCGCCTACCTCCCCGCCCTCTTGGTAGACCCGCGCAACCCCGACGTCGTCCTGGCCGGCGCCCTCGGCCCCCGCGGCAGTTCGAACGCCGCCGACCGCGGCGTCTTCCGCTCTACCGACGGTGGCCGCACTTGGCAGCACCCCCTCGACCTCGCCGGCGTCGCCGACATGGCCTGGGACGACGCCGATCCCAGCGTCGTCTACGCCACCGTGCAGCGCGGGGGTTTCGGCCGCGCCGCTGGCAGTGCCATCGGCCCCGTCGTCTACAAGTCCACCGACGAGGGTGCCACCTGGCAACCGCTTGTCCAGCGCGGCTTGCCCGCCGGCCTCACCGGCGCCAACATCGCCGTCGCCAGCGGCACCCAGGGCCAACGCCTCTACCTCATCATCAATGGATTGGCCGGCGGCCGCGCCGCCGGCGTCTACCGCTCCGACGACGGCGGCGCCACCTGGCGCCTCGGCACCGCCCAGATCGGCAGCGCCGGCGGACGCATCTACGTCGCCCCCTCCAACCCCGACGAGGTCTACTTGATGGGGACCTCGCTCTACCGCTCCCTCGACGGCGCCCACAGCTTCTCCGCCTTCAAGGGCGCGCCCGGCGGCGACGACTACCGCGCCCTCTGGGTTGACCCGCGCAACCCCCGCCGCCTGCTCGCCGGCGTGGACCAGGGCCCCACCATCAGCGTGGACGGCGGCCTCACCTGGACCCCCTGGTACAACCTCCCCAACGGCCAGTTCTACGACGTCTTCACCGACAACCAGTTCCCCTACATGATCTACGGCGCCCAGCAGGACAGCGGCACCGCCGCCGTCCTCAGCCGCGGCGACTACGGCGACATCCGCCCGCAGGATTGGTACCCGGTCGGCGGCTTCGAGTTCGGCTCCATCGCCGTGGATCCGCTCCACCCGCGCTGGGTCTACACCCAGGGCTGGTACGACGTGCTGCGCCGCTACGACCGCGTCACCGGCCAAGTCGCCGTGGTCTTTACCCCCACCCCGCAGGACCACTTCACCAACCTGCCGCCCACGCTGTTCTCGCCCGAGAACCCGCACCGCCTTTACTTGGCCTCGCAGTTTCTGCGCGCCACCAACGATGGCGGCGCCCACTGGACTACGCTCAGCCCCGACCTCACCCTCCGCCCCGCCGCCCCCGCTCCCGCCGGCCGCTTCGTCCGGCCCCCCGCCATCTCCGCCCTCGCTCCCTCGCCGCTCTCTGCCCAAGTGCTCTGGGCCGGCACCAGCAACGGCCTCATCCAGCTCAGCCGCGACGGCGGCCGCACCTGGACCAACGTCACTCCGCCCGGCCTCACCGCCCGCTCCTCGGTCAGCCACATTGACGCCTCCCACCACGATCCCGCGACCGCCTACGCCTCTGCCGCCGACTTCGGCGACAGCCATCCCTACCTCTTCCGCACCACCAACTTCGGCCAGAGCTGGCAGAAGATCGTCACCGGCCTGCCCGGCCAGTTCAAGGCCCGCGTGGTGCGCGAAGACCCCAAGGATCCCAACCTGCTCTTCGCCGGCACCGAGATGGGCGCCTACGTCTCCTTCGACCGCGGCGACCACTGGCAGCCGCTGCAGTTGAACCTGCCCCACACCGTGGTCTCCGATATGCAGATCCACGGCGACGACCTGGTCATCTCCACCTACGGCCGCGCCTTCTGGGTGCTCGACGACATCAACCCGCTCCGCCAGATCCAGCCAGCCGCGGCCGCCACCGACGCCTACCTCTACCAGCCCCCCACCGCCATGCGCGTGCGCTGGTCGGAAAACCAAGACACCCCGCTGCCGCCCGAGGTCCCCGCCGGACAAAACCCGCCCGAGGGCGCCATCCTCGACTACACCCTCAAGGCCCCCGCCCAGGGCGCGATGACGCTCGCCATCTACGACGCCGCCGGCCACCTCGTCCGCCAATACACCAACACCCCGCCCCCGCCCGACACCTCGCCCGCCAACGTCCCCGATTATTGGTTCGCCCCGCCCGCCGTGCTCAAAACCACCCCCGGGATGCACCGCTTCGTCTGGGACCTGCGCTACCCCACCCCCAAGGCGCTCACCTACAGCTACTACGGCAACATGCTCGACTACACCGAGTACACCCTCACCTGGCACGCCATCCTCGGCGCCACCCCGCGCGTCCAGCCCGTCGGCCCCATCGCCATCCCCGGCGCCTACCAGGTCAAGCTCACCGTCAACGGCAAAACCTACACCCGCTCGCTTACGGTTGAGAACGACCCCCGCTCCGCCGCCACCCAAGCGGATCTCGTCGCCCAGTTGGCGCTCGAGCAGCGCGTCTCCTCTGGCCTCAGCATCACCTACGATGCCTACTACCAGATCGCCGCCGTGCGCCAGGCCCTGGCCCAAGCCCCGGCCCAGGCCCCTGGCAATGCCGCCCTCGCCCAGGCTGCCCAGGCCTTCGACCAGAAGCTCGCCCCACTCGCCGCCGGCACCGGCTCCAGCGGCTTCGGCGTCGCCAACCGCGACCTCGCCCGCCGCCTGCAAGACCTCGACTTCGGCGACTTCAACCCCACCCCCAGCGACATCGCCGCCGTCAACGCCAGTTGCGCCCAAATCGCCCAGGCCGCCGCCCAGCTCCACCAGATAGACGGCGCCGCGCGCCCCCAGCTCGACCGGCAGCTCGCCGCCGCCCACCTCGCCCCGCTCCCCGCCTTCACCCTCCCCGCCCCTCCCTACTGCAGCCAGTGAGGACGGCAGGGTAGCAAAGCGCGGCTCAAGCCCCGCACCGGCGGGCCACTGTGGCACAGCCATTCTTGGCTGTGCGCGCCGCCGCACCCAATGCCCCCGCTGGAGTCGGTGCGGACACAATCACCCGTTCCAGCGCAATGCCTGCCGGAGTCGCCCCAGGCCTTTCCTACTCCCGCTTGCGCCGCGGCCTAGTCGGCTTCCGCCCGCTGGGCCGGACCGGCGCCGGCGGTGGGCGCCGCGGCCGTTCCGCCCGCTGTGACGGCGGCACCACCGCCACCCCCGCCGGGGCAAAGTGGATCTGCTGCCGCACCGGATCAATCCGCACCGCCGTCACCGGCAGCCGCGCCCCCAGCCGGTAGCGCCGCTTGCGCCGCTCCCCCACCCACTCCTGGGTGGCGCTTTGGAAGCGGTAGTCGTCGTCGGTGAGCGCGTCGGCGGGCACAAAGCCCTCGATGAACATCTCCGCCAGCTCCACCCAAAAGCCGTCGCGCGTCACCCGCAGGATCAGGGCAGGGAACTCCTCCCCCAGCCGCTGCTCCATAAAGCGCACCTTCTTCCAGTCCATCAGCTCGCGCTCGGCCTCGTCCGCCCGCCGCTCCGCCTCGCTCGATTGCCGGCACAGCGGCTCCATCGCCTCCGCCGTGGTCAGCTCCTGCGGCAGCGCCGCCTTCTTGTCCCAATGCGCCTTCAAGATGCGGTGCACCATCAGGTCGGGGTAGCGCCGGATGGGCGAGGTGAAGTGGGTGTAGCAGGCCGTCGCCAGCGCAAAGTGCCCCTCGTTGTAGGCCGAGTAGCGCGCCTGCTTGAGCGAGCGCAGCATCAGGAACGACAGCATGCGCTCCTCCGGCGTGCCCGCGATCTTGGCCGCCAGCTTCTGGTAATTGCGCGGGCTGATGCGGAACTTCCCCGGCTGCGGCACATCCACCACCCGCCCTCGCACCCGCACCTTCTGGATGGGCAGCGGCCCCAGCCCCAGCGAGTAGCCAAAGCTGCCGGCCATCTCCTCGAACTCCGCCACCTTCTTCAACTCCGGCTGCTCGTGGATGCGGTACACCGACGCCACCCCCGACTTCTCCAGGTGCCGCGCCACCGTCTCCGCTGCCGCCAGCATGAACTCCTCGATCAGCCGGTGCGCCACGTTGCGCTCCGACTTCACAATCGAGCGCATCAGGCCAAACTCGTCAAAGGCGATCTCCGGCTCCGGCAGGTCGAAGTCAATCGAACCCCGCCGCTGCCGCTTGGCGTAGAGCACGCCCTGCAGCTCCGCCATCAGCTCGAAGTTGCCCACCAGCGGCGCAAACCGCTCCCGCGCCTCGGCCTCGCCCTCCAGCACCGCGTTCACCTGGGTGTAGGTCATGCGCTCCGCCGAGTGGATCACCCCCGGCGCCAGCTCGTAGCCCACCAGCTCGCCCTCGCGGTCCATCTCCATCAGGCACGACATCACCAGCCGGTCCTGCCGCGGCCGCAGGCTGCACAGGTCGGTGGAGAGCTCGGCCGGCAGCATCGGCACCGCCCGGTCGGGAAAATAGACCGAGGTGCCCCGCAGCCGCGCCTCCTGGTCAATCGCCGAGCCCGGCGCCACATAATAGGCCACGTCGGCGATGTGCACCTGCAACTGGTAGCCGCCGCCGGGGATGCGGGCCACGTGCACCGCGTCGTCGAAGTCGCGCGCCGACTCCCCGTCAATGGTCACGATCGGCAGCCCGCGGAAGTCGCGCCGCGCCGCCAGCTCCGCCTCCGGCAGCGCCTCCGGCAGCGCCGCCGCCTCCGCCAGCACCGCCTCGGGAAAGCGGTGCGGCAGGTGGTGCTTGCGGATCATGATCTCGACGTCCACGCCGAAATCCTCCCGCCGCCCCAGCACCTCGATCACCCGCCCGCGCCCGCCCAGGCTGGCGCTGGGAAAGCGCGTCACCTCGATCTCGACCATCTGCCCGTCCAGCTCTTCGCTGCGCGGCGCCACCTGCGCGCCCAGCACCCGGTGCGGCGTCGCCGCGGCCGCCGGCACCTCGTCCCCGGCGGGAATCACAATCCGCTCCCGCACCCGGTCGTCCACCGGCTGCACGTAGTTGTTGCGCGGGTCGCGGTGGAAGGTGCCCACCAGCGTCGCCTGGGCGCGGCGCACGATCGCCACCACGCGCCCCTCGCGCCGCCCCGGCTCGGCCGGGCCGTGCTTGGCCACCAGCCGCACCGACACCGTGTCGCCGTGCATCGCCCCCAGCATCGCCGGCGGCGGAATGAACACGTCCCCGCCTCCCGGCAGCGGCGGCTCCGGCGTCACGAACCCATAGCCGTCGCGGTGCAGCGACAGCCGCCCCAGCACCTCGCCGCTGGGCATCGCCGCCGCGCCCGGGGCCTGCGCCGGCGCTGCCGCGCGCGCCCCCGGCCGCGCCGGCGCGCTCCCCGCCCATCCCCCCGCCCGCTCCACCAGCGTGAAGACGTTGCGCCGCTCCCGCAGCCGCCCCTGCCGCACCAGCGCCTCCAGCGCCTGCCGCACCGCTCCCCGGTCGCCGCCCCGCGCCTTCAGCTCGCGCAGCAGTTGCTTGAACGTCGCCCGCCGGTCGGGCGTGCCCTCGATGTGCTGCACGATGAACTCGGGTGAGATCATGCCACCGCCGTGCTGGTCCGCCGCCGCTCCACCAGCCAGGCGCGCTGCAGCTTGTCCAGGTCCCCGTCCAGCACCCGGTTCACGTCCCCAATCTCCAGCCTGGTGCGCGTGTCCTTCACCATCTGGTAGGGCTGCATCACGTAGGAGCGGATCTGGCTGCCAAAATCAATGTCCAGCTTGCTGTCCTCCACCTTGCGCGCCGCCGCCCGCTTCTTCTCCAGCTCGTGCTCGTAGAGCCGCGAACGTAGGATCTTCATCGCCATGTCCTTGTTCTTGTGCTGCGAGCGCTCGTTCTGGCACTGCACCACAATGTTGGTGGGCAAGTGCACAATCCGCACCGCCGAGTCGGTCATGTTGACGTGCTGCCCGCCCTTGCCCCCCGCCCGGAAGGTGTCAATGCGCAAGTCCTCGTCGCGGATGTTGATCTCGATGCGGTCGTCAATCTCCGGGCTGACAAACACGCTGGCAAAGGAGGTGTGCCGCCGCTTGGCCTGGTCGAAGGGCGAGATGCGCACCAACCGGTGCACCCCCGTCTCCGACTGCAACAGCCCGTAGGCGTACTCGCCCTCGATCGTCACCGTGGCGCTCTTGATCCCGGCCTCTTCCCCCTCCTGCCGGTCGTTGAGCGTGGCCTTGAAGCCGTGCCGCTCCGCCCAGCGCGTGTACATGCGCAGCAGCATCTCCGCCCAGTCCTGGCTCTCGGTGCCGCCCGCCCCCGGGTGGATGGTCAGGATGGCGTTGAGCGCGTCGTTCTCGTTGCCCAGCAGCGTCCGCGTCTCGATGTCGTCCAGCGCCGCCTGCAGCAGCCCCAGCTCGCGCTCGATCTCCGGCTCGACCGCCTCCCCCTCCCGCCCCAGCTCGAACAGCGCCCCCAGGTCCTCCAGCGTGCGCGCCAGCCGCTGGTCGTCGTCCAGCAGTTCCTGCACCCGCTTGCGGGCGCGGTTCACCGCCTGCGACTGCGCCGGGTCGCTCCAAAAGTTCGGTGCCGCCGCTTGCTGGTCCAGATCGCCCAGTTGCCGCTTCAGCGTGGGCGGGTCAAAGATACACCCGGACGTCGTGGGCCTTGGCGGCCAACCCCTGGTGTTCGCGCTGCAGCTCGTCCAGATCCATGCCTCTATGATAGCAAGCGCGCCCCCAGCCACCCGCGGGCCCGCATCCAGTCCAGCAACCCGCGGGCGAGTTCTTCCGGCGTGCCCTGCTCGCTCCGCGCCACCCAGTCGGGCGCGAGCGGCGGCTCATAGGCCTGGCCCAAGCCGGTCAGCTCAGCAAGCTCCCCCGCGCTGGCGGCGGCGTAGAGCCCCTTGGGGTCGCGCCGGCGGCACTCCTCCAGGCCACAGTCCACCAAGACCTCCAGGAACCGCTCCGCCCCGATCCACGCCCGCACCCGGTCGCGGTCGCGGCGGAAGGGCGAGACGAAGGCGCACAACACCAGGGCGCCGTGCTCGAAACTCAGCCGCGCCGCCTCGCCCGCCCGCCGGATGTTCTCGCTGCGATCGGCGGGGCTGAATCCCAGCCCGGCGCACAGCCCCTGCCGGAGCTGGTCGCCGTCGAGCAGCACCGTCTGGCAGCCCAGCTCGAACAGCCGCCGCTCCAGCGTCCGCGCCAGGGTGCTCTTGCCGCTCCCCGACAGCCCGGTGAACCACACCACCCCCGCCCGATGGCCGTTGCGCGCTTCGCGCTCCTCGCGCCCAATATTCCAGGGCGCCCACACTGTGTTCGGACTCGCCGCCACCGGTGCCTCTGCCGCAGGCACCGGCAATTTGCAAACGCCCTGAGCAGAGCGGGCGCCGCCGGCCGCCAACCGAAGCCACGGTGCCGAGCGACCATCGGGAGCGACCCGAGCCAGGTGTGGAGTATCCACCAGTTCCCGCAGCTCGCTGCGGATCATCCCCGCCGCCACCGTGGCGTTGGTGAACGGATCCACCAGGATGAAGCTGCCCGTCTCCTGGTTCCGGCTGAACGGGTCGAAGCAGATCGGCTGGGCGGTGGTGACCCGCACCCGCCCAATATCGTTCCACGCCAAAGTCGCCCGCTCCTGCCGGTGCAGCGTGCCCACCTCGACCCGATACTCCACCTGCGGCACGGTGGCGCGGGTCGAGCGCGTGGTGTGCAGCAGCACGTAGGCGGCGGAGGGGTCCAGCGCCGCCTCCGCCATCCAGCACAGCATGGCGTCGAAGCGGGTGCCGACCAGCGGCAGGTTGTGCCGCCGCACGATCATGTCGCCCCGGCTGGCATCCAACTCGTCGGCGAGGGTCAAAACCGCCGCATCGCCGGCCGCCGCCTCTTCCATGGGGCCGTCGGCGTTCTCGACCGCCTGAATCCGCGTCGCCTGGCGCGAGGGCAGGATCACCACCTCCTCGCCCGCCCGGATTGTCCCCGACGCCACCCGCCCGGCCAGGCCGCGGTAGTTCTCCCCGGCGCGGATGACGCACTGCACCGGAAAGCGGAAGTCCAGCAGGTTGCGGTCCACCGCGATGTTCACCGTCTCCAGGTGGTGCAGCAGCGTCGCCCCCTCGTACCACGGCATCCGCCGGCTGCGCTCCACCACGTTGTCGCCCTGCAGCGCCGAGACCGGGATGAACACCACGTCCCGGACCTCCAGCTTGCGGGCGAAGGCGGTGAACTCCTCCACCACCGCCTGGAACACCCCCTCGCCATAGTCCACCAGATCCATCTTGTTGACCGCGATCAGGAAGTGGCGGATGCCCAGCAGCGACGAGATGAAGGCGTGGCGCTTGGACTGGGTCAGCATCCCCTTGCGGGCGTCCAGCAGGATCAGCGCCAAGTCGGCGTTGCTGGCGCCGGTCACCATGTTGCGGGTGTACTGGGTGTGCCCCGGCGTGTCGGCGATGATGAACTTCCGCCGCGCCGTGGCGAAGTAGCGGTAGGCCACGTCAATGGTGATGTTCTGCTCGCGCTCGGCGCGCAGCCCGTCGGTCAGCAGCGCCAGGTTGCGCTCCTCGCCGCGGCGCTGGCTGGCCTCCTCCAGCGCCCGCAACTGGTCCTCGAAGATGGACTGGGAGTCGTACAGCAGCCGCCCGATCAGCGTGCTCTTGCCGTCGTCCACGCTGCCGGCGGTGGAGAAGCGCAGCAGGTCGGCCGCCGCCGCCAGCCCGGCGGGCGCCTCGGCGGCGCGCCGCGGCTGGACCTGGCGCACCGCCTCCGGCGGGGTGGTGGGCTCCGAGGTGGTGCTCATTTAGAAGTACCCCTGGCGCTTGCGGTCTTCCATCGCCGCGTCGCTGCGCTGGTCGTCCAACCGCCCGCCGCGCTCGGTCACCCGCGCCGCCGCCGTCTCCAGCAGGATGTCCTCGATGCGGGCCGCATCCGACTCGATCGCCGCGGTGCAGGTGGCGTCCCCCACGGTGCGAAACCGCACCGTGCGCTCCTCGGGAACCTCGCCCCCGCCCAGCGCCACAAACGGCGTCTCGGCCAGCAGCAGCCCCTCGCGCTCGAACACCCGGCGGCGGTGGGCGAAGTACAGGCTCGGCAGCGCGATGCCTTCGCGGGCGATGTACTGCCAAACGTCCAGCTCCGTCCAGTTCGACAGCGGAAACACCCGGAAATGCTCCCCCGGGTTGCGGCGCCCGTTGTAGAGCGACCACAGCTCCGGCCGTTGGTGCTTCGGGTCCCACTGCCCAAAGGCGTCGCGGTGCGAGAAGATGCGCTCCTTCGCCCGCGCCTTCTCCTCGTCCCGCCGTCCGCCGCCCACCGCGCAGTCGGCCCCCAGCTCCCGCAGCGCGTCCAGCAGCGTGATGGACTGCAGCGCGTTGCGGCTGGCAAAGGGACCGGCCTCCTCCACCGCCCGCCCGCGGTCAATCGTGTCTTGCACCGAACGCACCACCAGGCGCGCCCCGTAGCGCTGCACGAACCAATCGCGGTAGGCCAGCGTCTCCGGAAAGTTGTGCCCGGTGTCAATGTGCAGCAGCGGCAGCGGCGAAATGCCCGGGGCGAAGGCCTTGCGCGCCAGCCAGGCCAGCGTGATCGAGTCCTTGCCGCCGGAAAACAGCGCCACCGGCCGCTCAAACTGCCCCGCCACCTCCCGCAGGATATGGATCGCATCCGACTCCAACTGCCGGAGATGGTTCTGGCGCGGCATGGTTTCGGCGGGCTGGGAGGTTGTGAGGCAACTTGCCCCAGCGCTGGTTGTGTCCGGGGCGGAGGGGGCGCGGCTTTGGCGCTAGCGGCCCAGGGCGATGCGCCCCTCCAGCCCGTCCAGCAACGCCGGCGCCAGCGCCCCGCCCGCCGCCATACCCAGCTCGATCTCCGGCTTGTGCGCGCCGTGGAAGTCCGAGCCGCCCGTGGCCAGAAGTTGGTGCCGCGCCGCGATCGCTTCGCACGCGCGCACCACCCCGGGCGTGTGCTTGGCCCAATAGGCCTCGATGCCCCCCAGCCCCTCGCCGCACAGTTCCGCCACCATGGCCTCCAACTCCACCCTGGTCAGCGGAAGCGTGCCGGGGTGGGCCAGCACCGCCACCCCGCCCGCCGCGCGGATCAGCCGCATCCCCTCCACCGTCTCCAGCCGTTCCTGCGCCACGTAGCCCGGCGTCCCCGGCACCAGCCATCGCCGGAAGGCCTCCGCCATGTCGCTCGCCCAGCCGCCGGCCAGCAAGGCCCGCGCCACATGCGGACGCCCCACCGCTCCGCCCGCCGCCTCCGCCAGCACCGCCTCCAGCCGCAGCCCCACCCCCGCCGCCTGCAGCCGCCCAACCATGCGCTCCGCCCGCCGCGCCCGCCCCGCCCGCAGCCCGCCGCAGGCGGCGGCCAAGCCCCCGCTCCCGGCTCCGTCCACCCCATAGCCCAGCAGGTGGACTTCGTCCAAGCCCCGCCAGCCGGTGCTGAGCTCGATCCCGGCCAGGAAGGCAATCCCGTGCGCCTCCGCCCGCCCCCGCGCCTCCGCCAGCCCCGCCAGCGTATCGTGGTCGGTGAGCGCCAGCCCCGTCACCCCCCGCGCCGCGGCGCGGTCCAGCAGCGCCGCCGGCGCCAGCGAGCCGTCCGAGGCCGTGCTGTGGGTGTGCAGATCAATCATGCCGTGCCGCGGTCTCACGGTTCGCGGTGGACTTTTGCTCCTCCGCCGGCCGCTCCGCCGGCGCCGGCACCGCATTGAAGACCGCATGCATCCCCATCGCCTCCAGGTTGATCTCCTGCAGCCGCTCCCGCCGGCCCAGGTCGTAGAGCGCCAGCCGCGTCGGCCGCGACACCGCGCTCACCATGTTCTTGATCCACCGCACCTTCTCCTTCCAGCGCGTCTGCCGGATGCGGGTGAAGCACACCCACGCCCGCCCCCCCTCCACCGGCAGCACCCCCCGGCACCAACTGAACCCGGGCGGGCTGTCCCCGCCCAGCGTGTTGAGGTCGAGCTCCTCTTCCACTTTCAGCGTGTCCTCGCTCACCACGTACAGGTGGCCGTCCACCGAAGTGAAGTAGATGTATCCCTCCTTGACCCAGCCGTCGTGGATGCACTCCCGCGTGCCCAGCACGATCGCCCGCCGCGGGTCCGCCAGGCAGATGGCGTCGCCCAGGTCGCCGCGGCTCACCCACAACTCGCCCTGCGCCCAAAAGGCGAAATTGGGATGGGCGCGGTAGGGCTTGAGCGTCGCCACCTTGCGGTAGTCGGTGTCGCGGGAATAGAGCTGCCAGGGGTCGCCCCCCAGCGCGCTCCAGCTCTGCACCAGCTCGCCTTCCAGCGTGATCTCCGCCACCATGTCCAGCCCCGTCACCACCACCAGAATCGTTCCCCGCGGCGTCGGGCTGACGTGGTGCAGGTCGTTGAAAAACGGCAGCGAGAGATACGCCAGCCGCCGCAAGCTCGGAACCTCGAAGACCATCACCTCGGTCGAGGTGCAGGCATAGAGCCGATCCCCCTCCACCGCCCCCGCTTTGAACAACACCGAACTCTGCGCCGACGCCCGCGCCTCCAGCGGCGTCTCGTAGGCCAGGCGAATCTCGCCGCCATCGTCGCCCGGCCGGATCCGGCCGATGACCGCCTTCTCAAACAGCAGCCATTCCTCCTGCGCATCCTTGAACGTGGGCCTTTGGACGCCCCCCAATACGAACAGGTCCCCCATGACCAATTCCCTCGCAGTGATTCAACAGCATCGGATGCACCAACCGCCCTCTCCGCCTACCCGCCCCCCACTGTCCACTGTTCACTGTTCACCGTTCACTGTTCACTCTTAAGTGCCACCCCCGCCCCCTCCAGCCCGTCCGCATCGGCGCGCAGCTCCACCGCCCCCCCCTGCCGCCGCGTCTGCACCAGCGCCATGCACAACCCGTTGAAGGCGCTGCGCTGGGTGGCGTGGTCGGGCTCGTGGCTGCTCGGGTCGCCGTTGCCCACCCCCAGGATGCGGGCCGGCCCGCTGAGGGTGAAGCGCACCAGGTTCCCCGCCGTCGGCACCACGCGCCCGGCCGCGTCCTGCACCTCGACCGCCACCACCGCCAAGTCCTCGCCGTCGGCGCGCAGCTCGGTGCGGTCGGGGCGCAACACCAGCTTGGCCGCCGGCCCTGTGGTCTCGCGCCGGCTGCGCAGCTCCACCCCGCCCGGCCCCGCGCCCCGCGCCTCGATGGCGCCGGGCGCGTACGCCACCTGCCAGGCGGCGTGCCCATGGCGTTCCACCTTTTGCCGCCCCAGGCTCTGGCCGTTGAGAAACAGCTCGACCTCCTCCAGGTTGGTGTGGCACCACACCGGAATCGCCTGCCCCTCCTTGCCGCCCCAGTTCCAGTGGGGAAACAGGTGCAGCACCGGCTGCTTCGTCCACCACGCCTGGTAATAATAAAAATTGTCCTTGGGGAACCCGCAGGTGTCCAAAATGCCAAAGTGCGAGCTGATGCAGGGCCAGCCGTAGGGGCTGGGCTCGCCCCGGTAGTCGAAGCCGGTCCAGGCGAACCCGCCCGCCAGGAACGGACGCGCCGCGTAGATCTTCCACCACCCCTCGGCGCTCAGCGCGTAGCTGGGATAGTTGACGTCGTAGGCGCTGACGTAGCCCCTCGCCGGGTCGTTGAAATAGATCCCGCGCGTCGAGACCGTGCTCGCGGTCTCCGTGCCCACCGTCGGCTGGCGCGGAAACGCGCGGTGGAAGGCGTCCAGGTGGGGCGCGTTTTGGGCCACCCCGCCGCCATCGCCGTAGTTGAACCCCTGCACGTCCACCACGGCCGAGACGCCCTGGCCCCAGCCGCCGTTCATCGCCACCGTCACCGGCCGCGTCGGGTCGAGCTGCTGGGCCAGCCGCTTCATCGCCGCCACCACCTGCGCCCCGATCGGGGTCCCCTGCTGCGGCTCCTCGTTGCCCAGCGACCAGAGGATCACCGCGGGATGGTTGCGGTCGCGCCGGATCAGCCGCTCCAGTTGGCTCAGCCCCTCCGGCGTCGAGGCCATCATGCGGGTCTCGTCCATCACCAGCATCCCCAGCCGGTCGCAGGCGTCGAGCAGCTCCGGCGTGGGCGGGTTGTGGCTGGTGCGGTAGGCGTTGCAGCCCATCGCCTGCAGCCGCTCGATGCGGTAGCTCTGCAGCCGGTCGGGCAGCGCCGCCCCCACCCCGGCGTGGTCCTGGTGGTTGCAGGTGCCCTGCAGCTTCACCGGCTCGCCGTTCACGAAGAAGCCGCGGTCGGCGTCGAAGCGGATGCTGCGGATGCCAAACGGCACCTCGATCTGGTCGCTGGCCGCGCCCTCCGACTCCAGCGCCAGCACCGCCCGGTAGAGGTGGGGGGCGCGCAGCGACCACAGCACCGGCGCCGCCACCAGCGCATTCGCCGCCAACTCCGCCTCGCCCCAGGCCGCCACCTCCACCAGCGGCGAGTGCGCCGCCCCGACCCCGCGCCCTTGGGCGTCGAACAGCGCCAGCCGCAGCCGGCAGCGCGCCGCCGTGGCCCGGTCGTTCCGCGCCGTGGTGGTCACCCGCACCGTCGCCTGGCGGTGGCCCTCGCCCAGTTCGCTCCGCACCGCGGTCGCGTCGGCGGCAAAATGCAGCGGCTGGGTGCGCGTCAGCCATACGTGCCGGTAGAGGCCGGCGCCCTCGTAGAACCAGCCCTCGCCCAGCGTCGCGTCCACCCGCACCGTCAGCGCGTTGCGCCCCCCCATCGCCGCCAAGTCGGTCAGGTCGAAGCGGAACGGGGCGTAGCCGCTGAAGTTCTCCCCCACATACTCGCCGTTGAAAAACACCATGGCGTTGCGGAACACGCCGTCGAACTCCACCCCCACGCGCTGGCCGGCCGCCTCGGCCGGCAGGGTGAAGACGTTGCGGTACCAGCCCATGCTGGTGGCGGGGTAGTCGCGCCCCAGCGGCTTGCTGCCGTGCGCCACCAGTTGCCGGTCCTGGTGGAAGGGCAGCTCCACCGCCCAGTCGTGCGGCAGCTCGACCGCCTCCCAGCCGCTGTCGTCGTAGTCCAGCCGCGCCGCCGGCGCCGCCCCCAGCGCCTTGGCAAAGGTGCGCTGCCCCCGCCCAAAGCCCAGGTCGTCGGCCGCCACGTCGGCGTTGCCCAGCCGGAAGCGCCAGCCCAGGTCCAGCTTCTGCCGCCGCTCCGCCAGGGCTGCGGCCGCCGGCGCCGGTGCCGCCGCGGTGGGTTCCTCCAGCGGGGCCGCCAGCGCCGCCGCCGGCAGTTGCGCCGCCAGCGCCCCGGCCGAGGCCGCCAACCCGCTCTTTAGGACGTCGCGTCGGGTCCAGCGCTGGGGGATGGATGGGGGGGTGGGCTTGGCCATGGGTGCCTCCGGGTGTGGATCAGGGCCGCCAGCGCCAGCAGCGCCACCATCGCGCAGCAGGCGTACGCCAGCCAGTCGCCGTGGCGGGTGTAAAACGTCAACTCGGTCAGCGGCGAAAAGCTCGCCTCCAGCTCCCCCGCCTGGTGCTGCGGCAGCTCCGCCGTGATCCGGCCATAGGGGTCAATCACCGCCGTGATGCCGTCGTTGGTGTCGCGCAGCAGCCAGCGCCGGTTCTCGATGGCCCGCACCTGCGCCATCTGCAGCCCCTGCGCCGCCGCCGAGGAGGCGCCGTACCAGCCGTCGTCGGACTGGTTCACCAGCCACTCCGCCCCCATCGCCACCTCGCGCCGCGCCAGCGCCGGAAAGATGGATTCGTAGCAGATCAGCGTCGCGAACGAGCGCCCGTTCAGCGTGAACAGCACCGGGCCCTTGCCCGGCACGAATTCACCCACCTCCTGCACCAGCTTCCCCACCCCGGCCCAGCGCTTCAGCCAGCCCGGCAGCGGCACGTACTCGCCAAACGGCACCAGATGCAGCTTGTCGTAGCGCTCCCCCGTGGTGCCGTCGGGGTGGACCACCTGCACCGAGTTGCGCGGCTGGTCGAACTCGGGCGCCCCCAGCGCGCTCAGCGGATAGCTCACCTCGCCAAACACAAACGTCGCCCGCGTGCGCGACAGCAGCTCCGCCGTCATCGCCTGGAAATTGGTCTGCAGCGCGTAGTCCAGCGGCGCCGGCTGCTCCGGCCACAGGATCAGCGCCGCCGCCCGTCCCGTCGCCGGCGCCGACAGCCGCAGTTGCTCGTCCAAAAAAGCCTGCAGCCGGGCGTTGCTCCAGCTTCCCTCCAGCGGGGTGTTGGGCTGCACCAGCCGCGCCCGCAGCGTCCGCACCGGCAGCGAGGGGGGATGGTAGGGCAGCGTGGCAAACGCCAGGATCAGCCCCAGCCCCGCCGCCAGCACCCCATCCCGCCGCGTCGGCCAGGGCCGCGGCGTGGGCGCGTTGCGCTCGTCGTAGAAGCGCAGCAGCAGCCCCGCCAGCAGGGTGTTGGCCAGCGCGATCAGAAAGCTGGCGCCATACACCCCCGCCACCGGCGCCACCAGCATGAAGCCGGCGTGCGCCGCCTGCGAGCTGCCCAGCAGGTTCCAGGGAAACCCGCCCATGGGCGTGTAGGTGCGCAACAGCTCCACCGCCACCCACAAGAACGGCAGCGGCAGCAGGCGGTGCCCCAGCCCCCGCCCGATGGCGTAGCCCAGCCCGGCGAAGATCGCCAGGTAGCTGCCCATCAGCAGCAGGAACAGCGCAAAGATCAGGCCCGACGTCGCCCTGCCCAGGTCGCCGTAGTTGTGGATGGTGGTGGCGATCCAGGGGCAACTGAAGCCGAAAAACACCACCCCCGCCACATAGCCCGGCGCCAGCGCCCGCCACCAGTTGTCCGCCCGCGCCACCACGATCAGCAGCGGCGCCAGCGCGAACCACGCCATCCAGTCCCAGCCCAGCAGCGGAAACACCGCCGCCAAGGCCATGCCCGAGGCCGCCGCCGCCAGCAGTGCCGCCAGCAGCGGCGCCGGGCGCGCGGCGGCGGGCGCATCAGTCGCGGCGGCTTGTGCGGGGGCAGGCTCGGGCATGGGCGTGGACTGCTTCCGTCATGATGCCACTCCCCCGCCCGGCATGCGAGACATTTGCGTCGCCCCGGGCTGGGGTGCACAATACAGCTCGCGGGGGTCGCGCCTGCGGGAAATGAATTCGGCGCGGCCCCAGCGAGGCGCGAGCACAAGCGGGACGCGCGCCGCAGGCGCGCTTGATCTGATAACGACCCCGGCCTCCAATCCCGAGTAGAGTGGGTTTGCGTAAAAAAACCAGCCGCTCGGGACGAAGGAGGCCGAGATGGCTATTGTAATCGGTTGTGATCTGCATT
>Ga0307372_10001053_pt1 | contig 48174 bp, 45 predicted proteins | sample OX1MG_FD_202533 | JGI IMG/M metagenome (GOLD analysis project Ga0307372, IMG submission 202533) | Soil microbial communities from Risofladan, Vaasa, Finland - OX-1 | ecosystem: Environmental > Terrestrial > Soil > Coastal area > Acid sulfate soil | place: Finland: Risofladan, Vaasa | collected...
CGGGCATTCGCTTCGCCGGTCGGGCCCACACCGGGCTTCGACTGCTTCAGCAGGCTCCGGTCCGGCAGGACGTAGTCGGCAACGGTCGCCGGGCTGTCGAACAGCGTCTCCTGGGTGTGCGCGTCGTCCGGCCCGAACGCGTCCTCGTCGCGGATGAAGAGCGCAGCGGGCTGGCCCGAGATCGAATCGGAGATGAGATCCGGATAGTCCTTGCGCACGTCGACCGGCGGCGCATGCACCTGGAGCGGCGCGATCTGCTCGGGGGCGCTCCATTCCGGCAGGAGGTTCGGTGGCCTGGCGGTGCGCACGCGCCTCTGCGCGCTCTGCATCGCATGGCCCGTGCGGCGAACGATCGCGCCGAGGCTCGCCCCGGTCAGGAACAGCGCGCCGCCGAGCGTGAGCAGGACGCCCAGGATCGTGGAACCGCTCGTGCCGAGGCCGAGTGCGACCGCCGACTCGAGGCCGTTGCCGAGCGCCCCGCCATGGCCGGCGCCGAGGGTGAGCTGCAGCCCGGTCAGCGAGACGGCGAGGCCGAGCTGGAAGGGCCGCAGGTCGACGAGCTCGCTCCGGGCGACCATCAGCGCCCCGAGCGGGACGAGCACGACAGGCGCGAGATACGCCGCAGCGCCGATGCCGCTGCGCACGAGGTCGGCGACCGGCCCGCCGTTGAACCCGAACCACAGGATCGCGGCGAGGAACACGCCGAGCCCGCCGAGGCCGAGGCCGGCCAGCTCGGCATGCTGGTGCGTGCGCCCCTTCGCCTTCCCGCGCCGCTTCTTGACGCGGCTCGGCGTCTTCGGGGACGTCTTATGGGGCCGCTTTTTGCGCGCCATGGGGCGCACTTCGCGCTACCGGCGGTCAGTCCTTCCGAACATAGGACGCGGTCAGCATGCCGAAGTAGGTCGGAACCTCGTACGACAGGAGCTCCACCTCGAACTCGTCGCCCAGGGCGCCGTGGAGCATCAAGAGCTGCCAGAAGCTGTCGGCCTTCGCCGCCACGGCGAACCCAGGGTCCCAGCCGCGCAGCGCGGCCAGCCTGTTGTCGCGCACGATCGTCTGAATCTCCTCGTCGTACTCGGCCGACTCCGGTGCAAAGCCGTAGGGGGCGTCAACGGTGTGCCCGTGGCCGTGGTCGGCGCTCGCGATCAGCGCGACGCGGCGGTGCAGGGTCGCAGCGGCCAGCGCCTCCCCCGCCCGCACATGGTGGTCGTTCGAGAGCGCCCGGCAGGGACTGACGACAACGGCGGGCCCGTGCATGAACCAGAGCGGGATCAGCGCGCCCCAATCGAGCGGCATGGTCGACGAACCGGCTGCCGTTGCGCCGAAGGTGACGCCGAGCGCCGGCAATCCTGCCGCCCGGAGCGCCTCGACGCACGCGTCCGCCAGCTCCGGGTCTCCCGGCCCTTCGTAGCGGGTGTCGGCGTCCGTCCACTGCGAGGCGTCTCCCTGTAGCCGCGCCGACCGCACCACTGCGAAGTGCCCGTCGACGTGGATCCCATGCGGCGTCAACACGATCACCGACTCCGGCCGCTCGGAGGCAAAGCGATGGCCGAGCTCCTCGAGCCCGCGGCGCGTCGGTCCCGCCGGAACGTCGAATACCGGGGCGCCGTGCGGCGCAATCGCTGCGAAGACGATCATGGCAATGCGCTGATCCGTTCGACCACGAGCTCGGCGAACCGCTCACCGTCGATGCCGAAGGCCACCTTCGCATTCGGCGCCGCTACGTGCTCACGGTTTCGCCAGTCGACGTTCGTGCGCCCCCAGCTCGGGCCGGTCGTGCAGTCGACCTCGATCCGCGCGTCGCGCACGTCGAGCAGCGTCGGGTCGATCAGGTGCGCGATGCAGACCGGGTCGTGCATCGGCGAGCCGTCGAGGTCGGGATAGCGCGCCCTGTGGAAGCGCGCGTAGAAGTCCATCAGCTCGGCCACGACCTTCCCGACGCGTCCCGCGCCGCGCATACGCTCGGTGTGCTCGTCGCGGATCAGAGCGCGATGCGTCACGTCGAGCCCGACCATTGTCGTGTCGAGGCCCTCCGCGAACACGCGCTGTGCCGCCTCCGGGTCGGCCCAGATGTTGAACTCGGCCGCCGGCGTCCGGTTGCCCTCGCCGATCGAACCACCCATCAGCACGATCCGATCGGGCCGCACGCCGGCGTGCGTCGCAAACAGGAGCCCCACGTTGGTCAGCGGCCCCGTGGCAACGAGTGTGGGCTTCTCGCGACCGCGGAACCGTTCGGCGAGGTATTCGACCGCGTGCGCCGGCTCCGGGGCTTGCGACGGCGCGGGGAGGTCTGGCCCGTCGAGACCCGACTCGCCGTGCACGTGCGCTGCGACGTCACGCATGCGCACGAACGGCGCATTTGCGCCTGCGTACACCGGAACATCGCTCCGTCCCGCGAGCTCGAGCACCCGAAGCGCGTTCGCAGTCGTCTTGTCGAGCGTCTGGTTGCCCGAGACGGTCGTCACGCCGACGAGCTCGACTTCGGGCGAGGCGAGCGCGAGCAGGATGGCGATCGCGTCGTCGTGACCCGGATCGCAGTCGAGAATGATCGGGATGGGCGTCATGCCGCGAGTATCGTCTCTACCTCTCGCGCTGTGGGCAGCGACGGTTGCGCCCCGAGCCGCGAGGCGGCGATCGCCCCGGCCGCGCACGCGCGGACGAGCGCCGCTTCACGCGGACGCCCCTCGAGCAGCGACACGACGAGGCAGGCGGCGAAGGCATCGCCGGCCGCGGTGCCGTCGACGCTTGCGACTCGCGGCGGCACGGCGCGGGCGACCTCGATGCCGCCCTCGTAGAGGGCTGCTCCCTCCGCGCCGTAGGTGACTGCGACGAGCTTGCCGCGTGAGACGACCTCGTACTCGAGCCGGTTCACGATCAGCAGGTCGGGATCGAGGTCGAGCACGCGCGCCGGCGCCGCGTTCAACGCAAAGAACTCCGCCCTGCGCGCCGCCGCGAGCACCACCTCGTCGGGCACTTCCAGCTGGCACAGCACGGCGCCGCCGGGCGACACCGGGCGCACGCTTGCGTTTGCGCCGGAAATGACCACGATCTGGTTCTCGCCGTCGTCGGCCACGACGATCGCGGCGATCCCGGTGCTGCCGGTCCGTCCGAGCTCCAACTCGACCCCCGCAGCCCGCAGGCCCGCCAGGGCATCGTCTGCGAGCGGATCCGTGCCGACCGCGCCGACGAGCTTGACCCGCGCGCCCAGGCGTGCCGCGGCAACAGCCTGGTTGGCACCCTTGCCGCCGGGAAAGCGCTCGAACGTGCTCCCGGACACGGTCTCACCGGGGCGCGGCAGCCGCTCGACGCGCGCGACCAGATCCAGGTTGATCGACCCGACGACGGTGAGCTCGACCGGCATGCCGGGAGCTAAGCCGCGATCGCCCGGAGATCGTCGAGCGCACGGCCGAGCAGGTTCTCACGCAGGTCGAACAGACCGGCCCAGAGCGAGCCTCGATCCACCGACGACTGCCAGCGCACCTGCGCCGCCAGGCCCTCGAGCGCCCGCACCAGCACCGCCAGCTCGAGGTACGCCGCCGCAACGCGGTGCGGCCCGACACGAACGCCCGCGCGGTCGAGCACGGGCTTCCAGTCGATCAGCTCTGCCGGGCCCGGCTCGCCGAACCACGACCTCCCTTCGGCTTCGCCCCCTTCGAGCTCGAGCAGGTAGCGCCCGAGCGGGCGCTCGAGCCCCGCGAGGGCGGTCTCGACCCGGTCGGCTGCGCGGCGCAGCGCCGCCTGGCGGTGGCCCGGCGTGCTCGGATCGGCATCGCCACGTGCCCAGCGCTCCAGCAGCCGGCAGAACGCGAGTGACGAGACTTCCACGGCCAGGAGCTGCGCGATCAGCTTGCGTGCAGTCTCGTCCTCAGCCGCATGCTCGACGATCACGGCAGCCCACTCCGGCCGGGTGCGAAGCGGCGTCGTCAGCGCCCCCGCCTCATACCTCTATGACAACGGGCAGGATCATCGGGCGGCGGTGCGTGCGGTCGTAGACGAGCTGCCCGAGCCCGTCGTGCAGGTGCTCCTGCAGGAGCTTCACCTCGCGGATGTCTTCAGCCAGCAGGTCGCGGACGATCGCGTGCGCCTCCTCGCGCATCTCGGCGAGCAGCTCGTCGCTCTCGGCGAAGCCACGGCTGATCAGCTCAGGCGCCGATGCGGCGCCGTCGGCCAGCGTCGCGACGACGATCAGGACACCGTCCTCCGACATGTGACGGCGGTCGCGAAGCGCGACATCCGAGATGTCGCCGACCCCGAGGCCGTCCACGTACGTGACGCCGGCGTCGATGTGATCCGCGATCCGCACACCCTCGCTGGAGAGCTCCACGACATCGCCGTTCTCGGCGATCACGATCGAATTCGCGGGAACACCGGCATCCTGGGCGAGCCGGGCATGCGCAGCCTGCATCCGGTACTCACCGTGAATCGGCATCACCGCCTTCGGACGCAGCAGGCTGAGCAGCGTCCGCAGCTCCTCCGCGCACCCGTGGCCGGAAACGTGCACGTCGGCGTTCTCCTCGTGCAGCACCTCGGCCCCGTTGCGCGTCAGGCGGTTGATCGCATCGTGCACGCGCAGCTCGTTTCCGGGAACGGGGCGCGCGGAGATGATCACCGTGTCCCCGCGTTCGACCTTCACCGCCGGGTGATCGTTGTAGGCAATCCGCGTCAGCGCCGACAGGGGCTCGCCCTGAGATCCGGTGCAGAGGATCAGCTGCTCGTGCAGCGGCACGCCGTCGAGGTCGGCCGGCTTCACGAACACGTCATCCGGCACGTCGACATAGCCGAGGTTGCGTGCCACGTTCATGTTGCGGCGCATCGATCGGCCCACGACCACCACCTTGCGGCCCGAGTCGACTCCGACGTCGATCGCCTGCTGCATGCGGTGGATGTTCGACGCGAAGCTGGAGACGAGAATCCGCCCACGGCGCACCGGGATGATCTGGCGGAAGGCCTCCCCGACGACGCGCTCGGAGCGCGTGAGCCCAGGCCGTTCCGCGTTGGTCGAGTCGCCGCACAGGAGGTCGACGCCGCGGTTGCCGAGCTCGGCGAGGCGGCCGACGTCGGTGCGCAACCCGTCGATCGGCGTGTGGTCGAGCTTCCAGTCACCGGAGTGGAACACGAGACCGGCGCGCGTCTCGATTGCGATGCCGACCGCGTCCGGGATCGAGTGCGCCATCCGGATGAACTCGAGCCGGAACGGCCCGATCTGCACCGGCGCGCCCTCCGGGTCGATCTCGCGCAACTCGGAGGCGCGCAGCAGCCCATGCTCGTCCAGCTTGGACTTGACGAGCCCGAGGGTCAGGCGCGTCGCCCAGATCTCCTCCACGCGCATCTCGCGCAGCAGGAACGGCAGCGCTCCGACGTGATCCTCGTGCGCGTGGGTCAGCACGACCGCGTGAATCCGCTTGTCACGGAGGTACTCGAAGTCGGGCAGGATGACGTCGACGCCGAGATGCTCGTCACGGGGAAATGCCATCCCGGCGTCGACGACGATCGTCTCGTCGCCGAGCTCGTAGACGGTCATGTTCTTGCCCACCTCACCGAGCCCGCCGAGCGGGATCACGCGTAAAACGTCAGTCATCGACAGTCAGTCTAGGCCGGAACGAGGAGGCCCAGGCGTTCAAGGCATTCGCGCACGCCGGCGACCTCGTCCGCCGTCGGGGCCGGCAGCGGCAGGCGATGCCCGCCGACACGGTGCCCGAGGAGGTTCAGCGCGGCCTTGATCGGGATCGGGTTGGACTGGATCCGCAGCAGCTCGTAGGCGGGCCCAAGCTCTCGGTCGATCGCGCGGCCGCGCTCGAGGTCGCCTGTCAGGTTCGCACGCACCTGCTCGGCGACCTGAGCGCCCACGACGTGCGTGTGGACGCACACGCCGCCTACGGCACCGAGCTCGAGAAAGGGCTGAAGCAGGTTGTCGTCGCCCGCATACAGGTCGAGTCCGGTCGCGACGATGTGTGTCGCCTGCGCAAGGTCGTCGTTCGCCTGCTTCACCGCGCGCACGGTCTCGATCTCGGCCAGGCGGGAGATCGTCTCCGGCTCGATGTTCACCACGCTGCGACTGGGGATGTTGTAGACGACGATCGGCTTGTCGCTTGCGCGCGCGATCGCCTCGAAGTGCGCGACGATGCCCCGTTGCGGCGGCTTGTTGTAGTACGGCGTCACGACGAGCAGTCCGTCGGCGCCGAGCTCGTGGGCGCGCTCTGTGAGGTGCACCGAGTGCAGGGTCGAGTACGTCCCCGTGCCGGCCACGACCGTGGCCTCGCCGCCGACCGCTTCGATCGCCGCGCGAAACAGGTCGAGCCGCTCTTCGTCGGTGAGATTCGGGCTCTCACCGGTCGTGCCCGCCACGACGAGGCCGTCCGAGCCGTTCGCCACGAGGTGGTGAGCGAGCCGCTGGAATGCTTCGAAGTCGATCGACTCGTCGTCGCGGAACGGCGTGACGATCGCCGTCAGGATGTTCCCCAGCATTGGACAGAGGATACTCGGCCCGTCTCGGGTCTAGAGGAGCGCGTCGAGCCCGACGGTGAGCCCCGGCGGCAGCGACGCGAGCCGCTCGAGAGCCAGCAGAACGCCGGGCGTGTACGCGTCGTGCGAGGTCGCGTCGTGGCGGATCGTCAGCACCTCGCCCGGGGCGCCCAGGATGACCTCCTGGTGCGCGGTCAGGCCCGGCAGGCGCACCGAGTGGATCGGCACACCGCCGCCCATCCGCTCCGCGGTCAGCCTCGCGGTCCCTGACGGCGCGTCGAGCTTTGCGGGGTGATGCAACTCGACGATCTCGGCCTGCTGCATGTGCCGGGCGGCCTCCTCGGCGAAACGCATCATCAGGACCGCACCCAGCGCGAAGTTGGGCGCGTAGAACACCGTGACGGGAGCGCCCTCGAATTCGGATGTATCCCAGCCGGTCGTACCGATGACGCTCGGCACCCCGCGGGAAACGGCCGCGCGGATGTTCGCCGCAGCCGCCTCCGGCCGCGTGAAGTCGACCATCGCCTGCGCGTCGTCGAGGGAGCCGACCAGTGTGTGGCCGGCCGCCTCGAGCCCGGGCCCGAGCACCGACCCGACCCTTCCCCCACGCCCGTTCAGGAGGACCCTCACGCTGCGCGGGCAAGGTCGGGCGACACGCGCTCGAGCGCGGCGAGGAACCGCTCCTCGCTCGGGCCGATGCAGGCCGCCGAGAGGTGCTCGGACGCAAGCAGCGCGCCGGCCAGCTCACAGACCGCGGCGGGCTCCACCGCGTCGATCTCGGCGACGATGCGGTCGAGCGAAAGCAGCTCCGAGTCTGTGATCAGCGACTTGCCGAGGCGGTTCATGCGCGACGACGTCGATTCCATCGAGAGCAGGATCCGTCCTTTCAGGTTCTCCTTCGCCCGCTCGAGCTCGGCCTCGGGCAAGTTGCCGCCCGAGATGTCCGCGATCTGCTCGGCGGTAATCGCAAGCGCGTCGCCGAGGTTGTCCTCGCGGGTGCCCAGATAGACGCCGATCTGCCCCGTGTCGGTGTACTGCGAGAGGAACGAGTACACGGCGTAGGCCATGCCGCGCTTTTCGCGGATCTCCTGGAAGAGACGCGACGACGCGGAGCCGCCGAGGATCGCGTCGAGGAGCGAGGCGGCGAACCGGCGCCGGTCCGAGCGCGAGATCCCGGGCGCCGCCAGGCAGACGTGGTACTGCTCGGTGTCCTTGCGCTGGAAGCGCAGCCGCGGCGGCAGTGTCTGCCCGATCGGCCGGCGCAGGTTGGCGCTGGTCACGCCGTTGCCGCTGCGACCCTCGAGCCCGCGCTGCACGAGCTCGACGATCTCTTCGTGCTCGATGTTCCCGGCCGCCGCGACCACGATGTTCGCCGGTGTGTACATCTCGCCGTGGTAGCGCGCGATCGCTTCACGCGAGATCGACGAGATCACCTCAGCCGTTCCGATCACGGGCCGCCCGAGTGGGTGGTCGGCGAACACCGCGTCGGCGATAAGGTCGTGCACCAGCTCCTGCGGTGCGTCGTCGTACATCGCGATCTCCTCGAGCACGACGTCGCGCTCGGAGTCGAGCTCGGCGAACGCAGGCGCAAAGACCATGTCGCTCATCACCTCGACCGCCGTCTCGAGATGGTGGTCGGGAACGCGCGCGTAGACGATCGTGTGCTCGCGCGACGTCGCCGCGTTCAGCTCGCCGCCGAGCCCGTCGAAGATCTCGGCGATCTGCAGGGCGCTGTACCGGCTCGTGCCCTTGAAGAGCAGATGCTCGATGAAGTGCGAGACGCCTGCCTCTCCCACGTCCTCGTCGCGCGAGCCGGCTCCGATCCAGTACCCGACTGCTGCCGACCGGACGTGGTCGAGCCGCTCGGTGATCACCCGCTCACCCGAGTCGAGCTCGGTCAAGGTCCAGTTCTGCATCGGCGTAGCGTAGTGCGGAAGGCCGTCTGACACCTGTACGAGCGAGGGCGGCTCGCGCCGCCCTCGCTCGAGGTACCTAGTCGCTGCGCGACCCTTCGCGCTCGCGGCGGGGACCGCCACGGCCGCCGCCGCGGGGACCGTCGCGGCGCGGGCCGCGGTCCTCGCGAGGCTCGCGCGGCGGGGCGTCCTTCGCTCGCTCGACGAGCTCCTCGGGCGAGACCATCGTCTCGCCCTCGTGCTTTTGCACGAGCTTGAGGCCGATCCGGCCCCGCGCCTTGTCGACCTCCTGCACGACCACGTCGAGGATGTCGCCGCGTGCGATGACGTCCTCGATGTGGTTGACGCGGCCCGGGCCCACGTTCGAAACGTGAAGCAGACCGTCCGTGCCCTTCTTCAGCTCGACAAAGGCGCCGAAGTCGGTCGTCTTGACCACGCGACCCGTGTAGGTGTCGCCGACCTCGGGCTCCTTGGTGAGGTTGCGGATCGCTTCGATCGCAGCATCGCCCTTGGTGCCCTCGGTGGCGTACACGAGGATCGTGCCGTCTTCTTCGATGTCGATCTGCACCTCGTACTCGGACTCGAGCGAGCGGATCGTCTCGCCGCCCTTGCCGATCACCATGCCGATGAACTCGGGGTTGATCTGGATGGAGGAGATCCGCGGTGCGTGCTCGGCAAGTGCCTCGCGCGGGGCCGCGATGGCCTCTTCCATCTTCCCGAGGATGGCCACACGAGCGTCCTTCGCCTGGGCGAGGGCGCGCTCCATGATCTCCCGGCTGACGCCGGTGATCTTGATGTCCATCTGCAGGGCGGTGATGCCCTCGCGGGTGCCGGCGACCTTGAAGTCCATGTCGCCGAGGTGATCCTCCGCACCCTGGATGTCGGTGAGGATCTCGTACTCGTCACCTTCCTTGACGAGGCCCATCGCGATGCCGGAGACGGGAGCCGTGATCGGCACGCCGGCGTCCATCAGCGCGAGGGTCGAGCCGCATACCGAGCCCATCGACGACGAGCCGTTCGACTCGAGCGTCTCGGAGACGAGGCGGATCGTGTACGGGAACTCCTCCGTCGTCGGGAGCACGGCTTCGAGCGCGCGCTGTGCGAGCGCACCGTGACCGATGTCGCGCCGCTTGGGCGAGCCCATGCGACCCGTCTCGCCGACCGAGTAGGGCGGGAAGTTGTAGTGGTGCATGTATCTGCGGTCGCGCTCGAGGGAGAGGTCGTCGATGCGCTGCCCCTCCTTCGCCGTGCCGAGCGTCAGCAAGGTCATGATCTGCGTCTGGCCGCGGGTGAAGAGGCCCGACCCGTGGGTGCGGGGCATCACCGAGACCTCGACCTCGATCGGGCGGATCTGCGTGGCAGTCCGGCCGTCGGGGCGACGCTTCTCGACCGCGATCTTCTGCCGGACGAGCGACTTGTAGATCGACTCGCACGCCTTCTTGACGTAGCTCTTCGTCAGCGAGTCCTTGACGGCGGGCTCGCCGTCGACGGTGGCCGGGCCGACCGGGAAGGGCAGCTCGACACTCTCGATGATGTGCTCGAAGAGCAGGCTGCGCTTGGCCGACTTGAGCTCCTTCGAGTCCTGCTCGGCCTCGGTGAGACCGCGCAGCTCGTTCTCGAACTTCTCGCGCACGACCGCCTCGACGGCGACCGAGCGCTGCTTCTCGAGGATCTGCGCCAGCGACATCCGCACCTGCAGCTCGCCGAACACCTTTGCCTCGTTGGCGTCGAGCGACGGGGCGCCGACTTCCTGCTCGACGATCTCCTCGACGATCGCACCGGCCTCGCGGAGGCCGTGCTGCTGGATGCGCTCCCAGACGGTGTGACCGTGCGCGGCTTCGAGCCGCTCGGTGACGGCGGGGTCGAGCCACTTGGCCTTCCCCTTCTGCGACCGCAGATCGAGCTGCGCGTCGCACAGCTTGCTGATCTCGCGCTGGGCGATCTCGAGCGCCTCGAGGAGCTTCGCCTCGGGCACCTGCTTCGCGCCGGCCTCGACCATGGTCAGCCCGTCCTTTGTACCGACGACGATCAGGTCGAGATCGGACTCGGCCACCTCCTGGAGTGACGGGTTGATCACCAGCTTGCCGTCCACGAGACCCATGCGCACCGCGCCGATCGGGCCGAGGAACGGCAGCGGCGAGACGGTCAGCGCCGCCGAGACCGCGTTGATGCAGAGGATGTCGTGCGCGGTGACCAGGTCGGCCGAGAAGACCGTGGCCACGCACTGGACCTCGTTGCGATACCCCTTCGGCCAGAGCGGCCGGACCGGGCGATCCGTCATGCGCGCGGTCAGGATCGCCCGTTCGGTCGGGCGTCCCTCCCGCTTGAAGAATCCGCCGGGAATCTTGCCTGCGGCGTACATGCGCTCTTCGACGTCGACCGTCAGTGGGAAGAAGTCCGCGCCTTCGCGCGCCTCTGTCCGGCCCTGCGCCGTGCCGAGAACGACGGTGTCGCCGCTACGGACGACGACTGCGCCGTCCGCCTGCTTGGCGAGCTTCCCCGTCTCGAACGAGATCTCCTTGCCGCCGACCTCGACGGTCACGGAAACCGGCACCCCGGCGGGGTGCTCAGCCTCAACAATGCTCATCTATTCCTTCCTCCACTGTGCGGTGCCTTTACAGGCTATGGGTGAAGGGTGGAAGTTTGAGCCAGCGTTCTCGCAGAGCGCTCGCCCAAACTCCACCCTCCGTGACTTCTCCGGCTAGCGCCGGAGGCCGAGCTCCTTGATGAGGGCGCGATAGCCCTCGACGTTGCGGCGCTGGAGATAGTTCAGGAAGCGGCGGCGGCGACCGACCAGCTTGAGCAGGCCGCGACGCGAGTAGTGATCGTGCTTATGCGTGCGGAGATGCTCGGTGAGCTCGTTGATCCGCTGGGTCAGCATCGCGATCTGGACTTCCGGCGAACCGGTGTCGGTCTCGTGCTTGCCGAACTTCTGAACGTGATCCAGCTTTTCTTCCTTGGTGAGGGGCATGCTTCTCCTCTCGATGAGTGACGTCACCCGGGGCCACGAGGCCCGCAAGTCTCAGCACGCCGCGAAGGAAGACGCGTGCGGCCGGGGCCGGGTCGGTCAGTAGGGTAGCGGATTCGCGATGAATTCGCCGTTTTCGACCCTGTTTGCACGTCACTGCGAGGCGGCCGCGCTCTCCTTCGACGTGCCGGCCCTCGCCGCGGGCATCTCGATCGGAGGTGCTGTGGAGACGGCGGCCGTGGGGTGCGAGCCCGAGACGCTCTTCCGGATCGCCTCGATCACGAAACCTCTCACCGCCACGCTCGTGCTCGGGCTTGTCGACCTCGAGGAGCCGACAGGCGTCTGGCCGGGCGAGGTGCGGATCCGCCACCTGCTCTCACACACGAGCGGTTTCGACTCCGAGTGCGGGGATCTCGCGCGGTTTGGAGACGGCGACGACGCGCTCGCCGTGCTCTGCGCAGAGCTGCCCGCGGTGCGCCGGTTCCTGGGCGTCGAGGAGGTCTGGTCGTATGCGAACACGGGCTACTGGCTTGCGGGCCACCTCGCAGCGCAGCGTGCGGGGTCGAGCTACGAGGACGCGCTCGAGGAGCGTGTCCTGCGCCCTGCCGGCCTCGAATCGACCTCGTTTGCCGAGCCGGAGCTCACCGGCACGGGTCCCGATGCCGTCGCGGGCCCGTATCCGCGTGCCCGTAGGCCCTCGGGCGGCCTCGTTTCGAACGTGCCCGACCTGCTGCGCTTCGGCCGTTGGCATCTGGTGCGGCCGGAATCGGCGCAGCTGCGGATCGCCCACGGCGTGCCCGTCGACGGCGTCTACGGCCTCGGACTGCGGGGGCAGCAGGTCGCCGGCACCGAGGTGTGGGGACACGGCGGCTCGTACGGCGGCTTCCAGTCGTCGCTCGTCGTCATCCCCGGCCGCGACGCTGTCTTCGCCGGCCTCACGAATAGCGGGCGTGGCGGGCAGGCATTACGCCTGCTCGAGGATGCCTTCTTCGAGCACGTGCTCGGGGCGCGCAGAACGGTGCCGGGTTCGGTGCCGCTCGCGGCGCACGTGCTCGATGCCTTCGCCGGCACGTATGAGAACAGCGACGGCCGCTATCAGGTCGCGCGGGCGGCAGACGGGCTCGCCGTCATCTTTCCGGAAGGGGCCTACCGCGCGCGGCCGATCGGAGAGCGCACGTTCGAGATCGTCGACGGCGATCGAGCCGGCGATCGCCTCGACTTTCCGCGCGAGCGCTTCGGCCGCTTCGGCAGCCGGCTCGCGGAGCGGGTCGGATGATTGCCCCCGCGGTCGCGGCCGGCCATCCCGCGACCGCGCTGGCGGGTGCCGAGATCCTCGCGGCAGGCGGAAGCGCCGCCGACGCTGCGGTCGCGGCCGCACTCGCCTCCTGCGTCGCGGAGACGGTGATGACCGGCTTTCTCGGCGGCGCCCACGCGATCTACTTCGACGCCGCGGACCGCACCGTTCGCAACCTCGATTGCTTCGTCTCGGTCCCATCAGGCGACGGTGCGCCGATGGAGTCGCTCGACGTCCGGTTCGGCGAAGAGCGTGTGGCGTATGCGATCGGCGCCTCGTCGTGTGCTGTGCCCGGCCTCCCCGCGGGGCTCGAGGCCCTCTGGCGCGACCACGGGCGGCTCCCGTGGCCCGACCTCGTGGCAGGCGCGCTGCAGCTTGCCCGCGACGGCGTCTCGCTGCCGCCCGCCCATGCATCCTGCCTCGAGATGCTGTCCCCGGTGATGTCGATGCGTGAGGGCGGGGCGATCTACGCCCCGGGCGGGACGCTGCTCGCCGCAGGCGACGTGCTGCGCCAGCCGGGTCTCGTCGCCGCGCTCGAGCTCGTCCGCGACGAAGGTGCCGCGACTGCGTACACGGGCTCCGTCGCCCGCGCGCTCCTCGCACTCGTGGCCGACCGCGGCGGGGCAATCACCGCCGCCGACCTCGCGGCGTACGCCGTCACCTGGTCGGAGCCGGTCGCGTGCGCCTTCCAGGGGCGGCGCGTCCTCACCCGCGGCGGCCTCGCCGGCGTCGCGGAGGCGCTCGGGCGTCTCGGCCCCGGCGGTGGGCCGTCCGCCGTGCTCGCGGCGCTCGAGGGGGTCGCGACGATCGACGGGCACACGACGAACCTGACCGTCGTCGACGGAGCAGGCAATGCGTGCGTGCTGACGTCGAGCCTCGGCCTCGGATCGGGCGACTGGCTGCCGGGCCTCGACCTGCACCTGAACAGCATGCTCGGCGAACGTGACCTGATCTCAGCGCCGCTCGAGCCGCGCGCCCGAATGGCCAGCATGATGGCGCCTACGCTCGTCTTCGACGGCGACGGGCTCGAGCTGGCCGTCGGAGCCGCAGGCGGTACGCGGCTGCGCACCGCGCTCGTGACCGTCCTCGACGGCGTGTTGCACGACAACCTCGTTCCACAGGAGGCGATCGACCGGCCGCGTTTCCACCCCGCCGGCGACGTGCTGAATGCCGAGCCGGGCGTCGACAGCGACTGGCTCGACCGCCTCGAGGCGCGCGGGCGCACGGTACGGCGCTGGCCCGAACGGCATCACTACTTCGGCGGTGTCAGCGCAGTTGGACGAGCCGGCGCGGGAGCGGATCCCCGCCGGAGCGGTGCGGTGAGGTAGCCGGGATCGTCGAGGCGATCCAGCCCAGGTACCCGCAGCGTGGGCAGCCCGGGTTGCAATGCACCGTTCCGCCGTCGACCGGCTTGGCGTATTTCGACCCGCATTCGAGGCAGCGCACACGCTCGAGCTGAATGACGGTGTTGTCCAACGCTTCCACGCTGACAAAGACGCTCGAAGCAGTAGAAACTTGCGCCGGCGGCTACACCGGCCGCGTTGCGGCCCGCGTCTGTGCTACGTCGCGAGCGATCTGGGCCACGAGCTCCTCCTCGCTCGCAAACACCCGTTCGTCGCGAAGCCGCTGCCACAATTCGACGACGAGTCGCTTGCCGTAGATGTCGCCGGCCCAGTCGAGCAGGTAGGCCTCGACGCGGCGCTCGGTGCCGCCGTAGTGCGGGTTGACACCGATCGACACCGCGGCCCGCCGGTCGCCGACCGCGCCCGCGTAGATACCGAACCCGGGCACGAGCAGGTCGCGACCGACGCTGAGGTTCGCGGTCGGGAAGCCGAGCGTGCCCCCGCGCTGGTCACCGCTCACCACCACCCCTTCGACCTCGAGCGGCCGCCCGAGCAGCAGGGCGGCCTGCTCGACGTCGCCGGCGTGCGCGAGCTGGCGGATGCGCGTCGACGACACGCCCTCGACCAACGGCACCTGCCGCGCATCGATCCCGAGCCGGCGGAGCAAATCGACATCGCCCGCCCGCCGCCTGCCGAAGCGAAATCCGACACCGGCGACGACGGTCTGCGCCCCGATGTCGAGGAGATACTGGGCCGCGAACTCCTCCGGGGCCAGCGCCGCGATCTCGGGGGTGAACTCGACGAGCAGCACATCCTCGACGCCCGCTTCGGCCAGCACCTCCAGCCGGCGCTCGACGGTTGCGAGGAGTTCCACCCGGTTGCCGAGCACGGTCCGCGGGTGCGGGTCGAAGGTCACCACCGTCGGTCTCGGCCCCGCAGCCACAGCTGCCTGCACGACCGCGCGATGCCCGAGGTGCACCCCGTCGAACGTTCCGATCGCAACGGCGCGCGGACGGGCCTCGAGATCGGCTGCGCTTCGTGCGACGTTCACGCCGCGCTCCCACCCGGGGGCTCTTCGAGTGCGAGCACACCGGAGCGGATCGACACCGGAACGCGCTCGAGCGCGTCCTCCGGCAGCCGCGCAAGTGCGTCGGCAGCCGTCAGCAGGACGGCGACGTCGACTCCCGTCGCCTCATCGATCGAGAACGGGCCCACGGCGGTCCGGCGCAACGAGGTGCAGTGCCCACCGAGCGCCGATGCGATCGAGCGCACATAGGTCCCCGAGCTCACGTGCAGTGCGAGCCGAACGCTCTGATCCGAGCAGGCGAGCACGTCGAGCGAGTGTACGAGCGAACGTCGAACCGGCATGTCGACCACGATTCCCCGCCGCGCGAGCTTGTAGGCCCGTTCGCCGCCGATCTTCACCGCCGATGCCGCCGGGATCCGCAGCATGACCGGTCCGCGGAGACGTTCGAGCTCCGCGTCCAGCGCGGCGCGTGCCGGCGCCGAATGCCGTTCGAGGATCTCCCCCTCAGGGTCGCCGGTCGATGTTGTCGCCGTCAGGTCGATGTCCGTGATGTAGCACTTGTCGAGCCCCACGAAACACGGGGCGAGCCGCGTCGCGGCGCCGGACAGCAGGACGAGCAGCCCGGTGGCGAACGGGTCGAGCGTGCCCGCGTGACCGGTCCGGGCCCGCGTGCGCCGGCGCAGTGCGGCGACGATCGCAAACGACGACGGCCCGGCGGGCTTGTCGACCAGCGCGACACCGGCGGGCCTCAGGGCCCGGGGCGGCATCTAGACGGCGCCATCGCCGCCCTGTGTGGCCAGGACGAACTCGCGGTGGATGAACTCGACGATGTCGCCGATCTGGTCCTCGGACGAGAAACCGGCAGCCTGCCGGTGACCGCCGCCACCCGCGGCGCGCGCGATCGCCGAGACGTCCACCTCGTCGTGCGAGGACCGCAGCGAGATCCGGCGTGCCGGTCCCTCATTGCGCGGCGGCTCGCGGATCAGCGCAACCATCTCGGAGCCCTCGACGGCCCGCAGGTAGTCGATGATCCCTTCCGAGTACGGCTCCTCCGCACCCACGTCGCCGAAGTCGTCCTTGAGCAGAAACGAGATCACGAGGCGGCCACCTTCGAAGAGCTGCGCGCGTTCGAGGGCACGCGCGAGCAGCTTCAGCTTGGCGAACTGCACCGTCTCGTAGACGTGTTGGAAGATCCCGTGCACGTCGGCGCCGGCCTCGACCAGCTCGGCGGCGAGCCGCAGCGCCTTCGGTGTCGTGTTGCTGTACTGGAAGCGGCCGGTGTCGGTGACGAGGCCGACGTAGAGCGCCGCCGCGATCTCGGGCGTCAATTCCACCTCGAGCTCCGCCAGGAGATCGCGGACGATCTCCGCGGTCGACGACGCGTCGGCGACGATGAGGTTCACGCCGCCGAACATCGAGTTGTCGTGATGGTGGTCGACGTTGACGACGAGCTTCGCGCGGTCGATCGGATCAGACTCGGGCCCGATCCGCCGCTCGTTCGCGCAGTCGACCGCAACGAGCGCCCGCTCCTCCAGGTCGGACGGCAGCTCCCGCTGGAGCTCGGACAGGTCGAGGAAGCGGTACTCGCCCGGAGTCGGCGCGTTGCCGGACAGGTACATCACGACGTCCTTGCCGAGTGCGCTCAAACCGAGCGTCAGCGCAAGCATCGACCCGAGAGCGTCCCCGTCCGGGTTCTCGTGCGCCGCGACGACGAACCGCTCGTTCGAACGGACCGCGTCTGCGACCGCCTCCAACTCAATCGTCGTGTTCGACTGGCTCATCTTCGGGCAACTCCGCCGCAAGCTCGTCTATCAGCTTCGTCATGCGGACGCCCCGCTCGACCGATTCATCGTAGGCGAACACGAGCGTCGGTGTTCGCCGCAAGCTCAGCTGCTGGTTGATCTTCGCCTGTAGCACCCCGCGCGCCGACTCGAGGCCGGCGAGCGTCGCGTTGCGCTTCTTCTCGCTGCCGAGGACCGAGACGAAGATCCGGGCCTCCCCGAGATCCGGGGAAACAACCACTCCCGTGACCGTCACCATCCCGATCCGCGGATCCTTGAGCTGGCTCAGTCCCTCCGCGACCACGGCACGCACGGACTCGTTCACTCGGCGCATGCGCTCGGACACGGAGGGGAGCCTAGTCCTCGGGCGAAATCAGCAGCCGGTCGGCTCTCGTCAGCTCCCACTCCTGTGCTCCGAGCCAGCGCACCGCTCCGTCGGCCAGCTCCTGCGCATCGTGGGCGGAGCGGGCGACGCAGGCCACGGTCAAGGTCGCGCGCTGCCAGAGGTCGTGGTGGTCGACCTCGGCCACGGAGGCGCCGAACCGGTTGCGCAGGTTGTCCTTGGCCGAGCGGACGAACTGGCGCTTCCCCTTGAGGGAGGCCGCTTCGGGAAAGTGCAGCTCGACGGTGAGGATCGTGACGAAACCGGAGCCCACGCTACGAGGGCTCCGCACCGCCCGGTGCCTCGTCGAGCGACGTGCGCTCGATCTCGCGGGTCTCGAACACCTCGAGCACGTCACCTTCGCGCAGGTCGTTGAAACCTTCGAGCAGGATCCCGCACTCGAAGCCCTCGGCCACCTCGCGCACATCGTCCTTGAAACGCCGCAGTTGCGACACCGTCGTCTCGTGGATGCGCGTGCCGTCACGGAAGAGGCGGACGCTCGAGTTGCGGCGCACGAGCCCACTCGTGACCATGCAGCCGGCGATTGTGCCGAGCCTCGAGACCTTGAAGAGCGCGCGCACTTCGACCTCGCCGATGATCGCCTCGGTCTCGACCGGCGTCAGCATGCCGACGAGCGCCTGCTCGATCTCCTCGGTGAGCTGGTAGATCACCCGGTAGAGCCGAATCTCGACGCCGGCGCGCTCGGCGACGCCGCGCACCTCGGCAGACGGGCGGACGTTGAAGCCGACGATCATCGCCGTCGACGCCGCCGCGAGGTTGACGTCGTTCTCGGTGATCCCGCCGACGCCGGTGTGGATGACATTGACCCGGACCTCCGGGTGCTGGATCTTCGCCAGCTCGGAGACGATCGCCTCGACAGAACCCTGCACATCACCCTTGATCACGATGTTCAGGTCCTGGACGCCGCCGGCCTGCATCTGCTCGAACAGCTTGTCGAGCGAGACACCGCCGCTGCGCTGCTTCGCCATCGCCTCGCGACGGAGTCGCTCGCCGCGCTGCTGCGCGAGCTCGCGGGCCCGGCGCTCGCTCTCGACGACGCGCCCGAGCTCGCCGGCAGGCGGCGGGCGGTCGAAGCCGAGGATCTCGACGGGCTCTCCGGGACGCGCCTCCTGAATACGCTCTCCGCGATAGTCGTACAGAGCGCGCACCCGGCCCCACGCGTCGCCGGCGACGATCGCGTCGCCAACCCTGAGTGTGCCACGGTGGATGAGCATTGTTGCGGCCGGTCCGCGGCCCACGTCGAGGCGTGACTCGATGATCGGGCCCGATGCCTGGGCGGACGGGTTCGCGCGCAGGTCGAGCTCGGCGTCCGCCACGAGCAGGATGCGCTCGAGCAGGTCGTCGAGGTTCTCGCCCTGTTTCGCGGACACCCGCGCGATCTGCACGTCTCCACCCCACTCTTCGGGCTGAAGGCCCTCGGTCGCGAGCTCGGCGAGTACGCGGTCCGGATTGGCGTCTGGCAGGTCGATCTTGTTCACAGCGACCACGATCGGCACGTCGGCGGCACGCGCGTGCGAGATCGACTCCTTCGTCTGCGGCATGACCCCGTCGTCAGCCGCCACGACGAGCACGGCGATGTCGGTCACCTTGGCGCCGCGGGCACGCATCGCGGTGAATGCCTCGTGGCCCGGCGTGTCGAGGAACGTGATGCGGCGCCCGGCGTGGTCGGCCTGGTAGGCACCGATGTGCTGGGTGATGCCACCGGCCTCGGTCGAAACCACCGACGTTTTCCGGATCGCGTCCAGCAGCGTCGTCTTGCCGTGGTCGACGTGACCCATGATCGTCACGACCGGGGGGCGCGCCTCGAGCGTCTCCTCGGCGTCTTCGAAGCTCTCGGGCTCGACGTCGTCGTCGTCTGCGTGCTTGATCGTCACCTCACGCTCGAGCTCGGCCGCAATCAGCTGCACCTCGTCATCGGTCAGCGACTGCGTCGCGGTCTTCATCGTGTTGAGGTTCATCAGCAGCTTGATGATCTGCGGCATCGCGACGCCGAGCGCCTGCGAGAACTCGCGGAGCGTGACCCCGGACTCGACGGTGACCGGACCGGTCGGAGCCACCACCTCGCGCGGTGTCCTGGGCCCGCGGTCGGCGGGCCGGTCTCCCGGCCGCTGACGCTGCCCCTGGCCGGGCCGCGCGCCGCCCTGGTCGATCACGACACGCCGCCGGCCCTTCGGGCCGCCGCCGCGCGGTCTGATCGGTCTATTCGGTTTGCCGTTTGCCATTCGGGATCAAGTGTAGAGACGGGAGAGTTCCGGGTCGACGCGCACGGTCGCGCGCAGGGTTCGTGCGAACGCCCTGCGTGACGCGGCGCGGTCGAAGCACTGCAGGCGCCGGCACGTGTACACGCCGCGGCCGCTTCCACGCCCGGGCACGAGCTCACCGCCCGTCCCACCGTCGAACCGTGCGTGGAAGCGCTGCAGCTCGCTCTGGGGCGCCTTGCGGCCGCAGCCGGCGCAGGTGCGAACCGGTTCTTCGCTCGTTTACTCGGCCTCCTCGATCGGGATGCCTTCATTCGGGTCGTCCTCGACGTGCTGGTGATGCGCGTGCGCAGCACCGCTGTCGAGCGTCTGGTCAGCGCCTTCGACGGGTGCGTCACCCGGGCCGGCCGCGAAGGATTCGGGCTCGGGATCGCCGAACGCGGCGGCGTCTTCCGTGACGGCGGCCGGCTCGGCGGTGTCGGCCAGCAGCTCCAGCTCCGGCTCCGCCTCCTCGACCACGAGGTTGACTTCGTCGTCCGGCTCGCGAAGGGCGAGCTCCTGATGGCCGGGCACACCGCAGTATTTCGACCCGGGCAGCGCGGCGTTCGGGCAGCGCTTGCCGTTCGAGAGGACCGCGGCGCAACGGCCGGAGACGTCGTTCTCGTCGCCGGGCTCGCCGCCGCCGAAAGCCGCATCGGCCTCCTGGCGGGCGAACTCGGTGTCCGAGGTGATGTCGATCTTCCAGCCGGTGAGGCGCGCGGCGAGGCGGGCGTTCATCCCCTCCTTGCCGATCGCGAGCGCAAGCTGGTCGTCGGGGACGACGACGGTCGCCTCCCTGCCCTCGTCGTCGAGATACACCTCGCGGACGCGGGCCGGCGACAGCGCCTTGGCGACGAAGCGGGCCGGTTCGTTGTTCCACGGGATGATGTCGATCTTCTCGCCGCGCAGCTCCGACACGACCATGCGGACACGGGAGCCGCGCGGACCGACACAGGCGCCGACCGGGTCGACGCCCTGAGCGTGGGACTCGACGGCGATCTTCGAGCGGTAACCCGGCTCGCGCGCGACCCCGCGGATCTCGACGAGCCCGTCGGCGATCTCGGGCACCTCGAGCTCGAACAGCGTCTTGATCAGCTCGGGATCGCGGCGGGACAGGATCACCTGGGGGCCCTTCGTGCCGGTGCGCACCTCACGGATGACGGCCTTGATGCGCGAGCCCTGCTCGTAGCGCTCGCCGTCGACCTGCTCCGGGCCGGGCAGCAGGGCCTCGACCTTGCCGAGATCGACCAGGATGTTCCGACGGTCGCCGGTCTGCTGGACGATGCCGGTGACGACCTCGCCGACCCGGTCGATGTACTCGTCGTACATCATCTCGCGCTCGGCTTCGCGGATCCGCTGCAGGATCACCTGCTTGGCGGTCTGGGCCGCGATGCGACCGAAGTTCTCGGGCGTGACGTCCTCGCGATGGATGAGGCTGTCCGGCACCTGCGCCCAGTCGATGTCGAGATCGTCGTCGGAGAGCAGCGTGTGGTTTTTCTCGCCGGTCTCTTCCTCGATCCGCTCGAGGTCGTCGAGTGCGTGCTCGCGGGCCTCGTCGAGCAGCCGCTCTTCGAGATCGATGGGAAGTTCGATCGCGAAGACCCGAAAATCGCCGCGGTCGTCGAGCTCCACGGTCGCATGCCGGGAGGCGCCCGGCGTCTTCTTGTACGCCGCGAGCAGCGCGTCCTCGAGGGCGGCGACCAGTGTCCCGCTCTCGATTCCCTTCTCGCGCTCGATCTCGCGAACGGCGTCAACGATCTCCTGGCTCATTCCCTACTTCCCTTCATCGATCAGATTGGCCCGCACGATCTGGTCGTACGGTATGTCTGCCGGATCGGCTCCGTTCCGGATCTGCACGGACCGTTCCCCAGCCGAAAGAACCGAACCGCGCGCACGGCCGGTCTCGGTCTTGATGCGGACGTTCTTGCCGACGGCGCGCTCGAAGTGCGCCTTCGTGCGAAGCGGCCGTTCGAACCCCGGTGACGAGACCTCGATGCCGTAGGTCTCGAGGTACGGCCGCAGCAACATCGTGACGCGCTCGCAGAGTGCGTGGTCGACGCCCTGGGGATGGTCGACGTAGACGCAGAAGCGCTCTTTGCCGGTCAGCTCGAGGGCAACTACCTCTACACCGGGCAAGGCCGATTCGACCGTCCGTGCGACGTCTCGCTGCAGCTGGATCTCCTTCTGGTGTGCTCCCGTGGCCACGTTCGGACACTCCCTCTCGACAAAAAATGGGCGCCGCGCGCCCATCTCGAACCTGCTCGAAATGTCGGTCCAAAGGTAGCAGAAATGGGGCTATTCCAGGATGATCGTCACGTGGCCGTCGTTGCCCCAACCGGGGTGACCGAGGCCCGTGAAACCCGCTGCACCACGGCTCCTCATGCAGGTCGCAACTATTGCCGATATCCCGCCCGGAATGGAATTGCGGCAGCTTCCACACCCCTTGCCGACGTCGCTCGACCGCTCGGGACGCGAGATCGGCGCGCTTCTCGTGTCGGCGGGTGCCCTCACCCCCGAGCAGCTCGTGCTCGCACTCGCCGACCAGGCCGCGACGGGCCTCCGGCTGGGGGAGATCATCGTCGACCGCGGCTGGAGCTCTCAGCAGAGCGTCGCGCAGGCACTCGCCGACCAGGCAGGTCTCTCGTTTCTCGATCTCTCCCAGGTCGAGGCGGATCCCGCCGCCGCCGCGCTGCTGCCGGAGAAGTTCGCACGCCGTTACGGTGCGCTCCCGATCCGTTTCCTCGACCAGGAGACCGTCCTCGTCGCGGTTGCCGACCCGACGGACGTGGTCACGAGCGACGACCTCCGCCTGATCCTCGGCGTCGACATGGTGCTCGCCGTGGTCGTGCGCGCAGAGCTCGAAGAGGCGATCGCACGCGCTCACCGGACCCAGCTCGAGATCGTCGAAGAGGACACGCAAGCCCACGTGCAGGAAGTGCTGTTGGCCGACATCCGCGACGGCGCGAGCTCCGATGCGCCCGCGATCCGGCTGGTGAATCAGCTCCTGTCGCAGGCGATCGAGCTCGGCGCCTCCGACGTTCACTTCGAACCGCAGGAGCGGGAGCTCGTCGTGCGCGCGCGGGTCGACGGCGTCACGCGGCGCATCGCCGACATGCCGAAACACGTACAGGCGGCCGTCACATCCCGCCTGAAGGTCATGGGCGGCCTCGACATCGCCGAGCGGCGTGCACCGCAGGACGGCCGGATCACGATCAGCTACGGCGGCCAGTCGATGGACATGCGGGTCGCCGTGCTGCCGACGACCTACGGCGAGCAGGTGGTGCTGCGCATCCTCCACCGCGCGGCGGGACGGATCGATCTCGCTTCGCTCGGCATGCCGGCCGACGCAACGGAGACGTTCATGCGCGCGATCAACCAGCCGTACGGCGCGGTGCTGGTCGTCGGACCGACCGGCTCCGGCAAGACGACGACGCTCTACGCGGCGCTCGATCTCCTGAACGACGAGGGTCGCGTGCTCACGACGATCGAGGACCCGGTCGAGTGGCAGATTCCCGGCGTCAACCAGGTCGAGGTGAACACCCGCGCGGGCCTGACCTTCGCCCGCGGGCTCAGGACATTGCTCCGTTCGGATCCCGACGTCGTGCTCGTCGGTGAGGTACGGGACGAGGAGACGGCGCGCATCGCCGTCCAGGCGGCCATGACCGGCCACCTCGTCCTCACCTCGCTGCACACCCATAACGCCGCTGCGTCGATTGCGCGCCTGAAGGACATGGGCATCGAGCCGGCACTGCTCGCGACCACGATCAACTGCATCGTCGCGCAGCGGCTCGCGCGCCGCCTGTGCGAGAACTGCCGTCTGCCGTACGAGTCGACCGCCGAAGAGCGCGAGTTGCTGGACCTCGACGCCGATGTCGTTCTCTACCGCGCAGGCAGTTGCAAACGCTGCGGCGGCACCGGGTTCCGCGGGCGCGTCGCGCTGTACGAGGTGATGCCGATCCGCGGCCGCATCCGCAGGCTGGTCGAGGCTTCGACGGAAGAGATCTTCGCTGCAGCCGTTGAGGAAGGCATGACGACCCTCCGCAACGACGGCATCCGGATCTGCGCCGCGGGCGTTTCGTCGCTCGAAGAGATCCGCCGCGTCACCGGCGATCGCCTCAGCTAACCGCCCGGCTCGTCGAGGTCGCGGATGCGCGCGGCATAGGTCTCGGAGCCCGGCTGCATCGAGCTGGCGAGCTTGTAGTGCCCGTTCGCCTCGGCCGCCCGGCCAAGCTGCTCGAGCGCGCGGCCGAGCGCGTAGTGCGCGTAGTCGTCGGCCGGTGAGAGCTCCTCGACGATCGTGCGGAACTCCCGCTCGGCGTCCTGCCAGCGCGCGAGCCGGAAATAGGCGATGCCGAGCGCCTCGCGGATCGATGCCTTCCCCGGCTCGAGCCTCTTCGCCCTCTCGAGCGGCACCGTCGCCTGGGCCGCCATTCCCGTCCGGAGCCGCTTCTGACCTTCTCGAAACAGGTTGTACGCGTCGGTCACGCCCGTCAACCAGCAAGCAGCCGCTCGACCTCGTCGAGGACGGCAGCGGCGATCGCAGCCTTCGACGCCTTCGGGACGAACCGCTCGCCGTCGCGCGCGACGAGAGTCACCTCGTTCTCGGTGGCGTCGAAACCGATGTCGCTACGCCCCACATCGTTGAAGACGACGAGGTCGGCGTTCTTGGAGTCCAGCATCGCCCGTTTGCGCTCCAGGCCCTCGGCTCCGTGCTCGGCCCCGAAGAGGACGAGCAGCTGGCCCTTGCGCTTGCGCTCGGCGAGCGCACGCGCGACGTCGGCCGTCGGCTCGAGGTCGATCGTCCAGCCGGCCCCATCCTTCGGGCGCTTGGCCGCGAGCGCCTCGGCCGGCCGGTAGTCGGCCACGGCAGCCGCGAGCAGCGCGACGTCGACGCCGGGCAGCGCGAGCGCGGCGTCGAGCATCGATTCGGCCGTCGGCGTGGGAATTGCCTCGACACCGTGGGGAGGCTCGACCGACAGGTTTGCGGCGAGGAGAATCACGTCGCCCCCACGGCGCCGCGCCTCGGCGGCGAGCGCGACGCCCATTCGCCCCGACGAGCGGTTGCCGAGAAAGCGCACGCTGTCGAGCGGCTCGCGCGTTCCGCCGGCGGTGATCAGGATGCGCCGTCCTGCGAGCGATCCCGGTTCGAGCAGCGTCACGGCGGTCGCGAAGATGAGCGCCGGGTCGGCGAGCCGCCCCACGCCCCACTCTCCCTCGGCCAGCTCGCCCTCGTCGGGACCGACGAGCTCCACCCCTCGCCCGATCAGGGTCTCGACGTTCGCCCGCGTCGCGGCGTGCGCCCACATTCGCGGATTCATCGCCGGAGCGACGAGCATGGGGCCGCGGTGGGCAAGCGCGGCCTCGGTCAACACATTGTCGGCGATCCCGTGCGCAAGCTTGGCCAGGGTGTTCGCCGTGCACGGCGCGACGACGAGCAGGTCGGCGCGCGTCAGGTGCGGGTACCTGTCCTCGCTCTTGGGACGGCGGGCCAGCGCCAGGAAGGTCTCTTCGCTGACGAAGCGCTGCGCGCCGGGCGTGACGAGGGGAATGACCTCATCGCCCCGCTTGACGAAGAGACGCGTCAACTCGCAGGCCTTGTAGGCCGCGATACCACCCGTGACGCCCAGCAGGACCCTGCTCATGGCGAAAGTGTGCCGGAGCCGGAGGGTCTAGGACCTGAACCGGGTTCCGGCTTCGCCGGCAACCAGGTTCGCCCGCCTACTTCTTCGCGTACTGGTAGACGATCTTGCCCTCGGCGATCTCTTCGAGGGACATCGTCAGGTAGTTCTTCGAGCGCGACTGGATGAGCGGCGGCGCAAACTCGTCGAACGTCCCCTCACCGAGCTGGTGGTGGTAGTTGTTGATCTGGCGCGCACGCTTGGCCGCGACGATCACGAGCGCATAGCGCGAGTCGACCTTGTCCAGCAGTTCGTCGATGCGAGGATGAATCATGGCTGCGGCATGGTAGCGGCCGCACGGAGTTCCTGCGCGACAATCGCGGCCAGCCGCTCGGCGGCCGTGTCGCGATCGTCGTTTTCGACCACGTAGTCGAACGCGCCGCTCTCGGTCAACTGGTGGTGCGCCATCGCCATCCGCTCCTCGATCACCCCCGAGCTCTCGGTGGCACGGTCGCGCAGCCGCCGCTCGAGCTCCCCGACGGGCGCGGTGACGAAGATCGCCACCGCGTGCGCGGCGCGGCGCTTCACGCGCAGCGCACCTTCGGTCTCGAGCTCGAGCAAGGGCGCCTTGCCCTCGGCGAGCAACCGATCGATCTCCGAGTTCAGCGTCCCGTAGAGGTTCCCGACGTAGTCGACCCACTCGAGGAACTCGCCTGCGGCAATTCGCCGGTCGAACTCGGCGCGGTCGAGGAACCAGTAGTGCACCCCGTCCTGCTCGCCCGGCCGCTGTTCCCGGGTCGTCGCCGAGACCGCGACCCGGAGCTCGGGAAACCGTGGCAGGACGAGCTGGATCAGCGTGCCCTTCCCGGCCCCGGACGGGCCGGTGACCACGAAGACCGGTCTCCCCGTTGCGCCGGTATTAACGGTGGTTGAAGAGGCCAATCAGCTCGTGCCGCTGGCGGTCTGAGAGGCCGCCGACCGTCTTCGACTGGCTGATGCGGCACTGGTTGAGCAGGCGGGCCGCCTTGACGCGCCCGAACTTGGGCACGGCCATCAGCATGTCGAACACCTTCGCGGTCGAGACGTACTCGGGCGGCTCGCCGAGGATCTGCTCGATGGACACAGCACCCGACTTCAGGTCCTTCTTCAGTTGCGCCCGCTTGACGCGAATGTCATTCGCCCGCTTCAGCGCTTCCATCCGCTGGTCCAACGAGCGGACCGGAGCTTGCACCTGAGTCTGGGGCGGCACCATGAGCGCAGCATCCTACCAACCTGTCCGCGCCGTGCAACTAGGTCCGTTTTTGCCCGTTGCCCTGGCTGCCAACAGAAACCAGTGCGACACCGAACGCATCGTCCGCCTGGTCGAACCCTGCGCGCCGTGCTTCCTCGTTCAGCTCGCGTCGAACGCGCGCCGGGGCATCGGGATCGGCAAACAGCACAGTGCCGAGCGCGACATGGGTCGCGCCGCATGCGATCAGCTCGAGTGCGTCGCGCCCGGTTTGCACACCGCCCATCGCGACGATCGGCAGCGCGCTCGCGCGACGCGCGGCGAGCACCGCCGCGAGTGCCACCGGCTTCAACGCCGGTCCCGAGTATCCGCCGTCCCCGCGCGCGAGCACCGGCCGGAGCTGCGCATCGAGAGCGACGCCGCGGAGAGTGTTGACCAAGCTGACACCGTCCGCCCCGGCTGCCTCGACCGCCCGCACGACTTCGCCCACAGCCCAGGAATGGGGCGAAAGCTTGGCGTAGAGCGGCTTTGCAGTCACCTCCCGGCAGGCACGGACAATCTCGGCCGCCGATTCGGGCGCCTCGTCGACGTTCGGACACGAGAGGTTCAACTCGATGCACGCGACCTCCTCGCGCGCGAGCTGCGCGCACGTCTCGACGTAGTCGCGAACCGAAAACCCGCCGACGGATACCCAGATCGGAATGTTGACCGTGGCGGCCAGACGCGGAAGCGTTTGGCCGAGGAACCGATCGCGCCCCGGGTTCGCGAGGCCGATCGCATTGAGCATTCCGTACTCGGTTTCCGCGATCCGCACCGGCGGGTTCCCCTGGCGCTCTTCGGGCGTGACGGTCTTGGTCACGAACGCGTCGAACGACCTCGCGACCTCGGGTGCGGTCAGCGCATCAAGACAGCCACTCGCGTTCAGGAGGAGCACAGCACCGGTCCCTCGACGCACAATCTCTTCAACTCGCCGTCGATCTCGACGACGCAGCCGTAACACGCGCCGTACCCGCAGGCCATCGGCGCCTCCCACGCGAGCTGCGCATCAGGGCAGAGCGCCCGGACCGCTTCGAGCATCGGCTCGGGGCCACAGGCAAGGACGTCGCGATCGGTCGGCATGGCATCGGTGACGAGCACCGGGTCGATCACCACTTCGGCGTTCGGTACGAGAGCGGCGGCCTCGGCGTGGTGCTCGGAGCGAAAGCCGAGCACGGCCGGCGGCCGCTCGAGCGCCTGGGAGAGATACGGGAGCGGCGCGATCCCGATGCCGCCGCCGACCAGCAACGGGCGCCGCACAGCCAGTCGAAAACCGTTGCCGAGCGGCCCGAAGACGTGGATCCGGTCTCCGGGGTCGAGCGCAGCCAGTGCACGTGTCCCGGGCCCGATCGGGTCGAGCAGAAAACCGAGCTCGCGGGGCGGCGCGAGGCAGAGCGACATCGGGCGCGGCAGGACACGGCCGGGCGCCTCGAGCATGAAGAACTGGCCCGGGATTCCCGGCTCGAGGCCCCCCCGCTCGACGCGCACGAGCACGTACGGGCCGACGGCGTCGACCGCGACGACCCTACGAAGCTCGCGCCGAGGCTTCGACATCGATGCGCTCCTGGAGCGACAGGGCCGTCTCGGCGCGCGCGTTGGCAATCGCATGGACGGCTGCGGCGGCCCCGGCGATGGTCGTGATGCACGGGATGCGTGCGGCCAGCGCCGCCTCTCTGATCAGGTAGCCGTCGGAGCGCGGCCCCGATCCGCCTTCGGGCGTGTTGATCACGAGGTTGCAGCGCCCGCGCCGGATCAGGTCGACGACACTCGGCTCCTCGCCCCCGGCGCTCACCTTGCGCACGTCGTCCACCTCGAGCCCGGCGCCGCGCAACGTTCGGGCGGTGCCCCGCGTCGCGACGAGCTGGAACCCGAGCCCGACCAGCGCCGCCGCGACGGGGACCGCCGCCGCCTTGTCGTCGTCCCGCACCGACAGGAACACGGCCCCACCGTGGGGCAGCGGGCGTCCGGCGGCGCGCTCGGCCTTCGCGAAGGCAGTCGGCAGGTCGGTGGCACTGGCCATCACCTCGCCGGTGGCACGCATCTCGGGCCCGAGCACCGGGTCGGCGCCCGGGAACCGGGCGAACGGGAGCACTGCCGCCTTGACGCTGACCTGGCGCGGCGGCCGTTCGGCCGGCAGCCCGAGGCCGGCGATCGTCTCTCCTGCCGCGAGCCGGCAGGCGGCCGCCACGAGATTGACCCCGGTCGCCTTCGAGGCGAAGGGCACCGTGCGCGACGCGCGCGGGTTCACCTCGAGGACGAACACCTCCTCGTCGACGACGGCGAGCTGCACGTTCAAGAGGCCGACGACGCCGAGCGCGGGCCCGAGCCGCTTGACGATGGCCGAGATCTCGGCCGACGCGGCGCCGCTCAGAGACTGGGCGGGCAGCACACAGGCGGAGTCGCCGGAGTGCACTCCTGCCTCCTCGACGTGCTGCATGATCGCCCCGACGTAGGTGGACTCCCCGTCGCACAGCGCGTCGACGTCGATCTCGATCGCGTGCTCCAGAAAACGGTCGACGAGCGTCGGGCCGTGGACGCCGTGGAACGCGTCGACCACCTGGTTCGCACGGTGGCAGACGCGCATGGCACGGCCCCCGAGCACGTACGACGGGCGCACGAGCACCGGATACCCGATCCTGTGAGCGATCGCCGCTGCCTCGGTCCCCGACCGGGCGATTCCCCAGTCCGGGCAGAGAATGCCGAGTTCGGCGAGCAGCTTGCCGAAGCGTTCGCGGTCCTCTGCGAGGTCGACCGCGTCGAACGGGGTGCCGAGGATCGTGAAGCCGGCCGCCTCGATCGCCCGCGCGAGCTTCAGCGGCGTCTGGCCGCCGAACTGGATCACCACGCCGTCCGGCTGCTCGCGCTCGCAGATCGCCAGCACAGAAACAGTGTCGAGCGGCTCGAAGTAGAGGCGGTCCGACGTGTCGTAGTCGGTCGAGACCGTCTCCGGGTTGCAGTTCACCATGATCGCCTCGTAGCCGAGCGCGCGATAGGTCTGCACCGCGTGCACACAGCAGTAGTCGAATTCGACGCCCTGGCCGATGCGGTTCGGGCCCGAGCCGAGGATGACGACGCGCTTCGCCGAGCCGAGCTCGCCGCCTTCGCCGTGCTCGCCCCAGGTGGCGTAGTAGTAGTTCGACGGCGCCTCGACCTCGCCCGCGACGGAGTCGATCCGCCGGTACACGGGCTTGCGCGTCCGCTGGCGCTCCTCTTCGGCCTCGACCTCCCGCAGCTCGTGCTCGAACCACGGATGCAGGTTGTCCGGATGCCATTCGAAGTCGCCTTCGAGCCCGCGCTTCGCCTTCACGAACGCTTCGATGAACGAGCGCCCGATGCCCATCGTCTCGCCCACCGACTTCATCTGCGTCCCGAGCGTCGTGTCGGCGTTCGGGAACTTCTCGAACGCAAAACGGGGAATCTTGACGACGACGTAGTCGAGCGTCGGCTCGAAGCTCGCCGGGGTCGTGCCGGTGAGGTCGTTCGGGATCTCGTCGAGCGTGTAGCCGACGGCGAGCTTCGCCGCGACCTTGGCGATCGGATAGCCCGTTGCCTTCGAGGCGAGCGCCGAGGAGCGCGACACGCGTGGGTTCATCTCGATCACCCGGAGGTCGCCGGTGACACGGTCGCGGGCGAACTGGATGTTCGAGCCGCCCGTGTCGACCCCCACCGCGCGAATCACGGAGATCGCAGCGTCGCGGAGAGCCTGGTAGCCCTCGTCGGACAGCGTCATCTGCGGCGCCACGGTGATCGAGTCGCCGGTGTGCACGCCCATCGGGTCGAGGTTTTCGATCGAACAGACGATCACGACGTTGTCGGCGTGGTCGCGCACCACCTCGAGCTCGAACTCGTCCCAGCCGCGCACCGATTCCTCGACGAGCACCTGCCCGATCGGGGACTCGGAGATGCCGCGCTCGACCTGCGCGCGCAGCTCGATCGGCGTGTCCGCGAAACCGCCTCCGTGCCCGCCGAGCGTGAACGCCGGACGCACGACCGCCGGCAGCGAGACCCCGACGAGGTCGTCGGGCGACGTGACGATGCGCGAGGTCGGGACCTTCAGCCCACAGCCTTCGACGGTCGCCTTGAAGAGCTCGCGGTCCTCGGCGCGCTGGATCGCATCGATCTTCGCTCCGATCAGCTCGACACCGAGCTCCGCGAGGATGCCGGACTCGTGCAGCTCGCGTGCAAGGTTGAGCGCGGTTCCTCCTCCCATCGTCGCGAGCAGCGCGTCGGGACGCTCACGCCGCAGCACGGCGGCCACGCCCTCGACGTCGAGCGGCTCCAGGTAGGTGCGGTCGGCGAAGCCGGGGTCGGTCATGATCGTCGCCGGGTTCGAGTTGACGACGATGGTGCGGTAGCCGTCCTCGCGCAGCACCTTCAACGCCTGCGAGCCTGCATAGTCGAACTCCGCGGCCTGGCCGATCACGATCGGGCCTGAGCCGATCAGACAGATCGACTTGAGGTCATAGCGTCTCGGCATCAGGCGGCTCTCAGCTCTTCGACCCAGCCGCCGATGATCGACGCCGCGTCGTGCGGCCCGGGCGATGCCTCCGGGTGGAACTGCGCCGAGCGGGCTCGCAGCTCGGGGTACTCGAGGCCTTCGACCGTGCCGTCGTACAGGGAGCTGTGCGTGACGCCGCCGCCGTCTCCCGCGGCGACCGCGAAACCATGGTTCTGCGAGGTGATCAGCACGCCGCGCGAGCGGTGGTCGACCACCGGATGGTTCGCGCCCCGGTGACCGAACGGCAGCTTGTAGGTCTCCTTGCCGACCGCGAGGGCGAGCAGCTGATGACCCAGGCAGACGCCGAGGACCGGTGCGCGGCCGAGCAGCTCTTGCAGCGCCTTCGTCTCGCTCCGAAGCGGCGCCGGATCGCCGGGCCCGGGCGACAGCAGCACGCCGTCGTAGCCTGCGACCGAGTCTGCGTCGACGTCGTGCGGGAACACGTCGACCGCTGCGCCGCCGGCGGCGAGGCGGCGCAGGATCGAACGCTTGCAGCCGTAGTCGATCACGGCAACGCGGACCTTGCCCTCGGCCGCGAAGGTGTACGGCTCGCGCGCCGAGACGCCGGCGACGAGCGCCGCGCCTGCCATCTCCGGCTGCGCCCGAACGGCGGCCAGCACCTCGTCGGGCGACACGTCCCCGGTCACCGCGGCCGCGCGCATGGCGCCCCGCTCGCGCAGGTGCAGGACGAGCGAACGGGTGTCGATGCCCGTCAGGGCAACGAGACCGCGTTCGTGCAGCCAGTCGGTCCAGGCCGGGCCGCGCGCCTCGCGCATCACGACACCCTTCACATGTGCCCGCCGCGACTCGTTGCGCGATTCGTCGACGCCGTAGTTGCCGACCATGGGCGCCGTAAAGCAGACGATCTGCCCCTCGAAGCTCGGATCGGTGGCCACCTCCTGGTAGCCGCTCATCGACGTTGTGAAGACCGCCTCGCCGAACGCGAACCCCTCCGCCCCCACCGACTCACCCTCGAAGACGCTCCCGTCTTCCAGGTAGAGGCCCGCGCTCAAAGCTCGAACACCACGGCGCCGGCGGCGATCGTCAGCCTCACCCGGCCGTGCAGTCGCTTGCCGATCAGCCAGGAGTTGAGCGACCGTGACCGGAAGGCCGACGGTTTGACCCGCCAGGTCGCGCCCAGGTCGATGAGCGTCAGGTTGGCGGGCGCCCCGACCGCGATGCGCGGGCGGTCGAGACCGAAGATGGCGGCGGGTCCTGCCGACATCCGCTCGAGCACGGTCTCGAGCCGGAGCACGCCGGGCTCGATCAGCTGGGTGTTGAGTGCGGCGAACGACGTCTCGAGCCCCGTGACGCCGAACGGCGCCGCCTCGAACGGCACGTCCTTCTCCTCCGGCGAATGGGGCGCATGGTCGGTGGCGATCGCCGCGATCGTGCCGTCCCTGACCGCATCCAGCAGCGCCACACGATCTTCCTCACTCCGCAGCGGCGGGTTCATCTTCATGTTCGGGTCGAGCGTGCGCACCGCTTCGTCGGTGAGGCACAGATGGTGCGGCGTCGCCTCGCCGGTGGCGCGGATCCCGCCCGCATGAGCGCGCCGGAGATGTTCGACGGACTCGCGGGCCGACAGGTGCATCAGGTGGACCGGCTGCTCCGTCTCGCCTGCGAGGTCGAGGTCGCGCGCGACCATCAGGCTCTCGCCGAGGGACGGCCAGCCGGTGAGTCCCAGCTCGGCCGCGACGAGGCCGGCGTGGGCATGGCCGCCGTGCGTGAGCGACTGCTCCTCACAGTGCACGGCGATCATCCGGCCGGTGATCGCGTTGTACTGAAGCGCTCGCCGCATCACTCCAGCGGCGGCCACCGGACGGCCGTCGTCGGTGAACGCGGCCGCGCCGGCGTCCGCGAGCGCCCCCAGCTCGGTCAGCTCGGCACCGTTCTGGCCCCTGGTGAGCGCCGCCATGAACCCGACGGGCACGTGCGCCTCTTCTGCGGCGCGCGCACGCAGGCTGCGCAACACGTCGGCGTTGTCGACCACCGGATCGGTGTTCGGCATCGCAAGGATCGCGCAGTAACCGCCGGCTGCGGCCGCGGCCGTGCCCGAGGCGATCGTCTCCTCGTCCTCGCGTCCCGGCGTGCGCAGGTGCACGTGCGGATCGATGAAGGCGGGCGCGAGGATCAACCCGTCCGCCTCCACGACCCGGTGCCCGTTCGCGTCGATGCCGGCGCCGAGTTGCGCGATCACCCCGTTGTCGATGCGCACGTCAAGCGTGGCGTCCAAGCCCTCCACCGGGTCGAGCACCCGAGCGCCCCGGATGACGATGTTGTCGCTTCCGGTCCGTCCGGCGAGCATCAGGCCACCCCTAGCGCGGCTTCGACGGCCACGGGCCCGGTGGTGAGCAGGTCGTACAGCACCGCCATCCGGACGACGAGCCCCGAGTGAACCTGGTCGACGACGAGTGCGGCGTCGGAGTCGGCGACCCGGGCGTCGATCTCGACGCCACGGTTCATCGGCCCCGGGTGCATCACCCGCTGACCCTCGCGCACGCGCTCCGGCGTGATGCCCCAGCGCGCGGTGTATTCACGGAGGGAAGGAACGAAGTTGGCGCCCTCGAGCATGCGCTCCTTCTGCATGCGCAGGACATAGATGACGTCGGCGTCGGCGATCGCCGAGATGTCGCTCGTCGCAGGCGCGAGACCCGGCGGCAAGAGCGCCGGCGGACCGACGAGGATCGCATCGGCGCCGACCAGGCGAAGGGCCTGCACGAGCGACCGGGCGACCCGTGAGTGCAGGACGTCGCCGACGATCGCGACGTGGAGCCCCTCGAGGCGGCCGAGTGCCTCTCGCATCGTGTGCAGGTCGAGCAGCGCCTGCGTCGGGTGCTGGTGCTTGCCGTCGCCGGCGTTCACGACCCGCGCTTCGGTCGTGCGCGCCACGAAGTGGGCCGCACCGGCCTCCGGGTGCCGCAGCACGATGACGTCCGGGTCGTAGGCCGACAGCGTCAGCGCCGTGTCCTTGAGCGACTCCCCCTTGTCGACGGAGGAGCCTGCGGCCTTCAGCGTCATCGTGTCGGCCGAGAGCCGCTTTGCCGCCAGCTCGAACGACGACGACGTGCGGGTCGACGACTCGTAGAAGACATTCAGGATCAGGCGGCCCCGGAGCGTCGGGAGCTTCTTGTTGTCACGTTCCTGCGAGTGCACGAACGAGCGGGCGGTCGACAGCAGGCGCTCGATGTCGTCACGGCTCAAGTCGGCAACCGACAAGAGATGGCGGCGGTCGTCGGCGGGCGGCAGCAGGTCACCCCCGACCACGCGAAGGTCAGTCACCGTCGGCCCCCTCACGTTCGGAGATCAGGACGACACGGTCGACCTCGTCGACCTCCATCAACTCGACCTGCACTCGCTCGCCGTGCGTCGTCGGGAGGTTCTTGCCGACATAGTCGGGCCGGATCGGCAGCTCGCGATGGCCGCGGTCGGCGAGCACGGCGAGCTGAACACGATCGGGGCGTCCGTATTCGAAGAGCGCGTCGATCGCCGCTCTGATCGTCCGGCCCGTGTACAGGACGTCGTCGACGAGGATCACTGTCCGGCCCTCGAGGTCGAAGTCGAGCTTCGTGTCCCGCACGATCGGCTGCGCCCGGCGCGGCGCCTGGCCGGCGCGCACGTGCACGTCGTCGCGGTGAAAGGTGATGTCGAGCTGCCCGATCGCCAGCGCCTCGCCCGAGCGTTCCTCGACGAGGCGGCGAATGCGCTGGGCGATCGGCACCCCACGCGTGTGGATCCCGACGAGCGCGACCGTCTCGAGCTGCTCGTTGCGCTCGATGATCTCGTGCGCGATCCGCGAAAGGGTCCGGCGGATCGATTCCTCGTCCAGCAAGACCCGCAACGACGGTGTGACGGCAGAGTGAGACATTCGACTCCTTTCCGGCCTCGCTGGACCGGGTTAAAGGGGTGGCGCGGCTCGCACTGTAGACGATTCGATCGGACGGAGTAGGCTCTCGCAGCTTGGACGCCTCGCTCCTCCGCCGCTACGCCGCCCTGATCGTCGAGGTCGGCGCGAATGTCCAGCCCGGCCAGACCGTCTGGATCGTGGCCGAGCCGCGCGCCGCTCCTCTCGTGCGCCTGGTCGCCGCCGCCGCATATGAGCGCGGCGCGCGTTTCGTCGACCCGTGGTACTTCGATCCGGAGGTCAAGCGGATCCGGCTCGAGCGGGCCGACGAGGCAACCCTCGGGTTCGTCCCGTCCTGGTACGGCCGGCGGCTGCTCGACCTGGGCGACGCACACGGTGTCCGCATCTCGATCACGCCGCAGGTACCGCCGGGGCTGCTGGCCGGCATCGACCCGGCGCGCGCCGGGCGCGACGCGCTGCCGTCGCTCGCCGAGAACTTCCAGGTGATCAACGCGCGCACGACCAACTGGACGGTTGTGCCGTGGCCCTCCACCGAATGGGCGCAGCTCGTCCATCCGGGTGTCGACGCCGACACCGCGATGGCTCTCCTCGAGGAGCAACTCGTCTACGTGTTGCGTCTCGACGAGCCCGACCCGGCCGCCGCCTGGCATGCCCGGCTCGCGGAGCTGCACGACGCCGGAGCGCGCATCGACGCGCACCGGTTCGACGCCCTGCGGTTCGAGGGCCCGGGGACCGACCTGACGGTCGGCCTGCTTCCCACCTCGCGCTTCGCCTCGGAGACGCCGGGGATGCGGACGGTCGACGGGATCGTCCACGCGCCGAACCTGCCGACCGAGGAGGTCACCTCGTCGCCCGACCCTGCGCGCGCGGAAGGCGTCGTGACCGCGACGAAGCCACTCGACGTCGGCGGCACGCTGGTGCGCGACCTGCGCGTTCGTTTCGAAGGCGGACGCGCGGTGGAGATCGAGGGCGACGGAGCCGGGGCCCTGCGCACCCGCGCCGCCTCCGACGACGGCGCGTCGAGGCTCGGCGAGGTGGCGCTCGTCGACCGCGAGGGCCGCATCGGCAAGACCGGCACGGTCTTCTTCAACACGTTGCTCGACGAGAACGCCGCGAGCCACCTGGCGCTCGGAAACGCCTACGGCATCTACGTGGGCGACGCCGACCGCGACCGGATCAACCGGAGCGCGATCCATATCGACTTCATGGTGGGAGGCGACGACGTCTCGGTCAGCGGTCTGAAGTCCGACGGCATCTCGGTGCCGGTGCTACGCGGCGGTGTCTGGCAGGTCTGACGGCCGCGGTACGCGCTCGGGCCGTGCCCCGGCTTTGACGAGCTGCGGCTCGCCTCGCTCGGCGAACGGCACCTCGATCACGTCGAAGTCGCGTGGCACGACGGTTGCGGGGAAGGCCTCGCGCGCCTCCCGAGCGAGCTCAGCCCCGAAGTAGCGAGGCGAGACGTGGGTGAGCGCGAGCAGGCGCACACCCGCGTCGCGTGCGACCTCCGCCGCCTGCAGGGCTGTCGAATGCAGCGTGTCCTCGGCGCGCTCGCGCTCCTCCTCCGAGAACGTCGCTTCGTGGATCAGGACGTCGGCGCCTTCGGCAAGGACGCGCACGGTCTCGACCGGGGCTGTGTCCCCCGAGATCACGATGCGCCGGCCCGGCCGCGGCTCGCCCAGGACGGCCTCGGGGCCCAGCACGCGCCCATCCGGCAGCGTCAGCGACTCCCCCCGTTGCAGGGCACCGCGCTCGCGGCCGGGCGGAACGCCGAGCGCATCGGCGGTGGCGACGTCGAAGCGACCGGGCCGGGCATCCTCGACGATCGCGTAGCCGAGGGCCGACACGCCGTGGTCGACCGGGAAGCAGAGGATCCGATAGCCGTCGCGCCCAAGCGCGTCGCCTGCCCGGAGCTCTTCGACCTCGACGGGGTAGCTGAGGCGACCGACCAGCCGGCCGAGACTCGCGTAGAGGTCGCGCAGCCCGGGGGGCCCGTAGAGCGTGAGCGGCAGCTCGCGCTGCCGCAGCGAGAACGTCTTCAGCATCCCGGGCAGGCCGAGGTAGTGGTCGGCGTGGAAATGGGTCACGAAGACGTGCTCGAGGTCGGGCAGTCCGACCGTCGAACGCATCAGCTGCCGCTGCGTCCCCTCGGCACAGTCGAAGAGCAGGCGTTCGCCGCCGCGGCGAACAAGGAGCGCAGCGGGCGCGCGGCTCGCGGTCGGAACGCTCGCCGACGTGCCGAGGAAGACGATGTCCAGGTCCATGCCGCCGCACAGTGTCGCAGCGCGATGCCGCGAACTACGGGAGGACGAGCGTCTCGCCCACGCTCACGGCGGCCCCGCTCAGGTGATTCGCCCGTTCGATCCGCCAGACCGCGTCCCGGATGTCGCCGCCATAGCGGCGTTCCGCGATCGACCAGAGCGTGTCGTACGGCCGAACCGTCACCACCTGCTTGGGCCCGTGCGCGTTCGAGGAGCGCGCCACGGCGCTCCAGGCCAGCACGGCGATTCCCACGATGAGCGCAATCCGAACGAACATGTGTTCGCCATCCTAGCGAACGTCTGTTCGTGCGTCAAGGGTCCCCACCGACGACCAGGGGCCCCGCAGCGGGGCCCCTGGTCCTGCCTCTACACCGGGCGCGGCGTTACTTCCTCTTGACGCAGGTGTGCGTCTTCTTGCCCGGCACATACCCCCGCTTGCACTTGACGGGCTTGGCCTTGTGCACGGTCTTTCCCTTGTGCACGGTCTTTCCCTTGTGCACGCCCGTCGTGCTCCCCACACCGAAGGAATTCGAGGTCAGGGTCGTCGTTCGGGAGGGGTTCGTCGCGGCTTGCAGGACGATCCGGAACTGGTACATCCCGGCGGCCAGGCTGAGGCCGTCGAAGGTGATCGCCGGCTTGTAGTAGGCCTTGGCCACACCCGTGACCGCCCGGCCGACGGGCCCGCCGGGAACCTTGAGGAGGTTCGCCGTGTACGTCGCGTCCTCGGTCACGGTGACACCGGTCGAAAGGGTCTTGATGTTCCCCGGCTTGTTCGACGGTTGCGAGCCCACCGCGGTTCCCGGCCCACCGAACACGCCCTGGGCCCCGACGACCTGCGTCGTATGCATCCAGGTTCCCGAGATCCCGGGGACGCCGCCCTGGCACAGCCCCTTGGCCGAGGCGATCTTGTTCTTCAGCGCGGTGTACGAGGCCTTCTTCGCGAGGTCGGCGAAGAGGTTGCCAGACTGGAAGCCGCTCGAGATGCCCCTGTCGTCGATCAGAGGGAAGTAGAGCAGCGCCTTCACGTCGGAATCGCACGCCGCGATCTCGGCGAGCTCGACATGGTTTGCCGCCTGCTGCGCCTCGCTGATCGGCGTCACGTTCTCGGGCGTGCCGTCGTAGGCGGCCTCGTGGCCCGTGACGACGGTCTGCTCACCGACCTCGTCCAGGTTGATCGGCAGGCCCTGACCGGCGAACTGCGTCGTCCTGCCGCCTGGCTGCTCGGCCGGGACGGGCTGCCCGGTGCCGTTGAAGGCATCCCAGAGCGCCTGCTTGACCCGGTCGAGATTCGCAGCGCCGGCTTGCGGCCACTGGAACGGCTTCGAGAAGGGATCCGTGTCCTGGATCGGCGGGTACGGGTGCATGTCGAACTCGTCGAAGATCGGTTTCGTCCGCCCGGATGCCTTGTACGCATCGCCCATGTACTTGATGAACCACACGGGCGAATGGCTCGGGTTCGACGCGGCATTTGCGTCGTCGTTCCCGCGCGATGAGATCGCCGGGCCCCAGACGACGGCATCGGGACGAACCGCCTTGAGGGCGTCGTAGGCCTGCGCGAGCGTGTGCTCGTAGTCGGTCGCCGCAGCGTCCTTCCCGCCGGCGTACTGCGGCTGCCAGAAGCGATTCACGTTCGGTTCGTTGCCGACGATGATGTCCGTCACCCCGGGAAACGCCTGCCCCACGAGGCTCACGAAGGTCGCAAACTGGGCCTGCGCGCCCGCGTTCGACCCGATTGCCGCCGGCTTCGCCGGGTACACCGCGAGGATCGGGCGGATGTTGTTCAGCTTGGCGCAGTCGATCGCCGCCTGAAGATTCGCCTGGAAGGGAATGACCGTCGGCGTGGCGGCATCCCACTGCACGGTCATCCGCAGATCCTGGTACCCGATGTCGGCGACCGAGGTCCACCAGATGTCGCCGCACGGGTGGAACTTCGGCCAGTCATCCGCCACGCCGTAGCGAAGGGGATCGGCGCTTGCGCCGCCCACAGCCGCGAGCGCCGCCAGTACGAGCACTGCCGCAATCAGTTTTTTCACAGCCGCCCCTTGTGTGGATTGCCCTCGTCCAACAAGCAACTTGCCTGCCTCGATCGAAGCCGGCAAGGGCCGTACGTCCTATTCGACGCCGGTCCTCGTCCTAGCCGAAGAAAGGTTCAAGGGCGGTGACGAGCTTTCCTGCCCCGAATCGCACCGGATCGTCGGCCGTCAGCCCGGTCTCGGCCTCCGCCGCGTCGATCGCGCGGCGGGCGGCGTTCTCGTCGAGGTTTCGCGTGTTCAGCGCGATCGCCTGCACCCTGGCCGGCCGGGCGATCAGGCTCAGCCGCTCGTGCAGGTCGACGAGCTCGGCGAGCGGCGGAATCGGAAAACGCTCGTCGTCGTCCACGACCCGCGAGCCCGCCAGGTGGCAGAGCACGTAACCGTGCGGCGCCAAGCCGTGGATCAGCCCGAGCGTCACGCCCGAGTAAGCAGGGTGGAGCAGCGAGCCCTGCCCCTCGACGAACAGCACCTCCCCGCCTCGCTCGACCCCGCCGAGCACGAGCTGTTCCGCCGCGCCGGCGATGAAGTCGGCGACGACGGCGTCCACGGAGATGCCCCAGCCCGCGATCGCGATCCCCGTCTGCCCCGTCGGGACGAACTCGCTCTTCCAGCCACGGCGCTTCGCCTCGCGGTCGAGCTCGAGCGACACCGTCATCTTCCCGATCGCGCAATCGGAGCCGACGGTGAGAACCGTCCGTGCGCCGTGCGTCAGGTTCGCACCGGTCGGAACGTTGAGCCCCGCGGGCGGCCTGCGCAGGTCGCGCAGTGTGACGCCGTGCTCGCGGGCGAGCGCTGCAAGCTCGGGATCGGTCGAGATGAATTCGTGCAGGCCGTTGTCCACGTCCAGGCCGGCCCGGATGCAGTCGCGCAGCAGCTCGCGCCACGCCGGCGGGAAGCGGCCGCCCTGCGTCGCGACGCCGACGAGGGCGGCCGTCGGGGCGTACCGGCCGGCCTCCGCGACGGTGCGCACGAGCGGGAAGCCCTCGTGTTCGGAGGCCTCGCTCTGCGAGTCGAGCACCGCCACGACGTCCTCGGGGCAGTAGCGCATCACGCCGCGCGCCGTCTTGCCGAAGTGCGGGTCGCCCGAACGTCCCTCGGCGAGGATGAGGAGCCTACGCGGCGTCGACACCGAGCCCGGGCCGCTCGGAGGGAAGCTGCACACCGTCGGTGAACGCGACACCCGGCCACGGGTCGTGCGCGAGCAGGAGATTGCCGTCGAGGTCGACGTGGTCCATGAGGCTCGCGATGTGGGCGCCGGGGGCGATGCCGAGACCGGACTCGACCATGCAGCCGAGCATCACCCCGAGGCCGAGCGCTCGCGCGGCATGCACCATCCGCACCGCCTCGCGGATGCCGCCCGACTTCGCGAGCTTGATGTTGATGCCGTGCGCGCGTTCGGCACAGGCGGCGACGTCGGCGAGCGTGTGGCAGTCCTCGTCGACGTAGATCGGGAGCGGCGATCGGCGCTTCAGCTCGGGCCCGTCCGGATCGCCGGCGGGAAGCGGTTGTTCGCAGTACTGGAGGTCCAGCTGCGGCAGGTAGTCGAGCGCCTCCTCGAAACTCCACGCCTCGTTCACGTCGCACTGCAGCGGCAGATCGGTGACCGTCCGCACAGCGCGCACACGCTCGGCATCGAGGCCGTCCCGGCCGCCCAGCTTGAGCTTCAACCGCTTGAAGCCGCGCGCGGCGATCTTCTCCGTGCGGCGGGCCATGTCGTCGGGATCCCCGAGCCAGATCGTCCACGAGGTTGGGGGCCCGGCGCGGCGCAGCCCGAGCAGCTTGTAGACCGGCAGGCCCGTCAGCTTGCCCTGCAGGTCGTGGAGCGCGTGGTCGACCGCGGCACGCGCAGCCTGCTCGCCAACCGGAAACCGGGCTTCGATCTCGTCCAGCGCGAACGGGTCGTCGCCGAGTGAAACCGCCTCGAGCCACGCAAGCGCGGAGGCGGCAGACTCATTGTAGTGCGCGAGCGGCGTCGCCTCCCCGTACCCCGAGACACCCTCGTGCGCGATCTCGACCCGGACGACGTCCGCCTCGTCCTCGGAGCCACGCGAGATCGTGAAGGTCTCGGCGAGCTTGACCGTCGCTTTCGAGGCGGTGAGTTGCACGGGGGCTACACTAGTTCTCCGCGCGCCCGTAGCTCAGGGGATAGAGCGTTCGCCGTCCGGATGACGCATGAAGATCCGGCCTTCGGCCATGACGATCTTCATGCGAGGAAGCGATCGTCGTGTGCGGCGCCCGCCAGGTCGGTCGCCGCGACGGCTTCGAAGCGCGGTTACACTGGCCGTTCCCCGCGCCCGTAGCTCAGGGGATAGAGCGTTCGCCTCCGGAGCGAAAGGTCGCAGGTTCGATTCCTGCCGGGCGCATTCGCGGCGCGGTCAGAGACGTCGCCGTACCTCACGCACCTGGTTCAAGAAGCGAACCAGCTTCGGGCGTGAGCACGCTCGCCCAGAGGAGTGGACTACTACTCTGAGCGACTATGAACCATTGAAATGAGATTGTTAACCGCTGATCAGGCGCCGCGCAAAACTTTCGAGCGGTGCCAAGCTGCCGTTGTTGGCGACCGCGATCGACACCAGGTAGGTGCCGTCGAGGAAAACCAAAAACTGACCTTTATGTCCTGCGGGTCTAGGTACGCCGTCAAACGCGGCGCCGCCGATCCCGCTGACGCGCTTAAGCGAGCAACCGCAACCCCCGGGTCCGCGGCGGTCTTGTTGGGCGTATCGCTGGTCGTACCACGTCTTCGTGACGGGGTACTCGTAGTCGATGCGCAAACTGAAGCCATTTTTCACGTTCTGATGAGCTGCAAGGTAGTAGCAGGTTTCGGCCTGGTATGTTGACCCTGGCTGATAGCCGCTATCCACCCTTCGTACGATGGGCGACATCTTCGGGAAGAACTCCCTGATCATCGCGTAGCTCACGTCAGGGCATGCGGGGCGCGCAGGCAAGGAAGCCGACACACCACTCGCAAGCACGAGACTGCCTATACAGAGGACGCTGCTCGCCGAGACCAGCAGCCCCACCCTCTTGGCAAAACCGGGGCCTAACATCACGTGTCCTCGTCAAAGCCGACGTGGGTGTCGGAGTCGGGAGTCCGTCTCGCCTCGAAACCCGCCACCGCGCGTGGGATATCAGAATGCGGGAAGACAGTCAACGGACGCAGCCAGGTCGACGATCATCCGGCCGCTCAGGGTGTACTCCCGCACGCTGGCGCAGCCCACTGAACCTGGTTCTCGCCGCAGGCGAAACCAGGTTCACGTCGTAAGGCCTTCGCCGAAGCGTTTCAGACACGATCCTGGTTCCGGCTACGCCGGCAACCAGGATCGACCATCCCTCGGGGGATCGTGGTCGGCAGTCAGGCGCGCTTTCGCTTCCGCCACTCGTCCTCGGTCGGAAGCTCACCTCGTTTGCGGGCGGCCACGACGCACTCGAGGTGCGCATGGCGGCGCCTCGAGGCGTCTCCTTCCGGCGCGATCAGCGCGTGCTCGCTCGTCGCGTGCAGCATTCCGTCGCAGAGCGGGCAAACGTAGCTCGCAGCCTTCAGGTTCTGCGCGGGGCGCATGGCCCACCACCGGGCGTCCATGGCGACGACTGTAGCCTCGGGCGGTGCGCGCGTACCTCCGCTCACTCGACCCGAAGCTCTCGCGGACGCTCTGGACGCTGCTTTCAGGGAGCTTTGCGAACGCTGTCGGCAACGGTGTCGTCTTGCCGTTTCTCCTCATCTACCTGCACAACGTGCGGGGCATCCCACTGGGCACGGCAGGGCTCGTGCTCGCAGCGATGTCGGTGGCCGGGCTCGTGGCAGGGCCCGCCACCGGTTCGCTGATCGACCACGCTGGCCCGCGACGCGTGCTCGTCGCGTCGATGGTGCTGTCCGCTGCCGGCTTCGGCGGCTTCGCGCTCGTGCACCACCTCCCCGGGGCGTTTGTTGCGGCGATCCTCGCAGGCTTCGGAAACGGGTCGTTCTGGCCGGCGCACGCCACCATGGTGGCGGCGCTCACCGAGCGCGAGTCACGGCACAGCGCCTACGCGATGCAGCGGGTGCTGAACAACCTCGGGATCGGCGTCGGCGGCGCGGCCGGCGGCTTCATCGCGACCACGTCGCATCCCGGGACCTACACCCTGCTCTTCCTGATCGACGCGCTCACGTTCGGCGGGTACCTGATCGCGCTCGGGTTCGTGCCGTCGCCGCCCCACGTCCGGCGCGCCGACGACGCTCCGCGCGGCGGGTACGCCCTCGTGCTGCGCCACAAGACGGTCCTCGCCTACATCGTCTTGAACGCCTCGCTCGTGGCGCTCGGTTTCTCGCTGCTCGGCGACATCTTTCCCGCCTTCGCAAAGAACGTGGCACACGTGAACGAGCGCGGCATCGGGCTCTGCTTCCTCGCGAACACCCTGGTGATCGTGATCGCCCAGATGCCCGTTGCGAAGTGGCTGGAAGGACGGCGCCGCATGGCCGCCTACACGGTCGAGGGCACGATCTGGGCCGCGTCGTGGCTCGTCGTCTTCGCCGGCGGCTGGTGGCTGACGGGGTCGGCGGCAGCGGCCGTCTTCGCGTTCGCCCTCGCCGTCTTCGGTCTCGGCGAGTGCTTCCACGGAACGGTGCAGAACGCTCTGATCGCCGACCTCTCCAAGCCGGGCCTGCTTGGCCGCTACCTCGCGCTGAACGGCTTCGGCTTCCAGCTCGGCGGAGCGGCCGGCCGCGCCGCCGGCGGCTTCGCGCTTGCCCTGCTGCCTCACGGTCTCTGGCTGCTCGCGGCCGGCGCGGCGTTCGGAGTCGGCCTCTCCGCCCTGCTGCTCGAACGCGTCCTGCCCGAGCCGCTGCGCCGGACACCCCGCATCGCGTGACGAGATCGCGCGGCCGGCGTGGCGACCGCACGTCCAGCCGGGAGTGGAAGGCAGTTACGCTGGCGCCGATGCCGAAGCCGCTGTGGGCGCCGTGGCGCCTCGAATACGTCCAGCATGCCGACGAGCTCGACCGCTGCATCTTCTGCGAGCCGGAGCCCGAGCTGCTCGTGTGCGACGGCGAGCTGGCGATCGTCGTCCTCAATAAGTTCCCGTACTCGTCCGGTCACCTGCTGGTCGCCCCCAGGCGCCACCTCGGCGAATTCGGGGCGTTGAGCGACGCCGAGGCCGCCGAGATCCACCGCCTCGGCGCGCGCGGGATCGAAGCGCTCCGGGCGGAATACGCACCGGGCGGGTTCAACCTGGGCTGGAACATCGGGCGCGTCGCCGGCGCCGGAATCGAAGATCACCTGCACCTGCACGTCGTCCCGCGCTGGAACGGCGACACGAGCTTCATGCCCGTGCTCGGCGACGTGAAGGTGCTGCCCGAAGCGCTCGAGCGCTCGGCGGACCGGCTTCGCCCGCACTTCGGCTGAACCGAGAGCTAAAGCACAAAGCGGGCGAAGGGGTTCGAACCCTCGACCCTCAGCTTGGGAAGCTGATGCTCTACCAACTGAGCTACGCCCGCGGGTCGACCCGATTGTAGCCGCGCAAGTTTTCTCCGAGTCCGGCGTCCTTCTCTCCAGGAGGTCAAACGCCGTGCAGGGGAGATATCGCGCATGAGTGCACTGTGGGGTCAAACCAAGCGAGCGGGGGGGCTCGGCCAGAGGTAACTGGCTGAGGGGCGCCCGCGCCGCAGGCGCCCCTCGCCTCTGGTTTCTCTAGGCGGTTTCTCTAGGCGACCGTGACCTGGGACGCAAGGTAGACGTCCTGGATCGCATGGAGAAGCTCGATGCCCTCGGCCGTCGGACGCTGGAAGGCCTTGCGGCCGCTGATCAAGCCGACGCCGCCGGCACGCTTGTTGATCACGGCGGTGCGAACAGCCTCGGCGAGGTCGCTCGCGCCCGACGACGCGCCGCCGCTGTTGATCAGCGGTGAACGGCCCATGTAGCAACCTGCGAGTTGGTAGCGCGTCAGGTCGATCGGATGCTCCGAGGTCAGCTCCGAGTAGACCTTCGCGTTGGTCTGGCCGTACTTGACCCCGTCGGTTGAGAGCGCGCCGAAGCCGTTGTTCGTCTCGGGCAGCTTCTGCTTGATGATGTCCGCCTGGATCGTCACGCCCAGGTGGTTCGCCTGGCTCGTGAGGTCGGCGGCCACGCTGTAGTCGACGCCGTCCTTCTTGAACGCGGGGTTCCGCAGATAGCACCAGAGCACGGTGAACATGCCCAGTGCGTGTGCCTCCTCGAAAGCCTCACTCACCTCGACGAGCTGCCGCCTGCTCTGCTCGCTACCGAAGTAGATCGTCGCGCCGACGGCGGCGGCTCCCATCTCCCACGCAAGACGCGCACTCCCGAACATGGTCTGGTCGTACTCGTTCGGGTAGGTCAGCAGCTCGTTGTGGTTGAGCTTGACGATGAAGGGAATGCGGTGCGCCCAGCGGCGCGACACCGCGCCGAGCACGCCGATCGTCGAAGCGACCGCATTGCAGCCGCCTTCGTGTGCGAGCTCGACGATCCTCTCGGGGTCGAAGTACGCCGGGTTCGGCGCGAAGCTCGCCCCGGCGCTGTGCTCGATGCCCTGGTCGACCGGCAGGATGCTCAGGTATCCCGTGCCGGCCAGGCGGCCGTGCGCGAAGATCGACGCCAGGTTGCGCAGCACCTGGTTTGGACGGTCGTTCAACGACACGACCCGGTCGACGAAATCCGGGCCGGGCAGATGCAGAAGATCCTTGTCGATCGTCTGGCACGTGTGCCCAAGCAGAGACTCGGCCTCGTCGCCCAGCAGCTCCTCGATTTGCGTGATCCCCTCGTGCGTGGCGAGCGCCATCGTCAGTCCTCCCTGTGCAGCGGTATCGACATCGCAATTGTAGGCGCGGCGGGGCGAAGCGCCGTCAGTACTCCATCCCCGTGAGGTGCTGCAGTTTGCTCAGCTTGTGGCGAGCCTCGATCCGCCGGACGGTCCCGGATCGCGAACGCATCACGATCGAGTCGGTCACCGCACCGTCGTTGACGTAGCGAATGCCGCGCAGCAGAGCGCCGGTCGTGACGCCGGTGGCGGCGACGAACACCTCTTCGCTCGCGACGAGATCGTCGGTCGTGAGCACACGGTCGAGGTCGTAGCCGGCAGCAACGAGCGCCTGGCGCTCCTCGTCGTTGCGCGGCCACAGCTTGGCCTGGATCCCACCGCCGACGCACTTGAGCGCCGCCGCCGAGATCACCCCCTCGGGCGTGCCGCCGATGCCGTACAGCAGGTCGACGCCGGTCTCGGGCCGGGCCGCGGCGATCGCCGGCGCGACGTCGCCGTCCCGAATCAGGTTGACGCGCGCACCCGCCTGCCGCAGCTCGCCGATCAGCTCGTCATGGCGGTCGCGTTCGAGCACGACGACACGGACGTCGGTGACCCGCCGTCCCTTCGCCTTCGCGACCGCCCGCACGTTCTCGGTCGGCGTCGCGTTGATGTCGATCGCATCCATCGCGTCCGCTCCCACGGCAATCTTGTTCATGTAGACCGCCGCCCCGGGGAAATACATCGAGCCGCGTTCGGCCGCGGCGATCACGGCGATCGCATTCGGCTGTCCGAGCGCGGTCAACCGTGTGCCCTCCAGCGGGTCGACCGCGACGTCGACCTCCGGGCCGCCTCCGTGGCCCACATGCTCGCCGTTGTAGAGCATCGGCGCCTCGTCCTTCTCCCCCTCGCCGATCACGACGACGCCGTCCATCACGACGGTGTCGAGCATCGCGCGCATCGCGTCGACGGCCGCCTGGTCGGCCGCGATCTTGTCGCCCCGCCCGATCCAGCGGCCCGCACCCATGGCCGCAGCCTCGGTGACGCGGACGAGCTCGAGCGCAAGGTTGCGATCAGGAGCGTGGCTGCCCATCGATCCCCGATCCTAGAGCGGTCACAGGGCGACCGCCGGTCACATCCGTTCGGGCGCCTCGACCCCCACGAGGTCGAGGCTGCGCGCGATCACCTGCTGGGTCGCCCGGCAGAGGCCGAGCCGAAACGCCTGCGCCGGGTCGCCGAGCACGCGGCACTCGTGGTAGAAGCGGTGGAAGTCGTCGGCGAGGCGAATCGCATATGCCGGCAGGAGCTGGGGCCCACGGCGCTCGGCGGCCTCGCGCACGGTCACCGGGAAGTCGGTCAGACGCTTGATCAGCTCCTTCTCCTCGAGGGCGAGCGGCCTCGGCGACGGCCCACCCACATCGGCGCCCCCGGCGTTGCGCAGGATCGCTGCGATCCGCGCGTGCGCGTACTGGATGTAGTAGACCGGGTTCTTCTGAGACTTCTCGGCCGCCAGGTCGAGATCGATCTCGATCGTCTGGTCGGGCCCGCGGTTGACGAGATACCAGCGGGCGGCATCGACCCCGATCTCGTCCATGACGTCGTCCAGGAACACGACGTTGCCTGCGCGCTTCGACGCCTTCGACGACTCGCCACCTCGTGTGAGGTGCACGAACTGGTACAGCAGCACCTCGACCCGGTTGGGGTCGTAGCCGAGCATGCGCGCGACCGCGGCATACCAGCGCGCCGTCGCGTGGTGGTCTGCGCCGAGGACATAGATCGCGCGGTCGAAGCCGCGCTCCAGCTTGTCCACGAGGTACGCGACATCGGCGGCTCGGTAGGTCGGGGTCCCGCCCTTCTCGTCGGAGCGGATCAGCACCCAGTCCTGCTCGTCGCCGTACGCAGACGACCGCGCCCAGAGCGCGCCGTCTTCGGTGTAGGTGTCGAGCCGTGGCAGCAGCTCGTCGAGCCGCAGTTCGAGCTCGCTCTGCAACGCCCAGCCGTCGAACCGGATCCGGAAGCGCTCCATCGAGCGCTCGATCGACGCGAGCATCTTCGCGACGGGGTCGCCGTCTTCGCGTGCGAGCTCCTCGACGTAGGCGCCCCGGTAGCCGTCCTCGGGCACGGGCTCCCCGCGCCGCAGCGCGTCGATCGACGCGCGAAAGCGCTCCATCTGCGCGCCCGCGTCGTTGTAGTAGTACTCGCGCGCCACCGCGTGGCCGCCGAAGGCGAGCAGGCGCGCGACACAGTCCCCGTAGGCGCCGTTGCGAGCGGCCGAGACGACGATCGGGCCGGTGGGGTTCGCAGAGACGAGCTCCACCTGGATGCGCTCGGGCGTCTCCACCCAGCCTCCGCCGTAGCCCTCCCCCACCTCTGCAAGCGCCTCGAGGAAGAACGCGTCGTCGACACGGAGATTGAGGAATCCCGGACCGGCGACCTCGGCGGAGGCGATCTCGTCGAGCTCCGCGGCCTTCGCCGCGTACTCCT